>JABAOD010015929.1_pt2 | contig 13671 bp, 10 predicted proteins | sample 7062151 | NCBI WGS metagenome assembly JABAOD01 (sample SAMN14538626, study PRJNA623070) | marine sediment metagenome | biome: marine biome [ENVO:00000428]; feature: marine pelagic biome [ENVO:01000023]; material: deep marine sediment [ENVO:00002113] | place: India: Gulf of Khambhat ...
GGGCCGCGCATCGGCAAGTATACAAAGGAGGGGCGAATCAATCCCATCCCCGGCCACAACATGACATCTGCGGCGCTTGGCGTCTTTATCCTGTGGTTTGGGTGGTTCGGGTTCAACACGGGCAGCACCATGGCGGCGGACTGGGGGGCTATCGGCCACATCGCGGCCACCACAAACACGGCTGCGGCCGCGGGAGTGATCACCGCCACCTTCACCGCCTGGGTCCTCCTGGGCAAGCCGGACCTCACCATGGCCCTGAACGGCGGGGTGGCCGGCCTGGTCGCGATCACGGCCCCCTGCGCTTTCGTGAGCCTCGGGAGCTCACTGATGATTGGCCTCGTCGCCGGGATCCTGGTGGTCCTTTCGGTCCTCTTCTTCGATCGCATCAAGGTGGATGATCCGGTGGGGGCGATCTCCGCCCACCTGACCTGTGGGGCATGGGGCACGCTCGCCGTCGGTCTGTTTGCGCAGGATAAATTCAGTCCTGGCACCACTGGGAACGGGCTTTTCTTTGGCGGCGGCTCGGAGCTTTTCCAGGCACAGCTGATCGGGGTCTTCGCTGTGGGCGCGTTCATCTTTCCGGTCTCCATGGTCGGCTGGGGGCTCCTCAAGGGACTCATGGGCATTCGGGTTTCCTCAGAGGAAGAGATGGAGGGCCTGGACATCAACGAGCACGGACTCCTGGCTTATCCGGACTTCCAGGTCGCTACCGCAGCTCGAATGCCCCGCGGCGCCCCGGCGCCTGCCCCCGCCCCCGCTGCAGCGGCGCCGGAGCCGGCAGAGACAGCACGGCGCCCTGCCGCGGCCTTCCTTCCTGCCGGTGGAGGGACGCGAACCCCACCTCGTCCTAGTGGGTTCCGCACCCCACCCAGCCCCGGTCGAGCCGAGCCGGTCCGCGCGGCTCCCGCCGTCATGGCGGGGCCAACCGCCACGGCGGAGCCACCAATCATGGAGCAGCCCTTCAAAATCTTTGTCCAGGGTGTGGACAAGAAGGCCTTACGGGACATGTGGCAGCGCCTCTGCCACGATTATCCCAACACGCCTCGGGACTTCAACGAGATGTATGAACACACCCCACGCTTTAGCGATGATTCCTTCTCTTTCAAGAGAGGTAACCCGGACCAGTTCCGGGAAACGGTGGAGAACCTACTTTACATGTACGGCATCGAAGGGGCCGTGGTCACGGCGGAGCGCTGATCCCGAGGGGGAAAGCGGGGAGGAGCGACAATGGGATGGATTATTTTACTATTGATCCTTGCAGGGATTGCCATTGCGGCGTTCACCGCGTGGTACGTGAAGACGCCGGTGAACAACGCCTTCATCCGGACGGGTCTGGGTGGCAAGAAGGTCGTTATTGACGGCGGCGCAGTGGTGTTGCCCTGGGTCCAAAGCATTCAGTGGATTTCTCTTGAGACCTTTAAGCTCCAGGTCTTCAAGGCCAAGAAGGAGGCCTTTATCACCAAGGATCGCCTGCGCGTGGACCTCGGGGCAGAGTTTTACGTGAAGATCGGGTCCAACGCCGAGAGCATCGAACGGGCATCGCGCAGCCTGGGAGATAAGTCCTTTAGCGCGGAAGGGATTCAATCGCTGGTCGAGGAGAAGCTGGTCTCGGCACTGCGGTCGGCGGCGGCCCAGATGGAGATGGTCCATATGCATGAGAACCGCCGCGGCTTCGCCCTCAGCGTCATGGAACACCTGCAGGAACAGTTGATGCTTAACGGGCTCGGCCTCGAGGACGTTTCGATCTTTCACCTGGACCAGACCGACCGGGCCCAGCTCGATCCCAACAACATCTTTGATGCCGAAGGGCTCCGCCAGATCGCCGCCCAGGTCTCCCAGCGCAACCGGGAGCGGAACGAGATTGAGCGGAACACCGAAGTGGCCATCAAGCGCAAGGATGTGGAGGCGGTCAAGCTCAAGCTCTCCCTGGACCAGGACCGGGAATTCGCCGAGGCCGAGCAGATACGCCAGGTGGACACCAACCGATCCCTCCAGAAGGCCGATACAGAACAATACAAGTTCGAGCAAGAGCGACGGACTCGGGAGGCGGAAATCGCCAAGCAGCGAGCCGTCCGCGAGGCGGAGATCGAACAGGAGAAGACCGTCCGTGAGGCCGAGATTCGCCGAGAGGCGTACCTGACCCAGCAGACGGAGCTCAGAGAGACTGCCGAGGTGGAAAAGGACCGGGTAGTCGAGGAGGCAAAGCGGGCCAAAGAGATCGCCATCCTGGTCAAGGAGCGGCAGCGGATCGACGAGGAAAAGCGGCGCTTGGAGGCCGAGGCCCTCAAGGAACTGGCAGCCCAGGAGGTAGTGACGGTGGCGGAGAGGGCTTCGGCGGAGCGGCAGAAAGCCATCGCCCTAATCCAGGCTCTCCGCGAAGTTGAGGTGGCCGAGCAAAAGGCCAGAGCCGTCGAACGACTTGCCCTCTCCAAGCAGCGGGAGGGAGAAGCGGATGCGGCCGCCCGCCTCAAGATGGTGCAGACCGAGAACCACCTCGATGAGAAGGTCATTCAACGAGATGTCCTGCTGCGCTTCATCGACCGGGCCCCCCAGATCCTGGGTGAGATGATGGCGCCGGCCAGACAGATCGACAGCATCAAGGTCTTAGACGTTCACGGCTGGGGCGGTAACGGCGAGGGCGGAGCTCAGGATGTCTCCGGGATCAGCCGCGTGGTCAACGCGTTTCTCAGCGCCGGCGCGGCCCTTCCCATGCTCCGCGAATTCCTCGACTTTGCCAAGGTGGATCCGGAAGGGATGCTCAAGAAGTTATCGGTCCCCGTCCCCGGTGCACCGGAGTCCGTCGAACAGCCACCGGCGAAGGAGACCGGAAAGCGAGGCGGGTAGCACTCGAGAACGGTTCAGGGTTCGGGGTTCAGGGAAGATCGTTCAGGGTTGAGGGTTCAGAGTCGATAGGCTTATACTCCAAGCTCCACAATGAACCATCCACCACGAATTGTTGGCTATGAACCATGAACCAAGTCGGACGTCGGACTTCGGCGAGCTCAGTCGAATCGTCGAGCCGTCGCCGCTGCTCGGTATGGCGTACTAAGACGAGAACCGAACCGCTCCTCCTTTTCGTTGCGTTCCGAGCAGCCGAAGAGCCGGGTCTTCCCGGCTCTTTTCGTTTTCTCACCGCTCAGGTGCTTCCCCGCTCCGTTTAGGCCTTGGCGTACCTCAGAACGGATCTCGCCGTAGTCGCAGTTCGGTCATGGGACAGGACCCGTCAATTGGGACCTTCATGTCCCAGGGAATTTTCTCCCCGAAGAATATGATTAGGCGGGTCCAGGAGCTACCACCGAGGCAGCGGTGTCCCACACCACTGTCCCGACCACTACCCCAGAGATTCCTCCCGTGATACGCCCGACTACTCAAATCTCTTCATTTTCAAGCATTTAGCTTCACGGTTCACAGCTAAACGATCCGATGGCATCTTGTATGCTGTCCTACAATCTTTGGGGTCGGGCACGACAAGATATCAGGCGAGCAAGCGCTACCATCCTCTTCATCCTGTCGGGGCATGAGTCTCAGGAGGGAGGACACCGTGACCGAAGGCATATCCGGAGAAGGAATTACGCTCGCCTGCTCCACCCTCTTTTTCAAAGATAAGCCGCTGATCGAGGCGCTCATCGGCATCAGCCAGACAGGGATCTCCCTGATTGAGATCATGTGGGAATCGGGCCATGGCAAATCTCCTCTCTGGGAGAATTCCGCTTCTGAGCTCGTGCGCGTGCTGGAGCGCCTGGGCTTGCGCGTGAACTCGATCCACGCGCCGTACACTGTGAGCTCCGAGGGGCACGATAGCAATCGCCAGCGCCAAGCGTGGCAGAGCGCCGTGACGGAGGCCGTGACTGCTGCAGCCCAGGTCGGGGCGGACTACATCGTGCTTCATCCCAATGTTTTCGGTGAGATCGTTCCGGATCCGTTTCGGCTGACCGCACTGAGGAAGAGCATCGGAATCTATCGGAACATCTGTGAAGAGGCAATGCGGATTGGGGTACGGGTGGCCATTGAAAACGTGGCCTCAAAACCGGTGCGCCGCCCAGGCTTCTTCATCGACGAAATAATGCAAATTCTCGATGCCGTCGGGACGGAGAACGCGGGCATCTGTTTCGATATATCGCATAGTGTGGCCAACGGGCACGATCCAGTAGGCGAGCTCGGGCGACTCGACAGCCGCACCCTGTACGCCTTGCACTGTAGTGACAACCGTTTCGAACTGAAACGGGATTGCCACTTGATACCTGGAGAGGGAAACATTGACTGGCAAGCCCTGATAGACCGACTCCACGAAATGGGTTTTCGTGGGCCGATGGTCCTCGAGCTGACCAGAGAAGAAAAAGCTCCAGATGCAATTCATCGGGCAGCAGATTTCCTCAGTGCCTTCCCGAGTATCCTCCCGATACGGAGGATGTAACCGCAAGACCCCCAGAGCCTGTTGGCCCAAACTGAAGGAGGTGAGGTTCTCGATGGCTACGCGATGGACGTAGAAGTAAAGGTTCAAAGGGGGCCCCTAGGCCGTGTCCGCTTCACTGAAGGAGGAAACAGCGATGAGAGGAAGGATGTTAGTTTTCGGAGTCGGTGCACTCCTTGCGGTGTCGCTCAGTTTGGGGATGCCCGGCCCCGATGCGCATGCCGGAAAGTATGTCCTCAAGTTCGGCCACGTCCTGCAGGCCGATCACCCTTACCACAAGATGGCCCTGCGGTTTAAAGAAGAGGTCGAACGCCTGAATCCTGATGTCGAAGTGCGGATTTTCCCAGCTCGCCAGCTTGGGAACGAACGTGACCTTGTGGAAGCGTTGCAGCTGGGTACGGTGGACATCTCGACCATTACATCTGCTGTCACGGCCAACTTCGTACCTGGGTTTAAGGTCTTCAGCCTCCCTTTCCTATTTCGAGACGCGGATCATCTCTTCAAGGTGATGGATAGCGACATCGGCAAGACGCTCTCTCGGGACATGGAAAAGGCCGGCTTGATCAAGCTGGGGTTTGTCTATGGAGGATGCCGCGATCTCTACGGTCGCCAGCCCATCCGCAATCTCGGCGAGCTCCAGGGGCGAAAGGTCCGCACCATGGAGAATGCCATTCTTTTGGATACGTGGAATACGCTCGGCGCCATCGCGACGCCGATCCCCTGGGGGGATGTGTACCTTAGCCTCAAGCAGGGCGTCGTGGATGCCGGGGAAGGGACAGGGATGAGCTACCGGTCTATGAAGTTCTTTGACAGCTCCCCTTATTACACCCGAGTCAGCTACGTGTTCAGCTGGCACAACTTCATGATATCGAAGAACCGCTGGGATAAGTTACCAGTGCAAGTCCAGGCCGATCTCAAACAGGCTGCAAAGATCGCCGAGGCCTATGAGCGGAAGCTTTTCGTTGACGAGGAGAAGAAGCTCTTTGACGATCTCCAAAAAACACACGGCGTGAAGGTCTACCAGCCCAAAGACCTTCCCCAGTGGGGCGAGCGCATTCAGAGCGTCTACGAGAAGAATGCCAAGGCCATGGGCGGGATGGACTATATCAACCGTATCCGCACCATCCGATAGCCGGGCGATGAATGGGCAGGGGGAGATGTTATCTCCCCCTGCCCCACACATAGAAGGTGCACAGGAGGCAACGAGATAAACCAGGAGCCAATGAGTCTTCGGACCCGCTTTCGGCAGCGCCTGCTGGCAATCGAATCGTTTCTGGCCGGAACTCTACTCTTGGTGATGGCCTTCACCGTCTTCCTTCAGGTCATCACCCGCTACGTATTCGCCCTGAGTCTCTCGTGGCCTGAGGAATTCGCCCGGTTTGTTTTCACGTGGGCCGCCTTACTCAGCGCCTGCGTGGCGGTGGAAAGAAAAAAGCTTCACGATATTGATTTCCTTCACAAGACCCTTCCACCCAGGGGCCAGCTTATCCTTTCACTGTGTATCGATTTCCTCGTGATCGCGGTTCTTTTGGTCCTCATAATCCATGGGAGCGAGCTGGCCCGATTTGTCTACTCACAAGCGTCCCCCGCCATGGAGATCTCAATGACATACGTCTACGCGGCGGTCCCGACCAGCGCCATCCTGATGCTCACGTCGACCGCGTTCAATGTGGTGGAACATCTGGAAGAGCTGTGGCGCCAGCACAAAGGAGCAACCACGTGACAGCCCTTTTGTTGTTTGGTGGCCTGTTCGTGTTCTTATTGCTAAGGGTCCCCGTACCATTCGCTCTAGCACTGGGTTGCCTGGCCGCACTCCTCTGGCAGGGGGACATCACCCTGATGCTCATCGCGCAGAGGACCGCCAATTCCCTCGACCACTTTGCGCTGCTGGCCGTCCCCCTCTTTATTCTCGTCGGGCAGATCCTCAGTCACGGGAGATGCGGACAAACACTCGTCTACTTTTCGCAAAGGTTGGTCGGGAGCGTGACCGGCGGCCTGGCACAGGCCAATGTATTAGCGAGTATGTTTTTCGGTGGCATCTCCGGCGCCGCCACGGCCGACACTGCCGCGATCGGGTCGGTGATGATTCCCATGATGGTGCGGGCCGGGTACGATGCTCCATTCTCGACGGTGGTGACGGTGACATCCTCAATCATTGGAATCATCGTCCCGCCCAGCATTGACCTGATCTTATTCGGCTGGATCTCGGGTACCTCAATCACCGAGCTGTTTGCCGGTGGACTCATACCGGGAACGCTCGTCGGGATTGCCCTGATGGGCCTGTCCTACGTGATATCACGGCGGCGGGGATACAGGAGTGAGGAGCTTTTCTCGTGGCGAGAGCTTGGCAAGAGCTTCCTGAGCGCCCTGCCAGTTCTTGTCATGCCGTTACTGATCCTTGGGGGTATCTTTGGAGGCATCTTTACCGCAACCGAGGCTGCCGCTATTGCCTTCGTCTACGGCGTGATCATCACTACCATTGTCTACAAGGACCTGTCACCTCGAGACGTTCCTGAGCTCCTGCAGAAGGCCGCAATTACGATCGGGTCAGTGATGTTTCTGATCGCACTCGTCTCGACCTTTGGGTGGATCCTCACCGCCGCGCAGATCCCGCTCGCATTATCAAATTTCTTTCTCACCTACCTGCCTTCACAGCAGCTCTTCTTGCTCAACACCATTATCATCTCCCTCATTGTCGGGACATTCCTGACCCCGGCCTCGGCCACGATCATTTTGACCCCCATCCTCTTTCCGGTATCCCGGTCCTTCGGGCTCGATCCAATACATTTCGGGTTAGTGCTCGTCGTCGCGCTCGCCATCGGGCATGTCACTCCTCCGGTCGGTTTAACTCTGTTTATCGGCTCAAGCATCAGTCAAGTTCCTATTCCTCAACTCATCAGACCGCTTTTACCATTCCTGGCAGTGCTCGTCGCAACGGTTCTCATCATTGCGTACGTACCCGAATTCACGCTGTTTATACCCAGGCTGCTCCGATAGTCGGCCATCTACATAGCACTTGGCGCGTGGCACCTCGCACGTAGCTTTCGGTACTTCCAATTTGGGATTGCGGATTTTTGAAGTTTTAAACAGATAGCTGCCTTTGATTTCGAAATTCGAAATCGCCAATCCGAAATCAGGGGACGGCGGACAGCTGCCTGCTGATTGCTCTATGGTTAGACTTGCTGACGGCTGACAGCTAGGTAGCGGAAGAGGTGGCGGGGTCGACGAGACTTGGACCCGTGATTTTCCCGACCTCGTCGGGACGTGTTCACCTCAGGTGTATGAGATATCCTTAATGGAACGAGGAGAATAGAAGGGAATGGCGGGGTCGACGGGACTTGAACCCGCGATCTCCGGCTTGACAGGCCGGCGTGTTAACCAGGCTACACCACGGCCCCGTACAGTATAAAGATAAACGCGGTTTTCCCGATTGACAATCGGGACGTATCAACCAGGCTGCACCACGGCCCGATAAATACAAGGATAAATGCGAACTTCCCGATTTGCAATCGGAACGTGTTAAGGCGGCTTTACAGCGGCCCCGAAGTGGGGAACAAGGCTACTTGTATAGCGCACTTGGAGGAAGAAGTCAACTAAAGGGAAGGATGTCCGTCTCACGCCGCCCCTCGGCCAAAGCAGCCATCAGTGTCAGATAGTCCGCCAGATGACGGGTGATGAGGAAATTGCGCCGGACGTGTTCCTTGGCGTCCGCGCCCATCTTCCGGGCGACCTCCGGGTTGTTCAAGAGATATCGGATCCGAAAGGCCGCCCCCTCTACCGAACTCACGGTGTAGCCGGTCTGATAGTATATGACCTGGACCGTGATCCCACCCGTGTCACCGCCGATGATCGGCTTTCCCTTCCACATGGCTTCCGCAACCGTGAGGCCGAATCCTTCCCTCATTGATTTTTGAAGGATAATGGTGGCCGCCCGCTGCAGGGCATTGATTTCGATGTTGGAATTCGGCGGTAGCTCTAGGATGTGAATGTCCGGGTCCTGGCCAGCGACCTCCTGCACCTCCTCCAGAACTGCCTTCCCTTCCGGGTCATCGGTCGCCGCACCCCCTGCCAATATCAGCCGACAATCATTGTGCTTCTTGACGATCCGGTAGGCCTGGATCACCCCCACGGGGTCCTTGAAATGATCGAAGCGTGAGACCTGTAAGAGGATCGGCTTGTCCTGGGGAACGCCCAATCGAATCAGGATCTTGTTCACTTCTCTGCGGCTCAGCTCCCGGTTCTTGTCGCTCAATGGATCGATCGACGGATAGATCAGAAACTGGGGGATCGGGACCTTCTGGGCAAAGGTTGGGAGGGAGAAGATGGCCGCATCATACTTCGTCACGTAGTTTCTCAGGAATCGCCACACCCGCCGCGCCGGGTGAGAAATATCGAGATGACACCGCCACGCCCACTTCCCGACCCGGGTGCCGTACTCGATGAGGGCAGCCGGTTGGGGATCATGGATCAGGACCATGTCGGCGTCAAACAGTAAGCGTTTGGCGTTCTCGCGATTACACTCGAGATAAACCTCGTACATCCGTTCGCTGATCGCCTGGTCTCGGCCTTGGAGGGCGTTGTGAAAGGTCTTAGTCACTGCGAAGAATTCGTCGCTTCCCTGGATCACCTCCCACGTGGTGTTGACCCCCAGCTCGTTGAGCATCGGGACGAGACGGTTCAATATCTCCGCCACGCCTCCACCGAAGCGGGTCGAATTGATGTTGAGGAGACTCCTCCCCTTGACCTTTTCACTCAGGCGGCAGAGGAGATCGATCGCCCCCGGAGGAGCAACCCCTCTATAGTCCTCGAGACAAACCGGCACCGACACTCCCTTCTGGGATCAGGAACGTATCGCAAATCTGCACGAGACGGTCCCGGAGCTGTTCCAGGCTGAACATGTACGGGTCAATGGTCCGGAGGCCTTGGGCCAGCTCAGGCATCTCCAATTCCCGTTCGACCCAGATGGGGAAATCTCCCTCCCGGCCGTTCCGCCGGATCCGAGCGGCGTGGAAGTGGTAATAGATAGCGCTGGCGTCCACGGTGGCGACTCCATCCCTGAATCCTTGAAGCGTTTCTGCGGTGATCCCGGTCGGAACCTCCACCAAGCGCGACTGCATGAAATAAAAGGGCTTTCCATCCTCAACCCGGGGGACAACACTCAGCTTCGAGAGGTGGTCTTCGATGACGGTCACGAGGGCATCTCGCAGATCTTCCATTGTTTCGAAATCGTAGGGATCGATGACCCCTAGCCGCTCTCCCAGTACCCTGTCTCGGACCTGCGTGGCCGCCCAGGTCGCGAAATCGTTCGGGTAAGGGCCGGTAAGGTACTGGTGCCGTAGGAAGTACTGATGGGTGTGGTGGTAAATGGAGGCGATGGGAACCTCCTCAAGCAAATCCATGAGTTGTAGCGCGTCTTCCGCCTTCGGTCCCAGGATCTCCCGAAGCTCGGTACATCCCACGAAAGCAAAGGGGGTTCGGGCGACCTTATGCATAACAGATCCTCACGAGCGGCGTTCCTCCTCCCCTCGATAACGAATGCAATTTTCGTGCGATGCGATAACGCACCGCAATAGCTTGTACATCACTTGCATCAGAAAGTCCACTTCCCGGGCAATCGGCCCAGCCGACACGTCTCATCCCCCACTACAAGAGGAACGAGGACGAGATTCGTTCCGTCCCTTCTCCTCTCTCGAGTTTCTTCTGTCGTAGCCGGCGGTTCCTGCCTCCCGCTACATGTAGTAATCAAAGTCCCGTTCGGTGCGGATCCGGTGGCGTACTCGGAAGATATGCGCGGGAACGACGTGGGGATTCAGCTCTACGTAATTCCGGCCGCCATGCCAGAGGTAGTGGGCATCGGTGAGCAGGTCATGGACCTGGTAGGGATGTTCCCGATCGAGGCCCAGTGCGTCCAGGTCAAGCTCGACCCAGCCTGAATGCGCGTAGTGGGGGCTCAGGTTTACTACGACCAGGATCACGTTCGACCCATCCTCGGCAGCCTTGCTGTAACAGATGAGTTGCTCGTTGTCTACCGGGTGAAAGTGGAGATTTTCATTGCCTTGTAGGGCAGGGTTTTCCCGTCGGATCCGATTCACCCGGGTGATGAACTCCCGCAAGCTGTCGGAACGCGTGATCTCCCAGTCCTTAATCTCATACTTCTCCGAGTTGAGATATTCTTCACTTCCCGGGACCCGGGCACGGTTCTCGCAGAGCTCGAATGCCGGACCGTAGATTCCGTAACTCGCCCCGAGGGTAGCCGCCAGGACCAGTCGTGTCATGAACGCCGGCCGCCCCCCGGATTGCAGGTACTCCGTCAAAATGTCGGGCGTATTCGGCCAGAGATTCGGCCGGAAATACTCCCGTACCTCCGTCTGCGTCAGCTCCGTGAAATACTGCGTCAGCTCCCACTTTACGTTACGCCACGCGAAATAGGTGTAAGACTGGGTGAAACCCAGCTTGGCCAGTTCGTACATGACCTTCGGGCGCGTAAAGGCCTCGGAGAGAAAGATCACGTCCCGATAATCGTTCTTGATGTCTCCGATCAGCCACTCCCAGAAGGCAAAGGGCTTGGTGTGGGGATTGTCGACCCGAAAGATACGCACGCCCTGATCGATCCAGAACATGAAGACGCTTTTGAGCTCTTCCCATAACTCAGGCCAATGCTCCGTCTCAAACTCTAAGGGGTAGATGTCTTCGTACTTCTTGGGAGGGTTCTCCGCATACTGGAGGGTGCCATCGGGGCGCCAGCGGAACCACTCCGGATGCTCCTTCACGTAGGGGTGGTCGGGCGAGCACTGAAACGCGATGTCTAAGGCGATCTCGAGGCCGTTCTCCTTCGCCTTCGCCACTAAGCGCCGAAAATCCTCGAGGGTCCCGAGTTGCGGGTGGACTGCTTTGTGCCCCCCTTCCTGGGCGCCAATCCCCCAGGGGCTCCCCGGGTCATCAAGTCCGCACACGGGGGAGTTGTTTTTCCCTTTGCGGTGCGTGCGGCCGATGGGATGAATGGGCGGGAAATAGAGGACGTCGAACGCCATGTCCGCGACGTACGCCAACCGTCGTTCGCAGTCTTTGAAAGTTGCGTGGGCCCCTGGCTTGGAAGCGCATGAGCGGGGAAACATCTCGTACCACGTGCTGAACCGGGCTTTTTCTCGATCAACGACCACCGCCAGCTCTTTCCCGTATCTGGTGCCAAACCGTCTCTCGGGGTAGAGCGCCATCACCGCATCCAACTCCTGAGACAGCGCGAGCCGAATTCGCTCGGATTGATCTGCAGGTCGATCCATACCCAATGCGGAGGTCCACTCCTTCAGTTTTTGGACGTCGGCGCCCGAAGCCCGCCCACTGGCCTCCTCAACCAGTTTGGACCCCACCAGAAGTTCTACGGCCACGTCCTGTCCCGCATCGACCTTCTTCTCCAGGTTCCGGCGCCATGTTTTGAACCGATCGACCCAGGCCTCCAAGCTGTACAAGTAGCGCTCCAACCTGGTCACAACAAACACGCCCTGCCACCGGTCGTTGACCAAGAACTTAAGGGGAACCTCACTCCAATTCTTGTCCGACTCGTGCCGGTACAGAAGAACGCCTGAAAGGACATCATGCCCTTCGGCAAAAATATCGGCCTCTACCACGACCTTCTCGCCGACTATTCGCTTGATGGGAAAACGGCCTCCATCAATCTCGGGCTTCACGCCCNNAAAAACGGCCTCCATCAATCTCGGGCTTCACGCCCTCAATAATCACCCGCCCTCTGCCTTGCTCGACACGCATGTCAGCGCCCCCCTCTTCCTGGACGCCTAGTGTCGTTCGGTGAGACCATGGCCGAGATTCCAGAAAGCAGCGCAACCGGAAAACGCCGAAAGATGCTTTTCAGGGGCAAAACCTTTTTCCCGGACACGGACAAATCCTCGATGGTCTCCCCCGTCAGAATGTTCTGCCAACGCCCCGGTGCCCCCTTGGGCAGAACGAGACGATCGGCCCCCCACACCCGCTGTCCCAAAGGCGGCTTGCCGTCGGTGACAAGTCTGGTAAGGAGCCGGGGAACGGCCACCACAGCCCAGACGTCCTCCTTCCGCCTTGCGAAGACGCAGATGTGTTCTTTCTTTTGGCCCAAGGCCTTCAGAGGCACGTAATCTCCCTTTAGAAACAGCCCACGGCGCTGCCTGCGAAATTCCAGAGCCTTGGAGGTAACGAACAGCTTAATCCGACCATCTTCCCACCGCACAAGCAATTCCGAGACCAAGGCCGCGAGATCCTTGGCTTCCCGCCTTCTAAGATCTTCCAACAGCCGGATCCGCTTCTTGAAGTCCACGGGGCGACGGTTATCGGGATCGACAAGACTGAGGTCCCAAAGCTCCGTCCCCTGGTAGAAATCAGGCACTCCAGGAGCGGCGATCTTGAACAGAACCTGAGCCAAGGCATTCAATGCGCCGTAAAAGGCAATCTTTTTCTGAAAGCGAAGAAAGTCCGCTAAGAACTTGTTCTGATTCGTCGTATTCAGAACGGAGTCCACAAACCCCACAAGGGCATGCTCGTAGTCAGGGTGCGGATCGATCCAGCTCGTATGGACCTTTGCCTCCTTGGCCGCCTTGATCACGTACGCCTTGAGCCGCTCCTTGAATTCGGGCACGTCGTCCTTCCGAAGCGGCCAGGCCCCAACCAGGGTCTGATACAGAAAAATCTCCTCGTTGGGATCAGGGGCCGGCTGCCCGTTGAGTCTGCGTTTCTTCGCCCGATTCCATTGCCTCCACCGCCCCAGGCACTTCGCCCACGCCTCGGGAACCTCAGAGATCACATTGATTCGCGCCCGAACATCTTCGCTCCGCTTCGTGTCGTGCGTCGAGGTCGCATTCAGGGTGTAAGGCCAGCGCGCCCTGCTGGCACCGTTGTGACGGTGAAACGTCTCGACAGATACTCGCTCAGCCCCAGGGTCGCCCCCTACCTCGTTCAAGGAGACGAGACGGTTATAAACGTAAAGGGCGGTATCTTCAAGTCCCTTGGCCGTGACGGGGCCGGTGAACTGTTGCCATCGCCTGACGAACTGAAGCCACTCCGCTTTCTGCTCTGTTGTCATGGAGGGGGAGAAATTGAGCAGCAAAACGCGCCGCACGAAGTCGCAGATCGACGCCGCAATCGCAGGATTCCGCCTCCTGGCCGCACCAATGGCATACTCGATGTAACGGCGGTCGCGGCGTGGCACCTCAAAACTTCGGATGTAGGTCCGGTAGATGGGGAGACAGGCCGTTACCTCTACAAGGGCCTGCGAC
>JABAOD010011698.1_pt1 | contig 13669 bp, 10 predicted proteins | sample 7062151 | NCBI WGS metagenome assembly JABAOD01 (sample SAMN14538626, study PRJNA623070) | marine sediment metagenome | biome: marine biome [ENVO:00000428]; feature: marine pelagic biome [ENVO:01000023]; material: deep marine sediment [ENVO:00002113] | place: India: Gulf of Khambhat ...
GGTTTGCATCAACACTAGGGACGAGAATTACCTGATTCCTGAAAAATATTGTGTTTTTTTTTTCCGGTATCAGGATCGACAGGTATCAGGGTGAAAAAGCTGGAATCAGGGGAAAAAACAGGAATTGTGGCAAATATATCTAGGAATCAGGGAAATTTCACTTGAATCGGGGTGTTTTACACTCACGGATTCGCAACTACAGGTATCAGGGCGCTAAAAAAAGGAAATCAGGGCAGGAGCTGGCCATGTTTCGTGAATTAGTCAACTAAAATTGCCACAATTCGGGTACAGCGGGGAATCCAACCCTAAAAACGGGGAATTCAACCGGTCAAAATGGCTGAAATTGGCGAATCCATCCATGATTTTGGGAATTCAGCCGGTCTGCATGATTCTGATCATATGTAGGTTGTGCTGCCGACTTTATATTCGCATCCATGCATAGATAAAAACATATATTTTCAAAAGTTTGCATTATTGTTGCACATGATATACCACGTACAATGCAGTACACAATATTATCATATTAATTTATATAGCAGTATTGTTATTACGAGTATTTATTGATACATAATATTATAATGTATTCAGTACTATAAATATAATATGTATTTAAAACATGTTTTTTGTATGCTGTACATAAAATGCAGTTTAAATAACCGTACAGCAGCTAGAAATATTGATTAGACAGTACTATAGCAGCACTATATAGGCAGGGGAGTACTAAGTCATTCGTGGGTATTCATATAATAATAATGATCGCGCGCCAGTTTTCTCCATATATGCATCCTCATCATTATTTCAAATTATTCCCCTTTGCTGGCGCCCCCATCATGCATAATATTATAATATAATATATACTATGTATTATATCATCTATATTGCGTATATATTACTCTGCATTTTACATATTGTGCACGGAATATGCATCTGATGTATTATAGCGGTGATCTCATCGTTCATTATTTATAATCTATATACTGTAGTAGAGTGACAACGGAATGCAATGGCTGAGAAAGATGACTTGATGAACAATTGGGGGTGTGAATTAATATCTGTTCACACGTCATCTAATAGGCGAGACTCCTTTTCTGATGTTAGCTTAGGTGTCTTGGAAGGTGCTGTGAAAAGATCGATGCTCGAAAAATTCAAATTTAATAGCTTGCATGCCTGTGGTTCCTCCGCAAACCATTGCGCCGTAGATTTGGCAACAAATGGTGATATCTCTCGCTGCTTGGTTGCTATTGGATCCTACGCCGCAGGCAATGGGGGGACTCTCGAGTATTTATCGACATCAAAATACTCCAAATGCAAAGGACTCTCCATTATCAAGCACCCTTATGACGAATCTGTTTCTGAAAGATGCAGAGCGCAAACTGTAGTTTTGCCTTACCATGTTGCTAATAATAGCCTTAGCGAGGAAAAGCTTGCTAAGTTCGAACAAAAATGCATTCAAGATTTAGAGAGGACCCTTTTACTTGGTATTTTGAGCGGAAAGATGTACAAGGCGTTGCTTCTTGAGCTTATCTTATCAGGATGCGGAGGTGAACTTTCTGATTCCTTTTTAAGTCAACTTGGAAAACTTTTGTATAACTATGGTGTTACTGTGGTTGTTGACGAGATATTGACTGGCGGTAGGGTGGGTCCTGGAATGGCAAGAACAGTTTCAACACCACCCGACTTCCAAGTTGCAGTTTCATACATTACATTTGGCAAATGCATCGGAGTAGGGATGGTTCTTGAAAAATCTTCATCAAAACCTCAGGCAAGGGACAGCTTTCGAGTGACGTCCACAAACATACCTTACGGCCAAGCCTATTCGAAATGGAAAGCTATACAGAATCGCTTAGATTGTGGAATGATTGACATTCGACGAGAACAGGCTAAAGAATTATACCATCTAAAAGAATTTGAAACATGGGGAATCGGATGTCTCCTTTTTATGGGGTATGCGCGGACTGGTGTAACAACCGGTCTACCTTGCCGAATGCTACCAAAATTGGAGAATGTTCGCATGCATAAGATGACAGCATCAAAATCAATGTACACAAGAGAAAGTGTTTGTGATCTCTTGATATCAACCGCCCACGAGTGGTTGGACTATCGTAACAAAATGTATAAGGAGAAGTACTCCCCTTTTCTGCTTTCTTTGGTGGAATTCATCATGTCATCTGATCTATTTGAAAGTGTTAACGATCGTGGTTTTTTAGAAGTAGTTCCAGATGATTTTTTTAAATTTTTAGGTGGGGATCATGAAGTAAACATGAAGGATCAAGAATGGAGAGCGTTGAAAAGATTGAAGCATTCAAATCTTGGGAAGACGGCTACGTCAAAGAAAGAACCAAAGAATATAGTTATGGCTTCACTGAAAGAGATCGCAAGGACTGCGGTCGAAGGGTCATTTGTTCACACAAGGATTGGCGGCAGAAGGAATAGACGCACAGGATATCGTATTTTCTTGAGTCATTTAAATGTATGATTCTAATTTAATCAAACATATAGTTATCTAAAATTTTACATATCATCTACGAATCACTATGTATTTTGTCATCAAACATAGTTTTTAGGACATTTTGTACATCCTTGCTTTGACTTCCCTCGTAATGATTCAAATTAATTGCTTGCTCTGTGTGCGTAATGTGCTTCACATCCGTTGCTAGAGTAAAATGAAGTCTCGTTTCTTGAGTGGTTGTGCTCTTTCTTTTTGCTGACTTATTAGTTCGTCCAGATTGCCACTTGTAAACAGCAGTTGTGTGGTACTGCCTGGCGTCGCAAACCAGAAATCCTCCCAGGTGTACAGAACCTATTTTTTCGGTTGTGGGCTTTTTTGCCTTTCCCATTGGACCAAGATAGTTTCCTATTTCAAGGGAGTAGTTTTCTTCCAGCGGAAGAATAATAAACTTTGGCAAGTCACCGTCGCAACAACCTTTAAGTGCATCTTCTGTGAAGTCAGCATGCATTATATTATCCTGCTTCCACTTCTTGTATGTTATACCAGGTTGCGTCTTCATTAGAAGAACTTGAAAATGTCTATGCCTTGGAAACAATGGGATTAATAGCGTTTGTAATAGCAAAACCAAGTAATACAAGTCCGTTGATGGATTTAACCCATGAAACGGTTTGAAATCACTTTTGTCGTGTTGGTTGGGAGGATACGCAATAGAACCAGCCAGTAATTCTATAAATTTAACCTGGGAATGTGAAACAAGAACATCTTGTGTGTGTTTTTCCCAGATGTTTGACAATCCATCCATCTCCTCCCGAAGTGCTGGAAGGACAGTTGATTTCATGCGAAAAAATGGCTTCCCCGCGACAATAAAGTAGCCATTTCGGTCCTTCCTGTCTTTCCTCTCTTCTGAAGAGAAGAGAGGATCATTTGTGTTTGTAACATTATAGTGAGACCGAATCTTCGTGTGGATGTCTGTAAGACAATTTGAAAAGGCCAAACGTTTCTTCAGAAATGCTTCGTCGTTATCCATTGTGTATTTTATAATGTATAATTCTTTTTATTTACTTTTTTGCTCAAAAAGTTGTGCGGTGCATGACAAAATATTAATACTGTATGATACATGCAGTACTCTACTACTCTACTAGCTAGTAGTAGTAGTAATATTGCCTTGTCGTCGGCAAACAGAGTCTACCCAAGAATATGTAGAAACCTACGAGCAACTGGCGGGAAATTCCACCGTGGAAATTTCAATGCCATGGGACAACGTGCAACCGGTGGGAAATTCCACCGGGGAAATATCAATGCCATGGGGAAGTCCAGCATACGAAATAATAAAGTTGTAAAAAAGGATGTTTTGTATAATAAAAACACTAACAGCATTATTGTGAATTACACTAAAGCAACTTCCCTTCCCATAATATGCCTGTCGATTGATGCCTTGTACCTTGTACGATACTGTATTATTGTATTTCGTATTTCTTCCACATAATATATATTGAAATGACCGCATAGCACTGCAATAACAATAATTCAAAGAGAAATCCTTGTCCTCCTCATCATCGCAACATCATCTTCAATATGTTTTTTCGACATGCTTCCGCTTGAGAAACTTGTCTTTGCTTGCCTCAGTGGCCGCTTTATCCAATGAGTGCTGAAGTTGTCTGATGGCCTTGCCTAAACTTCTTGACGCCTCCATGATTTGTGGACGCAAGGTCTGGTAGGCATCGCTCATATTAGGTGGAAGCAAATTCAATTTTTCTATCAACATGTCATGGGCATAGTCAGCATCACGAGCCTTGAGCACGCAATCATCTAGATGTCCAATGAGAGTTTTTTCCTCTTCTTCAGAATCAGATCCAGAATAATCCGACATTGTTTTGTGTTTCGGAAATTAGGCAAAAACTGTTTTATTGCACCTGACAAGCAACTGGACAATAATTTATGTCACCGCAATAGCTATGATGAAGTGTGGATGTGAAGGGTGATGTGGAAACTCCGCGGTCGTGCAAATCAGCGAGTAACTGTCACGCTGACAAGCGTGGAAAGTAAAAACGGCAAAGAACGACAAATAATTAGATAAACTTGACAAATTCCACGTTGATGAGAGTGGACTGAGATCTCATGCGACTTGTACTTTGATAATTTGCCAGCATCAGAGATTCACAAAAAAATACATTCAATGGCGAGCATAATAAATTGGATTGCTTCTTTTTTCGCCATGGCAGAGAGTGAACCGGTGGGTATTTACGATCTCAGCGACGAGACGGAAGTGATTCGTCACTACGATTTCAGCTCCGACAAGATTTATGAAAGAGGTCCTTTCAAAATTTGCGTGAAGTTCAGTTCTAATTGGACAAATGACAAATCATTCATCAGACAAATTGACAGGGACATTCGCAGTGCGTGCCCTACCACCGATAATGAATTAAACATTGAAAATGTATACCTTGATTTTACCCAGGTTGCTGTGAATGTTCTAGATCTTTTTCAATTCATGGACAAGTTGAAAAATTGTTTCAAATTAACAGAATTTCTGCGTGTGGAGGTGGGAGGATTAGTCCGCAAAAAAAGGAAACGAGACGATTCTTACATCAAGTGCATCGAGTCGCTCACTACCAACAAGGATGCATTCCTACCAAGATTGAAGGACGTGTGGTTGACCATTCATGGCTGCGAATCATGTCACACACACCCAATCCTTTTTGTTAATGCATTGGCATGCATCTGTTCCCGCAGATCTGCAAAGCTTGAGGTGAGGGAACCCCCATCTAGGTTTAAAATGCCCAACCTGCTAATTCTCAGAGACGACGGAGAATTAACGATTGACATGAACTCAGATTACCACGGTATCCACATTTTGGACCTAGCCATGGGTTTTCATAAAACGGGAATTATTAAAAGTATTTTGCTTGGTTTCGGGTATGATTATCATCGAACAGTTGATAAACCAATTCAATATATTAACCCAAAATTTGTCAAGAAACTGGATAATTTCCTTGAAATGATTCAAGAACTTGAGATCCCCGAACTCAAGTTCTATTGGGGTGTCGATGATGATTTTCCCTATAACAGAGAACGGTTGTGGAATGCCATGAATTGTGTGATTAAATACCAAAACAAGATTTCGACAAGAGCAGGCAATAAAAGATTGTTAATTGATATAGTAAAATCAGAAGAAGGGTTTGACCCGATGCAACTGCGCCAGGTGCTAAATTGTGGTGCCAATGATGTTGACCTTAAATTCAAAGAGCTCAAAGATGAACAATATGCCCAGGCATTTGTCAATGGATTTAAGTTTGGAAAAAACTTAACAAAAATTCAAATTTTTCAAGAAAACAAGTGGCAAGATTTTCTTTTGCCAGCGATGGAAGGGTTACCAAGGCGCCCATGGGAGCTTGCTTTGGCATTTCCAGCAGCTTCTGATGTAACTGACTTCATGGTGAAGCTTAGTCATTTTGATTCTGGTGTCAAATACATCGACATTTGTAACCACAATTTATTCAAGGTATCTTCTCACGACCCAAAACAAATTTTCAGCGATGGGATGTTCGACAAAATCCTTTCTGCTGTGAACGATATGCCATATCTAGAAAAAATTCAGAGAGACTACTATTTTTCTGAATGGGGTGAAGATTTATTTCTGACACCGGAAGAAACTCGGAAAAAAAAACTCTGGCGACAAGTCAAGATTGCCAAATATGGAGTTTTAAGCAAATTCTTTAGTGAATGGGGGGATGTTGAAAGGAAAATCAACATCCACATTGAGTCAGAATTTGATGAGACTTTTAAAGCTAACCTTTTCTTTGAATGTTTTCAGAAATTTGGCATACAAAATTGCTTGATCTGGGCCAATGTTGAAGAGAAAGCCGCAAAGCAGTGGTTCCCTAAGCTCAAACGAAAACACGAATCTTATTGTTTTTAGATTTAGCCGCGAAAAAGGAGTTGTTAGGGCCCTTGCATTATATAATAGTTTTGCCAAACAAACAAGGCAACAAACAAAAGGCCACATTAAGAAGTCTTTGTATTAGACGAGCATGCTAGCTTATCATGGTAGCTTAAGAACACAACGGGTGACTTGTGGTGATCACTCTACATAATCACTAATATTAATCACTTGCTTCTAATCATATCGTCTCCATCACTATCATCAAACAAGTATTTCCCTCCTTCAGATTCTCTGTCGTAGTACCAGTTCTTGTCAGCCCTCTTATACCTATTTTCGGAATGGTATTCATAGTCTGGATTTTTTTCCTCCATTGCTTTAGATACAGAGCACTCATCCCAAAGACTCCGGTTGCTCTTCAAGAAAACCAAGTGCTCCAACATAATCGGAGAAACAAACCTTGTGTAGGGGAAATCAACAACATCATCTTTTGTGAAGAGCCTTTCACAGCATGCACTGGTGAAACGGATCCTTTCTTTTGGGTTATGATATGCAATGCTGCCTTCGTGGCATCTCTTTTTATCCCATAAATCGTAATAGTCATATTTCCTCTTTCTTGTCAAAGCTAAGTAGATTTTTTCTCCTGCCAGGATTTTTGGAGGCTCAGAATTTCCAATCAAAAGATACTTTGCCATGGCTTTCTCTTTAGAAGTCATGGCATAAAAACGCTCTTCAATGATCTTAATGCAAGCCGACTCAAAGTAATCGGAACAGAAGGGAGCATCATCATGTAAACAATCTATCATGGTACCATGCTCTGCAGCTTCATCTGTCAAAACAAGATCAAAAATTTCTCTTCCTTCTGTCAGCCCCACGCTCATTCGTTTTAGGCTTTTCATGATATTCTTAAAGTCAACCAAATGGGTCATAATCCAACCCCGCAAATATTGACACGAGAAAAAGTGACAGCGTTGAGAGGGAAATTTTTCATCCAAGTGAGCTGCCACCTCAGATTTCAACAATTCAGATTTTTCAAGCATGTCCAAAATGGTGGTCCAGTGCCAATCATCGTTGGCATTTTTATGAAAGTTGTTTTCCCACGTCAGTTGCTGCTTGAGAAGTGGGTCGTCAATGTAATCATTTTCAAGACACATGACCTTTACAAGCTCATCAAAAGGACCACATTCCTTGCATTGCTTACACCTTTCTTCAAAAGATTCAATAAATTTTATCACTTCAGCATTCTTAGGGTTCCCTTCTAATCCTCTCTTCTCTGCCATAAATTCTTCAGCAGTTTGTCTAGGTTTGAGGTGTTCCGACATCCATTCCTCATTCACTTCAGATTCTTTCATCCATGCCTGAGCAGCGCGATCAAACTTTTCAGTGGCGCACACCAAAATAGGGACAGAATATTTAATAGCAATCTGTAGGTTTGAATCACAACTAGAAGAAGTTTTAGTCTCATTTGGCAAAGGAAGTATTTCAAAGTGCATGAAGATGTTCTCACCTCTTTCCAACTATAGCAAAAATGTTTTCCCCAACTTTCAAATCATACTTTGCAATTGCATTTTCGAAATGCAAAAGGTGGTCGTTAATGATGCCTGGCTTGAAGCTCAATAGTGCCTCCTTGTATTCCTTGTTATTTGGGCAACAATAGCCCGCAAAAATTGCTACGTAGTGGGTCGATGGCGATGCTGTGGTCCAACCATCAATCAGAATAGAAATCTTATTAGCTTCACGTAGCTCTTGTTTGAGTTTATCCTCGGTATTTCTGGCAAGGTTGGAGATCCATTCCCGCATCCTAAATGCGGAAAGGAGGGATCGATGTTTGGTAAATCTCCTCATTTTTGGATTCTCACAATCTTGAATGTTCACCAACCCTTCCACAATCAAGTCTATCCATTCCAACGCAGAACATGTTTCATCATTCGGTTTGTTCATTTTGTTGTTATAAAGCTCATCAATAAGCCATCATGGGTGATGAACATATAAAAAATGAGAGTTTGAAAACAAAACTATATGCCGGATACACATAGTATATGGATGCTATGATATTATTATTATAGCACAGCAGCATGTGTATATTTGTTCGTATGAGCATATCATCATTTAAAAAGTGTTGGCGGGTACCAATATGTTCTCCCGGCGCGCTACTGTCCGTTCAGAAATTCCTTTAAATAATAATCCTATTATGCTATGCATTCGTACATTCGTCCATATAAATACAGTATTAACCTTGTGATGCGCGTTCTTCTATTAAAAAACACGTAAATTCCCCAAAAATCGGGATATTAATAACCCTTGATCTCCCTGCATGCGCGCAAAAAGACAGTTTACAGACTATTATCTACGCATAAATTATGTACAGCACTGAATATTATTATATTCAACTATGAAGGATACAATTGCTGTCTACCGCGAGCCGATTTACGTTGAAATGGGCGTGCGTATCATACATATTATGTCTACATTATAATACAGTATATATGCAGTACAACTGTAAATATTACATATATATGGTGTAGAGTTGGTGTAGTAACTTCCGGCGGGAAATCCCACCGTATAAGTTTTGTGGTATCGATTGCTGTCTACCACTCTATGTACACCCGATTTTATACTAGTACGTACATACGACAGTATCGTACGTTATCCCTTCGCATCTTGAATCATCATCATTCATCATTATATTATCACGGAAAGGAAAGAATCATCTTCGAAGTAATAAATCTTATATCCAGCAACGATGGAATCTTGCCAATACGATCCTTCCGACATCCCCGACAAAGTAGCTAAGACTTTGGGTTTCCCAGAAAGCGGAACTAAGCTAAAAGATAAAACTCATGTGTCAAAATACCTAGATGTGCTGGATAAAGCGCGCCCACTAAACAAGATAAAACGATTTGATGCATGGTTGAAAGGAAAGAAATACCCGCTAGGACTTCAAAGGTTTGGTTGCAGTAACTGTCAGGGAGGGTTCACTATGTATTTTTCTGACAATGGCTCAAGTCTTAAGGAGAAGACAGGGTCTGTGTCGATTGGTGATTTTAGGCCCTGCTCGTGCGAAATCCCTCCCCCAATTCCCAAAGAATCCACAAACAATACAATTCAAGGCTCTGTATGGGATGATAAGAAAGCCTGGCAGGCAGGGGCTATTCATGAATACATCAAGCAAGGTTTTGGAATTGTTGAGACACAAAAGAGAGCCCCACAGGATTTCGCAGGTGAGCAAGAAACACTCACCAGCAGGATTATTAGGATGTATTGCAAACACACAGATGGCAAATGGTCAGTTGTTAGATGCAGAAGACGCGACAGTCCATCAGGAATAATCACATGGACTATCGAGAAATTTCCTAACTTGCCCGAAGAAGCCTATGGCCCCACTAATGAGCCTATCAAGTCGCCCGCTGTGAACAAAAAGGAGATAACTTTTGATTGTCATTTTTGTGGTGAAGTAGAAAAGAAGTATGGGCAGTTTCAATTTGCTTGCTGTTCCGACCCAAAAGATGAATCCAAGAACCTTTGCAATAGTTGCCTTCGTGTCACTTGCTTTGCAAGGAAAACAGACCCAACAACGCATCGTTTTCAGGTAATCAATAAATGTTCACATGCAAAATGTTCCTTTTGCAATCGGGAAACTCCAGAGTACATCCGAGTTGAAGACGGCGAAGTAATGTCTAGGCACGATTGTCCCTGCCCATATGGATGGTTAGGAAATCGACCTTTTCTCTCTCAACAAGATTACGAAAAACACCAAACAGTGTTTGATGAAAAGGTTAAACCTCTAGTAATTTCCAGAACTGTAAAGAAAGAGCAAATTGACATCCTTGAGAATCGAATTGCAGATTTGGAAAATTTCATGTCTCGGTCAGACATCAATAAGCAACAATTCGAAAACGCAGAAAAGGACATCGAAGATTCTAAAGTTAGGCTTCATCAGGGAAAAGATGAACTGGCAGCTGTGGAAAAGAGCTTCCCGCAATGGTGTGAAGGACCAAGTTACAAAATCCCCATGCACATGTTACCTAGGATCCCTAGTAGTTCAGGAATTTTAGTTGAAAATAGCGATGACAGTAATAGCGGTGCACATGCACCAAACATAGTAGCTGGCGGCACTTTATCAGCTCCCATAGTTCTTGACGACGACGATGATGATACCGAATCACGTCCTACTTCAAGACAACGCCGCCATTGAGGATAACATGGCAGATATCATTTTAACTGGAAATGGAGGCTTCTTCTGTGGACAATAGTGTAAATGAAGTTTAATTCTCTCTTTAAATAATTTAATTTGACCTATTATATTTACGCTGTCCTGCAGCAAGAAATAGCTTTTACAGACATAGCAGATAACATTTGAATATGAAATGGAGGCTTTTTTTCGTGGATTTTCGTTCATAGGTTGCTTTTTCTGTCACCCGGAATGGATTTCTTGCAAGGCTTCAGATATTTTGACATAGCGCGTCTGCCTTGTCAACACAAACTCTGCACCTGCTATTTTTCTTTTGCCACTGTGAACTTGTAAATCCATCTGTATCAACCTTAATTTGATTGCAGCAAGCGCATGCCCTTTTACTGCCAGCACCATAACGTTTGCCTTTTCTGTTCTTTTTGCTTTTTTGTTGTACCTTTGCCTTTTTCGTCACATAGTCGTAACACCCGTCCATTTCCGGTGAATCAAGTTTACCAATCCTGTAAACACCTAAAAGTTTAGGGTTTTTGCATGGAGCCATGAGCTTCAAAAAAAACTCTTTAGCCTTTGCCTCAGACTCAATGTCTGATTGAGTTACCTGCATGGCCCTTTTTCCTGGGGTGCTATCATACACATTACATTTCAGTTCGGCACAAAACTTGCTGCCTGACCTGGTTCGTTTGCCTGTGTTCTGTAGATTCTCTTCATCGAAATGAAAATCAGCGGAAAAACAATGCCCGAGCTCTGTCACAATTTTGGATCCAATTTGTGTTCCTATTTTGTTTTTAATTTCAGCCTCAAAAGGATTTTCAAGATCCATGCCAACGTGGAATATGCGAGCTCCTGGCTCCTGAATAGCCAGGGCATCCCTCCAACCATGCATGTTACGTTCACGTTTGATGGCTAAACCCACACCGCGCAGGGTACTCAAAGTGGAATTGTTAGGAAATTTAGGCCAAAGTCCCTCGTGGGTAAACTTGATTGATTTTTTGAAATCATCCTTTTTAACTGTTATGTCAAGTCCTTCCCTATGGCGAAGAATCTCTGTGCACAAATAGAGAGATTCAGCAACACAGCAATGTCCATCTCCATCAGCAACAACTTTTTTAATGGGAATATCTCGCGAATTTAGAAGAATGGCGCCGGTTGGGACTTTTTTCTTGTGGCTTTTCTTGTGCCTTTTATTGCCGGGGGTGGAATCAGATGTTGGCCCAATAGGGCGCCTGTTGTTCTCGTTGATTGTATCATCCGTGGGTTGATTTGCATTGGATTGCAAAGTATCTGGTTGCTCAATAGAGCGACTGTTGATCTCCGTTGGAACAGGCTCTCTGTTGGGATCGTCAGCGATTTGGGGAAGTGGTTCACGCATTCCTAGACGTGAAAATGGGGTGCTAAGGTCCACCGCGTTGATTGCAGTCCTACGCAATGCAAGCCCACGCAGAACCAATGGGATTGAAAAATTCATAGAAGAAGGTGCAAAATTGTGAGGAAAATTTGCAATTCGGAGAATTTTCCGCATTCCCATCTGTTGCTGTGATTGATCCACCACGATGCTTGGATGATCAGCATTTGTCACTCCTGCCATGTTCTCAGTTTCCATAGCATATTGGCTTCTTTCCGGCGAACTTGACCCGATTGATGTCCCACTTTGATGGCCCCAACTTCCACTCCGTGCTTCCAAAACTTGATCTTCAGATGCACGTTGGAGTTCTGCGTTGTAGCCTTCTTCGGTATGGTCAAGACCCTGCGATGAGGCTGGTAGGACTTGGTTCGCATCACCTGTTGCTTCTTCCCGGACAGTGGCCGTTGATGAAGCTGCGGTGTTGTCAACCTCGTCGATACCTTCATCAGATGAAGCTGCGTGTTGGACGACAGCACATTGTTCTTCCCCGACAATGGTCGGTGATGAATCTGCAGTGCTGCCATCCGTGCCACCAACTTCATGGGTTTCAGCCGATGTTGAAGACTGGTTATGAGTGGAGTCAATCAACGGACGTGATTCAACTGGAGAGCTGTGACCATTGCCTGGTTGCTGAGAATTTGTGGAAGCACTCCTTGCTGAAACTCCAAACTGCATTGCAAATAAGTTAGCGGTAGTTTCACAACGCTGTGCGACCTCTGGACTGTCCTTTCTGACAAGGTGGACTGTCATCACATGAACAGTATTTGGCTGCGTTGCAAGAACTTGTTCTCGCTCCTCAACCGACAAACTTGGACTTTCATGAGCTGCGTAATAAGAGCTCTCAGTATCTGAATCTTCATTAGCTTCAGGATTATTCGTGTGAGCTTCAGCATCATCTGATGAAGAGGATAGATTTGTGCCAATCGTGCTCTCAGTATCTCCAAGAGCTTCAGGATCATCTGAAGAGGATGGATTTGCACCCATGGTGATCGATAAACTTGGTTGATCTGAAGAGGAGCGATTCAAAGAGATAAGATTGCCCATGGCAATTGTTTAACTTGAAATAAAAAATCTTGATTTTGCGAGAATAAGTGCAATCTGCCAAATTATGAGAATTGTGTTGTGAAAACCAAGGCGACAAAATATGTTGATTTGGATGCAACGAATTGAACACGCTGATGATGGCACGGTCCACGCTGCCCAAATTTTTATCCGTGCATGTATGATCGGTCCACGCTGCCCAAATTTTTATCCGTGCATGTACGCTCATTATCAAAACATCCAAAATCAACAACAGCTTCCGGTCCACTTGTGTCTTTCCTTTTCAAACGCATTTCAAAAATTAAATCAGGCGTGTTTCCAATATTGCACATACATGTCAACATCATTATGAAGAAACGTTTAATAGTATCACTTTGAAAGATAAGTAGTATTAAAGAAACGACTCTCTGCACGGTGGTGAGAAAGGCATCCGAAACCATCGTAAAACAAGTTTTTTCGATTTTGTGCGTCTCCACGGTACCTTTTTAACATATCCATAGTATTAATAACATGATGCATCATCATGCATCGTCGCAGCGTTCAGCGTGAAAGCAATTGCAGCCTACCAAATTATGTACAATTCTACATAATTTTCCCGAATACCGTGATAAGAATTTATGCATGAATGTGAGTCTTGAGTGTTTGGACAAAAGCTTTTATATACGGTATCAGCGTTGAGCGTGAAAGCAATTGCAGACTACCAAT
>JABAOD010003039.1_pt1 | contig 13664 bp, 12 predicted proteins | sample 7062151 | NCBI WGS metagenome assembly JABAOD01 (sample SAMN14538626, study PRJNA623070) | marine sediment metagenome | biome: marine biome [ENVO:00000428]; feature: marine pelagic biome [ENVO:01000023]; material: deep marine sediment [ENVO:00002113] | place: India: Gulf of Khambhat ...
CGAGCAGTACGCGGCGTTCGAGCCGGACATCCGCTCCGGCGCATCGGAGGTCTATCTCCACGAAATGCCCGGGGGACAGTTTACTAATCTCAAGGAGCAGGCCGCCTCGCTGGGGCTGGCGGCACGCTGGCCGGAGGTCGCCCGCGCCTATGCCGACGTCAACATGGCCTTCGGCGACATCGTCAAGGTCACGCCGTCGTCGAAGGTCGTCGGCGACATGGCGCTGATGATGGTGACCTCGGACACCAGCATCGAGGACGTGCTCGACCCCGATACCGACATCACGTTTCCGGATTCGGTCGTCTCGCTGTTCGCCGGCGAGCTCGGCCAGCCGCCGGGTGGCTGGCCCGAGAAGCTGCAGAAGAAGGTGCTGAAGTCGCGCGAGCCGATCACGGTGCGGCCCGGTTCGCTGCTCGAGCCGGTTAATCTGGATGCCGAGCGCCGCAAGCTCGACGAGGGCCACGAGCACCCGGTCACCGACTTCGATCTCGCATCCTACCTGATGTACCCGAAGGTGTTCACCGAGTTCCGCCGCCACCGCGAGGAGTACGGCGACGTCGGCATGCTGCCCACCCACGTCTACTTCTACGGCATGAAGCCGGAAGAAGAGCTGGTCGCAACGATGCACGACGGCCGCAAGGTCGTGATTCGCTACCTGACGAAGGGCGAGACCGACGACCGCGGCTACCGGCGCATCTTCTTCGAGATCAACGGCCAGCCCAGCTCGGTGCTGATTCAGGACCGCAGTTCGGAATCGGCGCATCATGAGAACGAAAAGGCCGACAGCGCCAACGCCAATCACGTCGGCGCGCCGATGCCGGGCGTCATCTCGACGATCTCGGTCGAGGCCGGCCAGGAAGTGCAGCGGGGCGACACGCTGCTGACGATGGAAGCCATGAAGATGGAGACGTCGATCACGGCGGACCGCGACGCGACCATCAAGCGCGTGCTTGCAAGAATCGGCGAACAGTTCGACGCGAAGGATTTGCTTGTCGAACTGGAGTAGTCAGCCGGAGCGCTTACCGGGCCCCGCGGGTTAGCGCCGGCTAATTTTCGGTACCTCCATTGACCGGATTTCGGAGCCCACGGCATCGTGCAAATGTTGTCCTTTCCGATCGATCGACGCTAATGCTCTATACTGGTTCCTGGCTGCGATTTTGGGGCGAGCAGCCTTAGTCAAATAGCCCAGAACAAAAAGAAGGAGAGCGAAATGAAAACAAGAAACCTGGTGTCGGCCGCATTCGCCGTCATCGTACTGGCTGCCTCGCCGGCGTTCGCGCAGAAGTTCGAAGCCGTGCATGCGATCGACTTCGACGATTATGCCAAGGCAAAAAGGGCAATGGACGCGCTGATGGCGGACGACGCGCTGAAAGGCGGGCGGGTTACGCTGTATTCGCAGGAATTCGGCGAGCGCGGTTCCTCACACCTTATCGTCGAGGACCTCGACTCCTACGCGGCTTACACCGAAATAACCGAGAAGCGCCTGGCCAGCCACGGCTGGTCGAAGTACCTGCTGGAGGCCATGGATTCCGAGTACAAGGGCAGCGATATGTACATGGTCGTCGATGACCACGGCGCGCCGCGCCATACAGCCAACTATCTCGTGGCTTACCTGATCCGCTCGTCAGACGCGGCGCTCTATCGGAGTGCCATCGCAGACCTGAACGAGGGTGTGGGCAATCCCGGCGTCCTGCGGCTCGTGGCCGCGCGGACCGGCGCCATGAAAAACACGCACGCCGTGTTGATCGGCGGCCCTGATTTCGAGACCGTGCAGAAATACCTCGACAAGCTGTTTGCCAGCGAAACCTTCGCCGAATTCGTCAAGAAGGTGGGCGACACGCGCAAGGTCACTGGCGTCAGCACCTATTACCGCGTCGCAACCTACGGGGATTAGAGAACACCGGTCGAACCGCGAAACTCATAACATCGAGATCGCGGTTTGGCGCCGATCTTCGAACCGTAATCGCGGCACCGCGGAGTGAAGCCGCGTGCCGTGACTACCGTGTGGATGTCCCTTTGGTAACATGCCGCCTTGATCATGCACGAGATACTCACGACACATACCGGCAGCCTGCCCAGGCCCGATGACCTGATCAAGATCATGTGGGCCAAAGGCGACGGCGTGCCGGTCGACGAGGGTGCGCTGGCAGAGCGTGTCGCTGCGGCCGTCGAGGAAACGGTCGACAAGCAGGTCAAGGCCGGCATCAGCGTCATCAACGACGGCGAGATGTCGAAGCCCAGTTACGCGACCTACGTGCAGGAACGGCTCGAGGGGTTCAACGGCAAGTCACCGGAAAGCTACTTCTTCGCCGACCTCGTCGACTACCCGAAGAGCATGGAACTTGTCGCGGCGAACCCGGGGCGCCGCAAGCGCTCGGCGCCGGCCTGCACCGGCCCGATCGGTGTCAAGGACGAGGAAGCGGCCGCGCTGGACATGGTCAATTTGCGACGGGCCGCGGAGGCGGCGGGGGTCTCTACGATTTTCTCGAGTGCGGCGTCGCCGGGCGTCGTGTCGCTGTTCTTCCCGAACGAATATTACCAATCCGACGAGGAGTACGTGTTTGCCATTGCGGAGGCCATGCGACACGAGTACGAGGCCATCGCCGGCGCGGGTGCCACGGTCCAGCTCGACTGTCCCGACCTTGCAATGGGGCGGCACACGGCTTACGCCGAAATGGACAGGGACGCTTTTCGCAAGCGCATACAGATGAACATCGAGGCGTTGAACCACGGCGTGCGCAACATCCCGCCCGAGCAGCTGCGCATGCATCTGTGCTGGGGTAACTACCCTGGTCCTCATCACTGCGATGCGCCGGTGACCGACATCATCGACCTGGTGTGGAACGCGCGGCCGCAGACGGTCCTGTTCGAAGCGGCGAACCCGCGACACGCGCACGAGTGGCAGCTGTTCGACAGTATCGATATTCCGGACGACAAGATCCTGTGCCCGGGTGTCATCGAACCACAGTCGAATTACATCGAGCATCCCGAGCTCGTGGCGCAACGCATCGAGCGCTTCGCGGCGATCGTCGGCCCGGAGCGTGTCATGGCCGGGGTCGACTGCGGTTTCAGCGTGCACGTCGGCATGCAGGGCATCGATCCCGACGTCGCCTGGGCCAAGCTCGCGAGCCTGGCCGAAGGCGCGCGGATCGCGTCGACGCGGCTGGCACGCTGATCCCGGCAGGGAGCCCGCAAGCGCGATCTGGTCATGGCTGAGGCGAAACCGCAGAAGGGAAAGGGTCGCAAGGACGGCGAATACCTGAGCACGCTCGCCCGCGGCCTGTCGGTGCTGCGGTCGTTTACCAAAGAGCATCCGGAAATGACGTTGAGCGAGGTGGCGGCGGTAACCGAGCTGAGTCCTGCCGTCGCGCGCCGGTGTCTGAATACCCTCGTGGACCTGGGCTACGTCGGCAAGAAGGGCAAGCTCTTCTTGCTGACGCCCGAGGTCATGGGTTTCGCTTCCGCCTTCATCGAATCCATGAACCTCGAGGAAGTCGTCCGACCGTACCTGCAGAAAGTCAGGGACAAGACCGGCGACAGTACGTCGCTCGCCGTCCTGTCGGAACAGGATATCCTGTACCTCGTGCACGTATCGACTGCGCGCATGATCCGGCTCGTCGCCGGCGTCGGGACACGATTCCCCGCGTACCCGACGTCGCTGGGGCGGGTATTGCTGGCGCACCAGGAGCAGTCGCGCATCGACGAGTACCTGAAGCAGGTCAACATGCAGAAGCTGACGACCAAGACCGTGACGTCGAAGGCCGAACTCGGGAGGATCCTCGCGCAAATACGCAAGGTCGGCTACGCCGCGATCCAGGACGAGCTCGACTACGGCATCGTGTCGGTTGCCGTTCCGGTGTTCGGCCCTGACGGGGAGATTCTCGCGGCGATCAACTGCTCGACGGCGACGACCCGGGTCACCAGGGACACGATGGTCAAGACGCGTTTGCCCGAGTTGAAGCAGGCGGCCAAGCGGATCGAAGTCGAGCTGCGACGCTACCCGATCCTGGTTCACTCGATCAGCAGCGCGGCGTCCTGATGGCGGAAGGGTCGTTCGGCGCGACTGCAGAACCGGCGAACAGCGCGATTGTATTCGACAGCCGACGTCAGGTTGCAGAGATGCCCGCTCCCTTCGAATAAGACCTCCCGCGAGCCCGGAATGCGCGCCAGCAGTTCTTCGGCGTGACGTTTGCGAGCCTTCGTCTCCTGTGCGCCCGTCAGTACGAGTGTCGGCACCCCGATGTGCTCGAGTCGTTCGAGCACGTCGATATCGAACGCGTAGCTCCCCGCGTCGAAGTCGACGAGATCGGCGCCGGAATAGTCACCGAGAATATCCCCGATGAGCTGGTTCTCGCTCTCCAATTCTGCGCCGAGCCGCATCATCGGGTGCTGCAGCCAGCGGCGTCGTACCTCGTCGATGCGGCTCGACTTCGCCAACGCAACATACTCGTTCATGGGCACACGCTCTGATTCGTCGTCCTTGACGTCGAGCCCGTCGATGACGGCACCCTGCACAAGCAGCGATCTCAACTTTTCCCCGCGGGTGACCGCGTAACGGATCGCAAGCCGGCCGCCCTGGGACATGCCCAGCAGGTGCACACGCCTGCGGCCGAGCGCATCGAGGATACGGTCGATGTCGTCGAGCTCCCGGCGCAGGTCGGGCGGCGCCTGTGACCGGCCGAAACCTCGCCGGTCGAACGTGATGATCTGGAATTCCGCCGCGAGTTCGCGCACCTGCGGTCGGAACATGCGCTGGTCCAGCGCCCAGCCGTGCAGCATCATTATCGGTGGCCCGTCGCCGCGGATCTCGACGAACAATTGGCCCTGCTCGACGTCGACCCACTGTTGCTGCTTGGCTCCTGTCATTTGCCGGTCTCGACCCCGTCCTGCGCCGCGGTCCAGAGCGCGTGTCCGGCCGGGCTGTTCATTTCCTCGTGCAAATGGCCGACGAGCCCGGCGCAGCGCGCGGTCAGCACGATCCCGCGCATCAGCGAGGAGGGCACGCCCGCTTCCGCGAGCACGGCCGCGATGGCCGCGCTGATGTTGGTCACCAGCTTCTTTTCCAGCACTTCGAAGAGCGCCTCTTCCAGCAACCGCATTGCCGCAATATATTCACCGTCTGCCCCCGCCTCCTCGGCGACGGCGACGAGCCGCTCGACCCGCCGGTCCAGCTCGTGGTGAATCGGGTGGCCGAAACCGGGCACCGGTCGACGAATCTCGCGGTAAGCACGAACCTCTTCCAGTGCCTTTTCGCGCCGGTCCGACGCCGGCGCTGCAACGATGCGCTCCAGGATGGCGCCGCATTCACCGGCGGTGCCAGCGTAACGGTCACCCACGCCGAGCAGGCCTGCCGCGACCGCTCCCTGGAAGGATTCCGGCGCGCCGTAATGGGTCAGGCGGGTTGCGACGGCAGACGGCACCAGGCCGTGCTCCATGATCGTTACCATCACGGCGTCGACGATACGGCACTGGCGTGCGGTCGGCTCCTCGCCCAGCGCCTGCAGCAGGAAAAGCTCGGTAAACGAGTACTGGCCGATCAGGTCATCAACCAGATTCTTGCCTCGAATCAATATGTTGTCTGCGTCAAATGCGCATATGGCCGTTTTGGCCCTGGGATCCTTCTTGACAGTCATCAGCCGCCCCTTAGCGATATTTCGTATATCGAATTTGATTTCGTATATCGAAAATACTACGATGCGGGCATCAGATGCAAAAAAAACCCCGGGGGGGCTCCAATGAAAAGACTGCTTTTTTCCATCCTGGCCGTCGCTTTGTCTCTACCGCTTGTGCCCAGCGTGTTCGCTCAAGGCGCGGCCCTCGAGGAAGTCGTCGTAACGGCTCGCAAGCGCTCGGAGACGCTGGAAGACAGCCCGGTGTCAGTGCGGGCATTCACGGCAGACGAGATCGAGGCGGCGGGCATCGAAACGCCGCGTGACTTTGTCAACCTGACGCCGAACGTCACGCTGGTAGAAACCCAGAACGCAGGCAACGCTTTTATCAACGTGCGCGGGGTGTCGCAGGCGCGTAACAGCGAGATGTCCGTCGCCGTTCTCGTCGACGGCGTGCTGATGCCGAACCCCGCGCAATTTACGCAGCAGCTGATCGACATTCAGCAGGTGGAAGTCCTGCGCGGGCCGCAGGGCGCGCTGTACGGTCGAAACGCAATCGGCGGCGCGATCACCATCGTGACCCGGCAGCCGGGCGACGAGCTGGAAGGACGACTGGAGCTCGGCGCGGATTCGGGACCCGGCTTCACGGTACGCGGCACGGCCAGCGGCCCGGTCGGCGGTTCCGACACGCTGAAGTTCCGGGCGACCGCGTCTTACGTCGATACCGACGGCTACATCGACAATGTCAATCTCGGCGAGGAAGCAGATCCATACGAGGATGTGTCGGCGCGTCTCAGGTTGATGTACGAACCGTCCGATACGTTTTCGGCGGACGTTCGAGCGAGTATCTCGAGGCTCGACAGCCAGGCCCTCTATTTCACGATCGGTGCGGAAGCGGACAATACGAGCATCCCGGTCAGCGTCAACAACCGCGGCGTCAATGAGAGGGACATTGCGAATCTCAGCCTGAAACTCGAGTGGCAGGGCGACTACGGCACGTTCACCTCCATCACCGCCTACGACGATCTCGAGGAATTGCTCACCGGCGACCAGTACGACTTCCTGCCGCGGGAGAGCTCCTGGCTGAACGGTCCGTTCACGGGCGGCTTCGGCGATTTCGTTCGCTTCCTGACCGGTGACGATGTCGTCGATCTCAGCCAGACGCAGTATCTCGAATCAGATGCCGTCAGCCAGGAGTTCCGCCTGACGTCACCTGCCGAAGAGTCGCTGCGCTGGATCGTCGGCGCCTACGCGATCAGCACCGACCGCTTCATTTCCACCGGCAACCAGATCGATCGCGGCAACGGCGTTTTTCCCGTTTACCGAACGCCGCGACCGTCTGTGTTTGTCGACCCGACCGATCCCAGCCCCCAACTCGGACTGCTCGTCGACGAACAGGATAATTTCGCCTGGGCGGTGTTCGGCGACGTTGCTTACGACTTCAGCGACAACTTCGAGGGTTCGCTGTCGCTGCGCTTCGACGAGGACGAGCGCGAAAACACGACGTTGACCGAGCCGCTGTACGATCCGACCGGCGGCATCGGCATCACGCAGGGCGAGGTGCGCAAGAAAACCTGGAGCGAACTGCAGCCGAAGATCACGCTGCGCTATCAGCCGAACGACGACCTGACCGTCTACGGCGGCTTCAGCCGCGGCTTCAGCAGCGGCGGCTTCAACCAGAGCGGCGTCGGTGCCGCGGTTCCCGAGCCCGGCGTCGAGGATCTGTTCGAAGAGCAGATTGCCGACACCTACGAGTTTGGGATCAAGTCCGTATTCGCTGGCGGCCGATTCAGCACGTCGCTCAGCACTTACTACACGGACTTCGAGAACGCCTACTTCTTCTTCTTCGATCCCGCGACCAGTACGCAGAATCTCGGCAGTATCCCTGAAGTCGAGTACGTGGGCCTCGAGCTGGAGGGCAATGCCCAGATCAACGACTACCTCATCGGCTACTTCGGCCTCGGGCTGACGGACAGCAAGATCAAGCGCGCCGCCGACCCGGCCGACAACGGCAACCAGGCGCCGCTGGTTACCGAGTACACGGTGAACCTCGGCGGTCAGTTCCGCTACCCGGTCAGCTTCCGGGGCGCCGATGCCGAGGCCGTCGTGCGCCTCGATTTCCAGCGCATGGGCGACACCTGGTGGGATCCGGGCAACATATCGAAACGTAGCCCGGTCAACCTCGTCGACCTGCGTATCGGCTTCGACGTGCTGGACAACTGGTCGGTGACGCTGTGGGCCAAGAACCTGCTCGACGAGGAGTACAACTCCGAGTTCTCGCCCGGCCCCGCACCTGGATTCAACTTCCTCTGGCCGGCACCGCCGCGCCGCTGGGGTGCCAGTTTCGTCAAGCACTTCTGATAACGAGTTAGCTGCGAAGGAAAAAAGAGATGAGTGCAAAACCATTGATCAAAAGCCGACTGCATCACAATGCGCACGTGACCACCGACATGGAGGCCGTCAGGCACTTCTATGAGGACATCATCGGTTTCCCGCTGATTGCCACCTGGTGCGAGAAGACCGACCTGTTCGGCAAGGAACGCACGTACATGCATTGTTTCTTCGAGGTTGGCGACGGCGAGTGCCTGGCCTTCTTCCAGTTCAAGGACGAGGAAGACCAGAAGGAATTCGGCCCCGAGCTGCCGCTGTCCGGTTTCCGTCACCTGGCCCTGAAGGTCGACCAGGAGACGCAGGACGGCATTGAGAAACGTCTTGCAGAGGCAGGTTACTCGGAACCTGACACCTACATCCTGCACCACGGCTATTGCCGGTCACTCTATGTCTTCGATCCGGCCAAGCTGCTGATGGAGTTCACGGTCGATCACGAAGACATCGACCAGATCAACGCGGATCAGAAAATCAAGGCGCACAGCGAACTGGAGCGCTGGCTTGCGGGCGATCACTCGCCGAACAACGAGCAGTACCACCGTTAATTTGCGAGGAGCAGCAGTCTCATGAGTATTTCAGCGTGCGTCGTTTACCACAGCGGATTCGGACACACGGCCAAACAGGCCGAAGCCGTGCGCGATGGCCTGGCACAGGTCGACGGCGTCGAAGCCAGCCTCATCCCGGTCGAGGACCTCGGTGAAGAGTCGAGTCCCGCATGGGGAAAGCTGGACGATGCCGCCGCGATCGTGTTCGGCTGCCCGACCTACATGGGCTCACTGTCGGCCGGGCTGAAGACTTTCTTCGAGGCGACGTCGGGTCGCTGGATGGAGCAGAAATGGGCTGACAAGATTGCGGCCGGGTTTACGAACTCGGGATCCCAGAACGGCGACAAGCAGAATTCGCTGGTCAGCATCCTCACGTTCGCCGCGCAGCACGGGATGGTCTGGGTCAGCCTGAACGTGCTCCCGGGAAACAACAGCTCTACCGGCTCCGTCGACGACCTGAACCGGCTCGGCGCGACGCTGGGCGCCATGGCCCAGTCGAACGTCGACGTGGGACCGGACGTGGCGCCGACCAAGGCCGACCTGGAAACAGCGAAGAAGCTCGGCGAGCGCGTCGCCCTGTGCGCCAAGCGCTGGGCTGTTTGATCGACATAGCCGCGCTTCGCCAACAACTGCGAGCGAAATCATGATTTACGACCCGGATATTGAAACACGGCCTCTCGATGAGCAATTCGCGCTCGATCGAGCGTCGTACAGGAAACAAGTCGCATATCTGTTAGAGAACTCGAGGTTCTACCGGAGAAAGCTGCAGGCTGCCGGGTTCGACGGCCCGGGCGCGGTCGGCGAACTGGACGACATCGCGACGCTGCCGTTCACCGAGAAAGACGAGATTCGCGAGACCCAGGCGACCGTGCCGCCGTTCGGCGAGCATCTCGCCTGTCCGCCGGAAGACCTGCAGCGTGTCTTCAGCACCAGCGGCACGACCGGTGTCCCCTGTTACCTGGGCCTGACGCGCAAAGACATCGATATCTATGCGACCAACGTCGCCCGGGGCTACTCGGCCGCCGGCTTTCGCAAGGGCCAGCGCATCGTCGTCGGCTTCAACGCCGGGCCGTTCGTCGCGGGCGCTGTCTACTACGGCTTCGACAAGATCGGCTGCACGGTGATTCCCGTCGGGACCGGCAACACCGAGCGACTGGTCTCGGCGATCCGCAACCTCAAGGCGACCGGCATCAGCTGCACGCCTTCCTACGGGCTGTACCTGATCGACTGGTGCCAGCAGCACGACATACCGACCCAGTCCCTGGGACTGACCAACATGATCACGGCCGGCGAACCGGGCGGCGGCGATCCGCTGATCCGCGGCCGCATCGAGGAGGCTTTCGGCTGCAAGGTCCGGGAGTCAATGGGCATCGGCGACATCTCGCTCAGCGCGTGGGCCGAGGACGAGGACGGCAACGGCATGCATTTCATGGCGCGAGGATTTGTCCACGTCGAGTTGATCGATCCGGCCAGCGGCGAGCCAAAGCCGTGGGAAGACGGCGCCGAGGGCGAACTCGTGTACACGGCGCTGCAGCGTGACGCCATGCCCTTGCTGCGCTTCCGCAGCCGGGATCACGTCATCGTCAACATGAATCCCAACCCGACCGGACGCACCGGCCCGCGTATCCGCTGCGTCGGGCGCACCGACGACATGCTGATCGTCCGCGGCGTGAACCTGTTCCCGTCGGCCATCCGCAGCATCCTCAAGGAATTCACGCCCGACGTCTCCGGCATGCTGCAGGTGCGGCCCAAGGAGCACGGCGTGCTGCAGGCGCCGCCACTGCCGGTCGTTGTCGAACTCGGCGAAGAATTCTCGGGCGTCACCGACAGCCTGGCGCAGCGCATTGCGACCGAAATTCGATCCCGGCTGCTGGTCACGACTGACATACGCCTGGTTCCCTACGGAACGCTGCCGCGCGAAACCTACAAGTCCAAGCTGATCGACTATTCGGATGTCGAGTCGGCCAGGGCGGCGTCGGCGTGACTGCGGAACTGCCGCTCTTCCCGTGCACGCTCGTCGGCAGCTACCCGCAGCCCGACTGGCTCATCGACCGCGACAAGCTCAAGAAACAGTTCCCGCCGCGGACCAGGGCGCGGGCGCTCTGGCGCATCGAAGACGAGGCGCTGCTCGTGGCCGCACAGAACGACGCGACGCGCCTCGCGATACTCGACCAGGAACGCGCCGGCCTCGACATCGTCACCGACGGCGAGATACGCCGTGAGAGTTACTCGAACCATTTCGCAACCGCGCTGGATGGTGTCGATCTTGACAACCCCGGCAAAGCGCTTGACCGCAGCGGTGAACCGGTATTCGTGCCGCGCATTGTCGGCCCGATCCGGCGCAGGCACGCGGTCGGCGTCGACGACCTGAAGTTCCTGCGTGCGAATACCGACCGGCTGATCAAGTTCACGGTGCCGGGTCCGTTCACGATGACGCAGCAGGCGCAGAACGACTACTACGACAGCGCAGCGGAGGCCGCAATGGACTATGCCGCCGCCGTTGCGGAAGAAATTCGTGACCTGTTCGAGGCTGGCGCCGATGTCGTCCAGCTCGATGAACCCTATATGCAGGCTCGTCCCGACGCCGCCCGGGAATACGGCATCGAGGCGCTGAACAGGGCGCTCGAAAACGCCGCCGGCAAGACCTGCGTGCACATCTGTTTCGGCTACGCGGCGCTGATTCACGAGCGGCCGGAGGGCTATTCCTTCCTGCCGGAATTCAGCAAGGCCTGTTGCTCACAGGTCTCGATCGAGACCGGCCAGTCAGGGCTCGACTGCTCAGTGCTCGAGACGCTGCCCGACAAGGAGATCCTGCTCGGCATCATCGACCTGTCCACAGAGGAAGTCGAAACGGTCGACACGCTGAAAAGCCGTGTGCGGCGTGCGCTGGACCACGTGGATCCCCGGCGCGTCATCCTCGCCACCGATTGCGGGATGAAATACCTCTCACGCGATGCGGCCTTCGGCAAACTCAGCGCGATGGCTGAAGCGGCGCGTCAGCTGCGGGCCGAGTCCGGTGACTGATTCGCGGTCAGTGAGCCGTGTGCTGCGCGGCCAGCCGGCGACGGACGGCGCGGGCGTGCGCATGACGCGCGTGATTGCGACGCCGGAGCTCGATCACTTCGATCCGTTCCTGCTGCTCGACGAATTCCGCTCCGACGATCCCGGCGACTACATCGCGGGCTTTCCGGATCATCCTCATCGCGGTTTCGAGACCGTCACCTACATGCTGGCCGGATCGATGGAACACCGCGACAACCAGGGCAATGCGGGCCTGCTGGGGCCGGGCAGCGTGCAGTGGATGACGGCCGGCCGCGGCATCGTGCATTCGGAAATGCCGCGCCAGGAAGACGGCCTGATGTGGGGATTTCAGCTCTGGGTCAACCTGCCGGCATCGATGAAGATGACCGCGCCCCGGTACCAGGACATCCCGGCGGACGATGTGCCGGAGGTCTCGGTAGCCAGGGACGTCACGGTCAAGGTCATTGCCGGCTCGATAGCCGGCGCCAACGGGCCGATCGACGAGGTGACGACCGAACCTCTGTACTTCGACATCTACATGCAGGCCGGCCGGCAGGCAGAGTTTGCGGTACCGCCCGGTCACAACGCGTTTGTCTATGTGTATGGCGGACGCGTCGAGGTCGGCAGCACGAACCCGGTCACCGTTACGAGCGGCGCCATCGCGCTGCTGGAACGCGACGGCGCGCCGTCCGTCGCGGTAGCGGCTCAGGAGGACAGTCGCCTGCTGCTCATCGCCGGCAAGCCGCTCGAGGAGCCGATCGCGCGCCACGGTCCTTTCGTGATGAACACAACGACCGAGATTCAGCAGGCTTTCGCTGACTACCAATCGGGCCGATTCTGACGATCAAGGCGACATGCCGCGATTCCGGACCGGAATCGCGGCGCGAGTCCGATTGAGCAACCGATCGAGATCAGCCGCCCGGCGGCATCAGCGTAGCGCCAATCTGCGTCATCCAGGCGAGCATGTCGAAATATACTTCCTCGCGCGCTATCTGGTCACCGTCGAAGTGCATGATCGTGTAACCGCTGACTTGCACCGCTTTGTCGGTCGGCGGCGTGTCGCCCGGCCCGGTGTTCGTGCCGGTAAACGTCCAGTTGAGGAACGCCCGATCCCCGGCGTAACGGCTGTCGGTGATCTCGACCTTGGTGTCCGGATACGCCAGGCGATGGGTCGCCATAACGGCTTTCAGCGCCTCGCGGCTCTCCGCCTCGATGCCCGCCGGGGTGGTGCGCCTGAAGTTGTCCGTCACCGACCCGTCGAGCTTGCTCATATCACCGGTATTCCAGGCCTCGACAAACATTCCTACAGCAGCCTGTTTGGCATCCGTTGCGCCCGGCGGTATCAGCGTTGCTCCGAGCTGTGTCATCCATGCGAGCGTATCGAAATACACTTCTTCGGACGCGGCTTTGCCGCCGTCGAACGTAACGACGGTATAGCCGTCAATATTCACCGGTCTGCCGGTCGGCGGCATGTCGCCGGGCCCCGTATTGGTGCCGGTGAATGTCCAGTTGATGAAAGCACGACTCTCGGTAAAGTGAGTCTCGGTCAGCGTGACGTTGGCATCGGGATACGCCGTACGGAACGCCGTCATGACACCCTTCATGGCGTCCAGGCTTTCCGCCTCGACGCCAAACGGGGTAGTGCGTCTGTAGTCGTCGGTCAGCGCCGCGTCGAGTTTGTCCATATCGCCGGTGTTCCATGCCTCGACAAAGTCGTCCAGCGCGGGTTTAAGCTCGGCGGCGTAGTCGGCGGGCGGCGGTGCGCAGCCTGCAACCATGGAAACTGCCGCGACGGCAGCGAGAATTCTTGTTTTCATAAGACCACCCCCTGGTTGGAAAAATGCAGTGTAGAGCAAAGCGCAGCAGTGGTCGACGCAGAACGATCCGGTCGCGACCGCAACAATGGGCCGAGACGATCGGGCGGAAATACAGTGTTGCCGTGCTGGCATGCCGCAAATTGTGTCATCATAACGTTGCCGTAACGGTGGAGAAGAACAATGTCGGCATCCGCGGAGTCGACCAGCACTGGCCCGGCAGAACACGGCAGCACCTCACCCTGGCCGGAGGTCACCGACGAGGCGGTCGTGTTCCTGCTCGACGC
>JABAOD010004475.1_pt3 | contig 13663 bp, 13 predicted proteins | sample 7062151 | NCBI WGS metagenome assembly JABAOD01 (sample SAMN14538626, study PRJNA623070) | marine sediment metagenome | biome: marine biome [ENVO:00000428]; feature: marine pelagic biome [ENVO:01000023]; material: deep marine sediment [ENVO:00002113] | place: India: Gulf of Khambhat ...
TCGGCCACAAACCCGACTAGGCCAGGGAGGCCGAGGGACGCCAGGAAGGCAACCAGGATGAAACCGGATAGCAACGGAACCCGGTTCGCGATGCCTCCAAGCTCCGAGATGTTCCGGGTCCCGAGCCGATGGAGGACCGACCCAGCAAGCATGAAGAGGGCGGCGCTGATCAGTCCGTGAGCAAACATCTGGAAGATGGCTCCGCTCATGCCCATGACACCACTCAAGGAACCCGTGGCGCCATTATTGAAGGCGAACAGCGAGGCGCCGATGCCGAGCATGACGATTCCCATGTGGCTGATGCTGGAGTTGGCGATGAGTCGCTTCAGGTCGTCCTGAGCCAGACAGACCAGTGCTCCATAGAGGATGCTGATCGTCCCGATGACGGCGAAGACCCAGAAGAGTTCCACGGAGGCCTGGGAGAGCATCTGGACGTTGCCGCGAATGAGACCGTAACCGCCCATCTTTAGCAGGACACCCGCCAGGATTACCGAGCCGGCCGTCGGAGCCTCCACGTGGGCATCAGGTAACCAGGTATGCAGCGGGACCATGGGCAGCTTTGTTCCGAAGCCTATCAGGAGGACGACGAAGAGGACCGTCTGGATGGCACCCACCGGCACTGGAGAGGTCTCGATGATGGCGATCATGTTAAAGGCGTCCGCGCCGCCCCCCATGTAGAAGTAGAATCCAAAGATGCCGGCGAGCACCAGGAGACTGGCCGCCTGAGTGTAGAGGAAGAACTTGAGAGCGGCATACCTCCTTCTGGGTCCCCCCCAGACTGCGATGAGGAAGTACATCGGCACCAGCTGCACCTCCCAGAAGACGTAGAAGAGGAAGAAGTCCAGGGCCATGAAGACGCCGAGTACAGTGGTCTCCATGAGGAGGACCATGGCGTGGAACTCCCGGACTCGGTGCTCCTCGCCCCAGGAGAAGATGACCGCTAAGGGGACTAGGATGGCCGTCAACAAGACCAGGGAAAAGGAGAGCTCGTCCACACCGAGACGGTAGAAGACGTTGATGTGTGGAATCCAAAGGGCCTCCTCATATGCACGGTAGCTGCCCGTGAGGGGGTCCGTCGCAAGTGAGATGAGATCAGGTCGAAGGAAATTTAGGAGGAGGTAGAGGGAGAGGGCGAGGGGGATCAGTGAGAAGATGACGGAGGAAACTCTAGCCACGCTCCCGCGCTTGCCAAAGAAGTAGGTCAGGAGGGCCCCAATCAACGGCGCGAAGAGCATGATAGTCAGGATGGGGATCGCCGCCACTCACCCACCTCCCGCCGCAAAGGCTATCGTCTGCTCGATGAGCCTGCTGAAGGGATATATCTGGTCGACCCAGATGGCCGGGAAGATGCCCGTTAGGACTATGAGAATCACCACCAGGGCCATGGGGAGGTACTCGTCGAGGTGCAGGTCTCTGACGGCTCCCAGCCGTTCGTTGAAACTGCCCATGAGGACTCGCTGCATGGTCCAGAGGTAGTATGCTCCTGTGAGGACGACGGCGAGGAGTGGGATGATTACCAGGATCTTCTGGCCCGTGGGGAGCCCTGCATAGGCGCCCGTGAACACCATGAACTCGCTGACGAAGGTGTTGAGTCCAGGCAGGCCAAGGGAAGCCAGGAAGCTGAGAATCACGATGAAAGCGAAAAGTGGCATCTTGGAGCCCAGGCCCCGCAGGTGCGGAATGAGGCGGCTCCCCGTGGCGTGTTTAACCGCCCCGGCGAGCATGAACAAGACAGCCGTCACGAGACCGTGATTGAAGAGCTGGAAGATGGCCCCGGAAACCCCGATGGCGGTGGCCGTCGAGGCTCCCAAGAGGACGAATCCCATGTGGCCTATGCTGGAGTAAGCGATCAGCCTCTTCAGATCGACCTGCACGAGGCAGACCAGTGAGGCGTATATCATGCTCACAACGCCCAGAACTGCCACGATCCACCACAGCTCCTGCGCTGCCAGGGGAAGCATCGAGTATCCGACGCGGAAGATGCCGTAGCCGCCCATCTTCAGCAGGACGCCGGCCAGGATTACTGAGCCTGCCGTGGGGGCCTCCACATGTGCGTCGGGAAGCCAGGTGTGAAGGGGCACCATCGGGAGCTTGACGCCGAAACCTATAAGGAAGGCCGCGAAGGCAGGGACCTGAATGGCCACCGGCAGAAGCGGCGCCCGCTGGATAATGTCGATCATGTTCAACGTACCCAAGTTGGCAGCCAGGGCGAAGATGCCAAGGAGCATGATGACACCGCCCACGTGGGTGAATATCAGGAATTTGATGGCGGCGTAGTGTTTGTTCGGACCCCCCCATATGTTGATGAGGAAGTACATCGGGATGAGAACGAGTTCCCAGAAGACGAAGAACTGCAGGAAGTCCAGGGAGATGAATACCCCGATGAGGGCGAGGCTGATGACCTGCAGGAGCGCATAGTATTCCTTGGGCTTGTACGCCTCTTCCATGGGGAAGATGACGGCCACGAGGAAGAGCAGGCCAGTGAGGAAGACCAGGGGCAGAGAGAGGCCATCGACGCCCACTCGCCAGTTGACCGGGATCTCCCCGATGCGGAACCAGAGGTACTCCTCAAAGGCGACAAACGTCCCCGTGGGGTCGGGCTGCAGTCCGAGGTCGATGAAGGGGGTGACAATGGATAGGAGGACACCTAGTGATATCAGGAAGGTGATGAGGGCTGCCCCGATGGCAATCCACCTCGCCTGGTTCCGGCTCCAGGGGCCCAGCAGCGAGACGAAAGCTGCCAGGGCAGGGACAGCAATCATGGCGGAGATGTAGGGGAAGGCCACTCGTCACACCCCCAGGAGCGGAAAGACGACCTGGATGAGGAAGAGGACGAAGACTGCTCCCAGGATGATGATGGTAGCATAGGTCTGGACCTGCCCCGTTTCGCCTCGCCGCAGTGTCCATCCTCCCCTCACAGTCCTCAGACTAATGCTGTTAACAACGCCGTCCACGCCCTTTCGGTCGAAGGTGTCGGTCCCGCGACCCGTGAGAACGGTTCCTCTAGCTACCAGATTGACGAATCCGTCTATGAGGTACCGATCGATGAAGTCGCTGAGCCTCGCCAGACCGTAGACCACCTTGCTTCCGATGTAGTTGTAGAGGTCATCGATCCAATACCTACGCTCCAGCATCGTATGGAGGGAGGCCCTTGGTCTGGTGGCAGTGAAGACGTCTGGCGACGGCCGACGTGAAAGGTAGACCGTACGCGCAAGGCCCAGGCCTGCGAGGGCGAGAAGCAAGGAGACGTAGGTCGAAAAGCTTCCGGGACCAGTGAAAGTCTTGAGAAGGATGTCGATAGGGCTTGAGAACTCAGGATGGGCACCCTCAACTCCCGGGAAGACGAAGTTGCTGAACCCTCCCATGAAGAAGATGACGAGACCCGAGCCCACGGCAAAGAGGGAGAGAATCGTCAACGGCGTCGTCATGACCTTGGGCGACTCGTGGGGCTCCGTTTCCCAACGGGGGGACCCCCGGAAGGTCATGTACCAGAGGCGGAACATGTAGAAGGCCGTCATGAAGGCGGTGAGTATGCCGAGGAGCCAGAGGTAGAAGAAGGTCTGATCCACGCTCGAGGCACCGAAGGCGGTGGCCAGGACCTCATCCTTGCTCCAGAATCCGCTTAGTGGGAAGATGCCACTTATGGAGAAAGCCCCAATGAGCATCGTGAGGGAGGTGATGCGCATCTTCGAGTGGAGCCCTCCCATCTTCCTCATGTCGTTGGTGCCCACCGCGTGGATGACGCTGCCCGCCCCAAGGAACAAGAGTGCCTTGAAGAACGCGTGATTTGTCAGGTGGAAGAAGGCTGCCCCGTAGGCCTCGCCTGAACCCTCGAGGCCCACTTGGATAGCGTAGGCCGCGGTACCGAGGGCGAGGAACATGTAGCCCAGCTGGCTGATGGTGGAGAAGGCCAGCACGCGTTTGATGTCGTAGTTCGCCAGAGCCATGGTGGCCGCGAAGAAGGCAGTAAACCCGCCTATGAGAGCAACGAGCAGACTCACTTCGAGAGAGTTGGAGATGAGGGGGAGAGCCCTGCCTGTGAGGTACACTCCAGCCTTCACCATCGTTGCGGCGTGTATGAGGGCACTCACCGTAGTGGGACCCTCCATGGCATCCGGCAACCACGCGTGCAGCGGGAACTGGGCGCTCTTCCCCATGGCCCCGCCGAAGAAGAGGACGGGAATGATGGCGATTAGGTGGACGGGGATCGTCGGCGCTAACCGGGAGACCTCCAGGATGTTGAACGTGCCGAAGATGATGAAGACCGCGATGACGCCGGCGAGGAACATGATGTCTCCCACGCGGGTCACGATGAACGCCTTCTTCGCCGCACTGGCCGCCTCAGGCTTGTGGTACCAGTAGCCGATCAGCAGGTAGGAGCAAAGACCCATGATCTCCCAGAAGATCAGGAGCTGCAGGAAGTTGCTCGCCGCGACCGTCCCGAGCATCCCAGACACGAAGAGGGCGATCTGGGAGTAGTAGCGGGCCTTGTCCTTTTCGTGGCCCATGTAGCCTATGGAGTAGATGGCGATCAGCAGAGACAAGAAGGAGACAAGGGCCAGCATGAGGACGCTGAGGTTGTCGATGAGCATGCCGAAGCGGATCGCAAGTCCGCTGCCCTCGGGGCCTATCCACCGATACCAGACGGTTTCAACAGGTTCGAAGTGTCCCCCCAAGGCGCCATTCAACAGGGCATGGATCAGGAGAATCATCGACAGGACAAATGACAACCCAATGGAGCCGATGGTCCAGAGGGCACCTCCCTCCCACTGCCGCCTGCCTGCAATCACCGCCACTGCAAAAGCCAGAAGCGGAGCGGCCACGATGAGCCAGGAGATGTCGACAATCCACGCCAGAACTGACAACTCACCACCTGAGGATTCTCACCTTGTCCAGATCCACTGTCCCGTGTGAACGATAGAGCACGAGGAAGATGGCCAAGCCTATGGCCGCCTCACCCGCCGCCAAGGCGATGGACAGCAGGGCTAGAATCTGGCCCGAAGCATCGTTGATATAGGCCGAGAATGCAACGAAGTTCATGATGGCCGCGGCCAGGATGATCTCGACGGACATCAGGACGATGATTCCGTTTCTGCGTACCAGGACCCCGTAGAGTCCGATGGCGAATAGGATGGCGGAGAGGGAGAGTTCCCACTCCAAAGGTATCATGGCCCCTCCTCCCTCCGAGCCAGGAACACGCCTCCGACCATGGCCACCGCGAGCAGGAGGGCAATGACGATCATGCTGAATCCGAAGTCCTGGAAGAGGGACCCGGCCACGCGCTCGTTGGAGACCGTTTCTGCCTCGAGGTTCCAAGGCAACCCGACAAAGGAGAAGACCATCAGGGCCGTGAGGAGAATCAGGCCAACGAAGACCATGACCCTTTCCTTCATGGCACCTCCTCCATGACCCGCGTTCTTGTGAGCATGATGCCAAACAGGAACAGAACCGGAACGGCTCCTGCGTAGACGATGATTTGGATAATGGCCACGTACTCGGAGCGGAAGAGAATGAAAATGCCTGCCATCGTTACGAGGGCGATGGCGAGCCAGAAGGCGGCCCACATCAGCTTCTTGGCGGTGACGACTAAGAGGCTGGCGGCCACTTCGATTGCAGAGACAATCACGAAAACCACGAGAATCCCGTCGACCAAGCTTCGATCCCTCCTCTAGGTCCTCTCCACTAGATCCACCCCTGGGAACGCGCGAGCATGACGAGGACCGCGAGCAGGATGTTGAAGAGAGCCAAGGGAATGAGCTTCCGCCAGCCAAGGCTCATCATCTGGTCTATCCGAATGCGAGGGACCGACCAGCTGATCCAGATGAAAATGAAGAAGACGAGGTATATCTTCAGGACAAACCAGAACTCCTGGGGCAGGACGGGTCCGTCCCACCCTCCGAGGAAGAGGAGGGCGACGAGGGCGGCCCCGACGAAGGTCCGGAGCCATTTGAAGCCGAAGACCATGCCGTACCGCATGCCGCCATATTCAATCAACCAGCCATGGACGAGCTCCTCCTCTGCCTCCGGCAAGTCGAACGGGACCCGTTCGGTCTCGGCAATTATGGCAAGGAGGAAAATGAAGAATCCCAGGAACTGGGGAATGATGAACCAGTTCGGGATGCCGATGCTCCCCAGGGCCGTAATGATTGAGGGACCCTGCTGGGCCCGGACAATCTCGATGGGATTCAGAGTACCGGCCATGATGATGACGCCAATGGTGGCCAGGATCATGGGGATCTCGTAGGACATCATCATCGCGGCCGCTCGCATTCCTCCCAGCAGGGCGTACTTGTTGTTCTGGGCCCACGAGGCCAACAGGATTGCCATGGGGGTCAGGGAGAAGGCGGCGAGGATGAGGAGAATCCCGGCCGGAACGTTGGCGATGACGAAGGTCTCGCTAAAGGGCAACGCCACCAAGACGACGACGGTTGAGGCGATCAGAAGGGCCGGGGCCACGTGGAACATGGTCTTGTCTGCGTCCGCGGGGGTGATATTCTCCTTTTGGAGCAGTTTGAGGGCATCCGCGATGTTCTGGAAGAAACCAGTTCCTCGCCACCAGTTCTTGCGCAGGGGCTGCGAGAGCATGGGTCCCCGTCGATCCTGCAAGCGGGCAGCGATCTTGCGTTCCAACCAGATGAAGACCAAGAGGTGTAAAATGGCTGCCCAGACAAGCATCAAGGTCGCCGCCACTGCCCAGTTGATGAAGGAAAAGACCGGCGACCAGTTGATGAAGTCAGCGATGTAGCCAATGAACCCCAGGAGGGGTACGGAGGCGATGGCGCGAAGAATGACGCTCGCCAGCCACACCAAGAAGGAAGTGATGGCGGTGCTCACGTCAAAGAGGTTCACCAGTGGAAACGTCATTTGTCGATCTCCCCCACGCACACGTCGATGCTTCCTGTAATCGACACGACGTCCGCCACGCTATGGCCGCGGAGCATCAACGGGAGGGCTGACAGGGTCACGAAGATGGGTGAACGGATCTTCACCCTGTAGGGCCGGTCACTTCCGTCGCCGATGATGTAAATGAGGGCCTCGCCGCGCGCGTCCTCCGTGACCGCGTAGCCCTCTCCCTCCGCCCGCTTGGGCGCCTTGATCCGGAAGGGTCCGTCAGGCAGTTTGTCTAGTGCCTGATCGATGAGGTTCATGCTCTCGAAGAGCTCTCCCATTCTCACCTTGTACCGGGCATACGCATCCCCGTCCTCGTAGATCACTGGCTCGAACTCCAGCTCGTCGTAGGCGTCGTAGGGGTGCATCTCCCGAAGGTCTACCCGGGCGCCGCTTCCCCTGAGATTGGGGCCCGTGACGCCGTAGTTGATTCCGTCCTCCTTCTTCAGAACGCCCACGTTGCGCGTCCGAAGGAGAAACGTTGGGCTCTCGTCCAGGAAGGCCTCATATTCCTTGAACTTCGGTCGGAGGTAGTTGAAGACCTTCCTCGTCTCGTCTCGGAAGTTGGGGGGGATATCGTTGTGGACGCCACCCGGGCGTGGGTAGTTTTGGTTCATGCGCTGCCCGGTCATCTGTTGAAGAAGGTCCAAGACCAATTCCCTCTCTCTCAGGCTGTACAGGAAACCCGTGAGCAGACCGAGGTCGGCGAGGAAAGCGGCCAGCCACATGAGGTGAGAGGACATCCGCTGTAGTTCGCAACCGATGACCCTGAGGTATTGGGCTCTGGGCGGTGGCTCGATGTCCATAAGGTCCTCCACGGCGACACAGTAGACGTGGGCCCACGTCAATGAGGAGACGTAACACAGCCGATCCATGAGGACGATGGGCTTCAGATAGTCCCGAACCTCACTGATCTTCTCCACCCCGCGGTGAAGGTAGCCCATCTCCGGGTCCGCGTCAACGATGGTATCTCCGTCGACCTCGATGCGAAGATTCCAGAGACCGTGGGTCATGGGATGTTGTGGACCCATGTTGATCCATACCGTCTCCGCCACGTCACTCCCCCGTGTAGTCCTTCCTCAGCGGATGGAACTTGAAATCCTCGGGCAAGAGAATCCGCCGAAGGTCCGGATGGCCCTCGAAATCAATGCCAAGGAGGTCGAAGGCCTCCCGCTCATGGTAAAGAGCTCCCTTCCAGATGTCGGAGACGGTGGGCACTGACGGGTCATCGCTGGGGATGTCGACCCTCACCTGAATGATGCATCCGTGCTGATAGGACAGGATATGATACACGTTCGCCAGGTGCTCCACCCAGTCGACGCCAGAGATGCAGGAGATGTGTTCGAAGTTCTTCTCCTCCCGGAGGAAGAAGCAGATCTGTCGGAGAGCCTCTCGTGACACGGTGGCCTTCACCCGACTCGGACGGTCGACCTCCGCCTCTCTGACATCGGCGGGGAACCGATCCTTCAAGTCCCTGACGAGATCCTCCTCAAAGGCCACTTCATCCCTGCCTGGATCCCTATGCCTGTACTTCACGACAGACTTCGGCGACCGTGCTTGCTCTCAAACCGTGTAGACCTCCTCTTTCTTCAGGGAGTACAACGTGGCCGCCGTGATGATCAGAACGAACAGGGCCATGAGAACCTGGGCCTGCACGGAAAGGCCCCCGGCGTAGACGAGACCGAACAAGATGATGAAGATAGCCGCCACGTCGAAGACGATGAACATGATGGCGAAGAGGTAGTACTGGAAGTTGAACTGGATGTTCGCCTCCCCCTCGGGTATCTCACCGCACTCGTAGGTGGTGAGCTTCAACGGAGTGGGGCTATCTCGTCGGAGAAGCCGAGTGACGAAGTAGGTTAGGAAAGGGAAGGCGGTGGCAATGATGACGAAAACAGCGACTGGATAGTAGAGTTCAAGGGCCATCCGCGCCGACTATAGTTACCATTTATTAAACCTTTGTCACGACCATGTCGTCGGGGCCTGGCAACCTGAGGAAGGGCTCGGTAAGGCGCTTCGCCAATGCTTTCCTACTTCAAACGGGAGGCGGCCTCACGGAGGAGGACGTCGGCGATCGCCCGCAGCTCTTCAGGTGTAAGCTGTTCCGCGTTGTTGACAAGGATTTCCGCAGAGCGTCGAACCATCCACTGCGGGAACTTCACGCCTTTCCTCGCCGACAGGTCTACGATCTTTACATTTTCTAGCAGAGCTATCCCTCCTCTCCTGAATACAGGGACGCGGCCTGACTGACAAGATGTCTTTGAGCTATATTAATGTTGGTCTATTTATTATTATCAGTCCATATTATCATTATCCCTATTGAGAACGCGTGTCTCGCTCACCTCCGTGGCGGAGATGTCCACTGACACTGCGGGGGCCCGCGTGGATTTATAAGACGGCGGTCACTTATTTGCATCGATGGAAGATCGCCCCATGACGTTCCTCCAGCACCTGGAGGAACTCCGCCAGCGGGTCTTCAGGATCCTTTGGGTGATCATGCCACTCTTCATATTCTACATGACCTTCACCATCAGGACGGAGGAATACTTGGGCGTTCCGTGGCCCTATCCTTGGCCCGACTTCTACAACGCCATCTCCGTCATGGTCGTACGTGGATTCATGGACGGCCTCTTGCCCGCGTTCGTGGAACGCGTGCAGCTTAACCCCTGGGAAGCCATCGTCGTCCAGTTCAAGGTCTCGCTCTTCCTGGCTGTGCTCACGGCCATGCCTTATGTTGTCTATCAGCTGGCCAAGTTTGTGGCTCCCGGACTTCACAAGCGCGAGAGAAGGACAATCCTCAGGATAACGGTGCCAGGCACCCTCCTCTTCGCCGGCGGTGTGCTCGTTGCCTACCTGGTCATCTTGCCCTTCACCTTCGAGTTCCTCTACGGCATAGGTCTCCGGATGGGTCTGACTCCTTTCGTGGGGCCCGACCAATTCTTCGACATCGTCCTCCTCTTCTTCGTCGGTATGGGTGTGGCATTCCAGACTCCTGTCATCATGTGGGGCCTGGCCGCCATGGGACTGATAGAGCCGAGCTTCTGGAAGCGAAACTGGAGATACGCGGTCGTGGGTTTCTTTGTCTTCGGCGCTCTCATCACGCCCGACGGGAGCGGGATCACGATGATGCTCGTGGCCGTGCCCATGTCCTTTCTCTACGTGGCCGGATACGTGATCTCGCAGAGGGCATGGAAGAGGCGCGAGGGACCTGAGCCGCCTGAAACCCCCAGACGAAAGTCGAGCTTCGCTGCATGGTCCATTGGGATCGTGGTCCTCGCCGCCGTGACGGGGGGGTTCCTGTACTTCAACCAGGATCTCTTCACATCCCCGGTCGGGAGCACGGAAAGCGTGCTCGCCAGCGGGGAGATGTCCCTGCAAGTCCCCGCCTACGTGCTCTACTCCCCCTTCCCCTCCCCTCCTGCGGTCCAGACAGGGACCAGCCTTCGGGCCACGCAGGAGACCAATATCAGCCTGCGATGGGCGGCGGGGTCCGACTCGGGTAGAGACGTCGCGTTCGCATACCAGGGAGACCCACCAAGCGCCATTCAGGCTCTGGAGCAAGGCCATGAACTGACACTCTTCCCGGCCCTGTGGACCTCCCCCGACCTTGATTCTCTCGAGCTCGTGGCCACCAATGGGAACTCCTCCGTGTACATCGTTGGGCTTCACATCAACTACACACTCCTGCTCCGCAAGGAATTCAACGACGTCAACCGGAACTCATTCCTTGACGCAGGAGAAGGGGTGCTTCGTGAGAGTTTCGTGATTTCCTATGCGGCGAAGCAGGTCGATTCGGAGTTTGTTGAGTTCGGGATTTCAGGAATCAAAACGCCTTCGCCAGAGCAGCTCCTGATGGTCAGAAAGGGGGTCTTCTCCTCGGCGGGCCCAGATTGGACCCTGGAAGCATCGATATCGGATCTCTCCGATCCCGATCGCCTCTTCAGCTACGCAACCCTTGTTGAGGATGAGACTCTCGATGAGCACGGTATCCGCCTCTTTTTGACGAGGTCCTCCCGCTGGTCTGAGACTGAGGATCTCTCAACCTGGATTGCCGGGGACTCCTCTGTGGTCCTCAATTTCACTTTCTACCTTGACCAGAGATTCGGAGCCATCTATCCAGTCTTTGAATCCTGACAGGGGTGGCTGCTCCTCCGGATTTCGGTCTCTTCGTGGGTAAAAGATATATCTTCGAGTAAGGTACTATACCTGGCAAAGGTGTATTCATGGGGTTCCCCTCGGATCTTTCGGAAATCTACGCGCAGATCGGTGTACCAGGGGGATTTGAATGGATAATCCTGCTGATCATTGTCGCGATCATCTTGCTACTGGGACCAAAGAAGATCCCTGAACTCGCTAGGGGCATCGGCAAAGCGATAGGCGAGTTCCGCAAAGGCAGAGCGCAGGTAGAGAAGGAGATCCAGCGAGAGCTGGCTGAAAAGCCACCCGAGCCTGTGCCCCAGACAGTCATTGAAATCAGTCCGCGTGTCCTCGAAGCCGCCAGGGAGTTGAAGATCGAGGTCCTCGGCCGGAAGGAGCGGGATCTCAAACGGGCCATCATCGCCACCCTGGACAAAGTGGCAAAGTCCAAGTTGGAGGCGGTCGCTCGCGCTCTGGACATCCGTGTGGAGGGGCTGGACGCCGACCAGCTGAAGGACAGCATCTCCGAGGCCCTGGGCATCTAGGTCATCCTTAAGATTAATACTTGCGAATTCCTTGAGCCGCCCGGTGGTCTAGGCCATGGTTTACGGTGACCTTAGCTATGCCACAAAACGGCTTAGGGACACCCTTGGAGAGGAGCGGGTCTCCACATCAGATGTGGAGAGGGTTGTGTACGGCCATGACTTTGCACCGTTGCCGAAACGGGCCGGCCTCCAATTCAACCTGAAACCGGACATCATAACGCTGCCTCGGTCCACACAGGAGGTTGTGAGGATTCTCAGGCTGGGGGAGGAACTCGAGATCCCCGTCGTGCCCAGAGGTGGCGGAACCTCCCTTCATGGCGGTTCCATTCCCAACGTCGGCGGGATCCTCCTGGTCACCAACTTAATGAAGAGAGTCGAGGACCCCGATGAGGATCGCCTAGACGTTACCCTCCAAGCCGGAGCCACGTGGCACGACGTGGTCGAGGCCGCAGGGGATAAGGGGCTTACCCTCCCCGTGGTACCCATCTTCCACCGATCTTCCACCGTGGGCGGATTCCTCAGCAACGGCGGCGTGGGCATTGGATCCTACATGTACGGGCCGCCCTCCCGCTGGGTTCGAAGCCTAGAGGTCGTCCTTCCCGGAGGGGAGGTTCTCGAGACAGGGGAACGGGGCTACAGCCTGGGATCTCACAACTACAACCTGACGAACCTGTTCATGGGGGCTGAGGGGACGTTAGGCATCATCACCAAGGCGACCCTGCAACTCATTTCGCAACCCCAAGCTTCGAGCGTCTCAGGATACGGTTTCAATTCATTGGAGGAGATGGCATCCGCCTTGCAGCGGCTGTCAAAGGTCTGCATCACTCCCTATCACGTTGGCTTTGTGGATGGTGCACATCTGACCCTTCAGCACGGTGTCGGGAAGCCCCTCCCTGAACGGGCTGGCATCATCCTCCTGAGCTTCCAGGGCGACAAGGGATGCATCGGGGCTGAGGCGAAGGTGGCCGACTCCGTCCTGACGTCAGCTGGTGGAGTCAAGGAGGAGGACGATGTGGCCAACATACTGTGGGAGGACAGGCACGAGCCCTACGATGCGAGACGCATCTCTGGAGGTTTGGTGGTGGGAGAAGGGCTTGTCCCCTTACGGGCTTTGGGTGCTGCCCTGGTGGCGATGTCCAAGGCGGCGAAGAAGGCGAAGAGCGAGGCGGCCTTTCATGGATTCCTCGTCGACAGAGGTTCGGCCTACCTGGCTCCATACGTACTGACCAGTGAGCGGCTGCTGCGTGGGCAGTTTGGCACCTCCTTCGTCGAGAAGGTCCACAGGATCTTCACGGACATGAACGGCCACCCCCTTGGCCTGGGACTCCTCACAACATACAACCTGCCAGCGATGTATGGGAACGTTACCAGGTTGATGAGAGCCGTCAAGGAGGCTGTCGATCCAGATTCCATTGTCAACAGGGGAAAGCTCCTGGGAAGCATGGGTAGGAAGCCCCCCTTGGTCCCCCCTGAGCTCCCTCCCGGTCTGATGCGGAGTGGCGCGAGGTTTCTCGGAGGACTTCGGCGACTCTTGCCCTCGGACAAGTTCGTCACCAAGACCCGCAGGAGGCGTTAGCTTGCCCCTCGCCCACACCGACTTCAGGGAGATGATAGCGAGCTTCCCAGGACTAAGAGCCTTGCACAGGGCGGAGCAGGCCAAGGCGGTCTACCTCCGAGACAAGCGGACGCTTCCAGAGGACCTCAAACGGCTCTTTGACGGTGTCAGCGTGGTGAGACTTCCTATGGAAGAAGCGGACGATGTCGCTCATGCCATCAGTGTGGCCACGGGCGAGGTGGCATCGGTCAGTCTCGGTCTGAGAGGCGACACCCTTCATTACGTCCGGCGGAGCCTGGAGATGATGAGGGACCGAGAGGTGACCGTGGACTGGATTCCACGGTCAAATGTCTTCGACGGCGACGTCCTGCCCCAGCTGGACGGCTTCCTCCTCGATCTCTCAGCATTCAATCGGATTGGGGTCGACAGGGAGAACGGCCTCGTGACGGCCGGAGTAGGCGCCCTCTGGAGCGCGGTCCACGAGGCCTGCATGTCGACGGGGTGGTTCCCTCCCGTATTCCCTGCCCTCCCGATGGAT
>JABAOD010009311.1_pt1 | contig 13654 bp, 10 predicted proteins | sample 7062151 | NCBI WGS metagenome assembly JABAOD01 (sample SAMN14538626, study PRJNA623070) | marine sediment metagenome | biome: marine biome [ENVO:00000428]; feature: marine pelagic biome [ENVO:01000023]; material: deep marine sediment [ENVO:00002113] | place: India: Gulf of Khambhat ...
GCAAGGCCCCGGTGGCGGCCGGCCGCCCGGCCGAGGCGCCGAGCGCGGCGACCGCGGCGGTCGAGGCCTTCCCGGGCACGCCCAGCCTCCAGCTGGTCATGGGGCTCGCCCTGGCCGCCACGCCCGAGCGCCGTGGTGAGGCCGCCGGCTGGCTCGAGCGGGCCCCCGCCGACGGCGTCGACCAGCCGGCCCGGGTGCGGCTCGAGCTCGGCGGGGTGCTGCTCGAGAGCGGCGACGCGGCGGCCGCTCGCGAGCAGCTCGAGCGCGCGGTGGAGGAGCTGCTGGAGGAGCCGGCGGCCTGGTACCGCCTGGCCCAGGCGCGCCGCGCGGNNGATGTACGCCGCGGACAGCCACCGCACTAGTCGCCCAGATACCCGGCGCGGGCTCGGACTCGCACTCCGGGGCGAGCTACTCTGACCGTCACCCGGTGCCACTGCCCGTTACCGAGCGCATGGCTGGGGTAGTAGCCGAGCACATACTGCTCGCGGATCTCGGCCATGACGGCTTCGAAGGCCGCCTCGCTGTCGGCGATCGAGCCCAGGGTCTCGATGCGGCCGCCGCTAGTCGCGACCGCCCGTTCGAGCAGCTCGAGCTCCCGGCGGTGCTCGGCCGCGTCGCGCCAGGCGGAATGGCGAGTCTCCTGCGGATCGGTGGCGCCGAGGCGGATCCAGTAGATGAGGGAGCGGCTGCGGCGGACCACCTCCAGGAGCTGGTGCATGCGCAGGATGCTCTCCACGTCGACCCCGTCGGAGAGGAGAACGACGAGGCGACGCCCCTGGCGCCGCTCGAGCAGTCGCAGAGCCATGTACAGATGATCGTTGAGGGCGGTGCCGCCGCTCGCCTCGATCCCGGCGAGACCGGCGGTGACGATCTGGGGAAAGCTGGTGAAGGGCGTCGAGTGGAGCAAACGGTCGGAGAACAAGAGGACCTTGCACTGGTCGAGCGGCTTCATGGCGCCGGCGAAGGTCCGCGCCCCGGAGACGACGGCAGCCAGCCTGGCACCGCGCATGCTCGCGCTGACGTCGAGCAGGAGGACCGCGGTGAAGGGGACATCACCTCTGGCAAAGGTCACCAGGCGTTGACGTACGCCGTCGTCGAGGACGGTGAACTCCTCGGGGCCGAGGTCGAGCACGCGCTCGTCACCGCGCGTCGCGGTGACGTAGAGCTGTCGCAGCTCGACACTCACCTCGTGATCAACGGGTATGGCCGGGGTCTCGACGACCGCGGTCACGATCTGGCCGCCGCGGCTTTCCGCCACGACCTCGAAGCGGTGACCCCGGTTCTCCTGGCCGACATCGGCCGTGACCCGGAAGGGAGGCTCGCTCCTCCTGGCGACCGAGCGGCCGTCGACCAAGAACTCCACCAGCAGGATCTCGTCCTGCGGGAGGATCTCAGCGCGAAAGGCAACCTCGCCGAAGACAGGCTCTCCCGGGGGCGGCTCGAGGATCGTGATCTGGAGAGCAGCGACCTGGGATGGCAGGGCGAGGACGCCGACCAGCGGGAGCCACCGGGCGAGCCTCATCGTTGCGAGACGGGCTCCGCAGGGGCTCCGGAGAAGGCACGCGTCGCCAGCAGCCCCCGCAGCCGCGGGAGCAGCTGGCGACGATCGAAGCGGATTATCTCCTCCGGCCACAGATTGTAGCGAAAGCGCTCCGTTTCGCTTTCCCCGCTGCCGTTGCGGTCCAACCCCTCGAGAAGAGCGTCGGCCTCCGCCCGCCGTCCGCTCAGGTCCAACATCCACGCTTTGAGAATCGTGGGCGCGCCGCTTCCCGGCCATCTCTCGAGGGCGCTCGTCAGCAGCTCGGCGGCGGCCTCCGGGTCGCCACGTGCCAGCGCCAGCCGTGCCCCCTCCTGGTGCGCCAGGCGGGCTATCCAGTCGGGCTCCGCGAGCCGGGCGAGCTCTTCGAGCAGGACGGCTGCTCGCTCCTCTCTGGATGTCCGGATGAGGTTCACTGCCAGTCGCAGCCGGGCCTCAGCGTGCTCGGGATCGTGCCGCAGGAGCACCTCCAGGGTCTCGGCCGCCTCCCGAAATCGACCCATCTTCTCCCGCACCGCGGCGACCCCGAGCAGCGGCGCCGACCCCGGCGCACCCAGCTCCGTGGCAACTTCGAAGGCCTCGAGCGCCGAGCTCAGCACACCGGCCTCGAGGAGCGAGCCGCCGAGGCTGGTCAGGATGTCGGCAGCGTCGTGCTTCGCCTGCTCGCTCCCGTTCTTCGCGACGTAGGTCCGGGCGAGACGGATAGCTAGACGGCTGCAGTGGGAGGAGAGACCGGGCTTGCGCAGCTGCCGGTAGTCGACGACGAGCCCGCTGTAGAGGTAGAGAACCGGCAGCAACCGTTCCCAGCTGTGCTCGCCGCGAGACTCGAGCAGCTCCCATTCGGCCTCCGCGAGGAAGCCGTAGCCGTCGCCGTCGAGGCCTGTAACAACGGCCTCCTGGGCTGTGCGCAAGCTTCTTACGGAGGCCTCGATCTCCCCCAACGAAAAGCTCGCAAGGGCACTCGCCAGCCCCTCCTCGAGGAGCTCGCCTGCGGTCCGGGCGTCCAGCCGCGGACCCTCGAGGGGCATCTCTTCAGAGGTCGCGACCCCAGTCGAGAAGCTTGGACGAAACGTGTCCAGATCGAGAGCCGGCCAGGGCCCTCGGAGCCCCTCGGGCGTCACGATGAGCACGCTCGAAGGGGAGGTGAGTGGATCGCCACCCTGGCGCTCCATGCGGATGCGGAGCGTGTAGATGCCGGGAGCCAACCNNCAACCGGGCAGTAGGGAAGGAGAACGAGAGCGCCTCGACACCGGGAAAGGAGGTCGGCGAACGGCCCGTGGCCTGTAAGGGGATCTCGCTGAGCCGACCGGTCTCGTTCTGCTTGAGGAGTACGGCGCCCGCCGGCAGCTGCCCGGGCTCGCCTCGCAGCAGAAGAATGCCGGTCCCCGTCGCCCCGGCGGCCAGCACGGGCAGACCCGTGGGCAGGAAGGGGTCGTCGAGGCTCCAAGGCGGTGCGAGATCGGGCCCCGGGTCGGCCGACAGCCAGCCCTGCTCGGCCTGGCCGACCAGCGGTCCGAGCAGGACCGCCTCGCCCGCCTCGGGACTCGATACCCGTACGCTCCTCATCCCGAAGGCCTGCGTCTCACTGCGGACGAGGACCCGCAGCAGGTGGTCGCCCGGATCGGTCTCGAGGGAGGTGGCGAGTCGGACGCCGGCGCCGGCGACCAGCTCCCCATGGCGTGCCAGGTCGAGCTCGAGGTGGTGGCCCGTGGAGGAGATCACCTCGCCCTCGCGGGAGAGCAGATAGAGGAAGACGTCGAGCTCGAGCAGGTCGTTCTCCCAGCCCTCGATCGCCGGCGCACCCTCTATCTCGACGACCAGATGGAGCCTGTCGCCACCTGCGGGATCGGGCAGCGGCACCGCCACGACCGCCGTACGGATCGTCCCCCCCTCCTGGCCACTCAGGATCAGAGCCGCCTCGAGGGCGCGGACGACCGCTCGGCGCCCGGCCCGTACCGTTGGCGGCCCGTCCGAGTCGGCCCGGATGGCGGCGCTGGCGAGGGCGATGACGAGCCAGAGTATGCCCAGCAGCTGCATGCCTCGCCGGGCTGCAACCGAGCCGGGCATGGCTCAGAGATCGTGCACGACGGTCGCGGTGATCTGGGCGAGATCGTCGCGCACGCCGACCGCCAGCCGCTCGGCATCCGCCGGCACCGCCAGCTCGAAGGAGTACTCGACCAGCCGCCCCAAGGCGGTGAGCAGGTCGCGGTTGGGGAGGCGCACCGGCAAGACGGACTTGCCCACCGGCACAGGCCGTGTCGCAACGCCGCCGGCGGTGCTGAAGATGGAGAGCCGTCCGGTGTGCGAGCGGCGCTCGGCGGCGAGGGCCAGGTTGGCCAGCGGGACGCGTACGGTGATCGGGACCCGGATCGTCCCGTCTCGGGCGGCGGTCGCCTGCTCGACCTCGACGATGACATCGAGCCGGTTGTCGCCACGCCCGAGAAGCAGAGCCGAGATCGTCGCCGCGGCGGCCACTTGATCGACGCTGCGAGTCCGATAGCTCCTGACATGGCGGACCTCGAGATCGTCGGCGACGTGGGCGAGGCGTGCTTCGAGCTCGTGCTCGCCGCCTTGCTCGTCGCTGTCGATGAAGCCCAGAAGGTAGCTGGACCGGAGGTCGCGCCCGAGCGCCGCGAGCTGCGCTGCCAGTCGCGGACCGGCCACCAGAGATCGGCCGCTCGTACCGGTGGAGAGGCGCCGCAGGGCGTCGCGGCTCTCGACCCCCTGATCCGCCGCGGGATGGGTGGAGACCCCGGCCATTCCCACCGCCGCGCTCAGGTCACCGCTGACGGCGGAGTCGAGGAGCGCGCCCGCGGGGGCGGTGGAGTGGAGCTCGAGGGTGTGGATCCGCACTCCCGCCAGCGCGGCGCGACGCACGGCCCGTTCAATCAACGGACTGGGCTCCGCGGCGATCAGCTCGCTCGGCAGGTCGTCGAAGGTCGTGAGACCGAGGGTCACCGAGTCGTCGCCCCGCCCCGTGCCGGCGCCGACCCCCCCACCGTCCGGGGAGCCCGCCGCCGCGTAGGAGGAGCCGCGGCCGAAGGCACGCCTCCAGCTCTCGTGCAGCCCGGTGGCGACGTGCAGCGGCGGCGTGCCGCTCACCAAGATCATCTCGCGGCGGCCCGGCAGGCCCTCCAGCAGCGTGATGGTCCGTTCGAGATGGACCACCGACTGCTCGATCTGGCGGTAGGCGTCGGCCGCCAGGGAGCTGATGCGGTCGCGCAGCAGGCTGGGGAGCGCGTCGCGGATGCGGCCGCTGCGGCGGCCACGAGCGCCCAATGCGTTCTCGATCTCGCGCACGATCTGGCGATACTCGGTGGCCACGCGACTGCGCCCGAGCTTCGGTGCCAGATCGCCCAGCCGCACGGTCAGCGGATCGGGCGACTCCGCCAGCCCGTGGTCGATCTCCAGAGACTGGTTGGCGCTCAGCAGCAGGAAGCGGGCTCCAGGGCCGACCTCTTGCTGCAGGAAGCGCTGAATGTCCGCCACCACCTCCTCTAGCTGTCCGGGCTGCAGGAAGGCGAAGTCGACGTAGACGACCAGTGTCAGTCCGCGAGCCTCCGAGCCCGGACCGCCACTCTCGCGAGTGGAGCCGGGATCCGGACGTGGCGGGACGAAGGTGGTGATCGCGACCGGGAGCCCGTCACGTAGGAGCTCGAAGCTGTCGCGCTCGAGGCCGAGCACCGGCTCGCCGTCGGCGCGGCTGACGAGGACGTCGAGGGTGACCAGGCGAACTTCGATCTCGTCCTCGAGGGTGCCGATCCCGAAGGCCGCCGGCTGGGCCAGGGCGGCCCAACCCAGCGAGCAGAGCAGCAGCCTCCTGACAGCGGGGCTCAGCATGTGGTGATACGCCCGCGGCGAACGGTCGGGCTCAACCCGGCCAGTCTAGCACCGGGTCCGCTCGGCGCCCGGGCCCTCCGCCCATCGCCCGGCAGTCGCGAGGGGCCACAGACGCGCCTGATTAAGATACCCTCCCATGCCCGTCGTGCGTGCTCACTGCCAAGCCATGGTGGTGCTGGCGCTGGCCGCCATCGCCCTGGCCGCGCCGAGTCCGGCGGCTGCCCAAACCGGTGACACGCTGCGACGCGCGGAGGCCCTTCTCGGCCAGGGGCGGTACCTCGAGGCGGCGGATCTCGTCCAAGGCTCCGGGCTCGCCAGCTCCGATCCGCAGGCCGGCTACCTGCTTGGCTTCGCGCTGGTCCAGCTGTACCGGTTCGCCGAGGCGGAGGCCGTGCTCGAGCAGGCGATCGCGGCCCGGCCGGGCCAGGACGCATGGCTGCACGCCCTTGCCAAGGCACGGATGGAGATGGGGCTCAACCGCGGCGCGATGGCGGCGCTCGACCAGGCCATCGCCATCGTCGATCGGCCTAGTTACCGCTACGCGAGAGCGATGTGCGCGCTCAATCTGGGTGAGCTGGATCGGGCCGAGGGAGACCTACGGGCGACGCTGCTCGGACAGCCGGATCATGCCGATGCCCTCTACCAGCTTGGCAAGCTCTCGCTGCGCCGCGGCGCCTACGAGGAGGCGCTGCCTTGGCTGCGCCGCGCCCTGGCGATCAACCCCCGACACCTCGAGGCCCGCTACCAGGCGGGACTTGCCGAGCTTCGCTCGGGGCGGCCTGAGGCTGCGGTGACCGAGCTCGAAGCGGTCATCGCGGAGGTCACGGGCCACGCTGGAGCGCTCTACAACCTGGGCCGGGCCCTGATCGATTCCGGACGCGAGGAGGAGGGCCGGCGGCGGCTCGAGCAGTTCCGCGCCACCGCCGAGCTGCAGGACGAGATCGAGTACCTGACCCGGGTGGTCAAGAGGAATCCGGAGAATCTCAGCGGCCGGCTGGTCCTGGCTGACAAGCTGCTCACGGCGGGCAGGGCTGAAGAGGCCCTGCGGGAGCTGTCGGCGGCTCGCGGGCAGGCGCCGCGGCGGGCCGAGATCTACGCCGCGATGGGGCAGGCGCTGCGACGTCTCGGACGCGAGGCGGAGGCTCGGCAGGCCGAGGTGGCCGCCCGCCGGCTCGCCCGGGGGGAGCCTTGAGACGTTCCGTCCGTGACGCAGCGCTGCTGCCGCTTCTGTTGACCTGCGCCTGCGCTCAACAGCCCGACGAGCCGTCAGACGCGACGCCGGCGGCGGCGGCGCTGCCGGCGCGGCTGTTCCGCGACGTCACCGCCGAGGCGAAGCTCGCGTTCGACCACGAGCACGGCGGCGGCGGCGAGAAATACCTCCCCGAGATCATGGGCTCGGGCGGCGCCGCCATCGATTACGACGGCGACGGCTGGACCGATCTGTACTTCGTCCAGGCGGGACGGCTGCCTGGGACGGACGGCCCCCGGGAGAGACGGGTCAACCGGCTGTACCGCAACCGCGGCGACGGGACCTTCGAGGACGTCACCATGGCCAGCGGTACCGGCGACGACGGTTACGGCATGGGGGCGGTGGCGGGCGATGTCGACAACGACGGCGACACCGACCTCTATGTCGTCAACCTGGGGCCCGACCGGCTGCTGATCAACCAGGGCGACGGGAGCTTTCGTGACGGCACCGTCCAAGCCGGCATCCTCAGCCCGCTGTGGGGGAGCAGTGCCGTGCTGTTCGACGCCGACCTCGACGGCTGGCTGGACCTCTACGTCGTCAACTACCTCGAGTTCTCGGTGGCGTCGCACGTCGAGTGCGGTTACCCGACGCGAGGCATCGTCGCCTACTGCCACCCGGACGTCTACCCGATGGCGCCGGACGCCTTCTTCCGCAACCGGGGCGACGGCACCTTCTCCGAGCGGACGGTCGCCGCAGGCTTCGAGGACACCACCGGCAAAGGCCTCGGCGCCGTGGCGGCCGACTTCACCGACGACGGCTGGCCCGATCTCTACGTCGCCAACGACTCGACGCCCAACTTCCTCTACCGCAACCTGGGCGGCGGCACCTTTCGCGAGGACGCGCTGTTCCTCGGCGTGGGCTTCAGCGAGGACGGCAGAACCGAGGCCGGGATGGGGGTCGCCGCGGGCGATGTCGACGGCGATGGCCTCCTGGACATCTTCGTCACCAACCTGAGCAGGGAGACCAACGCCCTCTACCTGGGCGGCACCCCGATGTTCCGCTACGCCACCCGCGAGGTCGGATTGTACGAGGACTCCTACATGCCGGTAGGCTTCGGCACCGAGCTGGTCGACCTGGACAACGACGGCGACCTCGATCTGGTGGTGACCAACGGCCACGTCATCGACAACATCGAGCTCACCAGCGACGGGCAGTCCTTCCGCCAGCCCAGCCAGGTCTTCTTCAACGACGGCGGCGCCCGTTTCGCCCCGATCTCAGAAGAGATGATGCGCGACCTGCGGATTCCGCGGGTGGGCCGCGGCACGATCCGCCTGGACTACGATCGGGACGGTCGCCAGGACCTGGCGGTCACCTTCAATCAAGACCGGGCACGGCTGTTCCGCAACGAGTTCCGCGACAGCGGTGCCTGGATCACCCTCGAGGCGATGGGTCGCCGCTCGAACCGCGACGCGGTCGGGCTCCGTGCCCGCGTCGAAGTGGGCGGCCGCTCCCACCTCGAGGAGCGCGTGGCGGGCTCGAGCTACCAGACGAGCGGCTCGCCCACCCTGCACTTCGGCCTTGGCAGGCTGGGCCGCGCCGAGCGCATCAGGGTAACCTGGCCCAACGGCGTCCGGGCCGAGTTCCACGATCTGCCGGCCGGCCGCCGCTACCGTCTCCTGGAGCCCGCCCGGCGCCCCCGCTGAAGGCGCGGGGAGAAGAAAAGAGGGGCCGCAAACGCGGCCCCTCGCGTCAGACGGTGTGCGCGGCTCCTAGAACCTGAACCGCACCCCCAGCTTGGCTCTCCAGCGAGACCGCAGGTTGTGCGTCTCGTACCGGGAGTTGTTCTCCGGGTCGGTGACGATCGACTGCAGCTCGTAGATCGGCAAGCCGGTGTCGGCGTCGATGCCGGCGAACTCCACCGGGGTCGTCGTCGAGAACTGTACGTACTGGAGCACGCCCGAGTCACTGTCGATGAGGTTCATCAGGTTCAGCAGATCGAAGGTCAACTGCACCTTGCGGTCGCCGCCGACAGGGATGTCCTGCGCGATGCGGACGTCGAGCTGGTGGAACCAGGGCGCAACCGAGCAGTTGCGCGAGACGATGCGGCCCCGGTTGCCCGCCAGGCACGGATCGCTGTCGATGTAGGCCTCGAGCTGCGCGAAGGTGCCGCGGGTGACGAAGACCTCGTCCGGACTCGCCGGCACGTACATCAGGTCGTTGAACGTGAATCCGTCCTCGTTGATCGAGTCGAAGGCGAAATCCGGCGGGCCGGCGTCGCCGATCAGCGTCGAGTACGGTCGGCCGGACTGGTGGTTGTAGAAGGCCGAGAAGGTGGTCGCCCAGCCGCTGCCGCCCCAGTCTGCGGTGTAGGAGACGGAGGCGTTGAAGCGGTGCTCGACCTCGAAGTCGGAAGTCGAGCCGCGGACGTTGTTGGGATCCAGCGCTTCGGTGAACTGCCAGTTGGAGACCGCGCGACTCGAGCTGCCGTCGTTGACCACGGTGGACTCGTTCCAGGCGTAGGACGCGGACCAGGTGAGGTTGTTCCGATACGGCCGCTGGAGCTTGACGGCGACGTTGGTCGACTCACCGATGGAGCTGTTGGTGATGAAGTAGGCGCCGTCGACGCCGGGATCGACCTCCGAGAAGAGCGGCCGCCCGTCGAACGGCAGACTGCCAGTCTGGACGATGTTGAGATTCCTGTAGTCGATCTCGTTCTGGCTGTCGGTGTAGACGGCCTCGATGGTACCGACGAGACCGCCCCAGGGGAGCCGCCGATCGTAGGCCAGGTTGGTGCGCCAGACCGAGGGGTTCTTGAAGTTCGGGTCGATCAGGTTGAACTCACCGACCGCAAGCGGGGCGTCCGGATCGATCACCTGGCCGTCCGGATCGGGGTTGAAGGGCACGTTGAACTGCGTGATGAAGAGCTGCTCGATGCCGGTGCGGGCGTAGTTGTTGGAGATCCAGACGTACGGCGCGCGGCCGGCGAAGATGCCGGTGCCGCCGCGCAGCTGCTGCTGGCCGTCGCCCTTGATGTCCCAGTTGAAGCCGAAGCGCGGCTGCCAGAGCTGCTCGCCGTCGGGAACCTCATCCGTCCGGAAGCCGTAGGCCGCCTCGGTGAACAGGTTGCGGCTCGGCTTGTCGGGGAAGAAGGGGATGTCGACCCTGAGACCGTAGGTCAGCGTCAGGTTGTCCTTGACCGCCCAGACGTCCCCGGCGTACAGCCCGATCTGGTTGACGTCGAACTTCTGAGTGTCGGCCTGTCCCGGTGGAACCGCCGTGAACTGAAAGCGCCTCGCGATACCCGCGAAGAGGTCGGCCTGGGTGCGGAATTCGTACGCGCCAAAGGCGTTCTGGATGAACAGGTTGTCGAAGGTGAAGAACTCGTTGTGGGTGCCCAGGGTGATGGTGTGGTCGCCCTTGAGCCAGGTGAAGTCATTGGTGACCTCGATGATGTCCTGATCCAGGGCGTTGCGGGTGGAGAAGTTCTCGGTGCCCATCTCCCACTCGCCCAGATCGTCCCCGGTCTGGTTGTCGATGACGTTCTCGATCTCAATCCAGGGGAAGCGCAACCCGCCGCGCCCGCCTCGTCGGTCCTTGATCGTCTGGTAGGTGACCCGCAGCTCGTTGAACATAGTCGGGCTCAGGACGCTGTTGAGCTGGAAGACCGTCGAGTTGGTCTCGTCGGTGATCGTGTAGGTCTCGCTCGGCCACTCGTGGGTGAACGAGGCGGGCCGGTTGATGTCGTTCGCGGCATCGATGTAGTTGTGCCGCACGGTCAACTGATGCGCGTCGCTGAGGTTGAAGTCCAACCGCGCGAAGATCTTGTCCGACGGCGTCTCGCGGGAGTTCTGGCCCAGGCCGCCCGGATCGAAGTTGTAGGTGCTGATGAGGAAGTCGCGCACCTCGTTCGCCTCGTCGAGCCCCCGGCCATTGGCCCAGGCCTGGCCGGCCGAGCCGTCGATCGACCGGCCGGTGGGCTGCACCGTGTCGGTGACGTCGTAGTTGACGAAGAAGTGGGCCTTGTCCCGCTGGATCGGGCCGCCCAGGCTGAACCCGTAGTTGTCCTCCTCGAACTCGCCGAACTCGCCCAGGCGCTCGGGGCCGTCGCCGATCAGCGAATCGTCGCGGGTGAAGTAGTAGGCGGAGCCGTGGAACGAGTTGGTGCCGCTACGGGTGATGGCGTTGACCGATCCGCTCGAGAAGCCGCCCTGACGGACGTCGAAGTCGGCCAGCACGAGCTGGATCTCCTGGATGGCGTCCAGGCTGATCGGCGTGGTGTCGGTCTGGCCGCCGGGGGTGCCCGTATCCGCCAGACCGAACAGGTCGTTGTTGACCGCGCCGTCGATCTGGATGTTGTTGTAGCGCGCGTTGCGACCGGCAATCGAGATGTTGTCCGGATCCTCCTGGTCCGATTGCACGACGAAGAACGGGTTGGTTCGCGCGAAGTCCTCGAGGCCGCGGCCGACGGTGGGCAGGGTCTCGATCTCGATCTCCGAGACGCTGGAGGCATTGCCGGTGCGCGAAGAGGTGATCAGCGGGATCGTCGAGGTGACCGTGATCGCCTCGGTGACGCCGGCGAGCTGCAGCCTGAAGGTGAGGTACGTGTCCTCGCCCAGGACCACGAAGATGTCGCCGGCCGAGCCGGGCTCGAAGTTGTCCAGTGTCGCGGTGACGAGATACGGGCCGCCGACACGGGCGTTCTGGATGGTGAAACGGCCGTCCCCGCCGGTGACGGCCGTGTAGCGGGTCCCCGTCGGCTGGTGCGTCGCCTCGATCGCGGCACCGGGCAGAGTCGTGTCACCGGCGTCGTTGGTAACCAAGCCGCTCAGCGAGCCGCGGGTGATCTGCGCGCCAGCAGGCGCGGCGGCGGCCAGGACGACGACGACCGGAAGAATCGCGCACAGCAGGACTGTCCGCAGATCTGTCAAGACTCTGTCCTCGCGACGGTGGACGGTGCGGCCATCGTGGCGACTGGCCGTTGGAAACTGCGATCGCCTCATCTCAGACTCTTCCTCCTTGGCGCCAGAGTCCCACCCTTCTGGGCGCCGACCCTTTGCGGCCGCCTGTTAGAGCGTGACGGCAGCGACACGTTGGCCGCCTGCCCGCACGCAAGACCAGTGAGTTCCTGCCTACCACCCGCATCCCGACCCGTCGTTGCGACTCCACTTCGAGCGAGGATGCGAGTGTACACGACCGAGCCTCGCGGTGTCAGCGCTAGCCGCACCCGATCTCCGCCGGGGAGCTGCCGATTGCAGCCGCCCGTCACTCCGCGTGCACGGCATCCGTGGGTAGTCGCGGCCGCAAGGACAATGCCAGACGCAGCGGTCGAGCCGGGCGGGAGCCAACTGACTCTGTGCGAACGACTATTAGAGCCCGGTGCGCCAGCGCGGACGGTCCGGCCGGCCGAATATTCAAAAAACGGAATCCAAAGCTCTGAACCCGGGCGCGGCTTCTAATCCGTCCCGGTCGAACCGAATCCACCCTCTCCGCGTGGCGTGTCACGGAGGCTGTCGGCCTCTTCGACCTTCACCGTGGCGACCGGCGCCACCACGAGCTGCGCCAGGCGGTCGCCGCGGCGCAGCCGGTGGGGCTGGTCGCCGAGGTGGATCACCGCCAGCAGGAGCTCGCCGCGATAGTCGGCGTCGACGGTCCCGGGCGAGTTCACCAGAGTGACGCCGTGGCGCGCCGCCAGGCCGCTGCGCGGCCGCACCTGGCCCTCGTGGCCCGGCGGCAGCTCGACGGCGAAGCCGGTCGGCACCAGCAGCCGCTCGCCGGGCGCGAGCACCAGCTCGCCGTCGATCGCCGCCCTCAGGTCGAGCCCGGCGCTGCCCGCCGAGGCCGGTGCCGGCAGCGGCAGACCGGCGCCGTGCGGCAGCCGGCGGAAGCGAACGCGGACCGCTGCCGGCACGGTCCCTAGCTCGTGCCGCCCCGCGGGCGCCGCGGCTGGTCGCCGGGCCGCCCGGCCGGCGTCTCGCTCGGCTGCACCTGTCCCGGCCCGGCGCCCTGCTGGGGCTGCATGCCCTCGCGGAACGGCTTGCCGATCCAGTCGCTGGTCGGCCGCGGCACCAGCAGGGTGCCCGGCACCACTACCGGGGTCGGGATCAGCTCGACGGTGAACTGCCAATCGGCGTAGCTGTTGCCGCCGAAGAACGAGCGACTGGCCTCGTCGGTGCTCTTGCTCTTGACGCCGATGATCGGACCGGTCACCGGCGGGCCGCCCTGACCGCCTCCCGGCGCGGTGGCGCCCCCGAGCTCGGCGCCGCGGTCGCCCCGACGCCTCTGCCGCTGCTGCGGCGTGGCCGCCGCCCGGATCAGCTCCCACGAGCCGTCGTCGGTCATCGGGTCCTTCCACAGCCGGCGGATCGAGCGCGGGTTGACCTCGATCAGCTCGTCGAGGGTGTTCGGGTAGCGGCCGAAGCGCAGCTGGAAGACGCGGATCGCCTCGGCGTACTGCAGGCCGCGGAAGATCAGCTCGGCCTCGCGGTCGCGCTTCATCACCTGGCTCCAGAAGGGCAGCGCCGCCGCCACCAGGACGTTCATCACCGCCACCACGACGATCAGGGCCACCAGCGTGTAGCCGGCGCGCGGTCGGAGCTTGGGCGGGCTCACCATTCGCTGTAGGGGGTGCCGTCGAGAGCCAGCGCCGAGGAGCCGGAGTGGACGTCGACGATGCCCGGCTGGCCGCCCTCCGGCAGGTCGGTCTCGGCGGGCTGCAGGTCCGGATCGAGCTCCTCGAGCACCACCTGCCAGGTGCTGGCGCTCTTGGTGATCGGGTCGACCGGGATCGCCCGCAGGTAGCCCTTCTCGACCAGCGCCTCGAGGCTCGGCGGGTAGTGGCCCTGGTCGGCGTAGTACTGGTCGATGACGTCGCGCATCGCCCGGAGGTCGGTCTTGAGCACCGACTCGGCGGCCCGGCGCGGGACGTTCTTGAGCGCCGGCAGGGCGATGGTCGCCAGGATGCCGATCACCGTCACCACGACGATCAGCTCGAGCAGGGTGAAGCCGGCGGCGCGCCGCCGGCGGGCTGCCGGCGGTCTCACCATTGGGCGTAGGGGACGCCGTTGAGGCCGACGCCCTCGCTCAGGCTG
>JABAOD010014266.1_pt6 | contig 13647 bp, 19 predicted proteins | sample 7062151 | NCBI WGS metagenome assembly JABAOD01 (sample SAMN14538626, study PRJNA623070) | marine sediment metagenome | biome: marine biome [ENVO:00000428]; feature: marine pelagic biome [ENVO:01000023]; material: deep marine sediment [ENVO:00002113] | place: India: Gulf of Khambhat ...
AAATCAAAACAAATGAGAATTGCAATTGAAAAAGCAAATAATCAAGCACTACTCAATGTGAGTCCAATTAAACTTGGATGTGGCAGTTGGGAATGCAGATGTGATAAGAAACACTCTGTTCCTTTCAAAGTTAGAGGAAAAGGTGGCAGTGTTGTCATTGAAATTCTTCCAGCTCCTAGAGGATTAGGATTAGTAGCTGGAGGAAAAATTAGACGACTCTTAGAGCTTGCAGGACTTAAAGACGCATACACTACAGCAAAGGGTTCTACTCCAACAATGAATTCAACTTCTAAAGCAGTACTTCAATGTCTAAGGCAAACATTTAGTCAAGGTTGATAGATTATGGTAAAAGCGTATCTAGTTGTCAGAATTAAAGGTCAAGCCGATGTACCTCATTGGGCACAAACCACTCTAAAATTACTAAAGTTAGAAAAGAAATATCGTGCCACAATTCTACCAGCTAAAGAAAATACGTTAGGAATGTTAAACAAAGTAAAGCATTATGTTTCTTGGCAAGAAATCGACCCCAACTTAGCTAAGGAATTGCTAGATAAGAAGGGCAGAAAATCTGGCTACAAGAAGATATCAGATGCAGACTTGAGTGAAACCGATTACAAAACAATCGATGAATTAGCAAATGCTCTTGCAGATGGAAAAACCTCTTTGACAAAACTAAAGCCTCTCAAACCTTGGTTTGCATTATCACCACCAAGACATGGCTTTAAGAAAAGTACCAAACGTATGTATGGTCAAAAAGGCATCTTGGGCCAAAATAAAGAACTTGGAACACTTGTGAGGAACATGATGTAGTATGGCAACCAGAAATCGTAAAACTAGAAAATTTAGAGGATCACGAACTCATGGATGGGGTCAAGTAGGACAACACCGAGCAAGTGGTCATAAAGGTGGTCTTGGTGTTTCAGGACAATTAAAACACCATTTTAGCAGTATGCTAAAAGAAGATCCAGACCACTTTGGTCATGATTCTACTCACACACCTCAGCCCAACATTATCAAAAAATGGACTAGCGTTAGAGACCTTGATGATCTATTCACAAAATTTGGAACAAAAGATGGGGAGAAAAAGGTAATAGATCTTACCGGAAACGGATATGACAAATTGCTTGGTGGCGGAAAACTTTCCAATGCATATGCCATCAAGGTTAAACAATTCACTGCATCTGCAGAAGAAAAAGTAAAGCAAGCTGGCGGCGAGGTGTTAGCAGAAAATGGCTGAGGGTTCAGCTACTGCGTTTATACGCAAAATGGTAGTTGTGGCAGAGCCTTATCTGCCTCAGGTTCCAAAACCAAAGAAGAAGCTAACATTACAAACTAGATTACTGTGGTGTGGTCTTGCACTACTCATCTACATGGTAATGGCTCAAACACCTTTGTTTGGTGCAACAATTCCTGAATTTGACTTTCTTGCATTTGCAAGAGTAATTTTTGCATCACAACAAGGAACACTAGTAGAGCTTGGAATTGGGCCGATTGTAACTGCTGGATTGTTAATGCAGCTTCTAAGAGGTTCTGAAATTTTAAAATTTGATTTCAAAAAACCTGAGGAGAGAGGAGTATTTCAAACTGCGACCAAAATGGTAACTTATGTGGTTATTGTTGCTGAATCTGCAGTTTATGGAATTGCAGTATACGGGCCGGGAATTACTGATCCTGGGGTATTGTATATTCTGATAGGGCAACTTATGGCCGCGTCTGTAATTATCATGTTCTTAGACGAGCTAATTCAGAAAGGATGGGGTCTAGGTAGTGGTATTAGTTTATTCATTATGGCAGGTGTTGCTCAACAAATTCTGTGGAGTCTGTTTAGTCCGCTTCCGGCAGGAGATGGATTCTCAATTGGCATCTTCCCATTCATTGGTCAATGGGCAACAGCTGGAATGGGTAACTTTGCTGATATCTTCTTTAGGTATAATCAACTTCCAAGCATCTTTGTATTGCTGCTGACGGGTGCAGTCGTACTAATTCTTGTTTATACTCAGGGTATGAAGGTCGAAATCCCAATTGTTTCAACAAAATACAGAGGATTCTCTGCAACATATCCAATCAAACTAATGTATGTTTCAAACATCCCAGTAATTTTAGCATCTGCGCTGACAGCGAACGCGATATTCATAGGGCAGATGTTTTGGGCTAACTTTAACCCGCGAAATAATAACCCGTTCATGAATATTCTGGGGCAATTTGATCCGACGAGTCCGTCTACACCGATTGGAGGAATTGTTTACTATGTTACTCCGCCAAGAGGTCTTGATATTGTTGCACTAGATCCATGGCGAGCTGTCGGATATGTTATTTTCATGGTTGCAATCGTTGTAGTTTTTGGAAGACTATGGGTAGAGCTTGGTGGTCTGTCTCCAAAAAGTGCTGCAAAGAATCTTTTAGATGCAGATGTACAGGTTCCAGGATTTAGGAGATCCAATAAACCAATAGAGGTACTTCTTAACAAATACATTCCATCCGTTACAATAATTGGTTCAGTAATTCTTGGATTGTTAGCAGGAATTTCGGATGTTTTAGGTGTATTTGGTAGCGGAATAGGAATTTTACTGATGGTAGATATTCTGATCAATTACTATAACCAACTAGTAAGAGAACAAGTAGAAATTCAAATGCCGCGGCTTGGTGCATTGCTTGGCAGAAAGTAAGAAAATCATCATAGTTGGAATCCCCGGCGTGGGAAAAACCACACTTGTTACAAAAATTGTTGAAATTCTCACGAGCAATCACAAAACAGTAAAAGTAGTTAGTTTTGGCTCAGTAATGCTTGATGAGGCAACTAAGAGAGGCCTCAAAGACAGAGATGAGTTAAGAAAACTTCCAATGAATGAACAACAAAATCTACAAAAAACTGCAGCTGAATCAATTGCTAAACTATCAGAAGATTATGTTATTGTTGATACACACGCCTTCATATCAACTCCTGCAGGATATTATCCAGGACTTCCTGCCCATGTACTAACCGCTATCAACCCATCTAATTTCATTTCAGTATATGCAAAACCTGAGGATATCTACAATCGAAGACTCAAAGATGAAACTAGGAATCGTGATAATATCTCAATTGATGGAATTAAAAAGGAGTTATTGTTTCACCAATCAATGATTTCTGCATGTTCTGTTTTATCAGGTTCCCCAGTAAAGGCAGTTCAGAATGCCGAGGGAAAGGTTGATGAAGCAGCTAAAAAAGTAATAGATGCAATAGGGCTGTAAAAAATGGAAATCAATTTAATTCATTTATTTTTAGATACTCTCTTTTTGCAAGGAGACTTTTTTGGTCTCGGTGGTGAGGCGGGTGCATTAGGCAGTGATGATCCAATGATCAAGGGTACCATTGCTACATTATTTGCAGTAGCTGGCTTTGGAATTGTGTTAAACCTCTTCAACTCGGCAATTAGAAAAAAGATGGTTGATCAAGTCAAACTAAAACGAATAATGAAAGAGACTCGTGCATGGCAAAAAGAAAGAATGGCAGCATTTCGTTCAAAAGATGTAGAAAAACAAGCAGAACTTAACAAAAAATCTGCATACATGAACAAGATGAACATGGAGATGATGCAGATGAACATGCGTCCAATGATGATAACCTTTGTTCCTTTAATTTTGATATTTTATTTTGTTTTACCACAACTATTTGCATACACAGTTGCACTATCTCCAATTCCACTAAACGTAATTCCTGGAGACTTTTTCCAGTTGACGTGTACTGCAGAACAAGCTGCTGATCCAGAACATGTATGTGAACAAGAAAATGCATTATACCTTTGGGCTTGGTATTTCCTCTCATCCATTGCGTTTAGCGGCATCATTATGAAGCTGACAAAAACATCAATGGATCTCGGTTGACCAAATCCGTAATTATTTCTGGTCCTCCTGCAGTGGGAAAAACTACTGTTGCACATGCACTTGCTGATGAATTTAATTTGAAATATCTGAGTGGCGGTGATGTGCTCAAAGAAATTGCAAAAGAACAGGGATTTGACTCCGAAGGTGATGATTGGTGGGATACTGAAGATGGAATGAAATTTTTGGCGCAGCGTGCTAAAAATTCTGAATTTGATAAAAAAGTAGATGAAAAACTCACTGAACTATTTCATCAAGGAGGTATGGTGATAACAAGCTATACACTGCCTTGGCTTGTAAAGGGAGGAATCAAAATCTGGCTTGCCGGTTCACATGAAAACAGTACCAAACGAATGCAAAATCGTGATAACATTGGAAAAGACGAGGCTTTTGTTATCACAAAAAAGCGTTATGTAAAAAATAAGACACTATACAAAAAATTATACGATTTTGATTTTGGTGAAGACCTATCCGTTTTTGACACGGTAATAAACACTGATAATCTAAATGCAGAACAAGTAATTGAAATAGCCAAATCTACTGTAAGAGAATTGCTTTGACTCTAAAACAATTAGAAAATCTCCGAGTAATTGATCAGGATCTTACTGATAATGAATATGGAACATATTATGATAAAAGAAGTATTGAACAACTACTAAACTATGGCATTATTCTATTGGATAAGCCTCCAGGACCCACAAGTCATGAAACAGTTGCTTGGGCAAAACGCATTCTCAAGATTCCAAAAATCGGTCATAGTGGAACACTTGATCCTCAGGTGTCTGGTGTACTTCCATTAGGATTAGGTGAGGCAACAAAAGCTCTAGGTGTTTTGTTATTAGGACCTAAAGAATATCATGCTTTAGGAAGATTTCATTCATTTCCAACAAAAGAAAAATTGGATTATATTTTGAATCTCTTTCGTGGTGAAATTTATCAAAAGCCACCACAACGTTCATCGGTTTTGAGAAGAACTAGAACACGACACATCTATGAATTAGAGATGCTTGAACAAAAAGAACGACTGTTACTATTACGAGTATTGTGTGAGGCAGGAACTTACATTAGAAAACTCTTCTATGATATGGGAGAGATTTTGGGACCTGGAGCATCAATGATTGAGCTAAGAAGAACTCGTGTTGATCAATTCTATGAGAGCACTGGTTTAGTTACAATGCATGAGCTTGCAGATGCATATGCAGTTTGGGAAGAAAAAAAAGATGATTCAAAATTAATCAAAATGATACGACCTGNNGCGAGATAAAGTCTGTTGTAATACGAGATTCTACAGTAGATGCATTATGTCATGGAGCACAACTTGCAATTCCGGGAATTTTACAAATCTCTTATGGTCTCAAAAAGGGTGATCTTGTTGGAGTTTACACACAGAAAGGAGAGGCAGTAGCATTGGCAGAAGCAATAATGAATGAAGAAGAAATTGTAGATAGCATCAAAGGATATGCATTTCAAATAAAGAGAATAATAATGGCACCAAACACATATCCAAAAAATTGGCGCTCAAAAGGTTCTTACAAAGATAAAAACAAAACAGAAGAAGATAGTATTGATTCCTAAAGGATTAGCCATAGCAGTCAGTGTGGGTGTAGTTGCTGGTGCTATATTTGGCATAATTTTTGTAGATTTTAAAAATACAAATCAACTTGTGTTTGTTGAAGGCCCATCAGTTTCTATTGTGACTGAAAAAATTGATTTTAAAAAAGGTGAACCAATAAAAATTCGTATAGTGAATTCTGGCACCGTGCCACTAACATTTTCAGATGCATCATACGGTCTAAGAGTTACTCAGTTGGATGGAATTGAACTTTATTCTCCAGTTTCTTCACAAGTAATTTCAATTTTAGAACCAAAAGATGAAGTTTCATTTGTTTGGGATCAAATCAAAAATGATGGTGATGCTGCACTACATGGGACATACAAAATTGTTACAAAAGCTATGACCGAAAATCAGAATGAAGTAAAAAAATCAATCACAATTAATATCTTCAAGTAATTTTTCCAATCTGTTATATAATCAAATTATCTGTCGAAAGATTGTGCCGGGGTCGCCTAGCCTGGTAGGGCGCGCGCCTGGAAATTAATTACCATAAAGCGCGTTCTCGCAAGGGAACGGGAGTTCAAATCTCCCTCCCGGCGCCATTTATCCTACATTAATGATTTCTAAACAATATTGAAAATTCTTAAAATCCAATTTAAGAATCAAAGAAGTCTTTAAAGCAATTAAATAGAGCACATTATTGACAGGTGACAAGATGGGATCATCTATTTCTGACAAAACCTTAGAACAGCTTTTTCCAAATACATTAACTAACACTTCATGCGTGTATGTGGACAAAGATAGTGAGGTTTGGATAGCAACTGAAATGTGTTCACAATATATTGAATCAAACGTGGATTCTATTTTGATTACAGAAAACGGGAACCCTATTGCCATAGTTGGAGGGTATGACCTCTTAGATAACATAAGAAAAAATCCTACTAGGGATTTCCAGTATGACAAAAAAATAGAGCAAATAATGTTCACAGGAATTCCTCAAATAAATAAAGACACAAAATTACAGGAATTGATCGAAAAGTGGAAAGGCTCAAGACGTGCCTTTGCAGTGATTCCTAATGAATCTGGAAAACACTCTCCTATTTCAGCAAGAAAAATGTTGGAGGTTGGAGCCCGATGTGAAACAGATTATTCTATATCATCAATACCCAAAAAGAGAATTGTAACATTTAGTGAAGACGATACTCTTGGCAAAGTCGTTGAATTGATGTTTGAAAACAATACTAGAAAACTATTATTAGAAAATTCTAATAGATTTATCAGCGATAGAATTGTCCTTGGACACATTTCCAATGTCTTGAAATTTCAAAAGGATATTGATAACTTTCTAGAAATTCCGGTAAGGGACTTACATTTAGATAAAATTCATGAAATAAAGGACGATTTGAAATTCAACCATCTTTGCTCAAAAATGGATAAAATGGATCATCCTTTTGTCATTTACAAAGATAATCCAATATCTCCATGGGATATTTGTTTAACCATGATTGCAGATGACTTTACAGCAAATATTGGTGAAGAGTATCATACAGTAAAATCTTGTCCACATTGTGGAAAAGAGATAAGATAATTGAAGATTATACAATCTTCATATTTTCAAGAGTGAGTCTTTACCGCATAACTAATTATCTGAAAATATCTTACCATTTTTGAATGAAAAAATATGATATTGCAATTATTGGGGGAGGAATCCTTGGTACGACCATCTCGTATTGGTTATCTACATTATATAATATCAAAATCTGTGTAATCGAAAAAGAGAGTGATGTTGCTAAGCATACTAGCACCAGAAATACTGGAGTAGTACATTCTCCATTTTATTTGGATCCGGAAAAAAGAAAAACTTCTGCAATATCTTCTCTTATCTCACATGATCTGTGGGAAATTTTGGCAAAAGAGAAACAACTTCCATGGTTTGAGGTTGGGACAATTGAAGTTGCACTAGAGGATTACCAGCACAAAACACTTGAAAAATACATGAAATGGTCATTGCAAAACGGAATTCCAGAAGAACAAGTTACATTAATGGATTCAAAAGAACTTACAAAAAAAGAGCCAAATCTAACAGCTTACTCTGGTTTGTATTGTAGCCGAGATGTGTCCACCGAATATGGAACTCTAACTAAAGCATTACAAAAAGAATCAGAAAAAAATGGAGCAGAATTTCTCTTTAATTACAATCTTACAGATATTGATGAAGGTTCTGGAGTAGCTTTAAGCTTCTCAGACAAGGAACTACTTACCGCAGATTTTGTGATAAATTGTGCAGGAGGTAATTCACTTGATATTGCAAAAAAATTCAATTTAGGAAATGAATATGATGATCTACACTTTCGTGGGGAATACTGGGTTGCTGATGATTCTTTTGCAGATCTTGTAAAAACAAATATCTACACTGTTGCAAAATTTCCTGAATTTCCATTTTTAGATCCTCATTGGATTAAAAGATCAAATGGAAAAACAGAGATTGGACCAAATGCAGTTCCTGTTGCCACACCAGAGACATATGAGGGGTACACTGGAGAATTAACTGAAGCCATTGCAAAGGTTCGGGACATTTTTAGAGGAAATGTAAGACGATTAATTACAAATCCAAGCTTTTTGTCTTTGATTTCTAAAGAATTTCTTAGCTCTGTCTCAAAAACAGCAATGGTACATAGAGTACAGAAATTTATTCCTAAAGTAGAACCTGAGCATTTTACAGAACATGGAACAGCTGGTATTAGAACTCCTGTAATATCTCCCAAGGGTGAATTCGTAAAGGATATTTTAGAAATCAGTGGTGAAAATTCATTTCATATTGTGAATTATAACTCTCCAGGTGCAACAGGCGCCCCTGCATATGCTGCATATGTAATTGACCAATTAATCAAAAAAGGATTCCTAGATTTTACACAAAATCCAAAAAAATCATTTTGGAATTTTGAAGAAATTCTAGACAAGTTCTAGATCATTTTTTGTATTGAGTTATTTTATCAGAAACTAAAATCAGGCAAATATCCCACGGGGTGATAATTTTGTCATCAGAAACTACACACGGATGTTCCATTTCATACATTATCTTTGATAACTCATCAATTTTCATATCTCCTGAAACAATTTTTGCCTCCTCAACTGCGAATTCATCAATTGACATATCCATGAAATTTTCTACATTCTTAAGATATCCCAAGTCGTCTGTAATCTTTTGTAGAATAATTCTATCGTTTATGAATTTGTTTGAGCCATCAAGCATTATCCGACGAATATTTTTTTCAAGCATTAAATTTAGAACATCACCTATAGTTGAGTTTGAAGAAAATGTTACAAGTTTTTTTTCCGGCATGTTAGAAACTGTTAATTCTGTTTTACATCTTTTACCTACCTCTAACATCTTTTTTGCAGACAGGGCTGAATAATCAGAAAATTCATTAGGAATTGCAGCAATAGCTCTCCTTGTATCTTTCCAAAAATCTATTAGCTCTTCAAGTTTAGATTCAGGAGAAACAGTTGGAAAACGTTTCTCCATAATGTCTTCAACTTTGGTCTCATAGAATAATTTCGAATGTGGCTCTTTTGCTAAGGNNGATTCAGGAGAAACAGTTGGAAAACGCTTCTCCATAATATCCTCAACTTTAGTTTCATAGAATAATTTAGAACTTGGCTCTTTTGCCAAGGGCAAGATGATATCTTTTCCTCCAACTATTCCAATAGGTTTGTCATTTTCTCTTACCACAACTGAATCGGTAAATGATTCTAACTGTTGAACCAACATACCTGTAGCTACCCAAGTTTCTGTACCTTTCTCAATGTTTACACAAAGTGATGAAGTAAGAGAGTCTCCAAAGAGTTCTATCAATGAAAGCTTAGAAATTGGATCGCTCATTTTATTATATAATTTAAAGTGCCGATAATAAATAAAACCAGTTCAAATTTTCAATTTAGATACTGACTGATTAAGCTTAATATGATATGGAGTTAGTTTTTTTTTGATGTTTCCAGATAGATGTTCTGTAAAACATGAAGGAAAGGCCTGTGTTAACCCGCCTGAATTTGTCATTTCAGTTGTATCTGATGACGGTGAATACATGGTTGGAGTTACATGCAACAAGCATAAAGAAGCAGTTTCAGGAAAACTAGGCATCTTACAAAGCGAAGGGAAAATCCCTAAAGGAAAAATTAATTTTTCAGGTTTAAAACCAGTTGGTACTGATTGCATAAAGGCCGACGAAAATGATCTGATTCAACTATGAAAAAATCAGAATTACGAAAACTTGTTGCTGAATACCATCTTCTAAAATCTAAAATCCAGAAAAATAATTATAAAAAAATCAAAAATTTAGAGAGAATCAAGGAAATCGAACATCGCTATTATCATGAAACTGGAAGCAAACTTAATGAGTAATATTTCAATAATTCAGTTGTGCTAAAAGAACTATTGTCTGATCTGCTGCAAATTAATGACATTTTGTTTGTTGTAAAAGGTCACGGCGCGGTCAGTGAAATTCGAAGTAATTCTTTGGGAATTAGACAAAAAGAAAAATGGATCACAATTGGTGAAAATGATGGCCCATGTCACATGCACCTTGACTCCGATTTGATAAAATCAGCCGAATTTGTAATTGAGCAAAAACCAGAACGAACCAGTTTTAGTGTAAGATTTTATGATGAATCTGGTGAGCGAGCATTAGGTGCATTTTTTACAAAAATGTATGATGAAAACAAAAATCTAATCGAAGATAGAAAGAAACTTTATGATAATCTTTTATCAAAATATGGCCAAGAAAAAATCTATTTCACTGAGTAAATTGGATTTTTACCTTCAATACCAAGTTTAATGTTTTTTACTGTAATTTCTGCCATTTTTTCTCTGGTTTCATCAGTGGAGCTACCAATATGAGGTGCTAAAACTACATTATTCATTTTTGTTAGTGGATTAGTTTTTCCAATTGGTTCCGATTTGAATACATCTAATGCGGCTCCTGCAATAATTTTTTTCTTTAATGCAAAAATTAAATCAGATTCTTTGATTATTTTTCCTCTAGCAGTATTTACTATAAACGAAGTTTTTTTCATTTTTTTCATTTTCGATAGATTAATCATTTCATGAGTTTGTTTTGTGTATGGTACGTGTATAGATAGTACATCTGACTGTCTCAATAATTGGTCATACGAACAATACTTTCCCAGCCTTGATGATTTTTTTTTCCTATTATGGAAAATCACATTCATACCAAACGCTTTAGCTCTTTTTGCCATTTGTGTTCCAATTCTACCCATACCTAGAATCCCTAGAGTTTTTCCGGCAATTTCAGTACCGACATAATCATATGCCCCGTAGATCTCTTTCCATTTTCCTTGACGAATTATTCTATCTCCTTCTGTTACTCGCCTCATTAAATCAAGCATTAGGATAATTGATAGATCTGCAGTTGCGTCGGTTAAAACATCTGGCGTATAGCCAATTTTGATTTTCTTCTTTTTTGCATATTCGATATCAATGTGATCGTACCCAACACTATAGGTACAGATTGTTTTGAGATTTTTTGCCGCATCGATAACCTGCTTGTCAATAATGTCATAAGGAAAACAAATCAAACCATCTACTTTTGCAATTTTTGACATCAAAGAATTTTTGGGCATTGGAATTTTTCCTGAATGAATTGTCACATCAAATTTTTTCCTTAATTGCTTTAATGCAAATTCATGTAATCGTCTTGTTAGAAGGATTTTTTTCTTCATCAAGACCACCTTAAACCTTAAACCATTTATAAGATTCATGTCTATTCAAATCAGATGGTTTCAGACACCGAAGAGTTTGCGATTTGTGTTGAATGTGGAAACCCAATTGAAAAATGTCAATGTGTCTGTCCTTTTTGTGGCGAGCGCGATAAATGCGAATGTGCATTAGGTGATGCAGCTACAGGTGGTTAGTTCATTTTTTTAACCATATTCTTAATATTCAATTAAACGATTTTCTAATTGTGGTTACTGATCTATCATGGTTAATTGGAGGACCGCAAGGTAGTGGCGTTGAATCTGCAGCTAACATATTTTCACGTGTTTGCTCTAAAATGGGATATCAAATCTTTGGAAAGCGTGAATTTTATTCCAACATCAAGGGTGAACACAGTTATTTTGTAGTACGTGTTGCTGACAAAAAAATCCATTCAAATGTTAATGATGTAACTTTAATGATCTCATATGATGCTGAGACAATATTTAGACATGCTGAAGAGGTTATGAAGGGTGGGGCTATTCTTTATGATTCTGATCTTGATGAAGTAACAACTGATGATGTACATACTTTGGATAAACCATACAAAAAAAGATTAGATGAACATCTCACTTCTCTTAAAAAACCATTAACTATTGCAGGAATTTTAGATGTGGCAAAGGAAAAAGGCGTTCATCTTTATCCTGTCTCCTTTGGTGGATTGTTATCTGCTTTAGCAGAAGAAACTGATAATCCTAAACTCAAAGGTATGAAAAGAATGTTCAATGTAATTGGAGTTTCTTTATCATTAGGTGTTTTAAGAATGCCTCCTGAACCTCTTTTAGAATCCATTGAACTAATATTTGCAAAAAAACCTAAAATTGCAGAAATAAACAAAGTTGCAGCTAATCACGCTTACAATCAAGGGACTACATTTACTGATTTTGATTATTCCTTATCAAAAGTAGAAAAAGAACCTCACACAATGTTGGTTCAAGGTTATCAGGGAACTGCAATAGGAAAGATGGTTTGTGGATGCAGATTCCAACCATACTATCCAATTACACCTGCATCCGATGAGAGTGTATATCTTGAAACACATGAAATTTTAGAAGTATCAGGAGATAGACCTGGTTCAACTTTAGTTGTACAAAGTGAAGATGAAATATGCGCAATTGGAATGACTATAGGTGGCGCAGTAACTGGAACTCGTTCTGCAACTTGTACCTCTGGTCCGGGATTTTCTTTGATGGCAGAAATGCTTGGATGGGCAGGTATGAATGAAGTTCCAATTGTAATAACCAATTATCAAAGAAGTGGTCCATCGACTGGTTTGCCAACAAGACATGGACAAGATGATCTTTTGTTTACAATTAATGCAGGACATGGAGAATTTCCAAGAATTGTTTATGCATCTGGTGATATTGAAGAGAGTTTTTATGATACTGCAAAATGTTTCAATTTTTCTGATGTTTATCAACTTCCAGTTATTCACATGATGGATAAATTCATGGCAAGTTCTGTCATTACTTGCCCAAGATTTGATCCAAATAAGATCACAATTGATAGAGGAAAACTCTTAGACAAAATTGAAACCGATGATTACAAAAGATTTGAGCTCACAAAAGATGGAATATCTCCTCGTTCACGACTTGGTCTTGAAAATGGAATCTTTTGGAATACAGGTGATGAAAGTGATGAGTATGGTCATATTTCTGAAGATCCAATCATACGTGTCCAAATGATGGATAAGCGTCTAAACAAATTGCCTAAAATTCTAAAAGAAATTCCAGATGAAGATAAAGCCGTCTCATTTGGAGTGTATGATTATACCATAGTTAGTTGGGGCTCTGCCAAAGGACCAGTCTTAGATGCAATTGAGATGCTAAAAGATGAAGGCATCAATGTTGGATTTGTTCAAATTAAACTTCTTAATCCATTTCCAACTGAATATGTAAAATCCCTATTAAAGGATGCAAAAACGATTATTGATGTTGAAGCAAACCAAACTGGTCAGCTTGGAAAATTAGTTCAGCAATATCTAGTTGATGAACCAGAGTATTACATTCTAAAATATACTGGACGTGCAATGACCTGTACCGAAGTATATGATGCTGTGAAAAAAATAATCAATGGTACTGCAAACAAAAGGGAGGTTCTAATGCATGGCGCTTAAGCTAGCAGATTACAAGACAGATGTCCATAATGATTGGTGTCCTGGATGTGGTGATTTTGGAATTGTAAATGCAATCCAAATGGCATTAGCCGAAATGGGAATTCCAAGACACAAAGCAGCACTATTCTCTGGAATTGGTTGTTCAGGCAAAACATCTCACTATGTCAATGTCTATGGAATTCATACTCTTCATGGAAGAGTACTTACATTTGCACAGGGTGCAAAGCTTGCTAATCCTGAAATGACAGTTGTCGCAGCAGGTGGAGACGGTGATGGTTTAGGAATTGGTGCTGGACATTTTGTTGCAGCTGGAAGAAGAAACATCGATATGACCTACATAAT
>JABAOD010022073.1_pt1 | contig 13646 bp, 14 predicted proteins | sample 7062151 | NCBI WGS metagenome assembly JABAOD01 (sample SAMN14538626, study PRJNA623070) | marine sediment metagenome | biome: marine biome [ENVO:00000428]; feature: marine pelagic biome [ENVO:01000023]; material: deep marine sediment [ENVO:00002113] | place: India: Gulf of Khambhat ...
GGTGTACGAGCAGTTCGCCGAGATCGCTCGGTCGACCCCGCCCGAGTCGGCGGCGTTGCCCGCTATCGAGCTGTTGTTGGAACGGGTGACCGAGCACCCCCGCCTGTACCAGGTCGCGCTCAACCAGACCGGTGTGGTCGAACATCTGCGCCACTACCTCGTCCACGAATTCGACCACAGGCTCGCGGCCTTGGGCGCAACCCAGCCAACGCCGGCGGCTCAGATTGCCGCCGGAGCACTCGAAGGTCTCATCCGCTGGTGGCTCGCCAACGATCTCGAACTGCCGGCAACCGAGGTTGCCGACCTGTACCGGCGGTTCCTCGTCCAGGGCGTCCCGGCCGTTGTCGATCCCGGAGCCATGTCCCCACACGGATTCGGACCTGCGACCACACCACGACCGCACGACAACCGGCCATGACCGGTGGTGACCGTGGACAACCGGTGGTGAGAGTCCCACCAACACTGAATGTTCGGTGGGGGCCGGTGACTACCGGTTGTATCGGTTTCGCGTTCACACGGTAGAGGTCACTGGTCCGATCCCAGTAGCGCCCACCACGAGAAGCCCCCGGGTATGCGGGGGTTCTGTGCCTACTTCAGTCCCGATGTCGGCATGCAATCCTTGCGCTCGTCGACCACAACACCGTGGGAGGGCTCCGGCGTTGGCGCACTGGAGGCCGCCGAGACCTCGTGTGATCAAGGGCCGGTGCTCTCCGTCGGATTTGCCCTTGATCCTGGGTAGCTCGGATGCCCGGGCCCGGCGGATCGCCTGGTCGATCGCCGACCACCTCCACTCCGAACCACTCGATAGGGCGTTGCGATCCGTGATAGCTTCGTTCCGCAGTACGCCGCTGCGGAACGCTGCAGGGAGGAGAGGACGGCACATCCTGTCCAGAAGGGAGTGCGCATGGAGGTCAGGGATTCGACTGGGCAGAGCGCCATACAGGCAGTCCTCGTCCTCGTCGTGGTTGGTGTGGCAGTGTTCGTGGCGACAGATCAGACTCTGCCTCCTGACGCTCTGCCGTCCACGGCACCGGCCTCCGAGTTCTCTGCCGGGCGAGCGATCGAGCACATCCGGACCATCGCTCGGGATGTTCGGATCCCGGGCACGCCTGGGTACTCGGCACCTCGTGACTACGTCATCAGCGAGCTGTCGGCGTTGGGCCTGGAGCCCGAGATCCAGCAGACCAGGACCGGCATCCCAGTCGAGATGCAAGCCAGTTTCGGGTGGTCAGACGCGCCCGTCGTGGACGTGGAGAACGTCGTGGCCCGGATGGACGGGACTGATACTCAGGATGCCGTGATGCTGGTGGCCCACCTCGACACGACACCCTATGGTCCCGGGGCGACCGATGACGGCGCCGGAGTGTCGGCTCTGCTTGAAACTGCACGCGCCATCCACGAGGGCCCCCCGCTCCGCAACTCCGTCATTCTGCTCTTCACGGGTCCCGAGGAGACCGGCTATCACGGCGCAGTCGCTTTCATCGAGGAGCATCCCTGGATCGAGGACGTCAAGTTGGTGATCAACCTCGATGCCGGCGGGCTGAGCGGCCCGTCAGAACTGACCGGCACCAGTCCGAACTCTGGCTGGCTCATCCGCCAGGCAGCCAAGGCCGAGTCGCATTTCTACGGAACCTCGGCCTCTGGCGAGGGCCTGTCGGACTTCAGGGCATTCGAGTTCTATGGGTTCTCCGGGTTTGCCCTCGACTATTCGTGGGACAGGCGGATTCACACGCCACTCGACAACGTCGACAACGTGAATCTCNNATCGCGCCCTGGCTCTCACCCGCCACTTCGGGAACCTGGATTCCCTGGAGGACCCAAGGATGGCCGATCCCATCTATTTCAACGTCCTGCGGTTGGGAGTGATCCGGTATTCCGGAGGGTGGGTGATCCCGATTGCGGTGCTGGCCATGCTCGTGTACGCCGGCGCTGTCGGCCTTGGAGTCCGGCGTGGACTCCTGACTCCTGCCGGAATCGGCCTTGGCGGTGCTGTGTTCTCTCTCGGTCTGGTTGCCTCGCCGTTGCTCGCGCTTGGTCTCTGGGCCCTTCTCTCCAACCTGGTGAGCGCTTACCAGGTGACCTTCGCGGGGCACGCTGTCAATGAATACGGGCTGGTCGCCCTGTTTGCCTGCACCACGCTCGCCCTGACGTCCACCCTGTATGCCCTGTTGCACAAGATCCGGCGGGTGAGCGCTGCTGATCTGACGATCGGTGCTTTCGGCCTCCTCGCACTCGCCACCGTCGTCTTCGCTGTCTTCATGCCGGATTCGAGCTACGCGTCGGCCTGGACGGGCCTCGTTGGCTTCTCTGCGGTGGCGTACTGGTTCGCCACGCAAATGGACGGTCGGGATGTGTTCTCAGTCCCACAAATCGTGGCACTGGCGGTCGCAGCTGTTGTTGCCATCATCCTGATCTGGCCGGCTGCCCTGGCCACGTTCATGGCCGCCGAAGCCGGCGGTTGGTTCCTGGCGATCATCCTGATGGGCACCTTGCTCGGAACGCTCGTACCCCAAGTGCAGATCATCACCCGGCCGAACCGGTGGTGGCTGCCAGGGGCGGCGTGGATTGCGTCTGTCGTACTCCTGGTGCTCGCCCTCTTTCCGTGAGTTGATTGCGCTCGACTTCCTCTACGCGCAGCACTCAGCATCAGCCGAGAGATGCAACTCGAGCCGCGTCTTCGTCGAGTTCCGGTGGCGTGGTGGTTGAGTCCGCCTCGTGATTTCGCCGCGACCACGCTGCGACCACATCGGGACCAGCAGCGACCAGTGATGACCGTGGACAACCGGTGGTGAGAATCCCACCAACCGTGGATGTTCGGTGGTAACCGTTGATGACCGGTGGTATCGGTTTCGCGTTCACACGGCAGAGGTCACGCGGACCGCTCCGCGGTCCGTCGTTCGATCCCAGTAGCGCCCACCACGAATAACCCCTGTGAAAACAGGGGATTCTGGAGTTTCAGGCTGTCGATCCTCGGGGATCCGTGTCCGGCCTGGGTCCGTCACAGGGGCGGACCTTGGCATAGACGTCGAGCCTCGCAGAGTCCGGGGGCGACGAGGTCATCGTCAATGTTGGGCAGGAGCACACGCGAAGTCCCAGATCAGGAGGCTTTCAGCTCTTCTGGGAGACTCGAGGCGGCGGGGCACGCTCGACCAAGGAGGTCCAGTTCTACGGTACGTGATGCCGCATGAGGGCAGTTTCCTGGGTGCTTCGTTGTCGTGTCACGGTTTCGGCGTCTACAAGCCTTTACTCTATGAAGGGCGGTCGTGAATGGGTCCTGTCAGCACCGTTGAGACGTTCACCGAGTTCGTGAGAGATGTCGAGCCAAGGCTCCATCATGCGCTGATCCCCGCATTCGGTCTCGACACCGCCCGAGAGTCGACGGCCGACGCCCTGGCATATGGCTGGGAGCATTGGGACCGGGTCGGCTTGATGGACAATCCCGCTGGCTACCTCTATCGGATTGCGTACAACAGAGCCCGGCGCTCCCTACGGCGACGGAGGCCGCCGTTGCCCCCGGTCGTCCCCAACAGCGAGCGCTGGGTCGAACCGGGACATGCCGGCGGCGTTGGCACGTCTCACCGCCCATCAACGGTCAGCGGTGTGGCTGATTCACGGATTGGGATGGAGGCCGGTCGAGGTAGCCCGTTTGCTTGGTCTGTCGGAGAGCACCGTCCAGACGCACGCCCGCAGAGGGCTTGCACAGCTGCGGAAGGCCCTGGGAGATGAATCATGACGGCGCGAATCGAAGACCAGCTGAATCGGTATGCAAGTGACATCGTCGCCGGCCTCGATCCAGTGACGGCAGCAGAGGCCAGAGTGGAATCCCGCCACGGAGTCTCACGCCGCCCTAGCCCTCGACGGGGTCTGCTCATCGCCGCAGCCGCCGCAGCAATGACCCTGGTGATCCTGGGTGTGGGATCCCTCATGTTCGGCGGCGATTCGATAGACATGATCGACACTCCGCAGCCCACATCACTCTCGACCCTGCCGCCTGCGACCAGCACCACAGCGGCGATACCAGGCACATCGGCACCAGCAGCGGATAGCTTCCCGGATCAGTGGACAAGGGTTGCGGTTGGAGCGCCCTGGTCCGACAGGATCATCGACGTCGAGGCCCTCCCGGATGGTGGGTTCGTTGTGACGAACTCGGCACCGGATTCGCCGACGGTCGTCTGGTCGCCCGACGGGTTCGACTGGCTCGACGGCGACCCGCGTGGACTGCTTCCCGAGCAACTCGGACCGGTCGGCAGGCCCGATCCCGCTCCACCAGGAAGTATGGCCGTGATCGGCGATCGGGTTGCAGTCCTCGACTGGCGCATGTCGGTGTGGGTCGGGGATCCGAGCATCGGTGACTGGCAGGAGATCCCCCTCGAAGTCGAGAACGGAGAGGAAGGCGACTTCGCCTGGAGGCGTTGGGGCAACGAGGGGCTGGCCTTGGCGAGCAACGGATCGCAGGTACTCGTGATGGGTGCCCACCAGATGGACTCCGGTGGCGAGCTGGTGATGTGGCTGGTGGATCCTCTGGAGCTCACTTCGGTACGGGTCCCCACGCTCACAACGCTGCCACTCGCCGAGTGGCCCATGATCCAAGTGGCGTGGTTCGACGGCCAGTGGGTGATCGGTGCGAATGTGATCGTCGATGAGCCCTATGTCGACTACGAAGGCGAAGAACACAATCTCCACGGGATGTTGTGGTCCTCGGCCGACGCCGTGTCATGGACCGAGGTCGACTACGGCGCTGATCCGATGGGCATGCTGGAGCCGCGCGGCTCACAGCTCATCGTGCACGTCCTTTCGTGGGGTGGAGATCGTCTGTGGTCCACATACGATCTGGTCGACTGGGAGGTCAAATGGTACGTCGACGACGAGACCGACTTCGTCGTGCCCCACTATTCAGAGGCGCTCGGCTACTTCGGCTTCGTGGACATGGACCCGTCGGGTCCGGGTGAGACGTGGCTGATGGTCTCCGACGATGGGAGAGACTGGACCCCCGTTGGACCGTCTCGGTACTCCGAGGTGCTGGCCATCTCAGGAGAAAGCATTCTGGGTTCTGCACCCGACGGCTTGTGGATGCTCACAAGTGAGTCGCCGTCGCCGTCAGCGGGAACAACACCGGCCGGCGTTCCGACCACGACAACTCCACCCGATTGGCACGACCCGACCATGTCCGAAGGGATCTTTGCAGCGGTGGTTGGACGAGCTTGGGCCGATGCGTACATCGCCAGGGACCCCGCAGCCCTCGCCGGGCTGTACAGCAGCGACGCGGTCCACGTCGACGGATTCTCCGGCGATGAAGCGCAGGGTCGCGACCGGATTGAGGCCGCCTTCGCTCAGCACTTCGATCAGATCCACTACACAGCCCTGACCCTGAGCGGCCGTTGGATTGGACCGGGGCCGGTGATCGACGGCAACCGGCTGATCACGGCGGGGCTCACTTGGACATGGGAGGCGGCGCCCGGCGATACGTCCCTTTGGGGCATTCCCGCCGAGTTCTCATCTCGGCTGCTCATCGACATCGACAGTCGCCTCATCTTCTCGAGCAGCCACCGCGACCCGGGGGCCTGACGGCACAACGGGGTCGTGCAGCGTTGGCACACATTCGGCTGGCCAAGGGGAGAAGCACGGCTGGGCCCGTTCCCGGTCCGTGTGAGGCCGCAAAACGCCGCAAGACGTCAGGAGGCTTCGAAATGGGGAAAGGCCAGCTCAGAGCAGCTTTCTGGCGGTTTCGCCAGGTCAGCGAACTGGCCTGATCCGAGTTCACACGGCAGAGGTCACTGGTTCGATCCCAGTAGCGCCCACCCTCAGAATCCCCTGTGAAGACAGGGGATTCTGCTGTTTCGGCCTTTCGCCACCGGGGATTCGGGTCCTGCCTGGGTCGGTCACAGGGGCGGCCAAGGGTTCGGCCGTGGCGCGTCTCACAAGCGGTGGGCCGACGAGGTGATCGTGGACATTTGGCAGAAGCACCTCCAATCTTGCGAGGAGCGGTCGCCGCCCCGTCGAGTCTCGATATCGATTCCGGTTGAGGCCGCAACCGAAGGCAGCCCGGATCACCTCGCCCGTCGCGCTCACCGGTTGCCTCATCGCTGTGACCCGCCGCCGGTGACGACCACTTGATCGGCCGCCAGGACCGGCGAGACGGCTTGTCCGCCTGCGACGTGGCCTTCGAGCCTGTCGAGGGCCTTTCTGTCAAATCCCTTGAAGATGAACCACAGAGCCAGGACCATTTCTTGAACGGCAAGCGGCGCAATCAACGTTATGGCGAGGGCGTCGGAGACCTCGAGGAACAGCACCACCATTGCGAGCCCGCCCAGGACCACTCCGGAGACCATCCCCCATCCGGCGATCCAACGCGGCACCAGTCGAGACTTCCACAGCATCCAGTTCAACATCAGCATCCCGGTCACGAAGACGATGTTGTAGAGGGAGCCGCTCGTGCCCGACCAGGCCTCGCCTCCCGTCAGGCTGCTTGAGCAGCAGGTTGATCTGATCGGTGTTGGCGGAGGGGGCCGCCATGAATTCACGGGAGATGGCCAAGACGAGGAGCTTGTCGACTTCCGTCTGGAAGAAGACGGCGGCTTCGAAGAGACGGAATGCCACGTAGCCGATAGCCAGTGTTGCGCTCACGCGCTGCAACACCGGGTACAGCGCGACAGCGATCAGTGGAATCGCCAGCACACAGGCGAACTCGATGAGTACCCCCAGCGCGATGTCGTTCCTTGCGCCTGCCGCACCGGTCAGCACATCGGGGTCGGAGAGCACAGGTCCGTAGAAGGCCTCTCCGACGAACAGGAACGCGGTGGCAATGATGAAGAAGATGCCGGCCCAGATCGCATTGGTTCGGTAACTCGGTGCAGTGTCCATGACGTCATTCCCTCTCCTCAGGGTGGCGGAGACGATGCGGACAGAAGACCATGCGGACGACAAAGCGCCGCGAGTGTCCTGTCCTTCCGCGGCTCATTCCGACGCTATGGCGACCGAATCTGCGGTGCCAGAGTCGTTGCGCCCTGGCTGTGGAGATCTGGTCAGCAGGAGGTGGCCCGGGACACTCGGTGGATTGCCTGCGGCGAACCGACGCGAGTCGTCGATCCTGTCTGGGCAATCCCACTCTTCGGCCGTTGTCTCGGCTGCCGGGATGTTGATTCCGGCAGACTTCACCACCAACCACCAGCGGCGGCAGAACCTGCTCCACAGTTCCTCGCCGATTCCTGCCGTACAGGCCTCGCAGCTCAGCAGAGTGTCTCGTCCTGCTAGGCGGTCAGAATCCGAAAGGAAGGCCTGCAAAGCCGGGTCCCTCGTGAACCTCTCGCAACGACGGGAACTTCGTGATGACCGTGATTCCCTGCCGCTGCACCTAGTCGTCACTCGTCCGGGCACCGGGCCTTGCCTGGAAGACGGCTGCTATGTACGGCCTTTGATCGCCGACAGACGCGTCACGGGGCTGCAGTGGAGCGACCTCGATCGCTTGAAAATCAGGTTCGAAGGCTTCGACCAGCGCGTCGGGGTCATAGCGTTGCACCGGTAGTCCAGCGCATTGCTCCGGTCCGGCAGGACCGAACGTCGCAACGATCAACCGTCCACCAGGCACCAGAGCTTTGCGTGCCACCAGTTTGTATGCCCGTCGACTCGTGCTTGTGGTCAGGAAGTGGAACACGGCCCTGTCGTGCCAGAGGTCCCACGTCGATGTTGGCTCCCAGTTGGTCACATCGGCCTCGACCCAGTCCGTTCGCTCAGCGGCGTACGCAAGGCGGGACCGTGATCGCTCGAGGGCCTCCTCGCTGACGTCGAGAATTGTGATGTGCCGATAGTCAGAGGCAACCAGCTCCCTGGCTAGTCCGCTGTCGCCCCCGCCGACGTCGATGACTCTGTCTGTGGTGCCCGAGTGTCTACGGACGAGATCGAGTGTGGATGGGACGGGCTCATACCAGCCCAGATCCTCGGTTGCCTTGCGGCCATAGACCGCATCCCAGTGCGCCTTGTTGCTCATGAGCTCGTGTCGACAACGACGTCGTACCAGAGCATAGGTCCCGATGTTCAGGCATCACTGCTCGTGCACGTACGACAGGAGCGTGGTGTTGATCCGGATACCGAGGAGAGCGCAAGGCCCAGGTCCGCGCGTCGAGCCCATCGTGGACCAGTGCCCGTCCGTCGCTTGTGCCGGGGCCACCGCTGATCATGCTTTGGTGGGCTGATGCCAACCGTGGACTTCGCTTCCTTCCAACGGAGAGCCTCCCCCCGGCTAGAACGTCTGGCGCGATAGGCTGAGCAGATGAAGATCGGTGAAATGGCTCGGCGGACCGGCACCACGCCGAAGACGGTCCGCTACTACGAGGACATCGGCCTGATGCCGGAGCCTGCTCGGGCCCCCAACGGTTATCGAGACTACGGGGAGGATGCGGTTGATCGGCTGTCTTTCATCCGTGATGCGCAGGCGACCGGCCTTTCGCTCGCCGAGATCGATTCGATCCTCGACTTGCGGCGCCGTGGGGAGAGTTCATGTGAGCACGTCACCGCCCTCCTCGAACGGCATCTGGCCGCACTCGACGAGCACATCGGCAGGCTCGAGCGAACCCGGGCGAAGCTGGCCGGACTGACCGAACGAGCGAGGGGTCTCGATCCGGCGGAGTGTGTCGACCCGATCCGGTGTCAGACGATCGGTCATGACGTGGAATCCTCCGACCTCTCGATCTCGATGCACCCGATTCCCGCCGAACACCGGCACTGAGATCGGCCCGGCTGCGTGCGGTGCTTCGAGCCTCTGGAAGCTCGTCTTCCGACCCACCGGGGTTTGCTGTGACGCAACCCTGGGCTATGGCCGGCTCATTCGTTTGAACATTCCCCTTGACATTCCAGTCGGCTAGAAGGTGTACGGTGAGGACCGGACAGCGAGGAGTCAGCGAATGACGCACACACATCACGATCACCACTCTGGCCCGTCGGCTCCTACGGTCGACCATTCGGCGCAGCAGGCGCCTGCCGTAGATCATGCCGACCACGGCGGCCAACCCGCCCAAGAAGGGCACGCCGGTCACGACAAGCATGACGGTCACAGTCCGGAGATGTTCCGGGATCGGTTCTGGCTGTCACTGGTCCTGACGCTTCCCGTCGTCTTCTTCTCGACGATGGTCCAGGACTGGTTCGGATACACCGCGCCGACCTTCCCGGGATCCGATTGGATCGCCCCCGTACTGGGGACCGTGATCTTCATCTACGGCGGCACACCGTTCCTGAAGGGGGCGGTGGCCGAGGCCCGCGACCGTCAACCGGGAATGATGCTCCTGATCGGGATGGCGATCTCGGTGGCGTTCGTCGCTTCGGCGGCCACCACCTTCGGTTGGTTCGATCTCGAGTTCTGGTGGGAGCTGGCGGCGCTCATCACCATCATGCTGCTCGGCCACTGGATGGAGATGCGGGCCATCGGCCAGGCCCGTGGCGCCCTGGCAGCCCTCGCCGAATTGCTTCCCGACGAGGCGGAACGAGAGGTGGATGGAACCCTCGAGACGGTCGCTATCGCCCAGCTCGAGGTCGGGGATGTGGTCCTGGTCCGTCCGGGTGCTCGGGTGCCTGCCGATGGCGTGATTTCGAAGGGGACGGCGGAGATCGATGAGTCGATGGTGACGGGCGAGTCGCGGCCAGTGTCCAAATCGGCGGGTGACGATGTCGTGGCAGGCACGGTCGCGACCGACTCGGCCATTCGGATGCGGGTCACTGCCGTCGGTGACGACACTGCCCTCGCCGGCATCCAGCGTCTTGTCGCCGAGGCGCAGAAGTCACGGTCGCGGGCGCAGGTGCTCGCCGACCGTGCGGCGGCACTCCTGTTCTATGTCGCGGTGGCGTCGGCAGTGGTCACGGTGATCGCCTGGACGGCCGTCGGGAGAGTCGATGAGGCAGTGGTTCGAACGGTGGCGGTGTTGGTGATCGCCTGCCCCCACGCTCTCGGGTTGGCGATTCCTCTCGTCACGTCGATCTCGACCTCGTTGGCGGCACGCAACGGGATCCTGGTGAAGGACCGCCTGGCGTTGGAGCGGATGCGGACGGTCGACGTGGTCCTGTTCGACAAGACCGGAACCCTCACCAAGGGTCAACACGCCGTGACCGGTGTCACTGCGGTCGACGGTGACGGTGCCCGGATTCTGAGGCTGGCGGCGGCGGTCGAGGGCGACAGCGAGCACCCGCTTGCCAGGGCGATCGTCAGGGCCGGTTCCGAGGCCGGCGACGTTCCGGTTGCGTCGGGGTTCACCGCCATGAGTGGGCGCGGGGTGGAAGCGGACGTCGACGGGGCAAGGGTGGCGGTGGGCGGCCCGGCCCTCCTGGCGGAACGCAATCTGAACGCCACTTCCGTCGAGGCGGCGACGTCTGAGTGGGTCTCTCGTGGTGCCGGCGTGCTGTACGTGGTGGTGGATGGTGTTGTCATCGGAGCGCTGGCTTTGGAGGACGAGGTCAGGGAGGAATCCCGGCAGGCGATCGATCGGCTGCACCGGTTGGGGGTGAAGGTTGCGATGATCACCGGAGATGCCAGGCAGGTGGCAGAGGCCGTCGGGGCTGACCTGGGGATCGACGAGGTCCTCGCCGAGGTCCTACCTGAGGACAAGCATTCGAAGGTCGCCGAACTCCAAGAACGGGGTGATCGGGTGGCGATGGTGGGTGACGGGGTCAACGACGCCCCCGCCCTCGCTCAGGCCGATGTGGGGATCGCCATCGGCGCTGGAACCGATGTCGCCATCGAGTCGGCCGGGGTCGTGCTCGCTTCGGACGACCCTCGCGGTGTGGTCGGGATCCGGCGGCTGTCCCAGGCCGGTTACCGGAAGATGCTGCAGAATCTGGGCTGGGCGGCTGGATACAACGTGGTCGCAATACCTCTCGCAGCCGGCGCTCTCGCGTGGGCCGGTTTCGTTCTTCCGCCGGCCGCCGCTGCGGCCCTGATGAGCGCATCGACGGTGATCGTCGCCATCAACGCTCAACTGCTGCGGAGGGTGGACCTCACCCGATCGGGCTGACTGGTAGGAGCGAGTTCCTCCAACCTTCAGGTCGGCCGCAACCCCAGCGCACCCGGGCGGCGCAAGCTGTCGTAGCGAAGATATGAACCCTTCCCCGTCGGCGAGGCGCTACGTCGGTAGGGCCGAAAGGCCCGTCCCGCATCATCCTTCTGGCCGACTGCCGCTGTCTCGATGGTCGGATGTTCACGGTCGGAGCCGGGACGTAGATTCGACACATGGGCGAGTGCATGTCGCCAGGCTTGATCATCAAGTCGCCATGGGTGATCCTCCCCGACGTCGGGGTAGTGGCCATGGACGTCACCTTCGGCGCTCCGACCGGTGCGTCCCTGCTTGGTCTTCCTATGCTCTGTCTGGGAGGTCACCCGGCGCTCGAATGCCTGCTCGACGTCCAGGGAAGTGGCCCAACCCACGATGTTGCCGTCTCTGTCGACCACGAGTCCGGGGAGGGGTCTCGACTCGTAGAGCGCATCGCTGCGCTCCTCCGGTCTTCGGTACCGGTGCAGGTGGTATCGCCACGGGGACCCGGGACCTAGCACGCAAGGGTGTTCGTTTCAGCAAGCAAGAACCTCGCGTGGCGTACCCTGACCCCGTGACTCGGGACAAGAGCTCGCCGGGTGGATTGGTTTCCGCCGTCCGAACCGATTGGCGCGAGATCGGAGGCCTGGGTCGCTTCGCCCTCCTCGGAGTCTTGGGCTCTTTGGCTGTTGCCGTCGTTCTCGGGTTCTCGATCACCAACGCCGCCCGTGATCACCTGCTCGAATCGCGGCTCCACCTGCTGGCGGGTGTCACAGAAGAACTGTCCGCCATCGAACCCGACCTGTCCGCTTCGGCGCCGATCGGTGGGTCGTTCGATGAGGCAGTCCGCCTTCGCCTCCTTGGTGGCGAGACGGTTCGCGTGAAGCTCTGGCTTCCCGACGGAACGATCGGATACTCCGACGACCCGGATCTCGTCGGCAGTTCGTTCGAGCTCTCCGAACCTGCGAGGACGGCGCTCGGTGGAGATCCGTCCTATCGGGTGTCCGACTTGAGCGAGCCGGCTCATGCCGGTGAGCGCGATCTGGGTCAACTCATCGAGTTCTACATCCCATTCGGGACCACCGGAGGCGCAGTTGCAGCATTCGAGATCGAGCAGCTGACGGAGAGCCTCGACGAGTCGATGGCGCAGATCAACCGTAACGTCTGGTGGTCGATCGGGAGCGGGATCGGGCTGCTGAGCGTATTCCTCGCGGCGCTCATCGTCGTGCGCGCACGGGACCTCGACCGACGGCGGAGGCAGGCGGAGGCAATCCTCGGCTCACTTCTTCAGGCCCAGGACGAGGAACGGCGTCGAGTGGTCGGCGCACTTCACGACGATGTGGGCCAACCGATGTATCGCCTTCTCTACGGACTCGAGGGTTCCAGGGCGAAGCTGGCTCCAGACCATCCTGTGGCCGGTGAGCTCGAGCGGCTTTCGGATGTCGTCCGTGACGTCGATTCGACCTTGCGGCGGGAGCTCCGGATCTTGCACGAGGGAGCCGAGGCGGACGCCGGGCTCGGACCAGCCATCCGGGAGTTGGTCGACCTCACCCGACGGGAGACCGGGCTCGACGTCGACGTAGAGGTCCACCTCGAACGCGATCCCGAACCTGTCCAACGCGCGGTGCTCTATCGGGCTGCGAGGGAGGGCCTGGTCAACGCTCGCCGCCACTCAGGGGCGGAGCGGATTCACGTCGAACTGACGGGCTCGGATGGCATCGCCGGCGTCGAGATCGCTGACGACGGAGAAGGCGGGCGCATCAGTCCGGGTCTTGGGCTCACGACGACCAGAGAACGGCTCGAGGCCATCGGTGGTGGCATCGCCGTCGTAGCGCGCAAAGGCGAGGGCACCACCTTCCGGGCATGGGTTCCGATGGGGGATGGGGGCGCATGAAGATCATCATTGCCGACGATCACCGCATCGTCCGCGAGGGCCTCTCCTACATGCTCTCCGATCAGGAAGGCATCGACATCGTCGGTGAGGCGGCGAGCGGAGACGAGTTGCTGGAGGTTCTCACCGAGGTCCAGCCAGACGTCGTCCTGCTCGACATCAGGATGCCAGGGCTGACCGGTCTCGAGACGCTGGAGATTCTCACCCGAGAGCATCCAGAGGTGAGGGTGGTGATCCTCACCATGCACGATGATGCAACCTTCGTCCGGCGTGCGATCGAGGCAGGCGCGGCGGGTTACCTGCTCAAGAGCGCCGGGCCATCCGAACTGGTGCGAGCACTCGAAGCGGTCGAAGCCGGGAAGGCCTACGTGCAGCCGGAGGTCACCGGTCCGCTGCTGGCCGGAATCGCCGGTGGGGATGAGGGTGGAGCACTTGCCCCGCGTCAACAGGAGGTCCTCCAACTCGTGGCCGACGGTCTCGAGAACAAGCAGATCGCTCGCCGGCTTCAGATCTCCGAGGCCACGGTCAAGACCTATCTCAAAGCCATCTTCGAGACGCTCGGTGCTCGTGGGCGGGCGGAGGCCGTTGCGATTGCCCTCCGACGAGGGCTCATCCAATAGGGTCGAAAGTCCCGGACCGGTCAACCATCTGGATGCAGGCGTGCGACCCGACGAGCGACTGGTGGGATGGCGGGGTCTGCCTCATCATGTGCGCATGAGAACGAGGTCCGCCCGAACACCGTGGTA
>JABAOD010000135.1_pt2 | contig 13638 bp, 14 predicted proteins | sample 7062151 | NCBI WGS metagenome assembly JABAOD01 (sample SAMN14538626, study PRJNA623070) | marine sediment metagenome | biome: marine biome [ENVO:00000428]; feature: marine pelagic biome [ENVO:01000023]; material: deep marine sediment [ENVO:00002113] | place: India: Gulf of Khambhat ...
CGTAACGACGACATTATCCTCAAGCCTGAACCCTCCAATTCCAGGTTCACCCGTGTACGGTTCGATTGAGAAGACCATACCCGGCTCAAGGACATACGCCTTCTCACGGGGCACCATCGATTCTGGGACAATGTAGGGCGGCTCAAAAGCAGCAACACCGAGCCCATGGCCCAGTATACCCCCAAGGACATTTTCCTTTCCGCACGCATCGAAAACGTCAGTGGTTATCGCACCCGGCCTAATGGCCTCCTCTGCGCGGAGCATCGCTTCCCGAGCCCTCGTGTGCAAGTCGATCTGCTTTGGTCTCGGTTTTGCCGTTTCACCGCAAACATAGACTCTGGTGAGATCCCCATAATAGCCGTTTACTCTGGCACCCACGTCGATGATCACCAGGTCACCATGATGGATTATCCGGTCCGAGGTGAAGCGGCGATACGGACAGGTATAGGGACCAGAGCAGACAATGTTGGCGCACTGGGTCCATTCGCTACCCATGCCAGTAAATGTTCCCCAGATTTCTCCTAAGACCTCACATTCCCTGACCCCGGACTTCAGCTTCCGGAGTCCAGCATGAAAACCAGCAGCCGTTACACTGTAGGCTAACTTCAGCATATTGATCTCATCGACGGTCTTGCACTTTCTGGCCTCAAGCATGATGAACTGGCCGTCAACAAATTTGGTGTTGGGAAATTCCTTGGGGAGCGTTTCCATCACAGCCATATTCCAGTCATCAACCCCTATCTTTTCAGGTTGTTTGATTCCATGGGTAGCCATGATCTCTTTTGCTTTTTGGCACCAGAGGCTTACGCCTTCATGAGTCTCCAGACTGCCGCCAACTTCCTCCTGCGTTCGGTCCGCACACCAGGGCATTCTGAGTTTGGCATGGTCAACATCCATGGTAAAGACATACGGATCCTCACCATTGATCAGAATGGATGAGGCGAGACCGAGAAAACTCATCGGCCAATCATGCACACGATAACCGGTTATGTATTTCACATTCTCGATCCTGAAGAGAAAGAGGGCATCGACCCCAGCATCGGCGACCGCTTTCTTCGCCTTGGCCAGCCGTTCCTCCCGCATCCGCTTGATGTCTATTCTCTCCTCCCAATCGACAGCTGCTGTGCCAAATCCAGCATTGTCATAGGGATAATTAAACTCCATCCCTTCGTAACCCCTTCCCAAATCAAGTTTGTCTGGTAAGTCTGGTATCTCCATCTCAAATACCTCCTTTCAAATAGTCCTTAGGCAAAAAAAGCGCCTCCGATTCGCGCCCGCGCGCATGTCCGGAGCAAACTCTTTGATATCTAAATGGAGGACCCTTTGTCAAGCGGATTTTGGCTCCCGATTGACAGTGTCCACTAGTATTGATCTCTGTCCTGTCTCATCAAACTCCTTTCTTGACACATGATCACAATCTTATGTAATCGACTTCGATCCTCTTAAAGTGCTCTGTGAATACAGAGCCAATCCACTCCCTGCTGTAATCCTCTCTTGCGTCCTTTCCAACTTGCAAGGCAGTCCCGTTTGTCGTACCATCTGTTCACTCCCCCCTTGGTTATTGATTTTCACCTAATTGGCGAGGATTATACCTCATCGAAGCCCTTATCCCAAAAGGGGCTATCTTATTTCTCAAAAGGTAATGTCTGGTTTAAGGCCCTACTTTCGCCCTTTTTCCTTGACAACAATTCCGAATTCTGCTACAGCAAGGCTAACGTTGAACATTGGAAAACGACGCCAAGATCGCGGGGACAGTCTGCTTCCTTGATCCAGGTATCACTGAGACGATCGTGATCCACTTCAGTGTAAGGCCATAGAGCTGCATCCTTCTAACTATTCGAAGCTGTGTTAAGTGATATCTCGATAACAATCAAGGACATGCGGTGAGCACCAACCTGCAAGGCCAATCAGACGTACTTGAGATCGGTTTATCATAGTCTGATTACTGTCTGCGGAAGGGTGACAAAGGATGGATTTTCTTATCGTTCAAACCCTGAGCGGTATTTCCTTTGCGGCTATCCTCTTCCTTTTGGCAAGTGGCCTTTCCTTGATTTTCGGGGTAATGAACATTGTCAATATTTCCCATGGCTCCTACTATATGCTCGGCGCCTACATCGGACTCTCCATATTCTGGAGAACACGTAGCTTTGTTTTGGCCGCTCTGGGAGCAGCCATGGCCATAGCCGTGATTGGAATTACGATGCAGCGTTTCTTTCTCCGCCGATATTTCGAACACTTCCCGCAGGTCCTGATGACGATGGGTTTTGCTCTAATTTTCAGAGACCTCGCTCTTTTGATCTGGGGGGGAGACCCCCTGTCGTTTCCTGCCCCGAAATTCCTCCAGGGCTCTCTCCATATGGGGGAAATCATTTTTCCTGTTTATCGGTTGTTTGTGATCGCCCTTTCGATCGGAGTCGCCATCGGACTGTGGGTGTTCAATGAGAAAACCTCTTTTGGGGCAAAGCTTCGGGCAACGGTGGACGACAATGAAATGGCCAGGGGAATCGGTATCAATGTGCCCATGGTCTCTGCCCTCATGTTCGGGCTTGGCGCCTTCCTGGCTGCCGGTGGTGGCGTCATCGGGGCCCCTTTCTTTGGGGTGTATGCTGGGGCCGATTTTGAGATCTTACCGCTGGCTTTCGTCGTCGTGATCGTGGGGGGAATGGGAAGCCTCAAGGGAGCAGCAGTCGGGAGTATCTTGGTAGGATTGGTCGATAACTTCGGCAAGGCCCTGGTTCCCGATCTTTCCTATTTTACGCTCTTTCTCCCCATGGCGATTGTCCTCGCCATCAAGCCAACGGGGTTATTCGGCAGAAAGTAAGGAACCCACCGCATGAGGGTGATAACTGAGTCACGGTTGAAGATATCGGGAGCTACCGCAGCTTTCATCCTCCTAGTGATTCTCCCCCCCTTTCTCCCGTCCTATTGGCTGACCATCCTGACGCAAATGCTCATATTCGGGATCATGGCGATGAGCCTGGATGTTCTCATGGGATACACGGGGGTTCCCTCCTTTGGCCATGCCGCATTTTTCGGCGCGTCGGCATATGTGATAGCCATATTGAGTACCCGCTATCAGGTTGGTTTCCTGGGTTGCGTTTCCGGCGGTCTCCTTCTCTCGGTTGTAATCGCTGCCATATTCGGCCTGCTGGTGGCACATGCGGGAGGGGTTTACTTCCTCATGATAACATTGGCACTGGGTATGGTGATCTGGGGGCTTGCTTTTAGATGGGTAACCATGACTGGAGGTGATAACGGAATTGCCGGTATTCCCAGGCCCGATATTGGAATTCCGATCTCCCTCGATGATCCGATCGTCTTCTATTACCTCGTCTTCATCGTTTTTCTCATCGTGCTCGTTCTCTTATATATCTTCATCCGTTCACCGTTCGGTCAAAGCCTTATGGGAATCCGCGAGAGCGAATCGCGCATGCGCATTCTCGGATACAACACCTGGCTCCACAAATACCTGGCCTATGTTGTTGCCGGGGCCTTCAGCGGAATATCGGGAATCCTCTGGGCATACTACAATGGGTTTGTGAGTCCCATGGATGCCGAGCTGACCGCCTCCTTCGAGGCGTTCCTCATGGTTATCCTCGGTGGGCCTGGCACATTAGTCGGCCCTGCATTGGGTGCAGGAATTATCGTATTTCTGAAGAACTTCATCAGCGCCTACACCCATAGATGGCTCTTGATCATCGGAGCGATCTATATCCTTACCATCCTGTACGCCCCTGGAGGCGTCATGGAGTTGGGGAAAAGACTGGCGAAGGGGGGTGATACGGAATAGTCAAAACGTTTTCTTGATCGGTAAGAATGGAAGAAGGAGGGAGAACCATGAAAAAAATATTCTTGTTTTCTGTTATCGGAGCGTTGGTGGTTGGCATCGCTGTCATGCCAAGCCCAGCTGTGGCGGAGAAAAAACCCTTCAAGATCGGCTTTTTCGCACCGTTAACGGGTCATGCGGCTCAGACGGGAAGGGACATGCTCTCGGGTCTGCAGGTGTTTCTCATCCAGCAAGGGTGGGAAGTTGCAGGCCGCAAAATTGAGCTTATTTCCGAGGATTCTGAGGCCAAACCGGCCGTCGCGCTGACCAAGGTGAGAAAACTGGTCGAAAAAGACGGCGTCCATGTCGTCATCGGGGGCCTTATGGCTTCATCGGGTTATGCCCTTATGCCTTATGCAGACTCGAAAAAGATCCCCGCGATTTATGCCATTATGGCCTCAGATGACCTCACCCAGAGGAAGCCGGGTAAGTGGATGGTGCGCACGGGGTGGGCCAGCAGCCAGCCTTCCCATCCATTCGGGGATTATGCATACAAGGAGCTTGGGTACCGTAAGGTAGCGACCATAGGCTATGATTACGCCTTCGGATGGGAGGTCGTCGGGGGATTTCAGACAACTTTTGAAGATGCGGGGGGAAGGATCATACAGAAACTGTGGGCCCCTGTTGGAACCATGGACTACGGGCCATTCTTGGGCCAAATCAACAAAGATGCAGATGCGGTCTTCGCCCTCTTCTTTGGCGCTGGCGCGCTGCAGTTTGTTAAGCAGTATAAGGATTACGGGCTCAAGGATAAGATTCCCCTCCTCGGCGGCGGAACGACCACGGACGAACATGTCCTCCCTTCCATGGGGGACGAGGCGATCGGTGTTATGACAACCCTTCACTACAGTGGGGCTATCGATACGCCGGAAAACAAGAAATTTGCCGTGGCCTTCAAAAATTTTGCCGGAAAAATCGCATCCTACTACGGCGAGGGGCCTTACACCGGTGGAAGGTGGATCATCGAGGCCGCCAAGGCGATTAAAGGGGAGGTAGAAGACCGTGAAAAGTTTCTGAAGGCTCTGAAAGACCTCAAGATGCCCGATGCCCCCCGTGGCCCAATCGAGCTCGACAAGTTCGGCAACCCCATCCAGAATATCTACATCAGGAAAGTAGAAAGGGTGGGAGGCGAGCTCCAAAATACCGTCGTTAAGGTATATCCGAAGGTATCTCAATTCTGGACATATGATCCAGATGAGTATCTCAAGAAACCTCTCTACAGTAGGGACTATCCTCCTCTGAAGAAGTAGGGAAAGCAAAGAATCTGTTACCGATGGAAGGAGGAAATGGGTGGATACGCTTTGTCTTGTTCTTCAAGACCTCACGAAGAATTTTGGTGGACTGACCGCTGTCGATCATGTAGACCTCGAGGTTAGAACAGGGGAGAGGCGTGGAATTATCGGGCCGAATGGTGCGGGGAAGACGACACTTTTCAATCTCATCTGTGGTGAGTTTCCCCCCTCAGGGGGAAGGATCGTACATTTGGGAAAAGATGTGACCCAAATTCCCTCCCACAAGAGGATTGCGCTTGGGATAGCAAGGACATTTCAGATTACTAACCTCTTTCCGAACCTGACAGTACTCCAAAACCTCCTCTTGGCCTCCCAAGGGCTTGAAAAAACGAAATACGTCATGTATTCGCCCATTTCCTCCTATAAACATCTCTATGAGAAATCGAAAAGCCTCCTGGAAGAGGTCGAATTGTGGGAGAAGCGAGACGTTCTCGTGAAAAACCTCTCCCACGGTGAACAGCGCCAAATCGAGGTCTGCCTCGCTCTAATCGGGCAACCTCGTCTCCTGCTTTTGGATGAGCCAACAGCCGGATTATCTCCTGCCGAAACCCTTTCGTTTACCACCATGTTGAAGGGGCTCGATCCCGATATGACCATTCTGTTAATCGAGCATGACATGGACGTGGCCTTCGAGGTCGCTGAAAACATAACGGTCCTTCACCAGGGGGGCTTGATCGCCACGGGAACAAAGGAGGAAATTAAGGCAAATACAACGGTGCAAGAGATCTATCTGGGAACGGAATAATCATGCTCAAAATCATCGATATTCATACCTATTACGGGGATAGCTATGTCCTTCAGGGAGTCTCCTTTGAAGTTGAAATGGGAAATGTCGTTGCTATTCTCGGCCGAAACGGAATGGGGAAGACGACCCTGATACGATCCATCGTTGGTTTTACCCCTCCCCGTCAAGGACAAATCCTGTTCAAGGATATTGATATCACTCGTAAGCCTTCATACAAGATAGTCCAAATGAGCTTGGGACTCGTACCCCAAGGGAGACGCATATTCCCCTCTTTGAGTGTGCTGGAGAATTTAAGAGTCGCGGCGAGACGCCAGGGAGCCGGTACATGGAACGAGGAGAAGATATTCTCCCTCTTCCCGCCCCTGCAAGCACGCGCCAACCATAAAGGTAACGAGCTAAGCGGTGGGGAGCAGCAGATGCTGGCCATTGCCAGAGCCTTAATGACAAATCCTGAACTTCTTCTCATGGATGAACCAACAGAGGGCCTGGCACCTCTGCTGGTCAGAACAATAGGCGATGCAATTCTGCAGCTTAAGGCAGGTGGACTCTCTACGCTTCTCGTGGAACAAAACCTTCCCTTTGCTATAAAGGTCGCTGAATACACCCATGTCCTCAGCAAAGGAACGATTGTCCACTCATCACCACCGAAGGAGCTGTGGCAAAACGAAGAAGTCAAGGCACAACACCTCGGTATATAAACCATTTTCCCCTCCATTTTCACCGCTGCGTACTTCCTGCTTCGCTGCACAGCTGAAGCGCGCTTTCACTCAGAGCTCCATCCCAAATGCTCTCTGAATCATGTGACGAGGTTTTGACCGATAAGGGCGAAAGAGGGAAGGCTGTTTCGCGCTATACGAGCAGCAAATCCTGATATCGGCGCCGCCTCAGGTGGTCTTCAATCGAGGTGATAACAATCGGAATCGTGGCGTCGTCGGGAAGTCCCAGCTTCCGCAAGACCAGTTTGCACACGTACTCCGGATGAAGGAAAGAGGACTCTTCCGCCACCTTACAGACCGCTTCATGGATGCGCTGAAAATAGCCTAGTCCCTCATCCATCAACCTGTACAACCGGTCTCCTTTCTCAGGATCTCCCCAGGAGGCCAACAAGACCTCTACGCCCTTCAACTGCCCGAGCTTCCTGATGGACCTGATGGAAGACACTACGTCCTCATAGATAGGCAATCCTCCTGCCACCGGAATCGCATCTCCGGAGAATAACGTCCTATCCTCACCAAATAGGAAAGAGACCGAACCCCTGGAATGGCCAGGTGTGTGGATCACACTCAGGGTCAGGCCGCTGCCGAGATCAAGGCTATCTCCGTCCCTTAGTATTTGGTCGACCTCGACAGGACCCTCGACAAGGGAATGGAAGTTAGCAACCGGACGCTCTCTCAGTTGGCGTTCCACATCCTCGATCCAGGATCTCTCATCAATATGGGCAGCCACGTGACATCCTGTCTCCCTCTTTACAGCTCGGCCCGCCCCGATATGGTCTGGATGGGAATGAGTGAGAACGAGCATCGATATCTCATGGGGATCTCGACCGGTTTTCTTCACATAATCGACGATCATAGTCTCCGATGAGGAGACGCCGGAATCAATGAGACAGATCCTCTCCCCATAGATGAGATAGGCATAGACGAATCGGTCCAATGCTCTATCCGGGGCGATCGAAAGCCGAAAGGGTATCTTTATCGCATGAACGTGTTTGGTAACCTGCACCTACAGCCCCTCATAGAATTCTATAAACCTCCACTCGCTCGGAGATCTCTGAAAAGGGTCCATCTTCGCTGCTCAAAACCTCATTTCCTCAGGTCTAAAGCTCACTCCACCATCCTGACATCTCACCCTTTTGATCGGTCTTCACTCAGTGATCATCTTTCTCAGTAGATCAACGGCGATCTCCGCGAACTCTGGATTGTTCATGTGGGCATCCACCTCGCTCAGCTTAGCTTTTGACGAATCGAGATGGGCCGTGATCGAGTCTCTCAGGGCCTCGTCGGCCATTTGGTCATACCAATCCCCTGAGGTCGACCCGTCAATCGTGGTCGTTTTGGCCCTCCCCGACCGACTGAGTTCTTCTGAAGATATGGAGCCTCAGGCTCCATGGGTAGTGACATTCTCACCATAACGGGTTTCTACACCTGGTGCCTTATTTGAAGAGTTTTAATTCACGAGGATCTGGTTACAAACTCACCCCATCCTGGCACACCAACTACCTCGCCCTCCCTCATGACAACCCTCCCCCGGACGATGGTCAAGACAACGTCACCTCGAATCTTCCTACCAGCATAAGGCGTCCATTTGCATTTCGAAACAACCTCCCTGTCTTCTAGCGCGGCCTCACTTTCTGTATCAACGAGAATCAAATCAGCATCATATCCGACCTGAATGAATCCCTTTTTGTCACTTAAGCCATATATGCGCGAGGGATTCTCACTTCGAAGGCGAGCCACTTGATTAACGGAAATCAACCCCCTGCTTATCCCATCCAACAGAAGCCTGGTCGTTGTTTCGATCCCAGGTATCCCGAAAGGGGCTTCCCATATGTTCTTGAGACCTTTCTGCTTCTCCTCTTTGGGGTATGGACAATGGTCCGTATTGACCATGTCGATCTTATTCGTCCTAAGGCATTTCCAGATTCCATCAACGTCCTCCCTTTCTCTCGGAGGCGGTGTGAATTTGTTAAAAGGCCCCCTTTCGGACAGGTCTTCCACCGTCAATGTAAAATACTGAGGGCAGGTTTCTGAATAAACCTGGGCACCCCTCCCCCTTGCCGACCATATATAATGAATCAAATCGGGGAGACTCACATGCGCGATGGCCGCCCTTGCCCCTACCGTTTCTGCCAAATCAATCACTTCTTTCACGGCCATCGATTCGGCCTCTCGTGTCCGCCACTCTGAGACGGTCAAATAATCTGTCCGCCGTGATTCTCTTAGCCTTCTTTCGTTGTGCTTCAAAATAGAATCGTTTTCTGCGTGAATCAGCGCGATCCCGTCGAAGGACTTAATCTCTTCAAATATCCCGATAAGGTCTCCAGCCAGAAGGGCCTCCGCCCCGTGGAGTTCACAGGTAAACCCTTTAAACCCCAGCGCCCCGGCCTCCCACATCCTTCTTAAGTCCTTCTTGTTTGATAAATTGAGACCACCCAACAGTCCAAAGTCGACCAATGATCTATCCGATAGATGACTCTTTTTCTCTATTAGCTCGTTTGCTGTGAAAACCTGTGGATCCGTCCTATGGTGTTCGATGACTGTAGTCACCCCACCTCGGGCCGCGGCTCTAGTCCCGGTGATGAAATCCTCACGATCTGTGAAACCCGGATCCATCATGTGAACGTGTCCATCAATACCTCCGGGCAGTACAAAAAGACCTTCCGCATCGATGACTTCTTCAGGGGACCCTAGAGGCGTCCGGGTGATTCCGATGATTTCTCCACCGGAGATATGAATAACCCCCTCATAAGTCATGAGAGAACTAACAATACGGCAGTTCTTGATCGCCAATTCCGCCTTCATGAACCCACCTCCTTTGGAGTCCATTCATCCTACATGGGAAAATAAGAGGGATCCACCCCTCAAGTGAAAAGACCTTGAAGCCAAAGGCAAGAGACTTTCTAATCCGGGGCCGTGCAGGCTACTGATTCGCCACCTTCCTGTACCATTCCAAAATATCACTTCCGCGCATGAACACGACACCATCGTGCTCCTTTATGTATTGAAAAATCTGCTCAAAATATCCGATTCGATGCGGCACACCCGTCAAGTATGGATGCACGGCTATCGCCATGAACCGGGCGGTTTCTGACCCTTCCTCGTAGAGGGTATCGAACTGATCACGAGCCCGTTCATAGATCTCCGATGAACGGTGATGCTGAATGAGAAAGATGGGAATATCGTTGATCTCGACAGTGTATGGCAGGGCGATTAAGGTACCACCTTTGACTTTGAGTGGATACGGTTGGTCGTCATTCACCCAATCGGCCACATATTCAATGCCCTCTTCCGCCAGTATGTCGAGAGTGTCAAAAGTCTCATTCAGTCCTGGCCCCATCCATCCACGCGGGGCCCTACCTGTAAAATCGCGGATCGTCTGAATCGTTCGCCGGATAACATCCCGTTCATCCTTTTCCACGTTCAGTGCCCGCTGGACAAATCCGTGGGCCAGAATCTCCCAATCGCTTTTGAGGCTTTCCTCAACGAGAATGGGATAGGTGTTACATACAGCCGCGTTGAGACTCAGAGTAGCCTTCACCTGATATCTATCCAGTACCCGCTTTAGGCGCCAAAAACCGACCCGAAGCCCATAGTCGTACCAACTGAAGTTCGGGATATCGGGTATCACGCTTACCCCCTGTGGTGCCGGAAGAACCGTCCGCGCCATGGGCGCCTTGATATCCCATTGTTCGACATTCACGATAACCCAGATGGCAACGCGGGCGTTGCCTGGGAGTTTCAGAGACTTGCGATCAATAATAGGTGAATACTCGATTCGTTCTCCCCTCATAAATCCTCCCCTGTACACTCGTCCTTGTTTTGCACAATCTATGTTAGAAACTGTGCTCTCCGTCTTCAAGAACACCCCTTTCTAGGTCCACAAGAGCCCAAATCCTCTACCTCATTGTTCTATTGATCACCTGGACATTTATATATTCTCTCATTCCTCCGTTTCTTTCAAAACCGTGCCGTATGAGGTGAATACAGCGATTGGTTTCCCCCAGAAGGCAAAAATCGCATCGACCCCATGTGCCATCAATGCTGACTGTTACCCTGTCACCGATCTCAATATGTGCTACACCTTGTCGCTTCTTAGCCACGATCCCTGCAAACATATGGTCTGGAATCAGTGGAAGCCTCACTGTAGGAATTCTGCTGCTTGTGCACATATTCACCTATTTTCTCAGAGAACTTCAAATAGATTCTCATTGACATGAACTGTTCAGTTAGATACATTTCTTTGTCCTTTTAAATACTTAAGGAGGATCGGATATGGTGAAAAGATTTGAACGACAGGAAATCGTAGCGAAGATTCGAGAAGAAATCGGAGAGGGCCGAGCGATTTTTGATGCATTTGCTGGAACCGGTATTTCAGCAAAATTCGCGGAAGCCGGTGGGGCTGACATGATCACGACCCATATCTTGGCAAGGTATCGGATGGCTGGCCTGTCTTCAATGGCAGGGTATCTTTCTATTGCAGATGCCAATGCGCTTACTTTGGATCTTGGAAAGAGAGATATTATACCTATTATCAAAAGTACACCGGTTATGGCTGGGCTTCTTGGGACGGATCCAACGAGAGACATGGAGTCCTTTCTGGATGAGATCATTGCAGCCAATTTTTCAGGAGTGTTGAATTGCCCTACCATCGCCCTCATCGATGGGAATTTCAGGCAGACCCTCGAGGAAACTGGACTAACCTACGATAAGGAGGTTGAGATGATTGGGATTGCCCATCGAAAGGGACTTTACACGAAAGCCTTTTGTACATCCCCTGAGGAGGCACGGAAAATGCTGGACGCGGGATGTGATAACATCATTGCTCATGGTGGCAACACAAAAGGGGGATCGATTGGTTCTAAGACAGTGACCCCCCTCAACGGTATGGTCGATCTCGTCCAGACTATTATCGATACTGTAAAAGGGAGAAAACCGGAGACTGTTGTCACATGCCATGGCGGGGCGACGGTTACCCCTCAAGATGTTCAATACCTTCTGGAAAAAACCAAAGGATTGGATGGTTACGTTGGTGGCTCAACGGCTGAGCGACTGCCCGTCGAAAAATCGATAACCGCTGCAGTCAAAGAATTCAAGGACGTGAAACTTCCGGGAAAGGCACGCTAGTACAGACTGACATCAAAACCCTCGTGAGCGAGACGTCGAGAATATCGAGGAACAGGAAATGGACGAAAAGGAGAGAAGGAAGATCGAAGAAGCGGGTCGTCGGGCGGTAGAGTTCAGGCAAAAGGGATTTCATTGTAGTGAATCGGTTTTTATGGCGATCAATGATACTCTTAAGATCACGGACCCATCTATGGTTAGAATGGTCACTGGGTTTCATGGTGGGGGCGGCACCCATCGACAAGTGTCGGGGATCAACCTTACACAAGTTCTAGAAGAGCTCGCTTCTGGAAGGGATCGGCGCCCTCGTGAAGAATTGCCAGTGATACAGGTAGGGCATCTCTGCGGGGCTCTCGCCTCCGGTATCGTCTGTGTTGGATTGCTTTACGGCAGGAAGTCGCCGACCGATGATTTGACATGTGTCGATGAACTCTGCTTTGAACTTCACCGCAGGTTCATGGAAGAGTTCGGTGAGAACGAGTGCCGTCCTCTCCGTGACAAATGGGTTCCCATGAGCGCAAACCATACCTGTGAGCAAGTCTATCAGAGAGGGACGGAAATGGCCGTGGAGGTCATTCTCGAAGCCCCACAATTAGTCCCTGAATGCCGAGAAATGATTGAATCCAGATAGAGGAGTTGGACAGTAGGGGACCTTATTTCTTCTTCTTTGAGGGTGATCTGTTGGTTTCCCTTTTGATCCCAGCTAACTGTTCGTAGGTTTTCATGACGACTGTTGCGTCGCTTTTGTCCCATCCAGAAAAATGAGCATTGAGCAAGAGCTGCTGGTATAACCCCGCCATCGGGAGCACAACACCCAGCCGCTTGGCGCTCTCCAGAGCAAGTCCGAGATCCTTAATGGCTAGCCATACAGGACCTTTGGCTTCGAAGTTGCCCATGAGCATATCCTTGCCACGGGCAGCGATCAAATCACTTCCGGCCGCCCCAGAAACCAAGACGTCGAGCATGACGTCGGGATCGAGACCAGCCTTGAGCCCTAGCACTAACCCCTCAATGGCGGCGGCCTGATTGAGGAAGAGGGTCTGGTTGACGACGAGTTTCAGCATGGCGGCGTCGCCGTTCTTGCCGACATAGACCGTTTTTTTACCAACCTTATCGAGTACCGGCTTTACCTTGTTGAAAGCCGACTTTTTACCTCCCGCCATGAAAACCATGTTCCCAACCCTGGCCTGGTTCGCAGCGCCTGAGATTGGAACATCCATCCAATCGATTCCCTTCTTGGCGAGCCTTTCTGCCATGGCCTTGGTTTCCCATGGCGGTACAGTGCTCGTGTCAACAACAATCTGCCCCCTTCTTGCGGCCGTCAGGATACCTGCTTTGCCTTCCACAACCTCCCGGACGATGTCCCAGTTTGGGAGAGATAGCATAATGAGATCCGCTCCCTTTGAGGCTTCTTTCGGAGAGTTCACAGGTCTCAGACCAAGCGGCACCAAATCAGACATCTGCTTTTCAATGACGTCAAAGCCCGTCACGCTATAACCCGCCTTTAGGAGGAAAGTAGCTATAGGCGTCCCCATTGCCCCAAGACCTATGACACTGATGCGCTTTATACTCATCGAGCTAGCTTCCTTGTCACCTGCCTCTTACTCTACCGCCAGAAAGTCGGCTCCGAGCGGTGGGCAGGTAAAGAATTCGAGATAGCGAAAATCCCCTTTGGACCCGTTCACTGTTGTATGCTTTTCTCCTGCAGGAATGTAGAGGACATCTCCTGCTTTGATAGGAATCTCTTCGCCTTCAATAATCTCTGTTGCTTCGCCGCTTATGGCAATAATGACAGATTCACGGTTTTCGTGGTAATGGTATGGTACTTGGCTCCCAGGAACGAGCAGACCGAACATTCCACCGAGATTCTTTGCAGAGTGCTCTTTGGTTAGGATTTCAGGCCTATAGGGTTGGCCAGGGGTTGGATTCTTCATA
>JABAOD010020518.1_pt1 | contig 13632 bp, 11 predicted proteins | sample 7062151 | NCBI WGS metagenome assembly JABAOD01 (sample SAMN14538626, study PRJNA623070) | marine sediment metagenome | biome: marine biome [ENVO:00000428]; feature: marine pelagic biome [ENVO:01000023]; material: deep marine sediment [ENVO:00002113] | place: India: Gulf of Khambhat ...
CGCAAGGCTGCTCCGTGTATCATATTTATAGACGAGCTGGATGCGCTGGGGCGGGCACGTGCCATCGGGCCGCTCGGCGGCGGCCATGACGAGAAAGAGCAGACACTTAATCAACTGCTCTCAGAGTTGGACGGGTTTGATCCGCAGCAAGGGATCGTATTGCTTGCCGCCACCAATCGCCCGGAGATCCTCGACCCGGCGCTGCTGCGGGCGGGACGCTTCGATCGCCAGGTGCTGGTCGACCGACCGGACAAGGTGGGGCGCATCGCGATCCTCAAGGTGCACATGAAAAAAGTGCATTTGGCCGAGGACGTGGATCCGGAAAAGATCGCGGCGATGACACCGGGATTCTCAGGGGCGGACCTAGCCAATCTGGTGAACGAAGCGGCGCTGCTGGCGACGCGACGCCGGGCAGAGGCGGTTAGTTCCGCCGACTTTACCGCGGCGATCGAGCGCATCGTGGCGGGCCTCGAGAAGAAGAACCGCTTGCTCAATCCCCATGAACGCACGGTCGTGGCTTATCATGAGATGGGGCATGCGCTGGTCGCCATGGCCCTTCCTGGAACAGATCCGGTGCACAAGATTTCGATCATTCCGCGTGGCATCGGGGCTCTGGGCTACACCATTCAGCGCCCGACCGAGGACCGCTATCTCATGACCCGCACCGAGCTCGAGAACAAGATGACGGTGTTACTGGGCGGGCGTTCGGCAGAGATCCTGGTGTTCGGCGAGATCTCCACCGGTGCCGCCGATGACCTCGATAAGGCGACCGATATCGCGCGCAACATGGTCACCCGTTTCGGCATGGCCGAGAAGCTTGGCCAGATGACCTATGAGGAAAGCCGCCAAAGGTTTCTGGGCCAGGCCATGCCCGGGATGACGCAGCGCAACTACAGTGAGGAGACTGCGCGTGAAATCGATTGCGCCGTGCGCGAGCTTACGGATACCGCGCGCGAGCGGGCGCTCAAGATCCTCAGCGCCCACCGCGACAAGCTCGAGCGTGGAGCGAAATTGCTGCTGGAGAAAGAGACGCTGCACGAAGACGAGCTGGCTCAGCTCGTGCCATCGCTCGCGCCGAGACAGCCGCAGACGGTCGCGCAGACCTGAAGCCACGTGCGAGCACAGTCAAAACCTGTGAAGTTTCATCTCGAGATTTTTCCGTGAATTCCGACGAGCTACATGGCGAGCTGCGCGCTGCTGTACGTGACCTGTGTCAGCGGTTTGCGGGCGAGTATTGGCGCCAGGTCGATCGCCAACGCGCCTATCCGGAGGCATTCGTCAAGGCGCTGACCGAGGCCGGATGGTTGGCCGCCTTGATTCCCGAGCAGTATGGCGGGTCGGGCCTCGGTGTGACCGAGGCCTCGATCATTCTCGAGGAAATTCACCGCTGCGGCGGGAACGCCGGCGCCTGTCACGCGCAGATGTACATCATGGGCACGCTGTTGCGCCACGGTTCGGAGGCACAAAAAAGCCACTACCTGCCGCGCATTGCCACGGGCGAGCTACGGCTACAGGCCTTCGGTGTGACCGAGCCGACCACGGGTTCCGATACCACCAAGCTCAAGACCACCGCCGTGCGCCAGGGCGACCGCTATATTGTCAACGGGCAGAAGGTCTTTACCTCGCGTGTGCAGCAGTCCGATATCATGTTGCTGCTCGTGCGTACCACACCCTTAGAACAAGTGAAGAAAAAATCCGAAGGCCTGTCGGTGTTCCTCGTTGATCTGCACGACGCCAAGGGCCTTACGGCAACCCCAATCGACACGATGATGAATCATTCGACTAACCAGCTGTTCCTCGACGACCTCGAAGTGCCGGCGGAAAACCTGATCGGTGAGGAGGGCAAAGGCTTTCGCTATATCCTCGACGGCATGAATGCCGAGCGCATCCTGATTGCGGCCGAGTGCATCGGCGATGGTTACTGGTTCATCGAGCGGGCAACGCAGTATGCCAAGGACCGTGTGGTGTTCGATCGACCGATTGGCCAGAATCAGGGCATCCAGTTTCCGATCGCGCGCGCCTATGTCAATGTCGAGGGGGCAAACCTTATGCGCTTTCGCGCCGCCGAGCTGTTTGACGCCGGCCAAGCGTGCGGCGCGCAGGCAAACATGGCGAAGCTGCTCGCTGCCGATGCATCGTGGGAGGCGGCCAACGTCGCCGTGCAGACGCACGGCGGCTACGGCTTCGCCGCCGAGTACGACGTCGAGCGCAAGTTCCGCGAGACGCGGCTCTACCAGGTCGCGCCGATCTCGACCAACCTGATTCTGTCCTACATTGCCGAGCACGTACTCGGCTTGCCGCGCTCGTACTGAGTGCACTCAAGGCCTGCGGCCACGCAAACCGAAGTCTGAGTCGAGCGGATCCAGCCTTAGCAGGTGTCGACGCACCCAGTCGAGCGCAACTTGCGAAGTAAGCAACTTGATCCACTCGCGGTTACCCCACAAACGATACAATCGCGAACGTACCCGTTCCGGGCCCAAGCCCTCGGCGGCCAGACCAATGGCCACGGTACCAACGGGTTTGTCAGCGCTGCCGCCGTCCGGACCGGCGATGCCGGTGGTGGCAATGCCGAGATCGGCGCCGGTCACCTGCCGGATACCGAGCGCCATTTCCCGCACGGTCTCCTCGCTGACGGCACCATGGGCGGTGAGCGTCGCTGGCTTTACGCCGAGCAGCTGTTCCTTGAGCTCGTTGCTGTAGGCGATCACACCGCCGACGAAGTACGCACTGCTGCCAGGCACGTTGGTGACGCGATGCCCCAGCAGCCCGCCGCTGCAGGATTCCGCGACGGCCAGCGTCCGCCCGTGCTGGTGCAGCAGTTGACCGACAACTTCTTCCATCGTGGTTTCGCCTTCGGCGATCACCGCTGGACCAAGGCGTGAATGCACGATCTCGGCGAGCTCCTCGAGCTTGCGTGCAATCTCTGCACGCTTGCCGGTCACACTGACGCGCACCGAGACTTGCGGAAAGCTCGCACGAAACGACAGTCGTCCCGCATGCGGATCGATCGCCCCGGCCAGCGCCTCATCCATCGCCGACTCGCTCATGCCAAAGGTCTGGAAGGTGCGCGAGAGCGTGCAGGCCTCGTACGGCAGTTGCTGCAACAACCACGGGATCACCTGGTCGTCGAGCATTGTCTTCATTTCCCGCGGTACGCCTGGCAACACCAACGCCGTGGGGCGGCGCCCGTTGACCGGCATCACCAGCCGATAGCCGGACGCCGTGCCGAGTTTGTTCGGGATAATCTCGGCACCCACGGGGAACAGCGCCTGTTTGAGGTTGTTTTCCGCCATCGGGCGGCCGATCTTGCGGAAATGCTGGCGGATGCGCTCGGCCTCTGTTTCATCGAGGCGCAACTCAATGCCGGCAACCTGGGCCACGGTCTCGGTAGTCAGGTCATCGGCTGTGGGGCCCAGTCCCCCCGTGGAGATCACCACATCGGCGTGGGCCAGGGACTGTTGCCACGCCCAGGCAATATGCTCGGGGTAATCGCCAACCGTCATAACGGAACGCACGGCAATACCGATGGCAGAGAGTCGGCCGGAGATGTGGCTGGCGTTCGTGTCGACGGTGCGGCCGACCACCAGCTCATCGCCAGTGGAAATGATGGCTGCGGTGAGCTGTGCTGGGATGTTTTTCACGGCTGTGCCTGCTTTATGGCCGAGACACCACTTAGTTCTTGTATGCTGACGATGAAGCGTCGCTGCACCAGTATGACCCGGCGCTCACCGAGTACGGCTATAAACGCCGGCGCCGCGTTTAAATAATCGAGCAGTCGCGCTTTTTCCTCCGGCATGAGGTAGCGAATCCAGCCGTCGACAACGTCTCCTTGGCTCAGCACCATGCGAACTTGCTGCTCCCGCGCTATGTCCTGCTCGATGTTTTCGGCGCGCTCGTGGCCGCTCGCCAACTGCACGCTCACGATCGCCGATTTGTTTAACAAGGTCTCATAGCGGCCGGCCAGCGGCAGAAACCGCTCTGTGTCGTCATTGAGCCGATCGAGCAAGCGGCCGGGCTGGCCATCAGCACCGATGGTGGGTACGTAGAGACCGCCCTCTACGGCGCGCCCGTTCTCCAGCATCACGCGCACCGCAACCATGCGCTGAGGGGTACGTAAGGTCTTCACGCGATATGGGCAATCCGGTGGGCCATTGAAACGAGATGCAGTCTAGCATGCGGCTCGCAGGCATTGAACGATAGGAACGCCGTGAGAGAACGGGACACGAAACGCATCCCGGGAGGAGCGATGCGGAGGTGACTACGCCGCGCTTCGAAGTTTCTTTCTGAGTTCGGCTTCCAGGGCGGGACAACATCCCCGTGTCTGCCACGACAGGTCACTGAGGGAGCTTCCCGTCACGACGATCCATCCGGCCGAGCCGTGGTGCGGACAGCGGACGGTGCTGGCGCGTTTGCGCATCGAGTGATGAATGGTCCGCAGTAGTGACTTGCTCACCACATGCTTGAGCTTGCCGGGGTCGACGGCCATGCCGTTGATCTCAAACGAGACTTCGAAGGCCCCGTGACCGCAAGTGGCGGGCTCCCGCGCCTCCTCGGGCGCCGCGGCATGACGGCCGGCATTGCGGTCGGTGATGGCTTCGTGCGGGTCGCGCCCGGCCAGCTGCCACTGGCCGACGAGGATGCGCCAGTCGCTCACGCGCGGCTGCAGCCGCGCCCACATACGGGCGGCGAGATAGGTGACCCCTATCGCGGCGAACAAAGCTATCAGGTCGGCAACGATGTGCATAGGCGCTGCAATTTTAGGGGCAGGGCCACACCGGCTCGTGCGCCTGCCCTAGCTGGATAGGGCACATTCCGTGCCAATCAGTAGCGACCTGAACAAGCCGTAGTTTCAATCAGTTAGCACCTCGCTCGCGGAATGAACGGTGAGTGTGGTGCGAAAAACGGCGCTAGCATGCCTGCCTTAGGCGGCGTCTCCCGCCGCAGCAAGAACTGCAGCGCTGGATCGACGTGCTGCATGGGCCTCTCGTAAAGCGGATGATCCAGGCTCTCGACGACGGGCGTTGGCGGAAACTCACCCAGTGAAAACCGCCGTTGGTCGCTGCGGCCGCGGAACCTGCGGACCGCTCGTCCGTTGATTGCCAGCGATTGTCTGAGTGCCCTGTCGCCTTTCTGCGAGCTATGCAATAGTCTAATTGACGTGCCAGTACCCATGGAGGGGTTCGTCTTGGAGGATGTCCGACACCGGACTCGAGCTCAGTTCCCGGGATCCGAGCACAAACAGTTCCCCCCTTTCGCAGCTAGTTTGGCAAGGTCTGCCGTCGACCCCCCGCGGCCGGCCTAACTTAAGGGCATGGGTATTTACGATAAGACCTGTCCTCACTGCATGGCTAACAGCCTGGCTACTACGCAGCGCTGCACGTGTGGGTATCGGTTCGACGTGCCCGATGACGACGAAGACCGTAGTGTCACGGCGGTGCAAATAGCGGTAGAGGAAAAGCTGTTTGCGGAGTATCTGGAAGCACGTGCTGCGCAGGCGGTCGAGGCTGCGACCGTCGCCGCACGAGCAGCTGAGCTCGATCCGGAGAGCGAGCACAAAGCGCTCGAAGCGGTGCGCGCCCGACAAGCGGCCGAGAAGTTGGCCGCCGATGTCGCCGTGCAACGCATCAAGGCGGCTCAGGCCGCTCATGCTGCCGGACCGCACGCCGACTTACGCGTCTGGCCGCCACCCACGCGTCCATCCAGTCGGCCGCCAAACGCCCGCCCCCGCCCCTCACCGGGGCTGAGCACACAACGCGTGGCAGCAACCCTGCCGCCCCCACAGACGGTGCGTAAGCCAGCGCCACGGCAAGCCCGCTTTTCCCGGGAGCCCCACACGCGAATGTCTTTCCCGGGCACGGCTGTCACCGTCGGCAGCCGACCGCTGAGCTTGCCTAAGCCCCCTGTCGCATCGGTCTCAGCGCCTGGGCCAGAGCCCCGTCTCAACGCCCCGCGCAATGGGGCAATACGACCGGATGCCCCGGCTACGCGGCCGGCCAGCCCCGCAGCGCGGAAGAAGCCGGCGCACACGCGTCCCACGTGGCAGGCGGTGGTGGCTGCAACCGTTTCGCGCGCGGCCAAGACTGCCGGCAAGGCAGCAGCACGCGGTGCGCAAAGGGCGGCGAAAGGGGCTGCCAAAGCGACGGCGCGCACAGCTGCCAAAGCCGCCAAACACGTGGCGCGGACCACCGCTCGTGCGGCGCAAAAAGCGATGCAAGCCGCGCGCGAGCGGCGTCAGGCCAAGCGCGTGCACATTCGAGCCAGGGCGATCCCCGTGCTGACGGATCCGGTAAGCCCCCCGAGCCCGCCGGCGCCGGTCGTGGCGGCACGCAGGCGACCTGCGACGCCCGGCGCCCTGCAGTCCCCGACACCAACTGGTCCAGCAATCAAGCCGGTGACCCCGCAAGCGACGGTGAGGCGCTCTGACGACCCCAGACAGCGCACGCAACCAAGCGCGGCGTTTCGCCGGGCTCAGGCGACGAGGATTGAGCAGACAGTCGCGGCCGCTCGCTCGCTCGAGAACACGGCTGCGACCATTGAGTGCGCACTATGCTCGGCCAGTCTTTCAGTCAATGCCGAGCGCTGTCTGTGCGGTTGGCAAGTGCCGAATCATGTACGCGACATCCCGGCGCTGACAGCTGACGCCGGCCATAACGGGCGCAATGGCCATGGTAACGAGCTGACGGTAGCGTTCCGGCGTATCGAGTGTCCGTTGTGTGGAGCCGAGCTTGCACCGAATGCAGTGCGTTGCCGCTGTGGCTGGAGGATCCCCGAGGGTACAAACGAGCTCCCGCCCGTTTCACTCACGGCGGAGGAGGTCTCGTCACTGTCTTTCGGCGTCCGGATCGACAACCGCACCAAGTCCCGTTGAATTCGATGGTTGGGCGTTGCACCGCTACATCGGGTTGAGCCGAAGCCAGCGGTAACGATCGCCACTGTGCACCGTGATGTCCAAGAGATCGGCGCCGCGCAACACGGTGAGCCGGACGTCGACGCCGGCGTTACCCAGGGCCCAGAGCTTGCGATAGAACCCTTCGATCGACGTGACCGGGTGGCCGGCAACTTCGAGGATAATGTCATCGGCGCGAATGCCCGCACGAGCGGCAGGCCCGGTGTCAGCGACCCGTGTGACGAATACGTGTCCGCGGTACTGTTCACTGTAAATGCCAAGCCAGGGTCGTGGCGGCGCTGTCGAGCGGCCCGTCGCAAGCATTTCCTCGAGTATGGGCTTGAGTGTGTCGATGGGCACGAACATGTTACCCGGCACCGCACGCTCGCCGCCCATCGCATCGCCCACGACGAGCGAACCAATGCCGAGTAACTCGCCCTCCGGTCCGATCAACGCGGCGCCGCCAAAGTTCTCATACGGGGGCGAAGTGAANNCCCAGTAGCCGGCAAACACACGCCGGGACACGACAATCGCCGGGCGTACAGCCCCGGTGCCGCCGAAACCGGATATCAGCACGCGGGCAGACTCTTGCAGTGAGGAAGAGTTCCCGAGTGTCATTGGCTTGACTTCAAGCGGCTCTGTCGCGCGCAGCAACCCGAAACCGGAATTATGATCGTAGGCGAGAATCTGCACCGGCACCTTACGCCCACCGGCAACGGTTACCTCGGCCCGAGATGCCTCCAGGATCAGGTAGCCAATGGTGAGGATTAATCCCTTATCGTCGATAACGACGCCGGAACCTTCGCGCTCGGTGCCGAGCACGTCGGCGGTCCTGGCGGTCACCGGAATCTCGGCACGCACGCTTACGACGGCTTCAAGCACATCGCCGAACTTCGATTCGCTCTCTTCGGCGGCGAGGGCGCCTGGTGTTGGCGCGGCGGTGGCGCAGACGGCTAGGACAAGGAAAAAGAGACAACCCCGCAGGATGTGTGCAGGGGCCGACGTGGCTTCTGGCATCGATGATCGCCTCGGCTGGGAGCGCTTAGCCTAGCATGATCGAAGAAGCGTCGCCATGCGGCGCGGCCGGGCACATGCGGCGGCTATAGCAAGCGCTGCTGCTCGGCCAGCGGCGTGGCGCACGCCGCATCGTCGACCCGTGGACTATTGACGCGCGGACTCACTGCGTACGCCGTGAGCTGCGTTGCATCAAACGGCTTGAGCAAAGGGCGCAGACGTGCCGGATCTTGAAGCGAGGGATCCAACCACTGATCGTATGCATGTTCCGGCAGAACGAGCGGCATGCGATCGTGTATCGCTCGCACGGGCCCGTTAGATTCGGTCGTGATAATCGCGCACGACTCAATCACTTGTTGATTGTGTTGCCAGCGGTCCCAAAGGCCTGCCAGGGCCAGCAACTGCTCGTCCGTGGAGTGTACGAAATAAGGCTGCTTGCGCCCATTGCGCGCCATCCATTCATAGTAGCCGTCCGCCGGGATCAGACAGCGTCGGCGCGCCAGCGCGGTACGAAACGCGGGTCGCTCGCTCAGCGTTTCCGCACGTGCGTTGATCATGCGATGTCGCGTCGATGGTTGCTTGGCCCAATTTGGAATGAGTCCCCAATGCAGGAACACGAGCTCGCGCCCTTCGCGTGATGACTGGCGTATGGCCGGGATCGGCTGACTCGGTGCGATGTTGTAGCGTGCGCTAAGCTCGGGCGCATGCTGTAAACGGAAGTGGGCAACCAGGCGCTCACGCGGCGTCGCTAACATGAAACGTCCACACATGATGTTATGCTACGCGTTCATGTTGGCGGTATCCACAGCGGCGACGTCGACCAGACGCCATTGACACAGCAAAGATACGCACCACCATTATTGAGCGCCGAGCTTCTCGGTCCTGGTGGGCCGTTCGTGAAGGCCGTCGCCGGTTTCCGACCGCGCGCGAGCCAGCAGGAGATCGCCGCGCGTATCGAGACGGCGCTCGCCGAGTGCGGGGTGTTTGTCGGCGAGTCGGGAACCGGCACGGGTAAGACTTTCGCTTACCTCGTTCCGGCGCTGTCATCGGGCCGTAAGGTGCTGCTCTCAACCGGCACCAAGAACCTTCAAGATCAAATCTTTGAGCGCGATCTGCCGCTCGTGCGCGAGGTGCTCGGACTTTCCCTAAGCGCGGCGTTGTTGAAAGGCCGGGCTAACTACCTCTGCCTGTATCGCCTGGAGCGTGCGGACCTTGAGCGCCGTCTACCGGGACGACGCAACGCCGTTGAGCTGGCGCGCGTGCGCGCGTGGGCGCAAGAGACACGCCGCGGTGATATTGGCGAAGTAAGCGGTGTGCCAGAGGATGCCGAGCTGTGGCCGCTGGTGACGTCGACAGCGGACAACTGTTTAGGCAGCCGCTGTCCCGACTACCATCAGTGCTACGTCAACCGTGCCCGCCGCGAAGCCCTGGATGCGGATGTGGTGGTGGTCAACCATCACCTTTTCTTTGCCGATCTGGTGCTGCGCGAGGAGGGGTTCGGACAGCTACTGCCGGGTGTGGACGCCGTGATCTTCGATGAGGCGCATCAGCTAGCAGATATCGCTACCGCCTTCTTTGGCGTAAACCTGAGCGGCCATCAGCTGATCGGTTTGTGCCGCGATACCATCGCCGAGGATGTGCGCGAACGCAGCGGAATGCCGGAGTTGCCGGCGCTGGCAGCACAGGTTGAGAAGGCTGTTGCGGACCTGCGGCTTGCCTTGGGTGTGGAACCGCGTCGCGGCGCATGGGCCAGTGTCGCCGAGGAACAAGCGATTCACGGCGTACTGGCCGAGCTACGGGACAGGCTCACAACGATGGCGAGTGCGCTTGAGCTCGCTGGCGTGAGAGGTCCCGGACTCGCGAGCTGCCAGCGCCGCGCCGCGGACCTGCTCGATCGGCTTCACACGATCACCGAGGCCACGCCGCCGGAGTATATCTGTTGGTTTGAGACCACCACCCGCGGTTTCGCACTACATTTGACGGCGCTCGATATCGCAGCGTCGTTCCATCAGTATCTGGCCGAAGACAAAGCATGGATCTTCACGTCGGCGACGCTGACCGTCGCCGGAAGCTTTGACCACTATTGCAGCCAACTAGGTCTCGCCCAGGCTGACACCGGACGGTGGGATAGTCCGTTCGATTACCGAAACCATACCTTGCTCTACGTTCCCCCCGCTCTGTCCCAACCCGGCACCCCGGGGTACACGGCAAGCGTCGTGGCATCAGCGCTACCGGTCCTACGGGCCAGCGGCGGGCGGGCGTTTATGTTGTTTACGAGTCACCGCGCACTGCGGGAGGCCGCCGAGTTATTGACAGGCAAGCTGGAGTATCCCTTGTTGGTGCAGGGGGCCGCCCCTCGGACCGAGCTTCTCGAACGCTTCCGTGCCGCCGGTGATGCGGTGTTGCTGGGGACGGGCAGCTTTTGGGAAGGTGTTGACGTGCGCGGGGAAGCCCTGTCTTGTGTGATTATCGACAAGCTGCCCTTCGCCTCCCCGGACGATCCGATCCTGCGTGCGCGCTGCGAAGCGCTTCAGCAAGCCGGTCGTAACCCGTTTCTTGAGTACCAATTGCCGACCGCAGTTATTGCCTTGAAGCAGGGGGTAGGAAGGCTCATTCGCGATGAGCATGACCACGGAATATTGGTCCTGTGTGATCCGCGTTTGCTACAAAAGGGCTATGGCAAGGTGTTTGTGGAAAGTCTGCCGCCGATGCCCCTTACCCACGACCTGGGTGATGTTGAGCACTTCTTTGCGACCGCCGCCGACCGTATCGGGGCCAACAAAAAGGGCGGCTAGCGCCGCCCTCTCAAGGATTAAGCACTGGTTATTATTGGATCATCGTAGTCTTGCATGTCTTTGTGATCGCGTAAAGGCCTGCAGCGCTGTATTCATGGGCTGTGACGCGTATTCGCCACAGCGTTTGACCGCTTGGTTGGCATAAAGCTTGCTTCGATTCAGCCGCGAACACCTGTGGTCCGTCTCGGTGGCGGAGGCGATCGCCAAGATCCTGGATCTCACAATCGAAGAAAAGCAAAGCTCGCGGTCGAAGCCCCCTACAGAAGAAACACTCCTAAAGTCGTGTCCGGGGGCCGCTTCCTATTCAGCCCAGGTTTTCACACTCAGCACGCGAGGCGCGTGTCTTACGCAACGGCGACGCTTGCTGGATAATGGCGGCGTACATGAAGGATCGGACGTGCGTTGAAGATACTCGCTCTCGAGACCGCTACCGAAGCCTGTAGCGTGGCACTGATCATCGACGGTATGACGCAAGAACGGGTGACGCCCGGCCAGCAGCACTCTGCGCGAATCCTGTCCATGATCGATGAGCTCCTCGGTGATGCCGGTTTGCGCCTGCAACAGCTTGACGCGCTGGCCTTTGGCCGCGGCCCGGGTCTGTTCACCGGGTTGCGCATCGGTACCGGCGTGGTGCAAGGCCTGGCCTTTGGTGCCGATTTGCCCGTCGTCCCGGTGTCTTCGCTCGCCGCGCTGGCCCAGGGCGAGGAGGCAGTGCATGTGCTCACGGCGCTGGATGCCCGCATGTCGCAGGTCTATTGGGCCGCTTACGAACGCAACATCGAAGGACTCGTCGAGCGAGTCGGAGGCGAGAGCGTGGTCGCGCCGGCGGACGTGCCGCTGCCGCAGGCGCATGTGTGGGTCGGCGTGGGCAGCGGTTGGGATCGTTACGCCGACGCCTTGGCAGCACGCCTAGGGTCGCGGCTCGAACGTTGGCGTAGTGGCTGCTATCCCCGCGCGAGTGACGTAGCACGCTTGGCGATCGTGGATTTCGAACGCGGTCAGGCGGTGAACGCGGAGCAGGCACTGCCCGTCTACATCCGCGATGAGGTGGCGCACAAGCCGCCCTCGGCCTAAACCACACTAGAAGTAGTAGAGCGCCAGATACACGCCGAGAAAGATGGCCACCCAGAGCACCATGCTGCCGGTGGGCCAGCTGCGCGCGAGGACACCCTGGGGCCCGTGATGCCGCCACAGTGCGTCGACCACGCGTTGAGCTCTTTTTACGACTGCACTGCGCATACCCTTGTCGAGCGGCTCGCCGATGATGCCAAGTATCCGGATCACGCGCGGCGCTAGCCAGCGATAGGTCCATTCGGCGTCGATGTTGAGCGAGCGCAGCTCCGGCGGGTAAAGCCCCGAGAGCTTGAGCCAGGTGAAGGCGAGCGCAGAGAAGAACAGTAGTTGCAGTTGTGCGACCACGTGAGTCGTATCGTAGGGTGTGTACTCCACGGCGAACGGCAGCAGCCCATAGAGTAGCCACGGGTAAGATCCAATAAATACGCAGAGCACGGCGGCGATGCCCATAGCGATGAGCATGTTGAGCGGCGGCTCGCGCACGCGGATGCCCGAGTCGTGCGCGAAGAAGGCAAAGAACGGAATCTTGATGCCGGCATGATGGAACACACCGGCAGAGGCAAACAGCAGCGCCAACCAGACACCGTGGTAACCCTGCTCGAGTGCCGCGGCCATGACCAGCGACTTGCTGACGAAGCCGCTAAAAAGCGGAAACGCGGAGATCGAGCACGCACCGACGATGCAGAAGGTCGCAGTCAGGGGCATGCTCTTGTAGAGCCCGCCTAGATCGGATCCATTGATGCGCCCGGTCATGTGCAACACCGCGCCCATTGACATGAACAACAGCCCCTTGAAGATCACGTCGTTGAAGGCATGGGCAACGGCACCATTGAGCGCGAGGGCGGTGCCGAGTCCGATGCCGCAAACCATGAAGCCGAGCTGATTGATCATGCTGTAAGCGAGCACGCGGCGTAGATCGTTTTCGATGACGGCGTAAAAGATCGGGAAGCACGTCATGAGCGCGCCGATATATACCAGCAGCTCAGTGCCTGGAAACGCGCGCGCTAGCGCGTAGATCGCCACCTTAGTGGTAAAGCTGCTCAAGAGAACGGTGCCTGTGGGCGTGGCCTCGGGGTACGCGTCTGTCAGCCAGTTGTGCAGCAACGGAAAGGCGCACTTGATGCCGAAGGCGATGAAGATTAGCCAGGCGGCGAGGCCGTCCAGGCCGAGAAAGCTGAAGGCGAGGCTGCCGCTTTGGTGGTAGTGGATGAGTGCCCCCGAGAGCAGCAGCACACCGGACAACACCTGGATAATGATGTAACGCAAGCCGGCGCGCCAGGCGCGTTCGCTACGACGCGCCCAGATCAGGAACACGGATGAGATCGCTAGCAATTCCCAGAAGATAAATAGCGTCAGCAGATCGCCGGCGAATACCGCCCCCAGGGCGCTGCCGGCATAGGTCATAGCTGCACCGTGCTGCACGCTGTCACGCACCTGCAACGCGAAGATCATGCCGATCAAAGCGGCGAGGTGAAACAGATAACCGAATAGCAGACTTAAGCGATCGACCCGGTAGGGAACGAGCGTGAGATTGAGAAAATCGAGCTGCCAGTGTATCCCGGGGCTGACGTCGAGCAACTGGATGCCACCGAGCACCGGAACGAGCAGCATCACTAGCTGCCGCAGGTAGCCGCGCGTCAGCATCACCAGCAAGGCGGCGATGTAGAACGGCACGAACGGCGGCAGCTCAGTCGCCCATATCATAGTAATCTTCTCTGCGCATCAGTAGCTTGCGCATCTCCTTGGCCACCAACACGAGAATGACGCAGGCAACAAAGCCGTAGACCGCATAAAATCCGAGCAAGGCCTCCCAGGCATGTATGACGTGTCGATGAATCGCGAGGTCGGTGAGCAGCAACGCCG
>JABAOD010003529.1_pt2 | contig 13625 bp, 16 predicted proteins | sample 7062151 | NCBI WGS metagenome assembly JABAOD01 (sample SAMN14538626, study PRJNA623070) | marine sediment metagenome | biome: marine biome [ENVO:00000428]; feature: marine pelagic biome [ENVO:01000023]; material: deep marine sediment [ENVO:00002113] | place: India: Gulf of Khambhat ...
TGGCGGGCTCCAGAGCGCGACCGCAACGCCTCCCATCGCATACGCGAGGCCTATCGACAGAACCCAGAGCAGTGGCCAGCCGCTCGCGAAGATGCTGCCATAGACGGTTGCCACGTTGTAGACCGCTGCGGCGACGAGGACCAGGAGTCCGACCGACGCCGCGGCCAGCACCACCGCCCAGATCCTCCGCCAGACCATGCTGACCCCCGCCCCGGGGGGCTGGACCGGGGTCGGAGTCTGCAACAGTGCCATCACAGCTCCTTTGTCACCCATGACCGTATCGAGGGAGCGGCGCCAGAACCAGAGGACACCGGCACAATCGGACGACGGACGGCTGGCGGCCGCCGAGTGTCCGATGGCCGAATCAGACCTGAGGGCCGAACAGGAAGAACCCACCGAACACCAGGATCAGGACGACGGCGATCCCGACGACAGCCTTCGTGACCACACTCCGAGAACCCGGTGGGTTCCAGAGCACGACGCTCCCGGCGGCAAGCAGGGAACCAGCGGCGGCCATGAGAATCCACAACACAGTCCAGCCCCCACCGAAGACGTCGCCGTAGATCTCGGCGACATCGACCATCCCGTAGACCAACCAGGCGAACACGCCAACGCTGAGGATCCCGCAGATGACCGCAAACTCGCGTCGGGCGGAATGCCGGCCTCCACGCTCTGAGCGCTCCGTTGGCTTGTCGAGTTGACGATTCGCCATCCAGAACCTCCTTCGACCTCAGGCTATGTCGCAGGTCCCGACCCCGGCAGAGGCAAGGGTCACGTTCAGAGCACGAAGGCGTTGCGGACGTTCCGCCGCGAACGAGCGAACCCGGCGCATGGCCGGGTTCGCGGTCGGGACGGCCGGATTTGAACCGGCGACCTCATCGTCCCGAACGATGCGCGCTACCAAACTGCGCCACGTCCCGATCGGGTGGGGCAAGGGTACTGCTCTCGCTGCGACTGCACCAGACGCCGTAGCCGCAACCCACAGCCCGCTGCCCGCTCAACGAGCCGAGCAAGCAAAAAGCGGCAAGCGGGTAGCGGCCAGCGAGCCGAAGGCGTGCGGCGGGATGGCGGCTGCTTGTCGGCTAGCCGACGAGCAGCTCGGCGATCTGAACCGTGTTCAGCGCCGCGCCCTTCCGGAGGTTGTCACCCACGGTCCACATGCTGATCCCTCCGGGAATCCCCGTCGTCTCCCGAACCCGTCCCACCAGTACGTCGTCGATGCCGGCCGAATCGAGCGGGGTGGGAACCGGATCATCCCAGAGCTGGACGCCAGGGGCGCCGCTGAGCAACTCGTGTGCCTCGTCGAGGCCCATCTGACGGTCGAACCAAGCCGTTGCGTGGACGCCGTGGCCGACCACCGTCGGAACCCGAACGCACGTCGGCTCCACTGCGATGTCCATGCGCTCGAGGATCTTGCGGGTCTCGTTGACGAGCTTCCACTCCTCGTCGGTGTACCCGTCTCGGTCCATGTCACCTGCCAGGGGCAGCACGTTCCAAGCAATGGGCCTGGCGTACACCTCAGCGCCGGGATCCTCCCACCCGCCGTCTCGCAGCCGTTCGACCTCTCCCCCGAGCTGTTCGTTCTGCCGTTGCAGCTCCGCAATTCCGGCGGAACCCGAGCCGGAGACCGCTTGATACGACGTTGCGATCATGGTCTTCAGACCAGCTGCTCGATGGAGAGGGGCGATGCCCATCATGAGTGTCATGGTCGTGCAGTTGGGATTGGCGATGATGCCGGGATGACCATGCACGGCATGGTCGTTGACGCCGGCAACCACCAGCGGATAGTCGTCGAGTTGACGAAACGCGGACGAGTTGTCGATGACCACCGCCCCGGCATCCGCGAACGCGTGCGCAAACTCACGAGATCTGGTGGCTCCTGCCGAGAAGAGGGCGATGTCGATGCCACGCGGATCAGCCTCGGCGAGGTCTTCGACGACCACCTCGCCCCATTTCGAGCCGACCGTGGTCCCGGCCGACCGCGCCGATGCCATCAAACGCAACTCCTTCACAGGAAAGTCACGTTGCTCGAGGATCGAGCGCATGGTCCCGCCCACCACTCCGGTGGCACCGACAACTGCGACGTTGTAACTCACGCTCCTACCTCCTCCTGGGGTGAGCCGAGGCCGAACTCCTCCGCCAGCCCGGCGACGGCATCGGCGACCCGATCGTCCCGAATGATGCACGAGATCCGGATCGTCGACGTCGAGATCATCTCGATGTTGATCCCTGCATCGGCAAGCGCCCGAAACACCCGAGCGGCGACTCCCGGCTCTGACTTCATACCTGCGCCGACCAGAGAAACTTTGGCGATTCCCGGATCAACGTCGACACCTTGGGCCCCCAGTCGTGCGGCGACCTCCTCGGCGAGCCGCTGAGCCTCAGAGCTCGCTGCTTTGGGAACTGTGAACGAAATGTCGGTCTGACCGGCGCTGGAGACGTTCTGAACGATCATGTCGATGTTGACATCGTTGGCAGCGAGCGTCTCGAACAGCTCCGCCGCCACGCCGGGGCGGTCGGGCACATCGGCGATGGTCACCTTTGCCTCCGAGGTGTCGTGCGCCACCCCACTGACCACAGCTTGTTCCATCGTCGACTCCCTGACCCAGGTTCCGTCGCCTGGCTCGAACGATGATCGCACGTGAATCGGGATTCCGAAACGGCGACCGAACTCGACCGACCGAGCCATCAGCACTCGAGCTCCGTGAGCAGCCAGCTCGAGCATCTCCTCGAACGAGATCTCGTTGAGCTTGCGCGCCGTGGGAAAGAGGCGAGGATCGGCCGTGAAGACACCGTCGACATCCGTGTAGATCTCGCAGTACGCCGCCTCGAGCACCGCCGCCAGCGCCACCGCCGACGCATCCGAGCCACCCCGACCCAAGGTCGTGACCTCTCTGGTGTCCGGGGACACCCCTTGAAAACCGGCGACGATGACGACCTGTCCGGCGGCGAGACTCTCCCTGACCCGGTCTCCGCGGATTCCTGTGATGCGGGCCGCACCATGCGAGGTGTCGGTGAGAATCCCGGCCTGGGAGCCCGTGTAGGACACCGCGTCGACGCCAAGCTCATGGAGAGCCATGGCCAGCAACGACATCGAGATGCGCTCCCCGGCTGTGAGCAGCATGTCCATCTCCCGGGCGGGCGGATCGTCAGAGATCTCTGCCGCGAGTTCGATCAGCTCATCAGTGCTGTTGCCCATGGCCGAGACGACCACGACGACGTCGGCATCCGAGGCGCGTGTCTCCGCCACGCGAGAAGCCACCGCCATGATCCGGGAAGCATCCGCGACAGAGGTGCCGCCGAACTTCTGAACTACGAGTGTCACGAGCCGGCGAGTGTACCGACGGAACCGGCCCCGTCCGGGTGCCTATCATCCCGGCCGGCATGGCCGAAGAGCAGTCAAAGAGAGAGCGGCAACGGCAGAACCGCGCCGAGAAGGCCCGACAGCAGCGGCGTCAAGCCCAAGTTGCCGCCGTTCGACGGCGTGTGGTCCAACTGGTCGTCCTGGCCGTCATCGTGGCCGGCGTCGTGGCTCTTGCCTGGCTGTCCCAGCGAAGCCAGGACCAACTCGAGTTCTCGAACACCTATGAAGAACTGCGCTCATTCCCGACAGCATGCGGAGCTGAGGCGCCCGATCCCCTGGAGCCGGTCGAGTTCTCGGCCCCGGAGGACCAGAACCTGGCGCCGGACAGCACACTGACCGCTGTGGTGGCGACCTCGTGTGGCGACATCACGATCGAACTCGACACGAGTTCAGCACCCGACAACGTGAACTCCTTCGTCTTCCTGGCACGAGAGGGGTTCTACGACGGAACGATCATTCATCGGCTCGTCACCGACTTCGTGCTCCAGGGAGGCGATCCCGACGCCACCGGACAAGGCGGACCCGGGTACACCGTGCTGGACGAGTTTCCCGATTCGGACTTCGTCTACGAGCCCGGCACCGTTGCGATTGCTCGCTCAGCCCTCGCCAATTCGGGTGGGAGCCAGTTCTTCATCGTCACCGGAGAACAAGGAGAGGTTCTGGCGCCGCAGTTCTCCGTCATCGGTCGGGTCACCAACGGGTTCGACGTGATCGACCGCATCAAGGAGATCGAGGTCGGCGGACCCTCGACCGAAGGCTCCACGCCGCAAGAGACGATCTACATCGAGTCGCTCACCGTCACTCCGTGACGACGCTCGCCTGTGTGAAGCCGTCCGCGCAAAGCTGACCGCCGGCAACCGAGCCTTCTACGCTCCGAGGCGATGTCCGTCGACCTGCACACGCACAGCGACGTGTCCGACGGATCAGAGTCGCCCGATCAGCTCGTCCAGCTGGCACGTGATGCTCGACTCACTGCACTCGCACTGACCGACCACGACACGCTGGACGGTGTCCCGGCCGCTCGCGAGGCCGCTGACCGTCTCGGCATCCGGTTCATTCCGGGAATCGAGTTGAGTTGTGAATGGAGCAACGGCGGCTGCCACATCATCGTTCTGTGGCTCGAGCCGGGACCCGGTTCCCTCCAAGATCGTCTCGGTGACTTGCAGCGAGCCCGCGACGGGCGCAACGCTCGGATACTCGAACGTCTGGCTCAGCTCGACATCCACATCGATCCGGCCGATCTGGCAGCACAGTCCGGTGACGGCGTCACCGGCAGGCCCCACATCGCCGCACTGTTGGTCGAGCAGGGAGTGGTGAGTTCGATCCGAGAGGCGTTCGACGAGTACCTGGGGAATGGCAGGCCGGCCTATGTCGACAGGGCGAGGCTCACGCCACAGGAGGCGATCGGGCTCGCCCGTGTCTCCGGTGCCGTGACTGTCCTGGCTCATCCGCACACGCTCGGCCTCGACAACGCGGACGAATACCGACGTGCTTTCGAAGAGCTCGCCGATGCCGGCCTCACAGGTGTGGAGTGTTGGTACGGCGAGTATTCACCCGCCTTTCGAACGTCGATGGTGCAGATGGCTCGCTCGCATGGGCTGGTCCCGTCGGGGGGCTCTGACTTCCACGGTGCCTACAAGCCAGGCTTGTCGCTCGGCAGCGGTCGCGGAGACCTCGTCGTGCCCGATCACGTGCTCAGCGAGCTGGCCGCTCGCCGCCAACCCCTCGTCGAGACGTGAAACTCGGTCGGGCCGCCATCATCGTTGCGCTCGGGATCTTGGCATCCCGGATCCTCGGGCTGGTCCGCAACGCGGTCATCTCGGGCCTGCTCGGTGACTCATCCGAAGCTGACATCTTCTTCGACGCGTTCTTCATCCCCGATTTGCTGTTCTATCTGGTGGCCGGTGGCTTCCTCTCGATCACCTTCATCCCCATCCTGAGCCAATACCTCGCTCAGGATCGAGAGGAGGAAGGATGGCGAGCGTTCAGCTCGATCGCCACGCCGGTGTTGCTCCTCCTCTCCTTGCTCACCATTGCAGGACTCGTCTTCAGCGATGCGCTCGTCGACCTGGTGTTCGTGAGATTTCGAGATCTACTCGGCGGCAGCCGAGGCGCCCTGTCGGCGGCTGAGTTGGCCGCGGTTGCCGACCTGACCCGGATCGTGCTCCCTGCGCAGATCTTCTTCCTCATGGGTTCCCTCCTCATGGGTGTGCAGTACGCCCATGGTCGGTTCGTGACGCCGGCCATCGCCCCCATCGTGTACAACAGCTCGATCATTCTCGGCGGGGTCATCGGCGCCGGGGTGGCCGGCCCCGAAGCTCGATGGTTCGCATGGGGGGCCCTGGTCGGCGCCGCCATTGGAAACTTCGGCATACAGGCGTGGGGGGCGGCGCGTGCCGGATTGCGATGGAGGGTGCCGTCATGGCGGCATGAGGCCCTTGGCGAATATGTGCGCTTGGCGGTGCCGCTGATGATCGGCCAGTCCATCGCCGTGCTGGACGAGCAGTTCTTCCGAGTATTCGGACAGTGGGCGGGCGAAGGCGGAACGACGCAGCTGATCCTGGCCAGGCAGACCAACATGGTTCCCGTCGGTCTCATCGGACAGGCCGCCAGCGTTGCCGCCTTTCCGATGCTGGCCCGGATGGTTGCCGAGGGCAGGACCAGAGAGATGCAAGAGACCTTGGCAACTGCACTCCGCTATGTGATCTTCGTCGGTGTCGGAGCCACCGCAGCGGTGCTGGCAGCCTCACAGCCGGCTGTTCGGGTCCTCTATCAGAGGGGGGAGTTCAGTACGGCCGGCACGATCGGCACTGCCTCGGCGCTCGTGGTGTTGGCATTCGGCATTGCGCTGTGGGGAACGCACCAGCTCTACGCCCGTGCCTTCTATGCGGAGAAGCGAATGTGGCCGCCTGTCATGCTGGGCACCGCAGCCACCGTCGTCTACCTGCTCATCGTCGGACCGCTCTTCGATCAGTTCGGATTACAGGGCATTGCCGGTGCCTCGGTGATCGGAGTCGCCATCTATGCAAGTTCGATGATCGTCGCCTGGCACAGGACGCACGGATGGTCGCCGATGCGGCCGGTACTCGCCACGTTGTTGCGTTCGTTGGGAGCCGGCCTTCCTGCCGGGCTGTTGGCTTGGCTGGCAGCTGACCAGGTCGCCGGCGCAGTCAGTGAGATGACGATCAGCCGGGGCATCCTCGCGCTCGCTGCGGGAGGCGGCGTGCTGATCGTGATGTATCTGGGAACTTCTCTGGTGATGCGGTCGCCCGAGGTGCTGCGGTTGCTCGATCGCGCTCGTGGGACAGTCGGCTCGTAGCGCCGCCGACATCCAGCCCTCGGCCGGCACTGTGGCCGGCTCTCGTCGAAGAACGACGACGAACCTCGAGATCACCTCTGCTCGGGGCGGCCCGGATGTACGACTCGAGCAACGGTGATCCAGGCCGGCAACTTCGGCCGAATGGGTGGTCTCCCCCGCCGCGTCTCGTCCTCGGCCAGGGCCTGGTGGACGGCAGCCGCCACTGCGGCCGCCTCGTGCGGGCCGGCTCCCCCCTTGATCTCCATGCGTGGTACGGGTGTGCTCATGTCGATGACAGCTGGACCAACTCAGTCAGCGTACCCGTGGCCGTCTTTGGATGAACGAAGGCGATCCGAACACCCCGTCCGCCAGTCCGGGGTACCTCGTCGACCAACCGCGCCCCCTCCGCTCTGAGATGGGCCAACGCCGCCTCGACGTCAGGAACTGTGTAGGCGATGTGATGCAACCCTTCTCCACGCTGTGCCAGAAACCGCCCAACCGGCGTGTCAGGACCGGTGGGCTGCAGAAGCTGCACGAAGGACCCGCCGACGGGAATCATCGCCTCCTCGACCCCTTGCTCGCCGACGACCTCGCGATACAGCGGCTCGACCCGATAGAGCGTCCTGTACTTCTCGATCGCCGCATCCAGGTCGCGGACCGCAATGGCGACGTGATCGAGGTTGATGAGCAGCACCCGGCCATCGTACCGATGGGTACGATCGGCGCATGGGAGCCGTCATCTGCGGGGCTGCCCGCACAGCCATAGGCAAGTACGGGGGTACAGCTGCCTCACTTCGGGCAGTCGAACTGGGGGGGCACGCGATCGTCGGAGCCCTGAACCGTGCCGGCCTGGCACCCGACGCCATCGACGAGGTCATCTTCGGACAGGTGTTGCAGGCGGGTGAAGGTCAGATCACCTCGCGCCAGGCGGCCGCCCAGGCAGGAATACCGATGACAGTCCCTTCGGTGACCATCAACAAGGTGTGCCTCTCGGGATTGGCCGCCGTCGGTTGGGCTGATCGATCGATACGACTTGGAGAGTCGAACTTCGTCATGGCCGGCGGGATGGAGTCGATGTCCAACGCTCCTCACGTCGTGCGCGACCTCCGATGGGGTGTCAGGATCGGCGACTCGTCGCTGGTCGACGTGATGCAACACGATGGGCTCTTCTGTGCCTTCGACCACTGCACCATGGGCGAATCCTCGGATCACAAGAACCGCCAACTGGGGATCGATCGAACCCAGCAGGACGCGTGGTCGGTGCGGAGCCACGAATTGGCTCAATCGGCGACGGACACCGGAGCGTTCGCCGACGAGATAGTCCCGATCGAGATCGCCCAACGTCGTGGGGAGCCGATCCGATTCGACCGCGACGAGGGGATCAGGCCGGACACGACCGCCGATTCGCTGGGACGCTTGCGACCTGCTTTCGTCGACGATGGAAGCATCACAGCCGGCAACGCCTCTCAGATCTCCGATGGGGCTGCGGCACTGGTGGTCGCCAGCCGAGAGGCGGCAGCGGCGCAAGGACTGCCTGTCCTCGCTGAGATCATCTCCTACGGCCAGATCGGAGGCGTCGACGCCACGTTGCACGAGCGTCCCGCCGAGGCGCTCCGAGTGGCTCTCAAACGGGCCGGCCTGGAAGCGTCCGATCTGGCGGCAGTGGAAATCAACGAAGCGTTTGCAGCAGTGGCTCTCTGGTCAGCCGAGATGCTCGAGCTGGATTTCGACAGAGTCAACGTGCACGGGGGTGCCGTCGCTCTCGGTCATCCCATCGGCGCCACCGGCGCCCGGCTCCTCGTGACGCTCATCAACATCCTGAGACGGCGAGGCGGCGGTCTCGGAGCAGCCACCCTGTGCGGAGGTGGGGGTCAAGGCGACGCCCTCATCATCGAGGTCAGCTGATGGCAATACCGGACAAGAACCTCGGATTGGAACTCGCTCGGGTGACCGAGACTGCAGCAATGGCGTCGGCCCGTCTTCAGGGGAGAGGCGACAAGGAGGCCGTTGATCAGGCTGCGGTGAGCGCCATGCGCACCATCCTGCCCACCATCGAGATGGATGGGGTCGTGGTCATCGGTGAGGGGGAAAAGGACGACGCGCCGATGCTCTACAACGGGGAACGCATCGGTTCCGGCACGGGACCGGAAGTGGATGTCGCAGTGGATCCCATCGACGGCACCGCGTTGTCTGCCAATGGCATGCCGGGTGCGCTGGCCGTCATCGCCGTGGCCGACGCCGGCTCGATGTTCTTCCCTGGGAACATCGTCTACATGGACAAGATCGCCGTGGGACCGGAGGCGGCCGGATCCATCGATCTGGACGCCCCGGTCGAGCACAACCTCCGGCAGGTCGCCAGGGCGTTGGGTCGAGACATCGATGATCTCACCGCCATCGTCTTGGATCGACCGCGCAACCAGCCCCACATCGAGGCGGTTCGGAGGGCCGGTGCCAGGATTCGCTTGATTCGGGACGGCGATGTTTCCGGAGCAATCGCCGCCGCCGACCAGGACAGTGGCATCGACATTCTCCTCGGGATCGGTGGATCGCCGGAAGCCGTCATTGCAGCTGCTGCGTTGCTGGCAATGGGCGGCGAGATGCAAGGGCGACTGTGGGCGAGGACTGAGGACGAACGCCGGGCCGCCCTCGATCTCGGAATGGACATGGACGCCGTCCTCGGTCTGAGGCACTTCGTGGACAGCGACAACGTCTTCTTCGCCGCAACAGGGGTCACCGGCGGGGAGTTCCTGCGAGGAGTGGAGTTCGGCGGTGGCTGGGCGAGAACCCATTCCGTCGTCATGCGATCGAGGACCCGGTCGATTCGGCACATAGACGCGAAACACGACCTCGACCGCCTGGCAGAGCTGTCGGACAACCCGGCGATCATCGCTGCGCAGACGTAGTCCAGATCTCGAGTGTCGCCGGCGACGATTCAAGAATCGTTGCAACTCATTCCGCGGCCTTGCGCAAGCGCTTCGAGCGCAGGTACGAGCTTCAGGTCCGGTGATGCTTCGTAGCAAGCCAGGTGTGGAACAGCCGGCCATGCAGGGATGGACTGGCCGAGCACACACTGGGCCACCCCGCGATATGCGTTCACGTTGCTCGTCAGGTGACTTCGTGCGAGATCGCAGCCACGCACTGCGATGAAGGCCGACGTCCGATCCGCTAGCTCTGAAGCTGTCAAGTCGCTGACGTCGTTCGTGTAGAGATCGCTGCCGTGGTCGCCGATGACGAGGACGATGTCGTGCTCAGGAATCGACTGCATCAATGGCAGGAGCCGATGGGTGAGGCAGGAAACCGAGGCGAAATACCCTTCAGACCCGTATCGGGCGTGGGCCGTGGTGGGTCGACACTCTCGGTCCAGGTCGTAGGGATCGTGGGGAACAAGCATGTGGGCGTACACGAGGCGNNCCGTCGGGTTCTGTGCCAGCTCAGCGAGCTCGTCCAGTTGCCGAAGGCTGTGGGCAACCCGGTAGTCCACGTCTGACAGCCACAGCAACGCTATCGAGTTGAGCACAGCGAGATGTTCGATCTCAGTGACGGCAGCGCGAGCCAGACACGTGTCGACCAGAGGGCCGCATCGGGTGAAGGTCCAAGCGTTGTCGACCATGACGATCTCGTGGCCGGCCGTCGCCAAGGCCAAGGAGANNAGAGCGGATGAGTGCCTTCCATCGCTGCCAACCAGGTCTCGTGCTCTTCAGCGGTGATCTCAGTGGGTGGCGCGGCCGGTTCGAGCGTCAGTGCAGGCGCGAGTGAGGTGTATGTCCTGGTGGAGTGCGACAGCCCGGCAGTCGGAACTGTGAAACCGAGCTGTTCCAGCGGTTCGACCAGTTCGGGCACGTCATACCCGAGCTCCTCCAGCGTGGATGGACTGGGCAACGCATCGAACACGAGAATCCACACGCTGCGTTCCTCGTCCACAGATGCAGTCGGCGGCATCTCCGCGCGGCCGGGCTGGGGGATCTCGAAGAGATCGACAGACTGCCACCCAGTGATGAGGATTGGAATCATCAGCGCGACGCCCAATGCACCCGCACCTTCGCTCTGCGCCACCACCCGAACCGCGAGCCATGTGAGCCCAGCCACGAAGAGCATCGCCGCGATGAGGCTGACGGTTCCGGTCATGAGGGCGAGGCTGTTGATCGACGCAACCAGTCGCCCGAAGAAGAACAAGGACCAGGTCAGCACTACTGCGGGAAGCAGCGCCCGGCCGTCTGTCAGCCCAGAGATCCGACGCAGTACGAGTGAGAAGACAGCCACGAGGATCAATCCGATGAACCACAGCGTCAGAACGCGCGGCCACTCCACCGTTGTGAGTGGACCGTACTTCGTGCCGCCGAAGGCAGAGACTCGTTGCGACAGCGCCGGATAACCGGCACCGAGAACTGCCAACCCGAATCGCGCGGAAACGGCCCAGCTCGCCTTCGCCGGAGGGGGGCTTTGGCTCCGATGCGTCGCCATCACTCGAGAAGATCGTACCGTCCGACCTGTGCTGATCGGCCCGATCGGAGCGCCAGACCAGTCAGCCGGCGAGCTGCTCCCTCAGCCACGCTATGTCCTCGCCTTGCTCGTCAGGACCGCCTGGGGTCTCGACGATCACCGGGGCATCCGCCTTTCTCACCACCTCGAGAATGCTGTTGGCCGGAATCTCTCCGCTGCCCAGGTTGGCATGGCGGTCCCGACGCGAGTCGAAGCCGTCTCGCGAGTCGTTGCAGTGCACCAGGTCGATGCGGCCGGTCGCCTCCCGCACTCGCTCGACTACTTCGTCGAGGGGCTCACCTCCCGCCCAGGCGTGGCACGTATCGAGGCAGAAACCGACGCCGAGGTCGCCGATCTCCTCCCACAAACGCCTGATGGTGTCGACCCGCCGGGCCATGGCTCGGTCACCGCCGGCGGTGTTTTCGATGTAGATGGGGATGTCGGTATCGGTGGCCAGCAGTGCTTTGCGCCATCGCTCGAAGCCGATCTCGACCGGTTCGTCTTCATCGGTCAGGTGGCCTCCGTGAACGATCACCGCCCGGGCCCCGATCTCCATGGCTGCCTCGCACGCGTTGGCGAGGGTCTTGCGGCTCGGGATGCGGACCCGGTTGTTGTCGGACACGACGTTGATCGGGTACGGCGCGTGGACGTAGATGGGAATGTCGGAACTGCGCAGGGCATCGGCGTCCGGCCGGGGAGCCGGCTTCTTCCAACTCTGTGGGTTGCCGAGAAACATCTGCAGCACATCACCGCCGGCAGCCGAGGCATAGGCCAGTGGGTCGTCGCTCCGGACGTGGGCTCCTATGGGGATCACGACGGCATCTCCGACCGGTACTCCGTGACTGCGCGCACGATGCGCTCGAGGCCGCCCTCCCAGCCATCGGTATCCACGACGAGTGTCAGATCATCACGCCAGCGAGCCCGCCACGGGTCGCCGGGCAGTTCTGCCTTGCTGCGCAACACGATCTCGAGACCCGGCGACTCCACACCGACTTCACTGAACGTGTCGAGCCGGAACTCCGCGACCTGATCCCAAGGAATCGTGACCGGTCGCGAGAAGGCGTGACCCAGGCGCAACCGCAAGCCCTCAGGACTCGTCCGGAGCACCGGGATCGGAACCAGGAGCTCCCAGAGGCCGATCAGCAGCATGCCGGCCCCAACCGTGCCGAAGATCGCCGCCCACAAGACGTCTCGCGTCTCGACCGGATCCTGCACCTGGCCATCCTGGCCATAGACGAAATCCGCAAACCACCGGAAGATCTCTCGGTCGCCGAAGAAGTCGAACGAGAGGATCAAGAAGGGAACTGCCAACATGGCGAGAGCAAAGCCTCTCCAGGGGCTGCGGCGCACGATCACGTCAGGCAATGCCGAGGTCCTCTGGTTCGTAGACAGCGATGTAGGGGATGCCGGCGGCCTCCATTCGGCGGGCTACTGCGCCCGACGAGCGGTCGATGAGGCAGACGGCCAGCTGCACCGTCAATCCTTNNCTTCCTCCTGCATCGCCTCGATGGCACTCATGAACGCTCCTCCGGTCGTACTGGTGTCTTCCAAGGCCGCCACCCGGTCGCCGGCGGCCACCGGCCCGACCAAGCGCCCTCCCATGCCGTGTCCCTTCACTTGCTTTCGCACTGAGAACGCCTTCAGGTATCGGCCGCGTTGAGTGGCCACGAGGGCAGTGGCCACGGCGATCGGGTCGGCGCCCATCGTCATGCCGCCGACAGCATCGATGGACTCGGGCAGGAGTTCGGCGACCACGTCGCCGACCAAGAACGCTCCCCCACCATCGAAGAAAGACTGTCGGGCGTCGACGTAGTAGTCGCTGATTTCGCCGGACCGGAGGGTGAACGGCCCTCCGGTCACGACCGCATGAGCGCGAAGATGCTCCCTCAGAAGTTTTTTCGAAGAATCGCTCAAGGATTGCTCCAGAACGGTCGATACAGGAGACAACACCTCCCGTGTTAGCCCGACCATAGCGACNNGATTCGTCACGCCCAGCCTGCCTGGTCCGAACATGGGCAGGCGCGCACGAACCCGACCCTCACACGTCTCGGCTGGGAACAGGCGGCTCAGTTGGCCGCCAGCATCGAAGGTCGGTTCGACCATCTCTACGTATCGACCATGCAGCGGGCGGTCGACACTGCGCAGGATCTCAGCCGATCGCTCGGGCTCGATCCCGACTACCGCGAGTGGATGGAGGAGCTCCGCAACCCACCGGACTGGGAGGGAGCACCCGCTGAACACATCGATGCAGCGATTGCAACCGGAATGAGCCGATCTCCCGATCTGATGTGGGAAGGGTTTCCAGGCGGAGAGTCGTTTCGAGCGATGCACACACGGGTCCAGGAGGGTCTCGAGACGATGCTGGCCGCACACGGAGCGAGTCGATCGAACGTGCATCCCCAGCTCTGGAACATCGACGAGTCGCGCCAGCGCATTGCCTTCGTTGCCCACGGCGGCACCATCGCCCTGACGCTCGGAATCCTC
>JABAOD010022481.1_pt2 | contig 13622 bp, 2 predicted proteins | sample 7062151 | NCBI WGS metagenome assembly JABAOD01 (sample SAMN14538626, study PRJNA623070) | marine sediment metagenome | biome: marine biome [ENVO:00000428]; feature: marine pelagic biome [ENVO:01000023]; material: deep marine sediment [ENVO:00002113] | place: India: Gulf of Khambhat ...
GCGCAGTTCGAGCCGTACACGTTCGTCTTGGAGCCGATGAACACATAGCCGGGGCTGGTGACGCCGGCCACGTCGAAGTCGGTCTTCTCCTCCGACGGGGTGGGCATGCCGGACGGATCGCCGAACTGGAACAGGTCGATGTCGCTGTTGCCGAAGATGTCGGTGGTGTGGGCGACCGGCGGATCGGCCTCCGGGGTGTAGGTACCCATCGGGTCGCCGCTGGCGGGACCCTTGGTCACGTCCGCGTCGGCGACGATCTTGCCTCGCAGGATCATGTTCGTGCCGTACCCGACATCGGGATCCGGATCGGTGAAGTGGAAGTCGCCGAACAGGTCGATGTCGCCGTTCGCCACGATCTGGCTGTGCTGGTAGGTCGCCACGTTGTCGCCTACTCGCAGCGTCACGTTCCCGGTCTCGGCGAACACGGTGCCGATCGGCACCACGCGTGGTGCATCGACGTCGTTGCCGCTCGGGGCCCGGGTGTTGCTCTCGGCGAACCGGGCGTCGCCGTCTTCGATCAGGAACAGGTCCTCGTCGAGGTCGCTCGAATCGCGCACGGTGATCCGGATGTTCCCGTTGACGGCGTGGGCGAAGAGCAGGCGGAGATAGGCATCGACCTCGGTGAGGTAGATGTGCTGGGTCGCCTCGAGCGCCACGTCATCGTTGGCGGCCGCCAGCCCGGCGTCGGCGGTGGGCAGCGTCGTGTCGGCGCAACCCGGGTAGGTGGTGTTCACGCACGGAGCGTTCGAGCCGCGCGATGAGTCGATCTCGAGGTCGTTGTTCGCCGCCCCGATCGACCCACCGTTGGCGTCGAGGTCGATGGTCTGACCCAGCACCTCGGCGCTGTCGGTGTTCGTGCCTGGCGAGTGCTTGGCGTCGAGGATCGAGCCGTTCACGGTCCGCAGCGAGACGTTGCCGGTGGTGAGGTCGTCGGCGTCGCCGGCGGTCCAGACGGTGTGAACCCTCATCGAGCCGACGATCTCGTCGAGGTAGATGCCCTTGGTCTGCGCGTCGTTCGGGGCGGTGTCGTCGGCGATCAGAACGCCCGTGCCGGCGTTGTTGCGGTCGACGTTGATCTCGAGGAAGCCTCCACGGTTGCCGGGATCGGCCGGATCCGGGCTGAAGGGGTTGGGCACGCTGGGAAGCCCGATGCCACCGTCGTAGGTGAACCCGTCCTCGAAAACAGCGACGCCGGTGCCGGTGGTGATCATCGTGATGTTGACCCCGGCGACGTCGATCGTCGGCACGTGGTCGGCGTCGAGGATCCGCACCGGCGAGTACAGGGTGACGTCGCCCCCGGTCGACTCGATCTGACCCGCGAACAGGTCGCCGTTCAACTCGGTGCTCGTGATGTTGCCGTTGGTGTACAGGAAGATCTGCTGGACGTTGATCCCGATGCCGTCGTCGAGGCCGTCGGAGACCGGCGTCGCCTCGATCTCGGTGAACACCACGAAGTTGACGGTGGCAGTAGCCGCGGCGAGCGGATAGCTGAGCGTCGTCGGGTTCCGGGTGTCGCACGGATCCTGCGTCGCGCTATTGAAATCGTCCTCGTCGGAGTAGGCACGCGCCGGGACGTGACAGATCTTGAGATTGTCGCCGGCATGGACGTCGCCGAACGTCGACCCTGCATCCCCGAACGTGTAGGTAGAGGCCACCTTCACCCGTTCCGTGATGCCGAACGCTCGCAAGATGTCGCCGTAGTCGACCACCGGCGAATCCGGACGGAAGTGGTAGAGATACTCGTCGGGCGGGTCCGGACTCGGGTTGCCGGCCGGTGGGTCTCCCAGGCCGCTCGGCGGCGTATAGAGTGCCACGTCGAGGCCGTTGAGATCAGGCTCGTCATCACCCTGAATGGTGTCGTTGATGACGACGTCGACGTCGTTACCTGCGATCAGGTAGTCGATCTGCCAGTCGACGTCGGAAGGCAGTGAAGCCAGCGAGCGCTCGTTGCCGGTGATGTCGAGCACCAGGTCACCCGTGGCCTCCGCCTGAACCTGGATGTCGAACAGACAGGTGGCGTCGGTCGCCTGGCACGCCGGACCTTCGTTGTAGGCGAAGGGGTAGTACTCGGGGTCGATGTGCAGGAAGCGGATCATCTCCACCGCCATGGGCACCCGCGGTCCGACCTGTCGCCCGATGGAGCCACCGACCGCGTTGATGAAGAACTGGTTCGTGCGGATCAACTCGTAGTCGGTGTCCGGGCCCGGCCGGGCGAAGACAGCAACCAGGTTGCCGTCGACGCCGGTGCTCTCGATGTTGTCCAGATCCGATGCGTTGTCGGAGAAGATCCCGCCGCGGCTGTTGGTGATCTCGGTGCGACCGATCGGATTTTCGATGTCACCGTCCAGCCACATGTCGGAGGCGTTGCCTGGACCCTCGACGCTGATCACAACTTGCGTCGGCGCGAACTTGTGGGTGATGTCGAAGTCGTATGTCTTGGTACCCAGCGAACGTCCCGTCCAACGGTTGGCCGTCACCGGCGTCGACGGATCGGCGAACGCGTCGGGGAACGTCATCGCGTTGTTCCAGATGTCATCGAACGCGACCTCTTCGATCGGGTTCGTCTCGAGCAGAACGACGTCGATGTCGTTGACCACCAGTCGGCGATCGCTGAGGTTGGTGATCGTGACGTGGTCCCAGGTGTGCTTGATCTGCACCTCGCCGGCGTTGCCGAGGATCTCGCTGTTCGGCGAGGTGTCGGCGTTCGCCTCGAAGTGGATCTTGCCGGTCTCGTCGTAGATGAGGTCGCCGACGACGATCCACTGGCCGGTTGGGATCTGGTCGTCCACATCGAGCAGACCCGAGTACGAGTCGGTCCCCGGGTTGTAGGCCCTGACGTAGACGTTGCGGGTCTTCGCAGCGATCGTGCCGTCCGACTCGATCTTGAGCACCGGGTTCGGCTCGCCGAGCAGGATGACGGTCGCCTCCCAGAACACCATCCGGCGGCGGGTGCGGTCGATCTCGACGTCGGCGTCCGGGATGCCGATGCCGCCGGTCGCTTTCACGTAGTACGCCCGTGACACGGCATTGTCGGTCTGGCCCCACAGGTACGCGGTGCGGACGATCGTCTCGTCGCGGCCGGTGATGCGGGACATGCTGTCGTAGTCGATATCGACGAGTGCCTCGCCATCGCCGAAGCCGCAGCTGCACTTCGCCGTGGCGCTGACCTCGAGCGAGTACGAGCGGGTCAGCGCACGCAGGTCGGCGCGGTCGTCGGCCGTGATCTCAGCCGCATTGCCGGTGGTGCTGTCGAGCCACACCTCGATCAGCTCGTCGACACCGATGTGCGCCTCGGCATCCGAGTCGCCGCCGACCGCGGAACCCTTGGAGTACGCATGCTGGTAGGCGCGATACCCGAGTACGGCGCGGTCGACCTCGGCGATCTGCGAGATGCCGCCGCTGGAGTTGATGTCGTACTGACGTCCGCCGGTGGCCCAGAGGTAGACATTCTCACCGAGCACGCGGGCGGTCGGCGTCAGCATTACCTGCGTCGTGCCGGTGATGAATGTGCCCTCGCTCGAGCTGTCGTTGGCCTCGGCGTCCACACCCAGGCCGCCACCACGGCCGGTGGCGCTGTTGGTCAGGCCCACCCCGTGGCTGGCGTTGGCAAGGACGGTCCGGTCGGCGAACAGGCGCCCGCTGATCACGACCTTGCTGGTGTGGGCGACGTTCAACGTGCTCCGGCCGTCGGCGAAGGAGATCGCACCGCCGCCGTCGGTGTTGGACTTCGTGTTGCCGTACTCGTACGCCGCGCTGGCGACCCGCACGTCGCGGCCTGCGACGAGGTTGCCGCCGATGGTCGTGATAGCCGAGTTGGATATGGTCGCGTTCGCCAGCGAGTCACCGACATCGATGAACCCGCCACCTGAGTTGGCGGACACAGACGACAGACTCGCGATCGCCACCGAATCGACGTCGATGTCGCCATCGATGCCGGTTGCCCGTAGCGTGCCGTTGACGGTGGTCGAGACGGCGACGGTGCTGTACGCCCGCGATGTGGAGCTGCGGACCGAGATGGCGCCCACGCCGAAGCCCGACGAGGCGGCTGTGGAGATGCCGTCACCGGAGTTGCCGAGGAAAGACGACGGCCCACCGACACCCGCGAAGCGACCGTCGCCGGACGACGTCAGGTCGAGCACGAGGCGGTGGTTCGTGGTTGTTATTGCGCCCGTGAATCCGACAACCTCGACGAGCTTGTGCGGGCCGACGATGGAGGCTGTGCCGAGTGTCCAGTAGTTCGGATCCGGCGGACCCGGAACGATGTATGCGGGATACACGGTGTTGGTGTGGAGCTGAACGAGCGTCGCGCCGGGCGTCCCGAACTCCTTCGTCCACAGGCGGAACTGGTCATCGTTGACCTTCTCGACGAAGTAGGTGTTGCCGTCCGTCGGACCGAAGCCGGTGTAATTGGCGCGAACGAGGCTGTGCGTCCCGCTGGCGCCGTTGCCGTTGACGACGTTGAGGACGTTGCCGTCGAGGTCCTCGAGTTGGATGAAGTAGTCACTGATCCGGTTGACCTTGTAGTAGCCGCTGTCGATCAGCCGGCCGCCTGAGCACCCGGTGAAGCTGTACGGACCGGCCGCCGTGAAGCATCGGATCGCGGTGCCATCGGTCGTGTACTTGACGATGGCGCCGTCCGACAGCCCGTGCGGCGACAGGGTCTCACCGGGGATCGTCAGGTAGATGTAGTTGGTGTTGGAGTGGACGATGGCGCCGCCCGACGTCCGCATCTCGTTGCCGTCGATTTCGACGTCGACGTTGACCTCTGTGAACGTCGCGGCGGCCGGCGCCACGTATGTGACCGCATCGTCGGTATCGAAGCCGTGGCCGGTAAGCGTGNNCGTGTTTACCACCGAGGACGGCTGGAAGGTCGGCGTCTCTCCCATCCCCGGCGCCCGCAGCTTGATGCGCAGCTCGTCGACGAACAGGACCTCATACAAGCCTGGTGTCAAGCCCGGGATCGCGGCCCCGTCGGTCTCGTACCAGACCATGTCTCCGTCGTGGAGGTTGTGCGGGAAGAGGAAGGTCAGGGTGCCGACGACCAGGTCGGTGTATGCCTCGAAGGGATTGGTGCCGGGGGTGTTCGCAGTGAACTGGACGCCGAGCCGGATGACCTTGTTGTCACCGGTGAGGATGACGTTGTACTCGTCGCCGTCGGTCAGACCACCGATCGCCACGTCGCCGCCGGTCGAGGTGCCGTCGCCGAGCTGGTAGGTCACGACGTCACCGGCCAGCAGGCCGTGCGGTTTGTCGAACCCGATGGTGTCGGCGCTGAGGTTGACGCTCTCGATTGTGCCGTCGGAGAACTCTGGCGCCTGCTCGCCGTGCCGGGCGGTGATGCTGAGGTTGCCACCGGCCTGCACGAGCCCGCCGACCACGGTCGCGGTGACCGTCGGGTTTGCGTACACGGTGGCGGTGAGCACCTGGACTGAGACCAGGCCGCCGCCGCTGGAGTCGGTGCTCGAGTCCGCGTCGGTCAGCGACTCGGCGAGCAGCGTGACGTTGCCGGAGCCGGTGACGTTGCCGCTGCCGAACTGTGCGGTCACCGTGGGCTGGCTGCGGGCGGTGGCGGTCGACGGGTCGACCGAGATGAGGCCGATGGTCGTGCTGGCGACAGAGGCGATGGCCTTGTCGACCGAGGACGCCTTGACGTCGATGTTGCTCGCACCCGCCACGCCCAGCGTCCCGGTCTCACCGTCGGGGCCGACGCCGGTCGTCGTCGTGCCGACGTCTCCGTTCAGTTGGGCTGACGTAGTCCCGTACACGTTGGGTTGGCCGTCGGGCTCACGGTGGTAACGCTGACGGCGAGGCCGATGGTCGTCGCTTTTGAACTCGCCAGCGCAGTATTGTTGGCAATCGAGCTGACGTTGATGGTTCCACTGCCGATGGTGATATCGGCGTTGGTGCCGATGATCGCGTCGGTATTGGCGCTGCTGGTGATCTCGGCCTTGGCGTTCTGCGCATTCACCCCGACCAGGCCGACCGAGACGGCTTGGGCGGTGGCCGTCGCTCCACGCGTGGCTTTCGCCTCGATCACTATGCCAGTTGCGCTCGTCACGTCTGCGTCGAGCGTTGCGGCAACGCCGCCGCCGTTCTTGGCCTCGGGCAGGGCCACGCCGACGCCCACGAGCCCACCGGTGCCGACGTTGGAGAGCGCCGTCGCGTTTATCGTGCCGGTCGACTGGACTTTCACCTGACCGTCGGTAGCGATCGAGCCCGAACCGACCTTCGCTTCGACGTCGGCGGTAGAACCGACCGTCGCCTCTGCGCCGGCTCCGGCACCGCCAAAGACGAGGCCGGCCGCGATCACGCGGGTCTTTGCCTCTGCCTTGATTGTGCCAGTGGCGGTGATCTGGACGGAACTGGAGCTACCTACATCGCCGTCCATCCGCGCCCGCACCGCTCCCTTCGCTTTCGCAATCGTGCCCGCGATGGCCACGCTCCCGAACAGCGAGCCCGAGCCGATGCTCACGTCGGCGATGGCTCTGGCGTGCGGCGCCGTGGTCTGCGCATCGACCTTCGCTAGGCCGGTGACGTGGATGTCGGCGCTCGAGCCAACGATTGCCTGGGTGTCACCCTCGACTCGCGAGTCGCCGAAGCCACCGGCAGCGCCGACGATCGAGACGGACACGATGTCCACCTCGGTCGTCGCAAAGTCCTCGGAGCGTGCCTGGACCGTGAGGCTGAGCGCGTCGGTGTCGGCGTCGAGCAGATCGCCGTCGAACTGCGCCAGCGTGCTACCGGCGACGATCGCGTCCGCCAGCATCACGTTGAGCGTGGCGCCGCCGACCGAGACACTGGTCACGGTGGCCTGCGCCTCGTTGTCTGAGGTCGCTTTGACCAGGACGGCCGCGCCCGGCGCGGTGATCTGGGCGGTGGAACCGACCTTGGCCTCGGTGTCGGCTTCCGCCGTGACGGTCGCATCGGCCTCGGTGCCGGCACCGGTGAACAAGCCGATCTGGACCACCGTGGGTGTGGTGATTGCCGTGTTCTTGCTGGTGGCCGACACGGTCATGCCCGAGGCATTGGTGACGTCGGCGTCGAACTGCGCCTTGACTGCGCCGCCGACGGTGGAGGTCGGGATTGAGATCCCGATCGCAACCAGGCCGCCAGCACCGCCGTCCGAATCACCCTTGGCGTAGTTGGTGCCGTTGGCGGTCACCGCGATCGTGCCGGTCGAGTGCAGCGTCCCGGACCCGACCAGTGCCTCGACGTCGGCCGCGCTGGTCACTTCGGCGTCGGCACCAGCGCCGGAGATGCTGCCCAGCAGGGTGATGCCGGCCGTGAAGGTCGTGGCCGTGGCCTCGTTGTTGCCATAGGCATTGACGACGATCGAGCTGGAGGCGGTGACCGAGCCACCGAGTTCGGCCTTGACGCCACCCGCCACCGTCGAGTCGGTGACCAGCACCGTCAACTCGACGGCAGCCACAGACACGCTCGTCGCATTCGTCGTGGCGACGTTCTTCTTCCCGTCTGCGACCTTCGCCTCGACCTTGACCTGACCCGAGGACCCCAGCGAAGCCGACGAGCCGACGATGGCCTCGATGTCCGCGGAGCCGGTGATCTCGGCGAAACCGAAGATGCCGGTCAGGCCGATGATAGAGACGCCAACCGCGGTGACGGGAGCGAGCGCCTTGTTTTCACCCACAGCCTGAACGGTGATCGATGAGGTATTGCTGAAGTCGCCGTCGACTTGTGCTCTGGTGAAGCCGGACACCTTGGCGAAGCGCACCATGATCGAGAAGGTGGCGCCGCCGGTGCTGACCTGTGGAATGACCTGGGTGGTGTCGGCGACGTTGGTGGCGGTGGCGGTGACGCTGACGGCGCCCGTTGTGTCGACGTTGCCGGTAGAGGTGACCCGCGCTTCGGTGGAGCGGCCGTTGTTCGACCGGGCAACGGTGACACCGATGGCGATGGCACCGACGTTCACGTTGAGTGTCTGGGTATGAACCGTATGGGTTCCGTTGGCGGTCACCGACACACCGCTGCTTCCAACGGTGCCGTGGCCTCCGAAACGAGCGCTGCCCTTTCCGTCAAGGGTGGTGAAGGCCAGCGCGCCGTTCACGGTGACCGCGCCACCCCCGACCGCTACGCCTACGTTGTTCGCGTCGATGTTGTCGACGACGCCGACCGTGACGCCGGCGACCGACCCCGTGTCGCCGATCGTCACGTTGCCGACGCGGGCGGTGGCGTCGCCGCTGATCTTGTTGACCGCGACCGAGGCTCCCACGCCCACTGCGCCGCCGGCGACCGCGATCGTGAAGGCATCGGTTTCGCGATCCGCCTTGGCAGACACGTTCAGGCCTAGGGCCGCCTTGTGAACGGCGGCGCCGTTGTCGATGCGGGCGGTCTGGGTGCCCGAGTCGTTCATGACTGCCACCACCGCTCCCACACCGACGAAGCCGCCGGCGCCGGTAAAGGCGATCGACGTGGTCTCCTCGTCCATCTCGGCCCGGATGGTGACCGAGCCGTTGGCCGTGATGGCACCGCTCGGGCCGACGCCGGCATCCGTGTTGCTGTCGATGTTGAGGATCAGGATGGAAGCGCCCACTCCGACCAGGCCACCGGCGAGCGAGCCGGCGATCCCGAAGACGTCGAGGGTGTCGTCGGCCAGCACGAGGACGTTGCCGCCGGCGACGACCGTGGCGTCGATGGTGGCGGTGGTGCCGCCGTTGGGCACCGAGCTGATGCCACCGCTGGCGGCGCTGCCGCCCGGCGATGCCGCCGACAGGGCGCTGTTGGCGGGTGCGATGTTGGCGGCCAGCCGGCTGTTGGTGGCGGTCTCGCCGCCCGACTGCAGCCACCAGTAGGTGGGTTCGACGTCGGGCTGCTTGTTGGTGTTGGCCTGCCGTGCCCGGTAGGTGTTTCCGTCGTAGGTGACGACGTCACCCTGGTCGTAGGCGGTGACCGAATCCCACGGTGTTGCTGCAGGGGCGCCGGCCGTCGAGCCGTTGAGGGCGCTGACCCAGCCACCGCTGCCTCCGGACGCCACGCCGTCGGCGCCCGAGACGCTGTTGTTGCCGTCGAGGCTGTCGGTCTCACCTTCCCACTCCGGGAGGTTGGAGTGAGGCTGCTGCGTGGTGTCCGGGTCGTCCACCTTGGCGGCGTAGCGCTTCTGATCGAAGGGGTCGGTGACCACGTCGCCGGTGGCGTAGGCGGTGCCCGACGTCCAGGTGCCCTTGTCGGGGCCGCCGTCGGACGGGTGGTAGGTGCTGGTGGAAGTCGTGCCGACGCTCCATACGGCGATCGAGGCGGCGACCCCGACCAGACCGCCCCCGACGCTCACCGTGTAGGTCTGGACGTCCTTGGTGGACAGCGCCAGCACCTCGACGTCCTTCTTGGCGTGGATGGTGCCGCCGGCCAGATACGCCTGGACCGAGGAGTCGGCGAAGCCCACGTTGACCCCGCCCGCCACGCCGACGAACCCGCCGGCGGCTCCACCGGCGATGGTGAGCGACTCGAAGCGATCCACCGCTGAAACATTCACCGACTGGAGCGAGTTCGCTCCGGGGGCGGTGTTGATCTGCGAGCTGGGACCGATAAAGGCCTTGGTGGTGACGTCGAGGACCGTGACGGCGACGCCGCCCGCCACCCCCACGAACCCGCCGCCGACCGCCGGGGCCAGGCCGAAGACGTCCTCCGACGTGGCGGCCTGGACGACCACGCCACGGAAGGTGCCGTGCGTCGTCGGGTCGCCGTTGCTGTCGGTTCCGCTGTAGACGTCGGTCAGGTTCCCACCATTCGCCATGGCGTTGGCGGTGGTGTTGCCGCCGAGGTAGGCCTCGGTGGTCTTGTTCATGACCGCCACACCGACCGCTGCGCCAACGCCCACATACCCGCCGGCAATGGCGATGGTGAGTTGGGTCAACACTGTGTCGTCGGCGGAGGAGACGAGGATGTTGCCACCGGCGTTGAGGGTGGCGCCGGAACCGAGGCAGCGGTACGGCTGATTCGAATCGGTCGGCGTCCCGGTGCAGGCAAAGGTGAACGTGTCGAGCACGGTGACCGTGACGGTGCCGGCAACTCCCACGGTTCCTCCACCGGCTCCCACGCCGATGGAGAGAATCGTGTCCTCTGCGTCGGCGCTGATGCTGATGTCACGGGCCGCGTTCACCGAGGTTCCGGTTCCGATGTATGCGTTGGTCGTCAGATCGACGACTCTCACCCCGACTGGCACTGCCACACCGGCGGTGCCGGCAATAGCGAGGGTGGCGGCCAGACCCAGCTCGTAGTACTGGTTGGCGGCGGCCACTCGCACCGACTGGTCGGCGTGGCTGGCGACGTTCGTGGCGCAGGTGGTCCCGCAGTTGACCTTGGCGGAGTCGCCGATGTGCGCCGAGGTGTGGACCGTGGTGACATCCACCGACCCGGCCAGATTAACGGCAGCGGTCCCGGCGATGCCGGCGCTGATACCGACTGCGGCGACGTCGTCACTGTTGCTGGCCGTCACCGCCACGCCTCGGAAAGCTCCGGAGCTCAGCACGATGGTGCGGGGACCGTAGGCGCTCGCATCTCCGGACGGGGTCCCGCCGCTGACGGTCAGGCTGTGGGACTTACCGCTCCCGGTGGAGGTGAGGTTGATCGGCTGTACGGATGTGTTGGTGCAGTTGTCATCAACGGCGTCGGTCACCGCCCCGCAGCGGGTCGCCGCCAGGCGCAGCACGGTGGAGTTCGGCCCGATCGAATCGATGATGACGTAGTAGGTCTCGCCGTCGACGAGGTTGCCGATCGGAGCGCCCCCGCCGGAGCTGTAGACGACTGCGTCACCGGTCTGGGCATTGATCGTCTCGCCGGGATCCGAGACGTCGCCGTCGTCGTTCTGGTCTTCCTGCATCCCGAGGGCGTATGGCAGGGTGATCGTCTCGGTACCGGTGTTGACGGTGGCCGACGAAGCTGTGAAACGGGGTGACTGATCTTGCCGCACTCCGGCCTCGTTGGTGGGAACCAGCCGGTGGCCGGTGCCGGTTCCGGTGCCGATGGTGATCGCCGCGTCGGAGAGGTCGGAGTTGGCGTGCAGCTTGACCGAGGTGGCGTTGACCTTCTCGACGTAGTAGACGGCGCCGTCGGTGAGGCCGGAGAAGGCGGTGCCGTAGCCCTTGTCGTAGAGGACCTCCTGGCCGTCGTCCCACCCGTGGGCGTATCCGAGGTTGACCACGTCGCCGCTCACCGCGTCCTGACCGAAGTTGGTCGCCACCGAGGACACCGAGTAGCCGCCGGTGGAGACCGTCAGGGCCGAGCCGTTGCCGGCGGCGTTGACGGTGGCGTAGTCGCCGATCCAGGCGTGAGTGTTCTTGGTGATCACCGGAACGGCGGCGGCGGCCCCCACGGCGGCCGTGCCCCCGCCGGAGAGGTTGCCGGAGATGACGTCGAGGTCGAGCCGTTCGTCGGCGCTGACCCTGACGCTTCCCCCGGCGTCGACGGAGGCGCCGTCGGCGGGGCTGGTCCCGTCGGCGATGAACGCCTTGGTGGTGACGGCCACCCTGGCCACGCCGGCGTTGATGGTCACGGCGGCGGTGCCGGCGAAGCTGCCGCCCACCGAGATCGACGTCAGGTCTTCGCTCGAGATGGCGTCGACGGTCACGTTGCCGGACACGTCGATGTCTGCGTCCTTGCCGATCCAGGCCTGGGTGTCTTTGGAGACCACTTCGACGTCCACCCCGGCGCCCACACCCGCAGTCCCGCCGATCGCCAGCGCACCGGCGATGGAGAGTATGTCGGTGTGGTCGGAGGCGGATACGACGACGCCGGCGCTCGGCATCGCCGGAGTTCCGATCGTCACCCCATCGTCGATGTGGGCCTTGGTGATGCCGGTGAGAACGTTGACGACCACCGAACCGGCCACGCCGGCATCGCCGCCTCCGGCGCCTCCGATGGCCAGGAGCAGGATGTCCTCGGTCTGGGCGGCGCTCACTTTCACTCCGGGCAGAGCCGCGGCGCGGACGCTCGTGCCCGATCCGATGTAGGCGTCGACGGTGGTGGTCTTGACCAGGATCGAGGCGGCCACTCCGACACCGGCCGTGCTGCCAAAGGCCAGTCCACCGGTGAACAGCTTGATGTCCTGGGCATCGTCCGTGGCGGTGACCGACACGTCGCCGCCGGAGTGGAGGGTGGCCCCGGTGCCGCCGGCGACGAAGGCCTTGGTGTCGTTGTTGAGCACGACGACGATGAATGATCCGGCGACACCGGCCGTGTCGCTGGAGGCACCCGCCGAGCCGGCGATGTCGAGGATGTCCTCGCTGGTGTCGGCCTCGACGGCCACGTCTCCACCGGCCGCCACCTTGGCCTGGGACCCCATCGAGGCCTCGACGTGCTTGTTGATGACCTCGACCAGCACCCCGACCCCGATCCCCGCCGCACCGGTGGTGAGCCCGACCGCCCCGGCGAGGTTGGTGAGCCTGGTGTCGTCGGAAGCCGAGACGTCGACGGTCTGGCCGGCGCCGCCCACCGTGGTCTGGTTGATCTTGGCTCCGGGGCCGATCTTGGCCTTGGTGTTGAGGGTGATCACGTTGACGATGACCGAGCCGGAAACGGCGGCGTCGCTGGTCCCGCCGCTCCCGGAGAGGGCGACGGTGGTGAGTTGCGGGTCGATGCCGTTGAGGAACTCGAGGCTGGGGAGGTCGACCAGCCCCAGCGGCAGGTCGAGGATCTTGAAGTAGATGGCCCGGTCGAGCGACTGGAGCGGGTCGTTCCACAGTCCGAAGGAGACGTCGTTGGGACCGGGCGGGGTCCCGATCTGGAAGTCGGTGCCCTCGGTCAGGCCCAGCTCCAGGAGCATGGCGCGCTGGGCGGCGGTGAAGGACATCAGGCCGGTGTGCCCGAGGACGTCTCCCTTGCGGACGATGCCTTCGAGGGTGGTCGGCCGTGAGCAGCACAGGTCGTCCTCGGTCATCTTCACGAGGACGAGCTTGCCGCTGGCGAGGTGGACGTCATCCGAGGCGAACTGCCCGGCGGAGGACACGGTCGGGACGGTGCCGTCGCCTTCCTTGCGGAGGATGTCCTCGTACCAGACGTCGCTCGCACCCGGCTCGCTGCTGGTGAAGTCGGTGAAGGGGAGCAGCACCTTCTTGGGGTCCGCCGACGGCGGGCCGGTCCGCTTGATGGCCTCGACCGGGGTCTCGACGCCGTCCCCGTAGATGATCAGCGCCTTGCCGTCGAGCAGGTCGATGAAGGCGTTGGGCGACTTGCCGCCGACGCTGTGGTTGGTGCTGGCGTCGAGCTGGGCGAGGGTGAAGTCCTTGTCGAGACCGGCGTTGAGATCGAGGATGAAGGCGTTGCGGGCGTCGGCTCCCGAGGTGTTGTCGTTGACCGTCTGGAGGCCGCTTCCCAGATCGACGAAGGGGTAGGTGGCCAGCAGTCCCAGGGCGGTGGGGATGTAGAGGGTGATGAATTCCAGCTCGGTGGGCGCGATCTTGTTGGGGGCCAGGCCCGGGTCCGTGCTGAGCGCGGTGTGCAGGATGTCGTAGTCGGGACCTTCGATGTACCCGGTGTAGTCGGCGTGCAACGGATTGGTGAGACGCTCCCATGCCTGGGCGACCACCTTGGACAGCACGATCCGGAACGAGGTCTCGACGTCCCAGTCGTTGTGGAGCACGTTCCACGCCTTGGAGGCACCCCGGTTGGGG
>JABAOD010001620.1_pt2 | contig 13620 bp, 9 predicted proteins | sample 7062151 | NCBI WGS metagenome assembly JABAOD01 (sample SAMN14538626, study PRJNA623070) | marine sediment metagenome | biome: marine biome [ENVO:00000428]; feature: marine pelagic biome [ENVO:01000023]; material: deep marine sediment [ENVO:00002113] | place: India: Gulf of Khambhat ...
TCTGTGGGTGGGTAAGGCAACTCCACGGGCCAGGAAACCGGAAGGGGCGCCGGGCAGGGATCTGGACTACACCGCAAGCCGCCAAGCGACGCGAGGCGGCCGGCCCGCGCCCGAGAGTGACGTGACCTGATTGGCGATTTTCCAAGAGACTTCCGACGAGTCACCGCTGGATTGCGATTGCGCAGGGCTGACGGATGTCGCTGGCAGCCTTTGCTCTAGGCGGTCTTCTTCTCCAGCCGCCCATAGTGGGAACGGCAACTTTTCCCGGGAGCAGACCGCCCACTGGTGCTGCACGCCGTCGCCGGTGCCAGAGATCCTGGACGCCTCGCTGTCAGACATGTGCGTCACCTGCTCCCAAACACTTATCTGCGCGATGGGCAACGCTGCTTCTCAACTCGGCCGGGATGCGGGACACGTGGGAGCACGGAATGGCGGCGAAAAGTGCCACGGCGAGCTCCGGAGCAGCTAACTGGTTCCCTGGTCGTGATACCAGCGATCAGGATAGGAGCCCGCGCTTCACGCGACCCGCCGACGATCAAGACGCCGGCCCGTCACGCTCAATCGGGTGATGCTTCGCAAGTGTCTACGCCTCTTGCGAATTGGCAGCGAGGCGCCAAGACGGTTTGGTTTATCGACGCGGTTGTCGAGTTAGGTTCTCCCGGATGCCCACGACCAAGTTCACCGCCGTGCCCGCCGGCACCCGCGCGCCGGCCTTCGGATCCTGCTCGAGCACGATGTCGGCCTTCCTCGACGGTCGCCTCGTCACCTTGCCGAGCGCCAGCTTGTGCCGCAGAAGCTTACGGCGCGCCGAGCTGAGCTGGATGCCGGTGACCTTCGGCACCACGACGACTTTCTCCTGCGGAGCCACCCCGATGACCAGGTTGACGGCGGTTCCGACGGGCACCTTCGAGCCCGCCGCCGGATCCTGCGCGACTACCTTGCCCACCGCTTTGGGCTCCGTTTTCGTCTCGCGCTTCCCGACTACGAGGCGCGCGCGCTTCAGCACCGCGTGCGCTTCGTCCTCTGACAAACCGATGACGCTCGGCACGACGACAACCCGAGTCTCCGTTTCATCCTCGCCGGGCGGGGACGTTTGATTCTCTTCGGCGACAGCCTGTCGGTTCAGGACGATCTCCGTGAACAGACGTGCGCCTTCCTCGAGCGCCAGCGGTTTGCGGGTGCGGTGCACCAGCCGTCCCCGTGGCGTGAACACGCCGAGAAAGACCCCGGTCTCGCGGCGCTTTTGCAGGCGCTCGAGCTGCTCAGGTTCGAGCGGATGGGCGAAATAGCCGCTGTCGTCTGTGGTGGCATCGGGAAGCTCTCGGATCGGGCTCCCCTTCGCATCGATGAGGCAGACGAGCAGCCCGGCTATTCCTCGGCCCTGGTCGTCCACCGTGCGGCCGTGGACGAGCGCGCCCTTCTCAGCCACGTCGGGTACCGCGATCCGGTATCTCTGTCGTTCGACCTCGATGGCCTGCGCCACGGCTAGGCCGGCCGCGAGACGAGCGTTCAGGCGGGCGGTCCGCGGATGGCTCGGCCCCAGCTTGGCCTCGATGCGCTTCGCCTCGTGCTGGAGCAGTACGCCCGTCGCGATCTCGAACTGCTCGGCGGCTGCAAGAGTCTCAACTCGCAAGGCCGCGAGCCGAGTGAGATTGACATCGAACTCCTCGGCCGCGCACTCTACCGGGTTCTTCATGCCTACTCCTCCCACCTGGCCTCTTGGATTCACGCGCCCGCTCCCTCAGGTCAAACTTCAGCCGCCACGCGAAACGCTGCGGCTGAGGTGGCCACCGTCCCGATCAAGGGTGGACAAAGCGTTGTGTCGATGACCTGGTTGCCGGTAGTCACGGCAGGCCTTCCGGGAGCGCTGTTCGACGCGAAGATGCAATGGTCTCCCTGATTGTTGGTCGTGTTGTTGAGCAGGGTCGATCGCGACAACAGGGAGATCTTGAACGGATTCTCTGCTCGACCCGATGGCTCTTTGAACCGGCTGTCCGTGGCTCGCAACGTCGGCGAAAGCAGGAACGTATGAACGAAGAGAGAGACAGCGTCGGTCACGCGAAATCCGTCGGTCAGCGCGTTCGACTGATTGTCGTGATACCCGAGATCGTCCAGCGTCCAGATGAGCTGTGAGGTCAGCGCGTCGGCTTGCTCGCCGAGCCGGGTTTGATTCGCCTCGAACGATGTGAGCCCGGCGGGCAGGCGGCGACTGCCCCCGGCGTTGAGCACCAGCACCGCGCCGGCTATCCGCTCCAGCGTCTCGGGGCCCGAGTCCTCGGAATGAAGCCGATTGTGGTTCAACGAGACCGGACCGATGGCCAGCAGCCTCAGAGCCTGGCCGAGCGGCTGCCACACCACATTGTCGTAGAGGCGTGCCGCATAGCGACCGGTATCAATGCCGCGGTCCCGAACCAGCAAGAGATCATCGAACCCGAACGACGCGGCGACGAGAACGATGCCACCCCGTTGGCCGCGCAACGGGTCGGCGAGCGGATCGCGCACTGGACCGTTTGTGGCGATGTGATTGTCGTGGATGCTCACGCGTTCGCCAAACGAGATGAAGATCCCACAGGTGGGATTCACATGGGTCGTCCCGTTGTCTTCGATTCGATTGCCACTGATGACGACATCCTCGCACAGTCCCAAGGAGATGCCGCCAAAACCACGACTCCGGGCCTCCGCCTGTAAGCGGGCGTCGAACGGATTCTGCATGCAGTCGTGAATGTGATTACGGTGCACGCCAAGACCCACGACTGGGTTGCCGAGCAGGGATCGCAGCGCGTCCACTTTCGCCCGCGCTTGTGAGAGCGTGGCTCCCGCCTGGCTCACGATTGGTCGAGGCACGCCGATGCCGCAGAGGCCCATGNNCTCGTTCCGGTCAATTTGAATCTCGTAAAGGAACGCGAGAAGTTGCGTGGGGTCGACGGCCGTTTCGGTGACGCGGATGCGATGAAACTGGCCGAACTCGCCGCGGTCTTCTGTGGTGATGCTTTCGACCTGAAAGCCGGGGCTTGCGATGGATACCGCGTAAGGTCCCGGGTCGGCCGCCACCAGGAAGATACCGGCGGTGTCGGTGGTCGCCGTCACCGTAGCGCCGGAGCCGTCGGTACGCCGGAATAGAACGGTTGTATTGGCGAGTGGCCCGGCCGGACCTGTCACGTCACCCCAGATCTGACGGTCGCGGTGCTCGAGCTTGCCCTCGGGCGCGCTGTTCTCGTCCGGGAGGCTCTCCAGGGCCGGCGGAGCGCCCCCGAGCATGATGCCGTGACCGGCCCCGCCGTTGATCGTGTTTTCGAGGACCAAGACCCTTTCGGCACCCGCGGCGATTTGTATACCGCCCAGTGCTCGGAAAGGCCGGAGGAACGCGACCAGCACCGCGACCAGCGGTTGGAAGACGAAACTCAAGTAGGTGCCGAGGAACCGGAAGTTGCCGAAGAAGCGCTCCGGCTCCTCGCACGGATCGGTGGGGTCGGGACGATCGTCGGGCCCGTCGCCCGGCGGCGTTCTCTCAGCTGGTACCACCCCGATGTCGTTGCGCTCGATGAGCGCGTCTTCGGCCGACAGCAGGATTGCTACGCCGGCACCCTCCTTATCGAGCATTCTGATGATGTTTCGTTGGATCTTCACATCGCTCGCGGTCTCGACTCGAACCGCTTCTTGATAAGCGAGGATCCGATTGTCGGCGATCGTGATCTCCTTCGAGCCGAGCTCATCGCTCGCCGTCACGACAACCGCTGTACCGGCGAGCGTGACCATCTCCATGCGCTCCAACGTGACGCACTGCGAATCGAGGATACGAAACAGTGGCGCCGTGCGATCCTGCGCGACGGGGATGACCAGCGTCTGCTTGCCACAGCCGTGGATGCGGATGTTCTTACGCCCGGCCACCGTCACCGTCGCCTCGTGCACACCCGGCAGCACACAGACCTCGCCGCCCTCGGCCGGTAAAGAGTCGACGGCGTCCTGGATCGACTGAAAGTCGCCGTGGCTCGTGCGGCCGTCGCCCACCGTGACCGTGCAGCAACCCCGGACCTCGCAAAGCGGTCGGAATTTCGCGCGACAGTCATGAACCGAAGGCTGCACGGTCTGCTGACCGCTCGGGTCCGTTGTGACCGACCAGCGGATCAGGGCGAGCGGCGCAAAGAACAAACGCGTCCCGGCCGGCGGTGCTTCGTCCATGAGCTCCCAGGCCACGAACAAGCTTGGAGTGTGCGGGCGAGCGGCGATGATCCAGTGGTCGCCTGCCAAGCCGTGGTCGCTGAAGGTCACCGTGAGGCCGGTGCCCGCCAACTCCACCGGGGTGCCGGGCGTGAAGGCGTGATCTGGCTGGGCCGCATCGCCTGAGCCACCGGTCCAAAGGCGGAGATAGAGGTACTTCTTGCTGCCATCGGCATCGCGGTGACTGAGGTACTTGGCATGATCCGGATGGTCGAGCCAGTCGAGCCACGCTTGGGGCACCGGATCAGAGATCGTCAAGGTCCGGGTCTCCGGATCGAAGCTCGTCTCGACCGTCGCCAGGTGACCCTGCAGCTCCGCTACCTTCTCGAGATTCGGCAGGAGCGCACCCCAGGGATGGATCTCGACGGCCTGCCCTTTGAGCGGCTGGGCGCGCTGATCGGCAGGCAAAGTGAGGAATTTGATCTTGACCGGGCGGCCTTCTTCCTCCAGCACCTGCACGCGATAGTAGGGGGCCGCGTTGTCGATGCCCCAGATGAACCGGTTGGTGGCGCTCAGTTCGACTCGAATCGTTTGGTTCTCGGCACCGAGGAATCCTGCCTCGACCTTGGGCTTACAGGGATCCTCGGTGATACCGTCCAGTGCGGGCGCGACGGTGAGCTTTGCCTTCGACCGCAGCTCGCAGGCCGAGGCATCGAACGCGTGGGGAACGCCGCTTTGATCGGGCGAACGTGGTGCCGTTAGAGTTTGCTTGAGTTGCTCGAAAGCGGCGGAGCAACTCTCAGCGGTATCGGGTAGCACTTCCACACGGCGCATGCGACGAATCCGCACCGACGTGTCGGGGCCTGCTAGGGCGCGCTCGCGAAGCTCCGAATCTTCGAAAGCCGTGACGCATTGCTCCCATGCTCTCAGATAAACGAGGTCGAACCGGTCGCGTATGCGGGCGCCATCTGTCAGGTCGGCGACTGTGGGTGTTGTGGGAAGGTTGAGCAGATCGGCATCGATCTGGAGCCAATCGTCCTGTCCGAGAAAGGTCTCGCCCTCGGCATCTACCTCGAAGCGGAGCCCGCCCACGAAGAAGCTGCCCTCACCAATTTCGAAATCGTAGGTGGGGACGTTTGCGAGTCCCGGTTGCACGTCGATCGGGTCACCCGAGACCTGAGTGGTCACATCCGTTACGCGAAAGCCGCCGTTGGATGTTCCCTTCGTGCAAATGNNATGTTCCCTTCGCGCAGATGATATCCAGCAACGTCCGGCGTGCCTGCTCGTCGTCGATCCGCTCGCTCTCGTTCCAATCCGAGTCGAGGATCACGCGCCCCTGTTGCATGCGCACGCTGGAGTAGTGCTTGGCGGGCTGAAACAGAAACCTGGAAATGTCTTTCGCCGACATGGTTGTTGTCCTCAGGTCTCGAAGATGTACTGAGCGATGAGTCCGAAGGGCATGTACTCGTTCACTTTGACCCTGAGGTCGCTCAGCTTGATCGGATTGAACAAGCTGCTGAAGGCGCCCATCTCGGACGTGCTTTCGGCGCCCCGCAAGATGAAGCCGGGCGCTGTCTCGCTCAGCTGCGCGTATCCCGGGTCCCCAAAGCGGCGCGAGACGAAGAAGTGGTTCGGGATGCCGCCGGGGACCACGTGTGACTCGAACTGGGGCGGCAAACGCTTGTCGGGGTGGTCATCGGTAGCGCTGAACCGAAAGCAGCCATGCTGGGTATCGGTTACCTTGACCAGACCCTGGATCAGTGCTTCGGAGGCGTACAGTCTGTTTACGATCACGTCGCCGAATACGGTCACGCGATCGAGGTGCACGGCTCCGATGCGGCTGATAATTGCGGGCTCACTGGGATCCAGGCTGTGCACGATCGAGTCACGCACGACGATCTTGCCCACCGAACAGGGATCGACGTCGGAGGTCGCCTCACGGATCGGGCCGACGATACATGACTCGATCACCAGCTCCTCGATCTGCCCGCGGATCTCCAAGGTGACGAAAGGAATGGGCGTGCACTGCATTGGAGTGATTCGCGCCTGCTCGCCGCCCGGGTCCAGGGTACAGTGGCTGATCGCAACCCGGTCGAAAACGCCGTCCAGCACCAATCGCGTCGCCACCGGTGTGCAGGAGTCGGCAGGCTCGACATGAACCTGGGGGCTGAGCGTGGTGGGTGTGATGCCGATCCACAGCCCCTCCAGCGACAGCAGCCGCCGATTCGCCTCGTCCTCTGGATCGAATCCCGAAGGCTTTGCGAGGGCGGAGAAAGTCCACGTGCTCTCGTCGTCGGCGGGCACCAGCTTGAGGTAGGGACGCTCCGGGTTGCGGGCCTGCAGACAGAGCTGATTCACACCGTCGACTACGTTGCCGGTGGGAGCGTTGGGCTGGTAAGTCTTGCTGTTCACGAACTGGTGGATGCCGTCGCTGGGCAGGTCGAAGCCCGTAATCGGGCCCGGATCCTGCTCCGCCCCATCGCCGGCCTGTGCGCCGCCGAATATGTCGGTCACACTTTCCACGGCGACGCTGCGGCGCCGGTCGTAGGTGCCCGCTCCGATCGGACCGGGAAACCCGTAGTGGTAGCGGGGTACGAAGACCTCCTCGTCCGTGCTCGGATCCTCGAGCAGCAAGAAGCGGCCGCGCTCAGGGTCGATCACCACCCTCTTGTCGACCGGCAACGTCAGGCTCGCTCCCCAGTCTTCGAGATCGCCCGACACCACCACCTCGTGGGCGAAGGCGGGCTCCCCACTGTCCTCTCCCACCAGGACGGATACGGCTTCTGGGATCAGGTGCAGTTTGGGTGAATCGCTGGTGATGCTGTTTGACAGCAGGTGGCCGATCACGAGGTCCAGCGTCGCAGCCGGGAGAATGGTGAGCAGCGTCCGCCGCAATCGCGCTTCGTCGATGAACCGCTCGCCCACCAGCGGTTCCAGCAGTGGGTCGAGTGTGGCAGCCTCGGGCCCCAGCCGGTACGATGCGGCGCCCAAGAGACGGCACGGAATCGCAGCGCGAACCTCCCATTCCGCGGTCGGGCGGCATCCGGTTGGATCGGAAAGCTGGGACGGACGGAACAGTGGGATGTCACGGCCCGACGGGTCGAAGGTAAACCGCCGCGTGCCGAGGTCGACTGGCGTGGCCAGGTTCACCTCGAAAGCGCGCAGCCGGAACAGGTGGAAGTTGATCTTCGGGATGTCGTATCGACCCTTCGACCCCCGAAGCTGACGGAGGTCGGGCGTGTGGAAGTAGTCGTCGAACGGACCGTCCACCTGCTCTCCTCCGCGGGGCCTCCTGAGATCGGCGAAGCCCCCCGGCGGTGTAAAGCTGACGGGACCCACGAGACCACCCGGCTCGGGATCGAGGCGGTGGCGGGCCCGCGCCAGACGCCGGAAGCTTTCCACCAGAACGCCGTCCCAGCCGGTGATGTCGCGGATGAGCGCGTCCATGACCACCGGCGTTCCCTTGCGCCTCCGATAGAACAGCGTCTTCGCAACGTCGACGCGCCTGCCGCGGCGGTTGAGCTCGTGGATCGGCCGTGCGCCGACGAGCTGACCGATGTAGGTCACCGCCCAGTCGTCGCAGAAGTCGATGAACTGGTCCTCCCACAACCGGTCGGCGCTGCGGCGCGCCACCGCCGCTTGTCGTGCCAGGATCTCGACGATGGCGCGCAAGACGTCGGGCTTCGCGGCGAGTCCATCCTCGTGACGATAGATGGCGGGGATCCACTCCCAGATCTTCTCGGCGTAGTAGCGTTCGAACTGGTCGCGGGCGAGCCGCTGGCTGTCCTGTTGCAGCAGGATCATCGCTACACCTCGCTCACAGTGATGGCGCGCGAAGCCGCAGGCATCCGAGCCAGTCTTGCCCTGAGCACGGCTGCAGACAGTCGCGGCGTGGCCAGCGCGAGCAGCATGTCACCGGCCGCGCTGTTACCCACTCTCAGTCTCGGCAGAAGGTTGCGATAATGGCCTTCATCGGCGGTGATGGCCGCCGGCACTGCCCTTCCGTCCAGCGTCATCTGACGAACCGAGATTACGCCTTCGACGGCGAGCACTTGGGAAAAGATGCGGCTACGGAACAGCGGGCAGCCGATTGGAATGTTCTGGAGGGCGAGAAGCCCGGTCTTCGAGTCGCCCAGAGTCTTCACCACGCTCTCCTCCACGGCATCAGAGTCGTGCCGTGCAGCTACCTCGAGATCGATCACGAGCCTGGAATCGATAGGCACGGCCTCGCACACTTGCAGCGGCGTATTGGGGTCGGCCTGACCGATCAGGTAGGCGCGCAGCTCATCGTCGATGTCACCACCATCGGCGATGAACCAGAGCTTCACGACCGCCCTCTGACACGTCTCATCCCAGGACCACGTCGCATGCGCGTTGATGACGCCGAAGTCGTACGCCAGCGCTTCGAAATCGAGAAGCGATACGGCCCGCCCGAGTATGAGAGCGCTCGTGGGAGCGTTTGTGCGGATGTCCTCGGCACGGTCGGCGTCGCGACCGCCGCCGGCCGCCACGGGATTGAGGACGCGCCGCAGGCCGGTTACCGGTCGAGCGAGCTGGGTGATCGAGTTGGCGGGCGGCTTGGCTGCGCCCACGCCGAACCGGTAGCTGGCCAGTACGTTGTCCACTCCAGTGGGTAGGCGGGCTCCTGTGGTCCCGTCTCCGAAGGTGACGAAGGACTCCTCGTCATCGTTTTGGCGAACGATGTAAACCTCGTCGTCGGGCCCGGAACCGAAGAAGCTCGGTACCTCCTTCCATAGTAGGCCGTTGACCCGGACCTCCAGCGTCGAGTCGCGACCATCCGGAGCCGACGAGTTGGCGAGATAGGTGAGCGGTTTCCGGGCGAGCTTGAAGGACTGGAACGTCTGCGAAGCGTCGCCACTGCCTAACACCTCGTTGGTGACGGTTTCGCCGCGGGTGGCGGCGACGAGATTGCCGAGCACGCTGACCGGCGGGCGTAGTGGACGCTCGAAAGCACCCTGGTCGTCGTTGAGTGAGATCCGCCCCCGACCCAATGAGTCGGCGGCATTGACAACCACCGTGCCTCCAACCTTTTCTCCGTGCTCCTCGGCGTCGTGCAGCAAGGAGCTCGTCCGGCGGGGATGTCTCCGGCGGCTCGATCGGCGGCTCGAGCGCGGCGCCATCGACGTCATCACGCTCTAGGTGCGTCTTGGCGACCTGGGTCAGCCGGCCGCCGTCCACCGTGTTGAAATGGACTTGGATGCCAGAGACCCAGCCGGCGGGCAGTTTGGGTCGAACGAGTATCTTGGTCGCCGGTATTTCGGGAGCGTCATCCGCGTCGTTGATCGGCACTGGCACGGATAGAACCGCGCTCACGAGAGCCGGCCGCAACGCGCCGGCCCGCTCGATGATCACCGAGTTTCCGGCGACGAGCTGCGGGTAGAGACCGTCGAGAACGATGCCCGTGCTGTGTCTCTCATCGGAGACGGACCTGGTCCCCAGGTTCGCATTGAGTGTCGCGCTGAGAGTGGGAGTCGAGACTTCGACCCGGCCGAGGTCGCGCAGCTGGCTGAGCTGCGGCGCGGGCTCGACGCTCACCCGAAGGTAGCTCTCACGATCACGCCCCCGGACCGTTTCGACTGCAGTCACCCTACCGGCCGCCATGCCTTGGAATGGGACGGCTGCCGGCAACGGCAATCCACGAAGGTCGAGCCTCACCTCCGAGCGGGTCGCCCCGGACAGCTGCGCGAGGGCCGTCGCGATCCGACCGCTGAGCGCCGTGAACCCGCCGTCGATCGATGGCGCGACGAAGGGCAGGCCGTCGTTGAGATCGCTGAATCTCCCGAGCGACGCCGTGGAGAGCACCAGGTTATTGGCGACGATCGGCAAGGTCCTGTCCCAGCGGAACAGCACGATGTCGTCCTTGCGCAGAGCCGCGCTGCCCAGCTCGAGCAACAGCTCACTCCCCGGCACCAGCCGGCGAACGGGAGCGATCGCCCACTGGTTACGCTTCGGCTCGATCACCGTGTCGAAACTGCTCTCGAAGACTTGTGGCGGCTCGCCATCGAAGGCGCCGGATCGGAAGGCGGTACCAGCGGGCACCACGCTGGGCTGCGGGCCTTCGGCGATGGCCGCCAGGACGACGGAGGCCGCGAGCCCCGGCCGGGGCCGATAGCTGATCAGCTCGACCAACCGGCGGAGGGAGGGCCGACGCATCGCCGTGCCCAGATAGGTCTCGTTCGCGATGCGTTCTTCGTAGAAGGCCAGGATGTCCAGAACGTAGGCCCACATCTCCACCAGCATGACGCCACGGTCGTCTCCTTCCCTGGCGCGCCAATCGGCCAGCGGCGGGTGGATGGGAATTTCGCGCAGCATCGCGCGCCTGAACTCCGGAAAACCGGCGAGTTGGCGCGGCAGCGCGGTCAGCCCCGCCGGGATGTCCGGCTTCGGCGGATGGATCAGCGCATCGCAAGGGCAGCAGATCTGTGCGGCGTTCATGGCTGATCCTCGACGCAGTCGACATCGGTTACGGTGCGTACCAGCAGCGAGCCCCGCTCTGGGAACCGCGGGTCGTTCTGAAGCCGGAGGATGCGGTTGTCCGCCGCCTCGAAGGTCAGATCGCTAAACAGCACGAGGTCTGTCAGTCCACGCGCGCGCAGACATATTTCCTCGACGCCCCGCACGCCGGGGACGGCTTGAATCGCGGCTTCGAGTGCCGCCCGGCGCAGCGGTGTGCCAAAGGTGAAGTTGTCCGGGTGGAAGAAGCCGGCCGGGCCGGTCAGCGCTGCGGTCACACGCTCCTCCACCTGCCCCGGGTAGGCGGAGGGGGCGACGCAGATCTTGACCTGCAGATCGAGATTGATGAACACGGGGTCACGCACGTACACCTCGCGCCCCACCTGGCGGACGCAATCGAGGGTGGTCTCCAGCTCGGTGCGCCGCTCGTCGCTGAGAAAGAAGGCGCCCAGCGGATCGGCGGTCGCGAACTCGGTCAGCCAGCTGCCTGTCCAGCGGGCGGTCGCGCCGGCGCGTTGGATCCAGGGAAGTAAACGCTCGGCGATCTCTCGGTAATCTTCGTCTCGCACAGCCCGCAGCGGCTCGGCCCTGAACGCCTCCGGCGCGAGCTGTTTGATGACCTCGGGCGGCTCCGGATCCACCCCTGTGGTGATCGGGAACGGATTGGTGACTGAGTCCGCGATCGCCGCGAGCGTGGGCCAGCTCACGGCCGGGTTGGGATCGGGATCGTCCAGAATTGTCACGGTGTCGGCCGGAAGATTGGCGCGAGTGCCGGGCCCGGTGCGGTAGCGCACGCGAAAGACCGTCCCGTCACTCGGAACCCGTCCGAATTCACCGTCGCCGAACCGGACCGAGAATCCGCTGCCCGCGGCATAATCGAGATGAACGACCTCCTCGCCGAGTCGGTGGAAGCCGATGATGCGCCTCCGGATGCCATCGTCCAGCGTGAAGGCGGGAACTTCTGGGTCTGCGTCCAGCAGGCTGCGTTGGTACTCCCAGCGCTGCGGGTCCGTCGGATCGACCGGTTCGAGCGTCGTGGCCTCCACCTCCTCGAGCTCGACCTCCGGATCCGCCTCTCGTAGTTGTCCGACCCAACCCAATCCATCGCTCTCGGTCTCCCCGAGCGAGTGGAAGAAGATCGGGCTGCGCTCGCCGGTGATCTCGTTGCACGGACCCTCCCGCTCCACCGCCGATGGCACGTCAGCGTCGGGGGCGGAGCCGATGACGAAGTACTCGGTGAACGTCTCGCCAGCGGTCGCCGGCACGACGTTCCCGCACACGACGGTGTCGCGCAGACAGAGCTCGAAGGGCAGGGCCTGCGCTTCATCCCAACGGATGCGGGTGATCTTGATCGGCACGCCTGCCTCGAGGCAGAGCGGGTCCTCGGTCGCCTCGACTTCGGTGATCCGTACCAGATGGCGACGCACCGGCAGCGATGGATCGGCGGGTGTGCTCTTCAGCACCATCAAGCGGCCGATCCAGAAATCTCCCGGCACGGGCTCTGGCGCGGGCAGCTGACTCGAGACGGGAAATTCGCCACGCAGGTAAAGCTCCGTGGCGCCTACCGCGAGGCAGGGCTGGCTCTCGTCCGGCACGTGAGCCGGCATGGCGTTCCAGGCGGGGTGCACCCAGAAGCGCTTCGGTTCTCGCTGGTCCCGGATGTTTTCGCCCACCTCGAAGGGGATCGCCTCGCCACCTTCGGTCGCCGCCCACACCCGCATGCCGGCCACGGCGAAGTCGGCGCCGGATGCCTGCACGGCGAGCATCGTGGTGGCGCTCAGTCCGTCATCCATGCGGTAGTCGACCAGGCGCGTGTGCCAGCGTAGGGAGCGGCGCTGGCTCAGCGTTTCGAGGTACGCCTCGCGGGAATAGCGATCCTGGATGTAACTGAACTCGTCACCGAGCGCCGCCATGACCTCGGCGAGCATCACCCCCGCGTCGGCCTCGATCTTTTCGATCCAGTTCGGATAGCGCTGCGCCGCGAAGTCGAGCAGAGCGCCGCGGATGCTCGGGAAGTCGCGCGCGAGGTAATCGACCGGGAAATCGACGGGCGGCTCTTCCGGGCATTCGCTGACCGGCTTGCAGTCCAAGCGGCTGGGGCACCCCTGCTTGAACGAGAACTCGACCGAATTGAAGAAGCGATCGATTCGGCGCTTGGGCTCGTCGAGGACGGTCAAGCGATAGATGGAGAAATCGCCGGGCTCGCGAGTCTGCACCTCGAGAACGGTCCGCAGGTCGCCGTCGAACGGCACCTGCAGGTAGGTGGCACGGACGATCGACACCTCGGCTAGTCGCTCGCCGCCGGAGATGCTGACGATGCGCACCGCATCGGGTGAGAGGTCGACGGGAAGATCGGCCGTCTGCACGATGGGGTCGTCGAGGTCGTCGGGGTCTATCAAGAAGAAGACACGTAGCAGCGTCTGGTCGGCGGGGTCGACCACCTGCACGAAGTCGATGCCCGTGACCGTCTTCGGGTCCTGTTCGCACAGCGCAGTCAGGCGATCTTCAGCCGGCATCAGAGCGTGACCTCCACGTTCAGAAAGCGCTGCTCGCGCCGCGCCAGGATCGTGTAAACCACCGTGACATCGAGGCGCTCATCACGCGCCTCGGCGGTGACGTCATCGACCCGGATCAGACGGCCGAGCCAGCGGTCCAACGCCTCGAACACCACCGTCTGAGTGAGCGAGGCGGTGCCCGGGCTGTTCGGCGCGAAGATCATCCGACGAAGCCCCGCGCCGAACTCCGGCCGATGGACCCGCTCACCCGGCGACGTGAGCAGCACCTGCATGATCAGCTGCTTGATGTACTCCTCGTAGTCGGGCTCCTGCGCGAGCCTGCCCACCGGCCGGTTGATCGCGAAGGGGTAGCGAATCGCGGTCGCACGTTTTTCGTTCATCACGGACCTAAGGGGCCGGGCCGGACGCCCGTTGTCTCAATATTCACAACTTCACCGTCCGCTCTTCCGCCCCCGCTCGGAGCATCGACTTC
>JABAOD010009375.1_pt2 | contig 13602 bp, 15 predicted proteins | sample 7062151 | NCBI WGS metagenome assembly JABAOD01 (sample SAMN14538626, study PRJNA623070) | marine sediment metagenome | biome: marine biome [ENVO:00000428]; feature: marine pelagic biome [ENVO:01000023]; material: deep marine sediment [ENVO:00002113] | place: India: Gulf of Khambhat ...
CCCCGCCCTGGAACCCGTCCTCAAAGAGACCCTGGGGGTGATCCTGTTCCAGGAACAGGTCCTAGGGGTGGCGCAGGCCGTGGGAGGATTCACCCCAGGAGAGGGGGACCTCCTGAGGCGGGCCATGACCCGGAAACGGTCCTACGAGGAGATCGAGAAGATGAGGGATCGGTTCGTCCAGGGGGCTTTACAGAAAGGGCTGAAGAGCGACGTCGCCCACCGGGTCTTCGACCAGATCGCCGCCTTCGGCGGATACGGATTCTGCCGCAGCCACGCTGCCGCCTTCGCCCGCACCACCTACGAGACGGCCTACCTCAAGCGCTACCACCCCGTTCCCTTCTACACCGCCTTCCTGAACCACGAGCCCCTGGGGTTCTACGCCCCCGAGGTGATCGTGGAAGACGCGAAGCGGCATGGGGTGCGCGTCCTGCCGGTGGATGTGAACCGGTCGCGCTCCTACTGCACGGTGGAGGAAGGGGCCGTGCGGCTGGGGTTCAACTATGTGAAGGAACTGGGCGAGGCGGCCTGGGAGCGGCTCGACGAGGAGCGCGAGAGGAGACCCTATCGCTCTTTGGAGGAGTTCTGTGCGCGGACCGAACTCCCCCGGGCCGGGGTGGAGAACCTCATCATGATCGGGGCCTTCGATTCTTTTGGTGCTCCCCGCCGAAACATCCTCTGGCAACTGGCTCAGATAAGAGGAGACAACCTCCCCTACCCAGACGACGGAGTCCGATTCCCTGAACTCACCCCCTGGGAGCGGACAGCCCTGGACTACGAGATCCAGGGGCTCACATCAGGCCCACACCTGACGGCTCATTTCCGCAAAGAGTGGAGCAAGATGGGAGTGGTGGCCAGCAGAGATCTGGTCAAGGTGCCGGATGGAGAACGGGTCAAGGTGGCGGGGCTGGTGATCACACGCCAGGCACCGGAGACAGCCAAGGGCCATGTGTTCATCACGCTGGAGGACGAGAGCGGCACCGTGAACACCATCCTCCGGCCCCACGTCTTCAAACGGTACGAGCGCCAGGCCAGGGGATCGTCCGTATTGATGATAGAAGGCCGAGCCGTGCAGGACGGAGGAGCCGTAAACATCTTGGTGGAGCGGATCTCGCCAGGCGCAGCTGCTTCGCTGGCTACTCCCGCCAGCCACGACTTTCACTAGCTAGAAGAGGGGATGGGGCCGACGGCCCGGAGGAGGATACGACATGGAAATCGAGTGTCCTTGCGGAAGGACAATGCACCTGGGAAGCTGGTGCTGGCACGGGATCCATTGCCCCTGCGGTCGGATCTGGCGGGGCACTCTTGAACAGATACTCTGGCAGGTGAAACAGACGCAGAAGAGGACTGGCTAGCCGGCCTGGGGAATCAGACCCATTACCTGCTGGAGGAGCAGGGCATTGGCAGGGCCTTGGTTCGAGTTGTTGGTGTTCATCATGGCGAAGACCTCGGCGGCCCGGCTCTGCATCACCTCGATACGTGGTTTCCACTCCTCCATCTCTTCGGGATTGTACCAGTAGTCGAACCGCTCCGCCGACGACTTCAACCCCTTCGCCTCCCACTTCTCGGCATTGCGGCCGTGGAATCGGATCACGGCCAGATCGTCGCTCGTTGCGGCGGCCNNGAGGTTCGTCCACTGAGACGAAAGGGATCTCCCGTTCTTCGAGGAACTCAAGAGTGTTCTCAATCCCGTCTGGGTCCAGCCATCGGAGATTCCGGAACTCGGCCGCAACGGTATAGGGGTCGAGAGCCTCCTGCAACGTCTCGATGTGGGCACGGTTTCTGGCGGACGGATATACCCAGTGGCCGAACTGTGCTAGGACGTATCCGAGCTTCCCGGCGTCGTGGAGCGGCTGCAGGGCACTCTTGTACCGCTGAAGCAGCTCATCTCGGAGATCGGGCGGGGTCTTGTCCCAGTATATGCGCGGCTTCTCCTTCGCCGCCTCCGGAAGAGCCTCACGAATGTCTTTCGGCATGGCCTTGATGCCTGCGCCGTGCAGGGTGAAAAGGGAGTAGAGCTTGATGTGGAAGGTGAACTCGTCTGGCGTTCGCTCCACCCAAAGATGCGAGTTCCTCTCGGTGGGAAGCGCGTAGTAGGAGCTGTCCACTTCCACCGTGTCGAACTGCGATGCGTAGAACCTCAGTCGCTCCTCGGCGCTCATGCTCTTGGACGGATAGAAGGCCTCGCTGTCGATGAGGCTCTTGTCGGTCCAGGAGCAGAGTCCAACCCGGATCTCTCCCATCCTCAGCCCTCCGGTGCCTCGAAGAGTTGCGTCTGCTGCGGCCAGTGGGGCGCAGGATCAGAGACGGGAAGCCTCATGATCTCCTGGAAGCGCCGTACGGTGGCGGGAGCGTGTCCTTCGTAGTGGTTGTTCGCGTAAGCGAAAAGCTTCCGCACACTTCGGGGCGCCTCCTGAAGGAGACTGGCCCAGCCACGAAGATCGTCTAGGCGATCCCGCTGAACCCGGTCATAGGTTCTCAGCCCCCAGTGATGTCCCACCCATCGCACATAGGTGAAATCCGCGGTGAATCGGATGGCCGGCGGCATGTTCCGCCAGTCGTTCAGCACCCAGGCAACGCCGTGGGCCTGAAGAAGCTCTCCTACATCGTCGCGATCCCAGTCGCGATTGCGGAACTCCACCGCATAACGGAATCCATCTGGCAACTGCCGCACGAACCACTCCAACCGGTCGAGGTATTCGGCGCCGAAGCCCGGAGGGAGCTGGACCAGAATCACACCCAGCTTTTCTTCCAGAGCCGATACGACCTCGAGGAACCAGGCCAGTGCCCTCAGCGTATCGGGTCCGGGCTCCAAGTACGAGTCATGAGTGATCTCGCGAGGCAACTTGCAGGAGAACACGAATTCGGCAGAATCCTCCGCTTCCATCCCTCCACGGTTCCCCGTCTAGGGATGGCGTAGAAGGTAGTGTTGAGTTCGATCGTCGGGAAGACCTTGCTGTAGAACTCGAGTTGGTCCCGGGTACCGGGTGGATAGAAGACTCCCTCCCACCCCTGTGCGCTCAGGCCTTGGGTCCCAAGCAGGTATTCCAGGCCGTCTCCCACGGTTGATCTAGATGGCGCGGCTACACAGGTGCGAGGAGGGCAGTCGCGATACCGGTCTCAAGCATGACCAGCAATCCCAGGCCAACTCCTAGGGCCCCTGCTACCAGGCGCACGCTCTCCATCAGTTCGCGCCTGCCGAACATCCGGAGGGTGAACGGAAGTCCAATGGCCGTGCTGACTACGGTCATCGCCAAAACTGAGGCCACGCCGAAAGCCGCAATGTAGGTCAGTCCCTCTACAGCCCCGTCCAGGGTCCCCAGCACCAGGAGCATGAGCGCGGCGCTACCTGCCAGGCCGTGGACCATGCCGACCAGAAAGGATTTCCTCCCGACGGCCTCATGGGTGTGTTCGTGGTCGCCGGCATGGCGGTGCAGGTGGACGTGGGTCTCGCCGGATGCGTGGGTGTGGGCGTGTACCCGCTTCTGCCAGAAGTCCCAGAGGATGTTTCCGCCCAGGAGCACCAGCATCACGCCCACGACGAATTCGAAAGCGAGCGCAATCCGAGGAGGGATCGTGACCTTGAAGACCAGCACCAGCACCCCAACCGCCAAGAGGGTCAGGGTGTGGCCCATGCCCCAGGAAGCGCCAACGACAGCGGCGCGCAACGGCCGCCGCTCGCGGCTGACGATCGTTGAGACGGCGACTACATGATCTGCGTCTAGAGCGTGCTTGACGCCCAGCAGCAGGCCGAGCGTGACCGTGGAGGCGAGGTTGGGGATCATAGGGGTCTGACTTTCGGCGGTGCCGGCTCCTCGAGACCACTATAGCGGCATTGTCCGCCGCAGCGCCAGTAGGCCTTCAGAAACGCGAAGAGGGACGGCAGTCAAACTGCCGCCCCCCTTCTGAACACGGTGCTGGCGCTATGCTGCTCGACCGGGACCGAGCAACGGACACGAGAAGTACTTGTCGATGACTCCGTCGTCGTCGGTGTCCATCATCCATCGACCGCCGACATATCCCGGATCACCAGGACCAAACTCCGTTCGAAGCTGCCCGTCGTCGACCTCAAGAAGCTGGAATGGACCGTGGGGTGGGAGATCTGGCCCGACGATCGAGTCATAGACCAGCCCCTGGCTGGTCACGTACACTTCCACCGCCCCATGTGGATTGCCCGTGCCGCGGGCAAACGCGGGCGATGCGACGAGCAGTCCCAGCGCAAGCACCAGCACGGTGATGCTCAGTAGCCGCTTCATATTCCTTACCTCCACTTTCTGCGTGGTTCCGAAACTCTTGGGTTGGCCAACCAAGGAGCAGTATCGGAGATCCAGATTGTGCGAATGCTACGAGGCCCTTAACGGTCTCTTACGGAGACACGCCAAGCGGGAACTGTGAAGTGAGCAGGTATTCAGCCGACGGGAGACGCCCAGGGCGGCCTGAGTCTCGCGGAGCGCCGGAGTGAGACTACGGCTGGCCGTAGACCAAGGTCTGGGGGAAGAAGGAGAACCAGCCGAGCCAATAGGCGAGATGGCCTGCGACGCGAGGTGCCTGTCGGCCCTCCGGCCCGACGAGGGCGTCCTCCGTCACCTGCCAGGCGCGTCCAAGCGAGTCGAAGACGGTATCCGAGTCTGACCCCTGGGTGAAGGTTTCTGACCCTCGATCGTAGGCGCGCACTTCGGCCCCTGCGTTGTATGTCACCGGACCCACGCGGAGATTGACGCCGTCCACCGACAGCTCTCCCCGAGTGGCCACCAGCACGATCGCTGAACCTGCGACCGTGTCGTTGACGACCTGCGCCTCGATCAGGATGTCGAGGGGGTAGGCCTTGGGGACGCCGCCCAGATTGATGGCGAAGATTCGCGACTTGTCCGCCAGCAGATCTGATCTCTGCCAGACCGGAAACATGGAGGTTGCAGACGAGAAGTAGTCGCCGTAGGGCGCTCCAGGAATGTACGGTCGGTCGTGGCCGGTGTTGATGTCTAGCACCAGAGTATCGGGGTGCTGGGCCTGCCACGCATGCCATGTCGTGATGACGCTGGGAAGAACCCGGAGTTGCAGTTCCCTGCCCGCCAGCTCACCCAGCACCGGCTCTCCAGTGAGCTGGTTCCATAAGGTGCGGGTCTGCCGGTCGTACATCAGCTTGTTGCTGCGATAGAGGAACCCGGACGAACCGAATGTGTAGGTTGCCCCATCGGAGGCACGTCCGTCGTAGGGAATGCCAGCGCCGCAGAGCGTGCAGTAGGCCAACGACATCGGCACTCCCCCCACCACGTCGTTTGCCATCTCGTGCCAATCCATGATGCGAAGCGGATAGGCCCGCGAATCTCCATCGATCGAAACCCCGAAGACAGGCTCGTGGGGATCCAAGTAGTCGGCCGATTCGGCAGGGATCATGGTGGCATTGTCCAGGGCGGGGATCCCGTCCACCCGGACGCCTCCCCATACGATCTCCTCTACACGAATTCGCGACGGCGCATCGTCCTCTAGGAACTCTGCAAAACCCGGATCGATCCGGCCGAGCAGCTCCCCCTTCCAGCCGGTAAACCCGGGAGGGGGGGCGAGATCGGTCGCTCCATACCACTCGACCCAGGAAGCCCAGTCCCCGCCGTGGCGCTGATCGGTGAGTGCGTGAAGGGCCCCTGCCACGGCTAGTGGGCCGACGCCGCGAACCAGACCCAGTTGGTTGGCCCGAAGCAGCTCGATGAAGACAGCTACAAACCGATCGTCCCCGGCCGCGATGACGGCCCTGACGGCGTCCTGAGCGACATCGGGTTCACCATCCGAGAGATCGTGCAGGAGTCGGGTGGCGTGCGAGTCGCTCAGAGNNCTCAGAGGCGCAGAGGGCTCCGGAGGCGGCGCGGCACTCTCAGCGAATTCGGGCTGCTCCGCATCGCCAGCGCTCGGCCTGCCCGCCATCGAAGACGCCTGGCACGAGACCATGAAGGTCGAGACGAGGGCGGTGCCCAGGAGGGCCAAGGCTGTTCTGCGAATCCTGGGCTCAGCCACGAAGCATCGTCCAGCCCGCCAGGCACGCTGGTAGTCCACGATCCACCTTGTCCAGACCCGCCATTGTCGGTTCTGCCTCGCTGCTAGTCATCGTCCCCGGAGTCTGATCGATGCCACTCGCCATAGTGCCAGGCGTACCTTACGAAAGCCTGACGGGGGCCGTCACCTCGGCCCTGGCTCGCGCCCCTCCTGAAACCCAACGACCCTCCAGGGCTGCAGGTCGAGCGGACATTCGTAATACCCCCGCAAGGATTGTGTGGGACGCTCGCAGTCAGAGTATAGTTACGTGACACCCCATCCGCGGTGACCTAGTGGGACAAGGCAAGATCCTGGTAGTGGAAGACGAGCCCAGCATCCGAGAGGTCGTGAGCCTCTATCTCGAGCGGGCGGGATTCGAGGTATCCTCAGTGGAGGACGGCCATGAAGCGATGGCCGCTCTGGAGAAGGATCCGCCAGACCTGGTGGTTCTAGACCTCATGCTGCCAGGGGTGGACGGCATCGAGGTCACTCGGTGGTTGAGGAGCCGCGACGACACCCCGATCATCATGCTTACCGCTCGCCGGGAGGAGGTGGACCGCATCGCTGGGTTGGAGATGGGCGCCGACGACTACGTGGTCAAGCCCTTCAGCCCGCAGGAACTCGTCAGCCGGGTCCGCGCGGTGCTCCGCCGGACTAGACCGACCGAGGAAGGCACTCGCGCCGAAACGCTCGAATTCGAAGGGCTTCGCATCGACCCGAGGACCCGGTTGGTGGAGGTGAGCGGCGAGGAGAGAAAGCTCACGGCAACAGAGTTTGACCTGCTATGGACTCTGGGACGACACCCGCGCCAGGTATTCACCCGCGATCAACTGCTCGATGTTGTCTGGGGCCTGACGAACTACATCGATCCCAGCACGGTAACCGTCCACATCCGGCGGCTCCGCGAGAAGATCGAAGCCGATCCCTCGAAGCCGCGCCACCTAGTGACCGTGTGGGGGGTGGGGTACAAGTTTGAGCCGTGAGGCGCCGGTGAGGAGCAGGTCTCAGGCGCCCCGCCTTGCGACGCTGTTGTTCTCCGGAGCAGTCGCCCTCACCTTGGCGGCGGCGGTGGCAGCTCTCTATCTCCTGATGCAGCCGTCTGCCGAAGAAGCCCTCTCAATCGCTCTGCTCCTGACGGTGACGGCGGCGATCTCACTCGCTGCCGGGTATGCGGCGCACCGGCTGGGCTGGATCGCGCGGTCGCCGCGGCTGAGCTGGACACTTCTGGCCGGCTATGGACTCGCCAGCCTCCTGACCTTCGTGAACGTTTGGGTCACAGCGAGACTGATGTTTGTGAGCCAGCACGACCTGATCATGGCGACAGTCCTCCTCGTGTTCGCCGGAGGCATCGCCATGTCGCTGGGCTACTATCTGTCCACGGCGATCACCGAAGACCTTCGCAGGATCGCTCTGAGCGCCAGGCATATCGCGAGGGGACGGCTCGGGACGCGAGTGCGCATCTCCGGCAGAGATGAGGTGGCCGATCTCGGTCGCTCATTCAATGAGATGGCAGCCCAGTTGGAGGACGCGGCTCAGCGTCAGATTGAACTCGACACGCTGCGTCGGGATCTCATTGCCTGGATCGGCCACGATCTGCGCACTCCTCTGGCCTCAATCCGGGCAATGGCAGAGGCCCTCGCTGACGGCGTAGTGAGCGAACCGCAGAAGGTCGAGCGCTACCTGAGCACGATGGAGCGAGATATCCAGACGCTTTCGGCCCTCATCGATGGTCTGTTTGAGATGGCGCAGGTAGATGCGGGCGGCTTGGAGTTGGAACTGGCCCCGGTCGCGGTCGAGGAGTTCATTGAGGGGACGGTGGCGCGTTTTGCGGAGCGGGCCAGAACGGCAGAGATCACGTTGACCAGCTCAACCTCCGATGGGCTGGGCGTGGCCCCACTGGACCGACAGAAGATGGGCCGAGTGATGGACAACTTGCTGGACAACGCGTTGCGGCACACTCCGGCCGGCGGACGGGTCGAGATAGACGCGTCTCAGGAGGACGATCGGCTCGTGATCTCGATATCCGATACCGGATCCGGCATATCAGAGGCCGATCTGGCTCACGTATTCGATCGTTTCTACCGTACTGAGAAGTCCCGAAGCCGGGCCACCGGTGGATCAGGCCTAGGCCTGGCCATCGCCAAAGGCATTGTCGAGGCCCACGGGGGGCGGATCGAAGCACACAGCGTGCCAGGACATGGGTCCCGGTTCACCTTGTCGCTGCCTCTGGACGTGACCATGGAGGCGGTACCCGGGAGCCCGGCGGCGATTGGGAGCCCCTCGTGGTGAGGCAGCGCTGGTCCCCTAGGACGGGCCCGCTAGGAGCATAGGACCGAGGCCGCGCGAGCGGTCGATGGGCCAGGCAGAAGAGGCGCGGAGGGCGTGATCGCCCTTCGCGCCCGTTGCTCTATGGGATGGTTCTGTTCGGGAGCGTTTCTGCTGTCGGGCCTAGATTGGCGGAGTCACCTCAACCGGTCCATTGATTTTGGTGATATTGAGTTCGAAGCTCCATTCGGCGCTCCCGCCCCCGCATGATCCGGAGAACCGCGAGATGTGCCTAACGGGAACCCCCAAGTCTATCGCTTCCCACACATCATCCGAAGCTTGAGCGACAGTGCACCCCAGTCCGAAAAGGAAGGAGAAGCCTCCAGACGAATAGTGCCGAGCCTCGACGCCGTTGACGGTTTCCGTTCCCACGAAGGCAAGATCCTCCGCATCGCTGAACAACAGAGGCGTGAGGAAGCCGGTCAAAGTGAAGGCCTCGTAGAGGCTGGGATCCACACCAGTGAGCGGCGCCCAGTCGCCGCTGGTCGCCTCTCGAAGCCAGAATCCGCCGGCGTCCTCTATGAAGACGTACTCGATGCTGGATTCGACGCCCTCTTCATCAGCGGTGTTCCATACAACGTGCTGAGCTCTCGATGGTTGGTTCTGTACCTGGCCGCTCCCCCGGAACGAGCCGCTCTGGAAGGTTCCGGCCGTGCTCCCCTCCCAGATCCAGGAGAACTCATACTCGAAGGAGTCCAGCGCGGCCAGCGCCCCCAAGGTGGCGGAGTAGGGGACGGACTCGTCCGTGTCGGCCGGAGCCGGCTCCCCCGTGTCGGCCGGCGCTTCTCCGGGCTCCGCTGGAGGCCGGTCACCCGGCGCGGGAGGACCGGGCTGAATCGGTGGTTCGGGCGTGGGACTCCGACACGCCCCCACGACCAGAACCATGGCGACGATCAGAAGAAGCCCCAACACTGCGGTGCGAAGCGTGCGGTTCAAGGTCTTCCCTCCTTCATGGCAGGCGAAAAGCCGGCCCGATCAGGATAGTCTGCAACTTCTGACCTGGGGTCTGAGGCCAAAAGGAGGACGGATTGTACCGGAGGCGGNNAGTGCCGTGGAGCGCCCGGTCAGCGTCTCAGATGGGTGAACTCGATCGCCGCAGCGTACGCCACGCTGAAGCCCGCCAATCCCAATGACGCCAGTCCCACAGTCTCGGGCACGAAGGTCTGGCGGCCAGTCCAGGAGTCGACAAACGTGATGGTGAAAAGCAGAACAGCGGCGGACAAAAGTATGGCGGTCAGTCCGGCGAAGAAGCCACCCCATGCGTGGCGGATTGCCGGCATGCCGACCGAGGCGAACCCGCGCAGATTGCTGAGGAGCACGACCACGGAGAAGAAGAGAACGAGTTCCGGTCGTGCGGAGGCGAATCCGAGAAGGTCAACCTCCTCCCCTTGCAGGATTAGGAAGAGGATACCGAATCCGAACGGCACTGCCGCAAGCAGCACATCAAACACAAACCAGCGAATGAAAGACGCCATATTCTTGCTCGCGGATGNNCTGGCCGCGTTTGCGGGGCCACGCCATCGTATCAGCGCGAGTTGCGGGGGTCAATGGCCCTCTCTTCCTACGAGGACGGGCATCATTGGAGCGACGGCTTGCTCCGCCCCGACTGGGTCTCCTAGAATCGCCGACCATGCAGCGTAGCAACCCCCGGAATCGACCCAGAGGCACGGGAAGAACGCGTCACCCGGTCGAAGACGCCTTGGGGCGCTCCCTTCGTGACTCCATGGGACGACCGCTCCGCGACCTTAGGATCTCCGTTACCGACAGATGCAACTTCCGATGCGTCTACTGCATGCCCAAGGAGTTCTTCGGTCGCGACTACTCATTTCTCCCCAAAGAGGAGATCCTGAGCTACGAGGAGATCNNTGACAGGCGGAGAGCCGCTGGTGCGCCCGCAACTTGAGCGGCTGGTCGCGATGCTTGCGACACTGCCGGACGTCGACCTCACCATGACCACCAACGGCTCTCTCCTCCAGGGGAAGGCGCAGATCCTGAAAGAGTCCGGGCTGGGGCGCATCACGGTCAGCCTAGACACTCTCGACCCGGTGGTGTTCGCCGCACTGAACGACGTGAGTTTCCCTGTCAGGCGCGTCTTGGACGGCATCAACGCGGCGGCATCCGCCGGACTGAGGCCGCTGAAGGTGAACATGGTGGTGAGGCGCGGCTACAACGAGGACAGCATCGTGCCGATGGCCCGCTTCTGTCGGAGACAGGGCCACATCCTCCGCTTCATCGAATACATGGACGTGGGTCACACCAACGGTTGGAGGATGGACGACGTGGTACCGGCCACAGAGATCGTTACGATCCTCAACGCCGCGCTGCCTCTTGCGCCCCTAGAGCCGAACTACCGGAGTGAGGTGGCGAACCGCTTCGCCTATCTGGACGGGGGCGGCGAGGTCGGCGTGATCGCGTCGGTGACCCGACCGTTCTGCCAAGATTGCACGCGCGCCCGGATCTCAGCGGATGGGAGGTTGTTCACGTGCCTGTTCGCCACCGCCGGACACGATCTCAAGAGTCTGATAAGGGCTGGCACTTCAGACGAGGAGATCGCGGCGGCTCTGGCCAGAATCTGGCGGGCGAGAGAGGATCGCTACTCGGAGCTTCGGTCCGCCGAGACCCTGGGCATCCCGAAGATCGAGATGTCCTACATCGGAGGCTAGGAGGGGCTCCCGGAGTCAGCCGGTCGGGATCGTGCGCGTGGCCGTCATCACCGCCAGAAACAGGAGCAGGAGACCGTAGACCAGTGCCGCGCCTCGATCGTCCCTGCCCCTACTGAGCGCCAGGTATCCCGGCAGCACCACAACCGTGGTGATGCCGTAGAGCCAGTGGATCCCCTCCCCTGGAGTGGATCCCCCGAACCAAAGCAGCAGCCCACTCAGGCCCTCCACGATGAACACGATCTCCGCGATATACAGAATGCCCCAGTAGGTACCGTCCACGCCCCGACCCCGCAGGTAGGCGAGAATGCCCCAGAGTGCAGCCAGGATCGTGAAAAGGAGCACCGTACTCGCCAAGCGCTCATGAATGAACAGAACCACCGCGCCTCCTCTCGCTCGCGAATACGAAGACTATGCCCTCGCCCGTCCCGGTTGGGCATTCCCAACCATCAATTGGAACCGGATGGGGGCGTGCTCTCCGAATTGAATAGCACGTCGGCAGGCATTCCAGGTGTGAGACGATCTTCCGGGTCCTCCACCTGGATCTCTACGGCGAAAACCAGCCGGACTCGCTCCTCCCGAGACTGCACCTCCGATGGCGTGAACTGGGCGCGACTTGCGACCAGAAGAACCTGCCCAGGGAAAGTTGAATCTGGATACGCATCAACCATGACCTGAACCTTGTCTCCCGAGCTGATCCGCGCCATCTGCAGCTGAGGGACGTAGACGGTAAGCGTGAGCCGATTGGGATCAATGATCTCAGCCAAAGGTGCGCCCGGAGCCGCCACCTCCCCCGGCNNCCCCGGCCTCACCAGCACCTCCCGCACGATCCCCTCGATCGGCGCCACAGGGGTCAACTCCTCCAACTGGTAACCGATCAACCGCAGATTGGCCTCGGCTTCCGCCACGGCGGCCTGCGCTGCCAACCGCTCGCCCTCAGGGTGACCGGCTTCGATCTGGCTAAGCTGTGCCCGAGCAAGGTCAACCGCCGCAATCGCCTGCCGAACTGCCGATTCCGCGGGGTGCAACTCGGCGTCGGGTGGATCGAGGGGACGGTAGGTGGCCACCAACAGGTCCAGTGCCGCTTGGGCCGCTTGCCTATCGGCCTCCGCCTGGGCAAGGGCGGCCTCGGCCGCTGAGAGAGCGTCGGCTCGCGGTTGCTCTTCCAGGATCCTTAGGCTTGCCCGAGCGAGGTCCACTCCAGCCCCCGCGGATTCGCGGGCCCTCCTCGTCGCTGCCTCATCGAGGCGAACCACTGCGTCCCCTGCAGCCACGGTGTCTCCGCGCGACACGAGCACCTCGATGACACGTCCCCCCAGTGCAGACGCCACCGTGTAGCTGCGCGCTTCTATGAATCCCGAGGCGCGGATCGGCCCTTCCAGGGCGTCCGTGTCTGCTTGGCAGCCGGGGAGCGCCACCACGAGGAAGAGGGCGGCAACGAGCACGTATGCGCGCCTGGCCGTCACGGCTCCCCTCCGAACCACACATCCGCCGACAACCCCGGCTTCAGCGACTGGCCAGGATTGGGAACATTGATGCGGACAGCGTACACGAGAATCACCCGCTCTTCGGGAGTCTGAACACTACGCGGGGTATACTCAGCCTCCTCGGCCACGTGTGTCAGCCTGCCCATGAACACTCTCCCAGGATAGGCATCCGCGCGGATCTCCACCGGATCCCCCAGGCGCGCCCGGCCTAGTTCTGCCTCCGGCAGATAGACAGTCAATTCCAGGTCGCCGAGCACGGCAATGGCCACCACCGGTCCTCCGGGCAGCGCCAACTCTCCCGGCAGGAGCAGATACTCCAACACCACCCCTTGGACGGGAGCGCGTATCTGTTGGGCGGCGATTTGATCCTCCAGCCCGGCCAGTTCTGCAATGGCGCCGTCTACCGCGGCCCGGCCCGCGTCGAGCTCAGCATCGCTGGCGCCTTCTCTCAAGGCCTGCAGTGCCGCCTGCGCGGCTTCTCGACTGGCTTGGGCACGGTCTACCCCAGCCTGGGCTAGGGCAACCCTCTCATCCCGAAGGCTCACAGGTACGGATTCCTGGGCATCCTCAAGGTCCAGCAGGGCGCCGTCCCATACCGCGTCAGCCAGATCCACCGCGGCCCGAGCGACCGCCAGGTCAGTGGCTCGTGCCCCCTCTTCCAGCATCCTCAGACGCGCGCGGGCACCCTCGAACCGAGCCAGCGCTGCGTCACGCTGGGCCTCCAGGAGCGAGACGTCTAGCACAGCCACGACCTCCCCCGCCTGCACCATCTGTGCCCGGCGGATACCGGCAGCGCTTCGACTCGACCCCCGTTCGGGTTCGCCAGGTGGAAGATCTCCTCTTCTAGAATGCCCGACGCCACGTAGCCCTGCGTCTCCGGGGCAGCCAGATCCAATTCCTCCAGGAGAGTCTGGCCCATCTCGGGGCTGGTCACCAGGAACCCAACCCCGATCAGGATGAGGAGAACGATCATCAAGATGACGATCCAAGCCCTACGCATACCAGACCTCAGTCACCGTCGCATCGAGGCAACAAACACATCCTCCAGCGATGGCTCGATAGCCGCGACCTCCCCCGGATCAATTGCGGAGCGGCGCAGCTCGGCCTCG
>JABAOD010000749.1_pt2 | contig 13600 bp, 14 predicted proteins | sample 7062151 | NCBI WGS metagenome assembly JABAOD01 (sample SAMN14538626, study PRJNA623070) | marine sediment metagenome | biome: marine biome [ENVO:00000428]; feature: marine pelagic biome [ENVO:01000023]; material: deep marine sediment [ENVO:00002113] | place: India: Gulf of Khambhat ...
GAGCCCTGCGCGAGGAGATAGTACCCCACTGCCAACGCCAGGACCGCCGCGCTCAGGAGCACCACGTTCCGCCGGCGAAACTGCAGGCGCGCTGGCGACCCGACCCTATTGATCATAGACACCCAGCCTAATGGCAGGTTCCATGAGCGTCAAGAATTCTCCGATACCGCTTCACACCTGTGGATTCCACTCATCCGCCGGGACGACCCAGCCGTCGTCCAACGCCTCCCGCCGGAGCCGATCCCGGCGGCGTCGACGAGTCCACAGTGCCACCAAGAGCAGTGCCACGAACCCCCAGAACGCGCTCAGCGACGTGATGAGCAACAACCAACCATAGCGCTTGCGGAGGTCGTCTCGCCAGAGTGTCTCGAACTGCCCGAGCGTGAGCTGGTGGGTGGCGCGCAAGGCCAGATCGAAGTCCGACGTGCTCGCGAGCGTCGTGAGGAGCGGCTCGAGCCCCCGGTCTCCACCGAGCCGTTCGAGGTGCAGCACCGCAGACGTCGCCAGTGCGTACGACGCCTCGGCTTCCGTCGCGCGGCCGGTGGATCGGAGATGCCGATCGAGGTCGCGCAACGACGGCACCACGCCTCGCAGCAGCGCCCAGTTCACCCGCAGGGCCTCGAGGCGGTCCCATTCGCCTGCCGCCCGCGCGGCGTACCCCTCATCGAACCACCGGGGAACACGGCGCACGACGCTGTGCAACGCGAGGTGCGCCAACTCGTGACGCAGCACGCGTTGAAAGTCGGGGGTCGGCTTCAGGACGACGGTCCGCGTCGCCGGGAAGGTCGCCGCGGCTCCCCACTCCGGGATGCGGCCGGCGGTGAGGGAATCGAACTGCCGATCGTTCCGCGCGAGGATGATTCGCACGGGGAGCGCGGGGGCGTCGGGAAGCCCCGGCCATCGGTTCAGCCGGTCCGCCATCTCCGCCAGCGTCGTGGCCGCCCGCTCGGATCCCGACCAGTACACGACCGTCACCCGACCCAAGTGCACGACGTTGGGCGCCGTGAGCTGGAGTGCGATGACGAGAAGGGGTCCTAGCGTGGGGGCTCCTGCCCGGACGCCGCCACCTCCAGCATCTCCTTACAGCGCTTGCCCCACGGACTGAACTTGTTGGCCTGGAACCCCTGCTCCCACGTGCGGCGCGCCGCCTCGCGGTCCCCGGCAAACCAGCGCACTCGTCCCAACTCGTAGTAGGCCTCGATGAGGTTGGGACCCAGCTTCAGGGTCTTCTCGAAGAACGTTTGGGCGTCGTCCAGCATGTCACGGGCGAGATACACCAGGCCGAGGTAGTAGTGCGCGTACAGGGTCGCCTTCTTGTCGTTGTCGAGCCGAATGGCCTTCGAGAGATGCTCGATGGCCTCCCCGAACATCCGCTTCTTGAGGCACAGATACCCAACGTTGATTCGGGCCAAAGAGTTGGCCGGCTCGCGGGTGAGCACCTTCTGGAAGGTACCGAGCGCGGCATCGTACTCCTCGTGCAGCATCTGCGCCCACCCCAGGAGCGATTCCGCCTGGCTCTCGTTGGGTGACAGCGACAGGGCCTTCGCGAGCGCCTGGATGGCGCCGGGATAATCGCCGAGCGCGATGAGGCTCCAGCCTTTTTCGACGAACGTCGAGGCACCAATGTGGTCCGCGTGCACCGGCGGGGCGCTGTCGATGAACCCCGGCACCCGGTCACTGGCGTCGCTCTGGGCGAGCCGTTTGTACTTGTCGACGAGACCGCGGATGTCCTCCTTCAGCGCCGTGAGATCGATGATGCTTTGATCCACCATCTTGAACAACTGGATGATCTCCCGCTTCACCCGCTCCCGCTCCTCGGGAGTCCGAACGCCGTCCACCCGCCGCGCGATCGCGTCGAACGTCGAGCGCAGGGACATGATCGACCCGTCGCTCATGCCGACCTCCGGTGGCCCGCCGGCAGCGCATGCGTCACGAGAGGGCGCTCACGGTTTCGAGGTTGGTGCGGGCAAGCTCGTGCTTCGGATTCAACTCGAGCGCGCGGTTCCAGTACTCCGTCGCGAGCTGTCGATCCTGTCGCTTGTAGGCGATGTTGCCGAGGCGGAAGTACACATCGTCACCGAGCGTGGGTTGGAGCCGAACGGCCCGCTGGTAGGCCTCCCAGGCATCGTCATAGCGCGCCGCGCGGTACAGCAGATCCCCCAGGTTCTTGGACACCTGCGGGATCACATGGTCGTCGACCGCGGACGTCCGGAGCAGGCCGGATGCTTCGTCCACGTCGCCTCGGGCTTCGAGCAGCACGGCGAGGTTGTTGGCCAGCACGACATGGTCGGCATGGGCCGTCAGGCCTTCCCGCAGCAACACCTCCGCATCGTCGAGCCGATCCAGGGCCGCGGCGGCCAACGAACGCGCCCAGTACCAGAGCGGACTGAGGCGCTGGTTCCCGACCGCGTCGCGGGCCTGGTCCAGGCGGCCGATAGCGACCTCGAAGTCACCGCGATGCAGCGCACCGATGCCCCAACCCGTGAGCACGCGCGGGTCGTTGGGCGCCAGGGCCGCGGCCTCCGAGTAGGCGTTTTCCGCCTCGTCGAACCGGCCGGCCTTCTCGTGGCTCAGCGCCAGGTTTGACAGCGCCGCAGCACGCGGGCCGCCGTGATCCAGCGCCTGCGTGAAGTAGGCCGCCGCCGCCTCCCAGTGGCCCTGCTTGAGCGCGATCAGCCCGAGATAGAAAAACGCACCCCCGTCGTTGGGGAGCAGCTCGACCACTCGGCGGAACTCACGGGTCGCCTCGTCGAGCATCGCCGTCCGGTAGAAGGCCACACCGAGATTGCGATGTTCGTCCGCCCGCGCCCCCCCTGCCACCGGGGGTCGGGGCGCTTGGCTGCGGCCGGTGCGATGCAGAAATCCCGCCGTCACCAGGCCGTAGAGCGCCTTGCCCACCTCGAATTCCACCAGGCCGGATTCCGCCACGACCGCCGAGACGTCGCGGGACCCGTCGAGCAGGGGCAGGAGCCGCTCTTGCTCGGGGGTGAGCGTCACGTCGGAACTCGCCACCCGGTCGCGGTCGACTGTGAAGATGATGTCGAACGCGGGAATCTTCTTCTCGATCAGGCTCCACTCGTCGATGCGGCGGGCACCCTCGAGCAGCAAGGACTCCGGGTTGATGTTGACCTGGAAATCCTGCTCGTCCGGCCGTACATCGGTCTCGAAGGTGAAATTGCCACGCGTCCACGTGAAGAGGTGATAGACCGCCTCCTCGATCTGAACCTGCACGTAGCGCTGCAGCTCCCCCTCGCTCAGCGCTCCGATCCCCACGAGGAGCTCGCCCAGGCGCTTGGCCTTCGCCTCCGACTGCAGCGCCGTGGCCCGAGACAGGTCCTCACGGGAGATGGCGCCGTTGCGGACCAGGATCTCGCCCAGGCGGTTCTTGCGGTTGAGCACCGAGGCGTGGATCACGCGACCCCGCTCGAAGTAGATGTAGCCGAAGTTCGAGCGGTCGGTGATGCTCAGGCATCCGGTCTTCCGGCCCATGCCCAGAAGCTGACNNCCCGCCGGGAGATCGCGCCGTTGGTGACGAGGATCTCCCCCAGCCGCCGTTCGCGGTGCTTGGACTGCAGCTCGATGGCGTCCGCAAGCTGTTCTCTGGTCACCCGACCGTTGCGAAGGAGCAGATCGCCGATGCGGTCGAGCCGGTTCACGATCGAGGCGTACACGATTCGACCCTTGTCGAAATAGATGTAGCCCAGATTGGTGCGATCGGTGACGGTGAGGCAGCCGCTCTTCTGACCCAGCGACAGGAGCTGCAGGACGTCGGCCAACGACGCTTCTTTGAGACTGCCCTTGATGGCCACTAGGCGAATTCCTCGATCACGCGTTCCTCAGGGGACGGCCACTCCCACACCACCTTCTCGCGACTCCGCACGTTGCTGATCGGTGAGCTGAGCACCCCGCTGGTACGGACCCGTCGGACCAGGCGCGACGTGGCCGGGGTGGCCCCCTCGAGCAGCGCGGTGGCAAACGCGGCCGTCGGCGGATCGCCCTGGGCCTCGGCTGCTCGAATCACGCGCTGGACCGCGTTCAACACGGAGCGAATGGAGTCGGCCGGTCGATCGGCCAGGTATTCGATCAGCTCCGCCTCCGCGTCGGCATACTTCGCCTTGAGCTTGCGGCGCACGATGCCGTAGCGGAGGTCTCGATCGGGCGGGGCCAGCTCGGCCACCAGACCGCCTTCCAGTCGCGTGACGAGTCGCTCCTCGAGCCCCTCGACGTCCTGAGGCCGACTGACCAGCGTGAAGATCAGCTGTCGCTGCTCGGCCAGCAGGGCGTTGTACAGGTGGAACAGCTCCTGTTGCGACCGCTCCTTGCCCGCCAACAAGTGGATATCATCCAAGAGAAGCGCCGTCGAGGAGCGATATCGTTTCCGCCACGCCTCCACCCGATCGCCGTCGATCGCGTCCAAAAGCTCGTCCACGAACTGCTGTGCCGACAGGCACGCCACCCGCGCGTCTCGCGTACCGGCCAGCTGATTCCCAACCCCGTGGAGCAGGTGGGTCTTGCCCACGCCGGGGGGACCCACCAGCACGAGCGGGTTGTAGCCCGTTCCGGGGCTCGCGATGACGGCGTTGGCGGCACTCAACGCCACCTTGTTCGCCTCTCCCGAGACCAGCGTGTCGAGCGTCCACGCCCCCGACGGCCCCGGTGGCGGCCGGCCTTCCTTCAGGGCAGTCTGCACGACACTGTCCGCTTCCTCGAGACGGTCGGGATCGTAGAAGATGGGATCGCTCACACGGTTGGGGTCCACTCGGGCCATGGCACGCTGGAACCCGCGCAGCCGGTCGACGTCCCGCTCATACTCCCGCACCACTCGCTCGACTCCCGTCGGGACTTCCTGCTGGAGGAGCGCCTCGAGACGCGTCGTGCGATAGCCGTCCCCGGCCCAGCGTTTGATCGTTTCGAGCACACGCTCCCGCCACACCTCGACCTGCTCGTGCACCGTGTGGCTGATGCCCGAGAGGAAATCCGCAAACTCGTCGCCCGAGGGTCGTCGCGCCTCGGGGATCGGCGGGCGGCGTCGTGGCGGCGGTGCCTCTCCCGACAGGAGCTGATGGGCGACCTCGCCCGTGAGGGCCACGTCGCTGACTGCCTGATACGCCACGAGGCGATTGAGCAGCCCCAGCAGCTCGCGCACGTTTTGCACCTCGAACCCGGCCACCACGTCGAGCACGCCGGGACCGATCGTCACCCCGCGCTCCAGCGCGCGCCGCTTGAGGATCGCGAGGCGCGTCTCGAAATCCGGCGAGTCGATGTCCACCACCAGGCCGCCGTCGAAGCGCGCCACCAGCCGGTCATCGAGTTCCTGGATGTCGGCGGGCGGGCGATCGCTCGTCAGCACGATCTGACGACTGCCGGCCTGCACCTGCTCCGCGATGCGCAACAGCTCGGCCTGCATCTCCCGCCGATGGGTCAGGAACTGGACGTCATCGACGAGAAGGACGTCGACCCGGGCGAAGCGATTCCGCAGGGCCTCGCTCTGCCCCGCCGCCACCGCCGCCTGGTACAGCTCGACGAACTCCTCGACGGTGACGTATTCGACGTCCGCCCCGGGGGCGAGTCGGCGCGACATGTGCCCGATGGCGGTCAACAGGTGCGTCTTGCCGAGTCCGCTCTGGCCGTAGATGAACAGCGGGTTGTACGCCGTGCCTGGCGACTCGGCGACGGTCCGAGCAGCCGTGACCGCGAGCCGATTGGCCGCTCCGACCACGAACGAATCGAAGGTCAGCCGGGGATTCAGCTCCATGCTCACCGCGCCGCCTCCTCGCTGAGCTTACGGAGCACCTGCTCGGAAATCGCCTTCAGCGTCTCGAAGACACCCACCCCGCGGAGGGCGTCCGACGCGAACGACGGGAGCCCCCAGAAGTTCAGTGCCTCATCCAGCTCCGGCGGGCGGAGGATCAGCTGCGGCGGTAGGTCCTGCTTGTTGTACTGCAGCACGAGGGGCATCGAGCGCATGTCATCATCCATCTCGACGAGGTTCGCCTGCAGGTTCTGCAGGCTCTCGATATTCTCGTCCAATTGCCGCACCTGACTGTCGGCCACGAAGACCACACCGTCGGCGCCCTGGAGCACCAGCTTTCGCGTCGAATTGTAGTATACCTGCCCCGGGACAGTATAGAGGTGAAACCGCGTGGTGAATCCGGAGATGGTTCCCAACTCCAGCGGCAGAAAGTCGAAGAACAGCGTTCGCTCCGTTTCAGTGGCGAGCGAAACCATGCGGCCGCGACGATCGTCGGGCACTCGACCGTAGATGTACTGGAGATTGGTCGTCTTTCCGGACCGCCCGGGTCCGTAGTAGACGATCTTGCAGGTGATCTCGCGGGTCGTGAAGTTGACTAGCGACACGGCGTCACCGTCCGAAGAGGCTCGCGAGACTCTCGTTCAGCTCGCGCTCGAAATCCGCCGCGAGGATCGGCGCGCGCGGCACCTCGGGAATCGGAGCGGCCACGACGAGCTGCTCCGCCAAATCGCCGAAGAATAGCTGCACGAGCCCCAGAGACGAATCCGGCCCGTAGACCACCAGCACCAGGAGTTTGCCCCGATGCGTGTCGAGGGCGCCGAGGAACACCCCGTATTGGCGTCCCTGATGGTTCAGCGCCCGGAACTCCCGCTCCCCGAGCATGCGGGCGATCTCGCGGGTGGAGGAGAAGATCGCCGCACCGAGGGCCGCCGACGCCATGACGTCCACAGCCCGGGTGAACCCGTGCTGCGCCAGCACCTGCCCGGCCGGCGTCATCAGCAGTGTGAACCGGGCCCCGGACTCGACCACGAACCGATTCAAGGGCTCGAGTGTCCACGCCTCGACCGCCCGCGTCCGCCTCACCGCACCACCTCCGCCACCCGAAGCATCTCGAGACGTGCGAGGCCGACGTTCATGTCCGACCCGCCAACGGCGACGACCAACACACCCGCCGGTGCAGGCACGATCGCGAGCGTGCCATCTTCGCCCTGCAGCTGCAGGAAGCCGAGGTCGCCCACGGCACTCGTCTTCGTGACCATGGTGAAGCGCCGGGTGAGGCTCGCCGCCAGCGCGGCCACGGCGCCCCCCCGGATACCCTCCATGAGCGATTCCGCCACCACCAAGCCGCCGTCGGCCTCGACGAGCATTGCTCCCCGCACACCACCGACCCGCGTGACCTGATCAAGGAGCCGAACATACGGGTGGGTCACGGGTGACCGTCTCCCAGCCAAGCTCGCGCCGCGTGGCCGGCCCGCTCGGCCAGCACCGCGAGCCGCCCCGCCGGCACGCTACGATCGCGCACCACGAGCAACAACGTGTCTGGATCCGGGCTGCTGACGTGCACGTTGCCGTCGGCCGCCTCCGCCACCATCCAGCGCCACGCGCCAAGACCGAGCATCCGAGCCGTGCGCTCCGCCTCCTGCGCCGCGCCGGACAGGTACGCCGCCGCGGATTCCGACACGTCGTCCCCGGTCGGGCCGCGCAGCCGACCCCCGAGCACGCGTCCCCGATCACTGACCAGCAGCATCCCGTCGTCGGCGCCCTCGAAGCCGCTGAACACGGGATCGACCGGCGCCGGTTCCGGCGCCGGCGCCGCCGCGTCGACGGCGGCGCGCACGGTCATCAATGCCTGCACAACCGTGTGGTCCGTCGGATCCACGCCGAGCGCCGTTTCGAGACGGTCGAGAGCCATTTCGATATCCCCATCCCAGAACGACAGGAACCCCAGGCCCTTCAACGCCCCGACGTGCCTCGGATGCCGCTCCAGCACCCGCGTCCACACGACGCCCGCCCGATCGAGGTCGCCGATGTCCACCAAGATCCGTGCGTAGAGATCATGGGCTTCCGCCAGGCTCGGGTGCCACTCGAGCCCCGTGAGGGCCACGCGGACCGCCGATTCGAGACGCCCCGTTCGCCGGAGTTCCTCACCCAACTCGAGGAACACGAGGCTCCCGGGGTCCCGGTCGAACAGGTCCGCCATTGCTTGCAGTTCCCTAGCCACGGACCACCTCCAGGAACCGCGCGAGCGAGGCCGCCGCGCGCACCGCGTCCTGCACCTGTCGCGCCTCCTCGGCGAGTTCGTCGGAGTGCGCTGCCAGCGTGAGCCATCGGTTCCACCAATCCGCGGCTTCCGTCAGGCGTCCCTGACGCACCAAGGCATCGCCGAGCAATCGATGGGCGTCCATGATCAGGGGATCCAGCCGCAAGGCCTTGCGAAACTCCTGCTCCGCCTCCACTGGGCGTCCCGCCAGCAGGTGCGCCCGTCCAGCGACCACCAGGGCCAACGGCTCATCGGGAAACCGCACGCGCGCCGCGCGTGCCCAGTGCTCCGCGCCGTCGACATCGCCGGCCTCGAGCGCCGCGACCGCGTGCTCCACGAGCGACTCGAGGTCCGGCCCGACCTCCCCAGCCCAGTCCGCCGCGTCTGCGCGGTCCAAGAGTTGAATGATCCCCGCGCTCTCGAGCCCGAACGCCGTCCGCGCAATGTCGAATTCCGAGCGTCCCAACAGCTCACCGATGGCGCGAAGATCGCGCTCGCCATCCACGACGGCAAGCAGCTCCCACTCCGCCGCGAAGAGCTCCAGCCGGCCGCCGTCCGCGTTGGCGGCCGCCAGCACGGGAACGATGCCGGCATGCGGTACCCGTGCCGCGATGCGCGACCACTCGTCGATTCGCCGGGTGGCCTCGAGCAGCAGTAACCCCGTGGGAATCCGCACGGTGGCCTCGGCAGCGATGTCGACAGGCGGACCTTCGCGGAACGCGAAGTACCCCTCGCGCCAGCTCATCATCTCGAACACCACCTCTTCGATCTGCATGCGGACTTGCCGGTCGAGCTCGCGTCGGCTGAGGCTCCCAATGGCCACGAGGATCTCGCCCAGGCGGCGTCGGTCACCACGGTGCTGCATGCCACCCGCGCGCTGGAGATCCGCTTCCGTCACCTTTCCCGCCTTGAGCAGCACCGTGCCCAGCGGATGCGGGTTGCTGTCGATTCGTGCGTGGACGATGGCGCCCTGGTCGAAGTACACCGACCCGCGATTCTGACGCACGCGCGACGAGACGGTCAGCACCCCCGTTTCCCGACTCAGGTCGAGGAGCTGGAACACGTCGTGGATGCTCAGCTCGCGCAGTGGCCCTTCAATTGCCATCGGACGGGTCCTCCACCGGGAAGATCTGTTCGAGGTCGAGCGCCGTCGCCGCGAAGTGGCGGGCACGTGCCGCGGCGGGACCGTCCGGATCCAGCTCGATGACCCGCTCCCAGCACCGCACCGCTTCGCGGAAGCGATGCCGCCGAGCCTCGGCGATGGCCGACAGGAAGAACGCACCGACATTGGTGTGGTCGTAGGTCAGGAGTCGCTCGAATGCGTGGACCGCCTCCTCGGGGCGACCGTCGTCCAACAGCGATCGGCCCAGCGCGGCCAGGGCGTCCACGTTGGACGGATGCCGGTACAGCAACTCCGCCAGCAGATTCACCGCCCGGGAGGGCTCGCCGTTTCGTCGGTGGAGGTTGGCCAGCGCCAGGAGCGCCGTCACCGACTGCCGGTCCGCCATCAGGGCCCGGCGGTACGCGGCCTCGGCAGTGCTCGCGTCCTCCAGCCGCTCACTGGTGTGACCCAGCCCGATCCACGCCGAGGCGTCGGCAGGATCGAGCTGCACGGCCGCCCGGTACGCCACGCGGGCCTCCCGGTAGGCTCCCAACGCGGACCGAATCCGACCCTCGAGCTTCATCAGATCGACGTGCTGCGGTGCCCTGGACCGTGCCTCGCGCAGCGCGTCGAGTGCCGGAGCCGGCTGACCCATTGCCAGGCGTGCTTCCGCGAGGGTCGCGAGCGCCTCGATCTCTCCGGGATGGTCGGCGGCGAGCGTCGCCGCCGCTCCCAGCGCCGCCCCGGATTTGCCGAGGGCCAGGAGTTGACGGATTTCGCCGAGCCGAAGGTCCGGCCGGTGCGGCGCCGCCTCTCGCGCCGCCCGGTAGCGCTCCAGGGACTCGCCGTACAGCCCGCGTCGGGCATACAGCTCGCCGAGCAGCGCGTTGCCTTCAATCGGATCGTGGCCCCCCGCGAGCCCGTCCCGCACCACATCGCTCGCCACTTCCAGGTCTCCCTCAGCCGCCAGCGCCCTCGCCCGTCGAAACGGCGAATCCGGCGGTACCGGCGGTCCACCCGCCCGCCCGTCCAGATCGCTGAACAGATCGTCCAACAACCCGGCCTCGAACGCGAACCCCTCGCGGCCCAGTCCCGCCGAGACGTCCGCAGCAATCTCGGGCAGGATGACCAAGCTCGGATCCTCCTTCATGAGGTCGATCGCGAGCCGAAATCGGCCGGGCTGGTAGTACGGGTTGAGCGTCTGTGCCCTGGTCACCTCCAGCAACGCCTCGTCATACTCGCCGAGCCGCGACAAGGCGAAGCTCAGTCCGTAGTGGGCATCTGCATCCTCCGGATCGGCGTCCACCGCGCGAGCGAAGGCGTTGCGCGCGTCGTCATGCCGCCCCAGTTCCGTGAGGACCAGACCCACCCCGTTCCACGCCACGGCGTTGGCCGGCTCGTGGGTGAGCGCGCCACGGAACGCGTCCATCGCGTGTTCGAATTGGCGGAGTCGGAGAAGGAGCAGCCCGAGGTTCACGCGTGGGAGGACGGCCCCGGCCTCGACCTGCATGGCCTGGTAGAAGGCCTGGACCGCTTCCGCCGTGCGGCCGAGGTGAATGTGCACGACGCCCGTGTTGTTGCGCGCGTACACGTGCGCGTGATCCAGCTCGATCGCCCGCCGGTACGACTCCAGCGCTTCGTCGAACCGCCCGAGCTGGTGGAGCACGACCCCGCGCTCGTTCCACAGCTTTGCGGAGCCCGCCAGCTCGTCAACCAATTGCTCGTACAGCTCGAGCGCGGCGGCGTGATCTCGCTGGAGAAGATGCACCGATGCCGCGGCGGGCAGGACGAGATTGCGGTCGTCCCCCTCTTCGAGTGCCAGCCGGAATTCGCGCAGGGCCTCGACGTACAGGCCGCGGCGCCGGAATCCCAGGCCGAGGTTGTAATGCGCGAGCGCGGCACTGGGACGCCGCTCTGGCAACGCCGACCCGAACGCCGATCGCTTCGAGGGGGTCTCCAACGAGAGCTGAGCCGACGGTCGCCCGATGAGCGGGCTCAGCTGGATGGCACGTCGAGTGGCCTCGTTGGCCTCTTCGTGGCGACCGAGATCTCCGAGCACAAAGGCAAGCTGGTAGTGGGCCTCGGGGTCGTCCGGGTCGGTCCCGACAGCGCGCTGCAGCGATTCGAGGGCTGCTTCGTACCGCCCGAGTTCGTGCAGCACCGTGCCGAGATGGCGGCGCGCTGTCGCGTGATCGGGATCCAGGGCACAGGCCCGCTCCAACCATTCGCCGGCGGCGCGTGCACGGCCAAGCGCCCGTTCGGCGAGTCCCAACTCGATGAGCACGTCCACACTTGGCTGCGCCCGCGCGACCAGTGCCTGCAACTCGTCCACCGCTGAGTCGTACCGCCGCAGGGCCGCATACACTCGGGCGAGTTCGTGGCGGGCACCGTGATCGTCCGGGTCACTCCGCAGGCGCTCTCGCAGCACGGCGATCCGGCGGTCGTAGTGTCCGGACTCGGTATGCGCGATCTCCAGGTTGCGACGTGCCGTGCGCAGCCCCTGATCCAAATCGACGGCTCGGCGGAACTGCTCGACCGCCTCGGCCACCAATCCGTGACGGTACAGCACGACGCCCAGGTTGTTGTGGGCACCAGCGTCCGCCGGGTCGATCCGGTCGATCAGCGAAAGCAGAATGGGACGGTCGCGGTCCGAGGACACAGTCCTCGGCGAGGGATCGAGTGGCGGGGCCGTCATGGGCCTGGCACGGGTTGCGGGGCGATCGGACGCCTCGTCGTTGGCCGGTGGGATGCCTCGTCTTCCCGCGGATCGAGCGTGCCTGTCGCCCACCGACGGCGCCCCGCCCGGGTCCGTGTCATCACTCGAAGAAGCGAAGGTATGCGAGGGCATCGGTCCGATCAAGGAAACGCTCGTCATCCGACGCGGCGGCCAACGTCGCCCGAAGGTCGTGGGGCCACTCGCTCCGGAACTCGACCGGCGACCCCGTGAGGGGGTGCGTGAACCGCAGGGACGCCGCATGCAGCACCTGGCGCGGCGCCGCCCGTTCGATCGCCTCGGCCGCCGGGCGCTGTGACCCGGTCACGCGCCGGGCGCCCCCATGGCCATAGGTCGGGTCACCCACGATCGGATGTCCGACGTGCGCCAAGTGTACGCGAATCTGGTGCGTTCGGCCCGTGACCAACGCCACATGCACCAGGTCGCACACCGCGAAGCGCGCGACCTGTCGGACGTGCGACACGGCCCGCCGGCCCGTCGCGAGCACGGTCATCCGTTTCCGATCCTTGGGGTGCCGGGCGACCGGGGCATCGATCTCCACCTCACCACTCACGTGCCCCCACACGAGCGCGGCGTAGCGGCGCTCGATCTGACGTCGCCCAAGGGCCCGTGACAGCGCGCGGTGCGCCGCTTCGGTCTTGGCGACGATGAGCAGCCCCGACGTGTCCTTGTCCAGGCGGTGCACGATCCCGGGACGCCCGGTCGATGCGCCGCCCAACGCTGTCCCCCGCGCCACCAGGGCGTTGAGCAACGTGTCCTCCCAGTGGCCGGGGGCGGGATGCACCACCAGTCCGGCCGGCTTGTCGAGGACCATGACGGCCTCGTCCTCGAACACGACCGTGAGCTCCATGGCGTGCGGCACCAGCCGGCGGGGAGGTGCCGTCTCCGGGATCTCTACCACGACCCGATCGCCCCGTTGGAGCGTGCGGGACGCGCGCGCGGCCTGCTCGTTCACGCGCACCCGGCCGTCGGCAACCAGTCGGGCGGCGTGCGTTCGGGAAATCGAGAGTTGATCGGCGAGAAAGCGGTCGAGCCGTTCGGTGGCGTCGGCGACGATGGAGAACGCGTGCGCGATGGCCGGAATGCGCTCAGGCCTCCTGAGGGTCGGTCCGCTCCGCTGCTCGATCGGGGTGGTCCTTGCCCTCCTGCCACAGCACGATCGCGAGCGCAATCGCACCACAGCTCACGGCCATGTCGGCCACGTTGAAGGTGGGCCAGTGAAACGAGCCAATGTAGACGTCGATGAAATCGACCACGCCGCGGGCCGATCGCAGACGATCCAGGAGATTGCCGACCGCGCCGCCGCACACGAGCGCCAGAGCGGTGAGGCGAAACCACTGGTTGGGGGCGGTGTGGCGCACCATCGATCCCAACACGATCAATGCGACGATGGCGAGCCCCATGAAGACCCAGCGGGAATACGCGCCGACGTGGATGCCGAATGCGGCGCCGGGATTGTAGACGAGCCGCAGGGTGAGCCAATCACCGAGCACGCGGACCGGCATCGGCCCGAGCGTCGCCACGGCGATCTGCTTGGTGACGACGTCGAGCAGGACGACCGAGCCGACCACGCCCCAAAACAGGGGTCGCTTAGTCCCGCTTGGCATCTTCCTCTTTGGCCTTGNNCCGCGCGTGCGGCAAGGCGTCGAGGCGCTCGAACCCGATGGGGTCGCCGCACTCGTGACACATGCCGAACTCCTCGGGCTTCGCGTACAGCCGACGGAGCGCTTCGTTCACGTGCCAGAGGTAGCG
>JABAOD010009516.1_pt1 | contig 13599 bp, 14 predicted proteins | sample 7062151 | NCBI WGS metagenome assembly JABAOD01 (sample SAMN14538626, study PRJNA623070) | marine sediment metagenome | biome: marine biome [ENVO:00000428]; feature: marine pelagic biome [ENVO:01000023]; material: deep marine sediment [ENVO:00002113] | place: India: Gulf of Khambhat ...
GGTGAAGCCGATGAGGTTGTTGACCACCACGTGCACCGTGCCGCCGACCGAGAAGCCGTCGATGTCGGCCAGGTTGAGGGTCTCGGCGGCGATCCCCTGGCCGGCGAAGGCGGCGTCGCCGTGCACCAGCATCGGCAGCACCTGCTCGCGTGCGTTATCGCCGCGCCGCTCCTGGCGGGCGCGCACCGATCCCTCGACCACCGGGTTGATGATCTCGAGGTGCGACGGGTTGAACGCGAGCACCAGGTGCACGGGGCCGGCAGAGGTCTGGACGTCTGATGAGAACCCCAGGTGGTACTTGACGTCTCCTGACCCACGCCCGACATCGATCTTGCCCTCGAACTCGCCGAACAGAACCTTCGGGTGCTTGCCGAGTATGTTCACCAGCACGTTGAGACGGCCGCGATGGGCCATGCCGATGACGATCTCCTTGACGTGATTCTCGCCGGCGCTCTGAACAATTTCATCGAGCATGGGAATCAGCGCGTCGCCGCCTTCGAGAGAGAATCGTTTCTGGCCTACGTAGCGCCGATGCAAATAGTCCTCGAGCTTGCGGGACGCGGTCACCCATTTGAGAATGTCGCGCTTTTTCTCGTTGGAGAAGTCGAATCGTCCGTGCACCCGCTCCAGGCGCTCTTGAATCCAGCGCTTCTCGTGGGTGGCAGTGATGTGGGTGAGCTCGACGCCGATGGTGTTGCAGTAGGTCGCCTTGAGAAGGTCGCGAATCTCGCGAAGGGTCGCCTCGGATTCCATGAACAATGACGCCGTGTTGAAACGGCGATCGAGATCCTCTGCCGTAAATCCGTAATGCTCCAGGTGCAGCTCGGGCACTTCCGGACGTTCGAGAAGCTTGAGCGGATCCAGATCCGCCTCGCGGTGACCACGATAACGATTGGCGCTGATGAACTCGAGAACCTTTACCTGCTTCTCGGCGAGCACGGAGCGTGACTCGATGTCCAGGGCGGCCGTGCCGCTCGGCGCCGGCCCCTGCTCGGCAGCGCCGAGAGCGGCGAAGTAGGCCCGCCAGCTCGGGTCGACGCTCTCGGGGTTTTCCAGGTAGCGTTTGTAAAGCGAATCGAGGAACTCTGCGTTCCCGGAGAAGAGCGCACTGCCATTCGGCATGACGTTATCCTGACTGTGCCTTGGGCCCACGCCTCATCGGATGGGGGCGACTGGCCCCGTTCAGCGTCGTCACGGCAAGATTTGTTCAAGAATTGGGCAACGCCCGTTAGTTTAGCCGATCAGCCCATGACATGGGTACAAAACGCCCCGTTCCTGTGCGATCATAGTGCGCCACCGTTGGCAGAATAATCGCATCGCGATAACGGGTGAATTCGCCGAGCCGCGGCCGCCCGGAGAGCGTCGGCGGTGCGACCGGATGCCCGGCGGGGGCCACCGGCGGCAGAATCCGGACCCTGCTCGCCGGGGTCGACTAGACTCCGGCTCAATCGCCTCCCACGTACACGGAAGGCCCCTTGCCGGCGGTCCTCCAAGACGCTCCTGCGGTTTGAACTAGGGGACAGACACATGGCCAAGACACGCACGGTAACCGTGACCGATAACGCCACCGGAAAGAGTTTCGAGGCCCCGGTGATCGAGGGCACCCACGGCAGGCCTGTCATCGACATCAAGGGCATCAGTCAGGAGCTCGGCTACTTCGTTCACGATCCGGGATACGCCTTCACCTCGAGTTGCCGCAGCGCGGTCACCTACATCGACGGCGAGCAGGGGGTGCTGCTGTATCGGGGTTACCCCATCGAGCAGCTGGCCGAGCACAGCAACTATCTGGAAGTCTGCTACCTGCTCATGTTCGGCGAGCTGCCGACGCCCGAGCAGTGGGAGGAGTTCAACATCCTGGTGCGCCGTCACACCATGGTGCACGAGGGTATCCGGCGGTTCATGAACGGGTACCGTGCCGATGCCCATCCCATGGGCATGCTGGTCGGAATCATCGGCGCGCTCTCGACCTTTTACCATGACTCGCTGGACATCAACGATCCCGCCAACCGGGAGCTGTCGGCCGTGCGGCTCATCGCAAAGATGCCGACTATCGCCGCCGATGCCTACAAGTACACCATCGGCCAGCCCTACATGTATCCCGTCAACTCGCTCGGCTACGTGGAGAATTTTCTGCAGATGATGTTCGCCGTTCGTGCCGAGCCCTACGTGCCGAACCCGGTTGCCGTGCGCGCTCTCGAGCTGATGCTCATTCTGCACGCCGATCACGAGCAGAACGCGAGCACCTCCACCGTGAGACTCGCCGGCAGCTCCGGGACCAATCCGTTCGCGGCCGTTGCCGCGGGCATCGCAACGCTCTGGGGTCCGGCGCACGGCGGTGCCAACGAGGCCGTCATCAACATGCTCGAGGCCATAAGCGATCCCAACGACATACCGAAGTACGTGGAGCGCGCCAAAGACAAGAACGATCCGTTCAGGCTCATGGGCTTCGGTCACCGCGTCTACAAAAACTTCGACCCGCGGGCCACGATTATCCGGCAGGCGTGCCACGATCTGCTCGCCGATCTCGATTCGAAGAACGAGCCACTTTTCGAAATCGCGCGTCAGCTCGAGGAGATTGCGCTCAAGGATGATTACTTCATCGAGCGCAAGCTCTATCCCAATGTCGATTTCTACAGCGGTATCATTCTCAGCGCGCTTGGTATTCCGCTCAACATGTTTACCGCTATCTTCGCCATGGCGCGCACGGTTGGCTGGATATCCCAGTGGCTGGAAATGATGGTGGATGAGGACCAGCGTATCGGTCGGCCGCAGCAGGTCTATATCGGCGCCGCGCGCCGGGACTACCTGGCGATGGTGGATCGCGGCTGAGAAGCTGCCAGTTCGAATTCCGTTAGGGAGACACTTCAATGAAAGACCCGGTACGTGTTGCCGTCACGGGTGCCGCGGGCCAGATCGCCTATTCGCTGCTGTTCCGAATCGCATCCGGGGAGATGCTCGGCGCGGATCAACCGGTGGTGCTGCAGCTGCTGGAGATCACGCCGGCGATGAAGGCACTCGAGGGTGTGGTCATGGAGATCAACGACTGTGCTTATCCCCTCGTCAGCGACGTCGTCATCACCGACGATGCGGGCGTCGCCTTCGACGGGGTTGCCTACGCGCTGCTGGTCGGTTCGAAGCCCCGTGGCAAGGGCATGGAGCGCGGCGATCTTCTGAAAGAAAATGGAAAGATCTTCAAGCCGCAGGGGCGGGCGCTCAATGAGGGCGCACGGCGCGACGTCAAGGTGCTGGTAATCGGCAATCCGGCCAACACGAATGCGCTCATCGCCATGCGCAACGCGCCGGATCTGGATCGCCGTCAGTTCTCCGCGATGACGCGTCTCGATCACAATCGTGCCAAGAGTCAGCTCGCGGAGAAGACCGGCGCGGCGGTGGCCGACATCGAGCGGGTCGCCATATGGGGGAATCACTCGGCGACCCAGTACCCGGATATCAACCACGCGACGATCGCGGGCAAGCCTGCCATGGAGATGGTCGACCCTGCCTGGGTGAGCGATACGTTCATTCCGCGCGTGCAGAAGCGCGGCGCCGAGGTTATCGAGGCGCGCGGGCACTCGAGCGCCGCGTCGGCGGCGTATGCGGGGTTGAGCCACATGCGCGACTGGGTGAATGGCACGCCGGAAGGAGACTGGGTCAGCATGGTGGTGCCGAGCGATGGCAGCTACGGGATTGCGGAGGGTCTCATGTATTCCTTCCCGGTCACGATTCGCGATGGACGTTACGAGATCGTGCAGGGGCTTGCCATCGACGCGTTCAGCCGAGAGAAGATGGACGCCACCCGCGCCGAGCTCGAGGAAGAGCGCGATGCGGTCAAGGACCTGATCTGAGCGTCACGCTGACGCGCCGATTGGGCTCACTTGCGGGCACGCTCGCTCGTGCGGCGTTGCTTTTCGGTGCCGTGTCACTCGCCGCCTGCGGTGACGCGGCGGACCCGCTGCCTCGGCTCGCGCCCGACGCCGTGATTCTCGCCTTCGGCGACAGCCTCACCTTCGGTACCGGCGCGCGCGACTATCAGAGCTATCCGGCGCTGCTTGCGACCCGCACCGGGCGCACCGTCATCAACGCCGGCAAGCCGGGCGAGGAAACCGTGCACGGTCTTCGCCGACTGGCGCGCGAGCTGGATCGCCACCAGCCGGATCTGCTGGTGCTCTGCCACGGTGGCAACGACATCCTGCGCAAACGCGATCCGGCGGCGACCGAGGCGAACCTTCGCGAGATGATCGCGCTCGCGCGGCAGCGTTCCATTCCGGTGGTCATGATCGCGGTGCCGAACATCGGGTTTTTCCTGAGCGCGGCGGACCTCTACGAGAACATCGCCGAGGATCTGCGCGTGCCCACGCAGGACGACATACTCGCGGACGTTCTCGGCGACAATCGTTTCAAGTCCGACCACGTCCATCCCAACGCCGCCGGCTACGCGCGTCTCGCCGAGGCCGTCGAGGCGTTGCTCATGGACCACGGTGCCCTGTGATGGTCTGTCCCGGGCTTCTCATATAAACTCGGCGGCCCCGGAGAGGTGTCCGAGCGGTTGAAGGAGCACGCCTGGAAAGTGTGTGTACGTTAATAGCGTACCGAGGGTTCGAATCCCTCCCTCTCCGCCAGTTTCCGAACCAGGGGTTGGTTTGAACCCGGTCGAATGCCGCTCTGCGGCGCCTTGCACACGTCGGATGCGGCGCGGTTTGCAGCGGGTTCCGGCGCCCGGCCCATGCCCGGTCAGCTTCCTCGGCCAGGGTCGACGGGCGCCCTCGGCGCACGCGCGCGGCCGGCCCGCCGGGCCCTTCGCGGCCGATTGCCGCGAGAGCCCGATATGGCCGGGATCCCAGGGATTGCGCGATGGCCGGCCAGTGCCGGGACCGGGGACTCAACCTCGGCCGCGATCTGGCCGATAACCAGCTACGAGATCCGCGTCGCCGACGGGGATCGCCTCCGAACTGCTCCCAGCGGGCCCCCGAGCGCGTGCTCGGAGCCGGGAGCGCGACCGAGGAGTCCTATCCATTGAGTGCGAGAACCCGACCACGTGAGGCGCCCGGCACAGAGGCCGGTGCGGCGACCGTCCGCCCGGCCGATCTGAGGCGCTGGGTCGACGAATTACCCTATGCCAACCGCGAGGCGGTGCTGGGCAGTCTGAACGAGGAGCTGTCGCTGCTGAATGCCGCCTCGGTGAAGCCCTCCGTGCGCTTCGAGCTGCTCGAGCTGCACGCGGGAGCCTATGTGCGGCTCTTGAATTCCCTCATCCAGCGCCAGGGTAATAGCGGCGTGAGCGCCTTGCAGCAGCAACGCCGTCTCGCCGACATGGCGCGTACACTCACTCTGCAGGTGGCGGATGGCTACAAGCAGGTCGTGGACGCAACAGGGTCGAAGAAAGCCTCGTTGTTCGCAAGCCGCCGGTTCGATGTCGCCGCTATCCAGCGCGCCTTCCTGTTCCTGTGCTATTCGCTCAATCACTCCTACGAGCAATACCTGCCCACCGAACCTCGCGTGTGGATAGAGCTTGCGGGACTGCACGGATTGGCGCGCGAGCGCGGCGCGCTCGATCGCCCGGGCTCGCACAGCGAACACAGGCAGGAATTCGCCAGGCCCATATCACATCTGTACAAGCTCACGCTGCTGACCGCGGTCGCCGACCCCTACCATCATGGTCCGGGGGAGGTCTGGAAAATGTTCGAATTTCTCGGTGAATGTGCCGATGCTGCCGAGCTCGACGCGCAGCGACCAGCCGCCGGGCCCGAAGGGGTTTTCGTGATCGATGCGCGCGGCGTCGAACGCGCCTGGCCGTTGTCGCACAAGGCCGCCGGTGAGGCGGCGAAAAGCTACTACCTCGAGACCAATGCCACCTCTTCGCTGCTCGAGAATATTCGTGAAGAGGTGGAGCAGGGCCGCCGGGACGCGTTTCCCACGGCGCGCGCCAGGAGACAGGCATCGGCGATTCTGAGTCGTATCGTTCGAAGCCTGAGAGAGCCCGCGCAGCGGTCGAACGATCGCACTCCCATCGAGGCCCCCGTGCAGCTGGCCGTCGGAATTTCTGCCACTCAACATCTCATCGGCGGCACGGTCGCCGGTACCCAGGCGACTTTTGGTCCGGGTAAGGAGTCCGGCGCGCGAGGCGCTGTATCCGAAGACGATGAGGACGCCGTCATGAAGATGATCGATCCACGATCGGGAGGCACCGTCGACGTGGATGTCAACAAAGGCAGGCGGCGCACTGACGGGAGAGAAGGCGGCGCCGACGAGGCGGGCGTCATGGCGATCTATGGCAGCGAGCCCTGGGATGTGACCAACAAAAGCCGTCGGGGAGTCGGCATCGTGCGGCGCGATCCGCCACGCACGCCGCTGTGTGTCGGCGAAATCGTTTCCATTGCAACGAATAAAGGCGCTTCGGCGATCGGGCTCGTGCGCTGGTTCACCGTGGACGAGGCCGGCGTCCACCGGGCCGGCATCGAGATCATCGGCAAGCGCGCCGACAGCGTCAACCTGAGGCCCCTCAAGCATGAGAGCAATCCAGACGCGGCGCGGCCGGCGCTGGCCATGCCTTTTTTCGGCGCTGACGAGAAGGCGTCCACCCTGGCGGCACTGCCGGGCACCTACCAGGAGGGGGGCGTGCTCATCGTGAAGTGTCTCGAGACGCAGTCCCAGGTGCGAGTGCAGATGGACAGCCTGATCGATGCGACGCCGAGCTGTGAGCGCTTTACCTATCGCGTCAGCGCCCGCAAGTGAGGCAGCTCGGATGCCCTGGCCTGCGCCCGGGCGCCTGATTCGTTTGGCCGGTCGATCCCGCTCCCGCCGACGAGGTGCGCCCCTGGTANNTGAAGGGATTCGGCGCGCCTGAGCCAGGTGCAGGCCCGGCAGCGGCACTTGCTCGGGGTGTGTCCGGCGCGGGCCACGCAGGCATCGATGTACAGGAGAGCGGACTGCAGCGCCTCGAGCAGATCTGCCAGCGGCTTCTCGCCCAAGCCGCTCAGCTCGTCGTTGTGATAGAGCCACTCGCACTCGATGCGCGCCTCGCATACCCCGCACTCCGGGTCGTGGTGCGCGTAGTGGCCGGTATGCCCGCAGGTTTCCAACGGAACGTTGCCGCGGATCATCTCGCGCGGGAACGCCATCATCTCGATGATTTCGTGCTTCATGATCGCCATCCATGCCATGGGGCGATTGTGTTTATAGAATTTTAGACCATCCGGCCGGCGGCAGGTCCGTGCTAGGCGTCGGCCAGCGCCTGCGTCGTGCGTCGGTTCTCGGCCATGTCGCAGACCATCAGAAACGCGCGCCGCGACGGCTCGAGGCGGGCCTTGTTGGCTCCGGCGATGTCGAAGGCGGTGCCGTGGGCGGGGGTCGCGACGGGGAAGGGCAGACCGCCCAGCACCGACACGCCCATGTGGAATCCCAGCAGCTTGATCGCGATCTGACCCTGGTCGTGGTACATGCTGACGGCGCAGTCGTACTGCTTGTCGCGCACGCGGATGTAGAGGGTATCGGAGGGGAACGGGCCGTCGGCCTGAATACCGAGGGCACGCGCCTGCTCGACGGCCGGCGCAATGACCTCGATTTCTTCGCGCCCGATCTGGCCGCCGTCGCCGGCGTGGGGATTGATCGCCGCGACTGCGATTCGCGGCGCCTGAAAGCCGGCCTCTTTGAGGGTGCGGTCTGCGAGCGTAATCGCCTCGACGATGCGCTCGACGCTCAACAGATCGGCCACCGCGCGCAACGGCACGTGGGACGTGACCCGCGCATTCCACATGCCGTCGATGACGTTGAACTCGNNTGCAGCTCATCCTCGGCATCGAGCCCTGCCCGGTGCATCGCCTCCTTATTAAAGGGCATGAAACACACGCCATCGACCCGGCCCTCATTGGCCAGATCCAGCGCCCGACCGAAGCACTCGAGCACCGCGCCGCCCGCGGCCACGCAAACCCTGCCGGGGGGTGCCTCGCTCGGATCGAGGCCCGGCACGTCGCTGAGGTTGGGCAGGCCGTCGTCGAAATCCATCGCCTCGATGCCCGCGATCGGCCGCACCGCCGGGCTCTTTCCCGCGATCGCGCAGCCTGCGCGAAACACCCGCTCGTCGGAGAGGATCAGAATATTTGCGCGCGTGCGCACCTGCTCGTCGTCGAGCAGCTTGGCCAGCAGCTCCGGTCCGATCCCGGCCGCGTCTCCCTGCACGAGGGCGATGGTTGCTTTCATGGATTTCGATTCAACGCTAAAGTGACCGGGGATTCAACTGCGCGGGTGATTCGGTGAAGCAGAATGGCTACCGGGGCGTCTTCCCCATCGTTCCCACGCCGTTCACCGAGTCGGGCGAGCTCGACCTGGAGAGTCAGCGACGGGTGATCGACTGCATGGTCGATCAGGGCAACGACGGCATCTGCCTTCTCGCCAACTACTCCGAGCAGTTCGCGTTGTCGGACGGGGAGCGCGACGCGCTTCTGGATGTGTGCACCGAGCAGCTCGGCGGGCGTCTNNGCGCGAGCGGCTTCTGGACCTCTGCCTGACGCACGTCGCCGGGCGCGTGCCGGTGATCGTCACCTGCAGCCACTTCAGCACCCGCATCGCCGTCGAGCGCGCCCGGCGCGCCGAGGCGGCGGGCGCCGACATGCTCATGCTCATGCCGCCGTACCACGGGGCTTTGCTTAAAGCCGACGAGGAGGGTGTGCGCGCGCAGCTCCATGCCGTCGCCGAGGCGGTCTCCATTCCCATCATGGTGCAGGACGCGCCGCTCTCCGGTGTCCACCTGTCGGTGCCGTTTCTGGCACGGATGGCCCGCGAGATTCCGCAGGTGGACTATTTCAAGATCGAGATGCCCGCGACCGCCGACAAGCTGCGCGCGCTCATCGAGGCCGCCGGCGATGCGATCGCGGGGCCCTTCGACGGCGAGGAGTCGATCACCCTGATGGCGGATCTCGATGCCGGCGCCACCGGCACCATGCCCAGCGCGCTGCTGCCCGATCTGATCAAGCCCGTCGTCGATGATTACCTGGCGGGGCACCGCGACCAGGCCGCCGCGCAGTACAACCGCATTCTGCCTCTCATCAACTACGAGAATCGCCAGTGCGGGCTGCGCGCCTGCAAGGTCATTCTGAAAGAGGGCGGCGTCATCGCCAGCGACGCCGTGCGTCATCCGCTGCCACCCTTGCCGGCATCGACGCGCACCGGATTGCTGGAGCTTTCGCGTGCGCTCGAGCCCGTGGCGCTGCGTTGGGGACGATGATGGGGTCGCGGCGGTCGCCCTGCCGGCGGCTCGCTTAAAACCGTGTCAATCGTGCGCACTGGCGGACTTCGGACGGCGTACCGCAGCCAGGGAAGCGGTGCGCCGATGGTGCTCGTCCACGGGGTCGGGCTGAGAGGCGAGGTCTGGGAGCCGCAGGTCACGGACTTCGCGAGCGACCACCAGGTCATCGTCTACGATACGCTGGGTCACGGGTCGAGCGACCTGCCGCCGCCGGCGGCGTCGCTGCAGGACTACGTCGCACAGCTCGAAGGCGTTCTCGACGCCCTCGATATCGGCGCCGCCGTCGTCGTCGGACACTCCATGGGCGCCATCATCGCCACTGCCTTCGCCATCGAGCATCCCGCCCGGGTGAAAGCGCTGGCTGCCCTCTGCCCCGTCTACAACCGCGATGCCGCCAGTCGCGAGGCGGCGCAGGCGCGCGCGCGCACGCTCGCCGAATGCGGACCGGCGCAGAGCGTCGAGCCGACGCTGCGGCGCTGGTTCGCAGAGGACGCCGCCGAGCGTGACGAGGCGAGGACCCTCCGCGGCTGGCTCACCAGCGCCGACCCGGTCGGCTATGCGCGCGCCTATGCGGTGTTCGTGGTCGCCGACCGGGCGATCGTCGGACGGCTCGGCGGGCTCCGGGTGCCGGCCCTGTTCCTGGCGGCGTCGGACGATCCCAACTCGACCCCGCAGATGGCCCGGCGCATGGCCGCCGAGGCGCCGCGCGGGCGCGCGGTGGTCTTGCCCGAGGCGCGCCACATGGTACCGTTCTTATCGCCCGCACGCGTCAATGCCGAGATCCGTGCCTTTATCGAGGAGCAGAGCCCGTGATGGAAAAGCGCAGCGATTCCCTGGATCCGCGGCGGGCGCTCGGCACCTCTGCTACCGGCGTCGATGCCGGGCTGTCTTTGTCGTGAGGCCATGAAGTTTTCGCTCTTTGCCCACATGGAGCGCCAGGACGCGAGCGTTGCGCACGCCCGGATCTTCGACGAGCTGACCGCGCTCGTTCAGATGGCGGAGGCGGGTGGCTTCGAGGCCGTCTGGATCGGTGAGCACCACGGCATGGAGTTCACCATCGCACCGAATCCTTTCATCAACATCGCCTACCTGGCGGCGAAGACCGAGCGTATACGGCTCGGCACCGGCACCGTCGTGGCGCCATTCTGGCATCCCATCAAGCTCGCCGGAGAGGCGGCCATGACGGATATCGTCACCGGCGGGCGGCTCGACGTCGGCATCGCCCGCGGCGCCTACAGCTTCGAGTACGCGCGCCTCGCCGACGGCATCGACCCGATGGCCGCCGGTGCGCGGCTGCGCGAGCTCGTGCCGGCGGTGAAAATGCTCTGGCAGGGCGACTACGCCCACGATGGCGAGCACTGGTCGTTTCCAGCCACCACGTGCACGCCGCAGCCGCTGCAGAAGCCGCACCCGCCGCTGTGGATCGCCGCTCGGGATCCCAACTCCCACGCCTTCGCCGTGTCCAATGGCTGTAACGTCCAGGTGACGCCGCTGTGGAGCGGGGACCCGGAGGTGGAGAGCCTGGTGGCGCGTTTCAATGAAGCGTGTGAGGCCAGCCCGCGCGTCCCGCGTCCCCGCATCATGCTGCTCATGCACACCTACGTCGCCGGCAGCGATGCCGAGGTGGAGGAGGCCAGCCGGGCTCTGAGTCGCTACTACGGGCTCTTTGCCACGTGGTTCAAAAACGACAAGCCGGTGCATCGGGGATTCATCGAGCCACCGAGCGACGAGGAGCTGGCGGCCACGCCGATGTACGCGCCGCAGACGCTGCGCGAGACGCTGGTCATCGGCACACCCGAGACGGTGGTCGCGCGGCTCAAGCGCTTCGAGTCGCTGGGCTACGATCAGTTCAGCCTCTGGATCGACAACGGCATGTCCTTCGAGGCAAAGCGGAGGTCTCTCGCACGCTTCATCGACGAGGTAATGCCGGCGTTCGCCTAGGCAGCCGGGTCGCCATGTCCAAGCTGACGAGAACCGCGAGACTCCAGCAGGCGCTCGGCATCGCCGTGATGCTGGCGATCTGGCTCACCATCGCCTCCAAGGGCTTCGACGACCTCTCGATGCTGGCCGAAACACAGCCGCACGACATCTGGCGGGCGCTCGCGAGATACTTTCTCGACAACATGGCCGCGGGCGCAGGCGAGCAGGGGATGTGCTATGGTCCCGGCTCGTGTCCGCAACCGTAACCGGGATAACAGGCCGATGAGCAAGACCGCTTCGGGAGCCGCTCCATCACGGCGCATCACCAGCATCGAGGAGCTGGAGACCGTTTACGGAGAGCCTTCCCCGAGGTCGCTGGTCAAGGAGATCGACCGCATCTCCGAGCACTACCGCGCATTCATCGAGAAGGCGCCGTTCGTGGCCGTTGCCACATGCGGCCCCGAGGGGCTCGACTGCTCGCCGAGAGGCGATGCCCCGGGGTTCGTGCGCGTCGTTGACGAGCGAACGCTGGCGCTACCCGACCGACGCGGCAACAATCGCGTCGACACGCTGCGCAACCTGATCCGCGACCCGCGCATTTCGCTGCTTTTCCTCATACCCGGCGTCAACGAGACGCTGCGCATCAACGGTCGCGCCGAGATCTCCATCGACCCGGAGCTCTGCGCTTCGTTCGCGGTCGAGGAAAAGCTTCCGAGAAGCGTTGTCGTCGTGGCCGTCGAGCGAATCTACTTTCAATGCCAGAAGGCGTTGGTTCGTGCCCGTCTATGGGATGCCGACGCGCAGATCCCGCGATCCGAGCTGCCGAGCACCGGCACCATGCTCGAGGCTCTGTCCGACGGCGACTTCGACGGCGAGGAATACGATCGCCGCTATTCCGAGCATCTCAAAGAAACCATCTACTGATTCGTCGCCGTGGCGCGCAAACCCTTTCATGGCTACAGGATCGTAGCTGCATGCTTCGTCATCCAGGGCGTCATGATCGGCTCCATGTTCGCCTACGGCATCTTCTTCCGCGAGCTCGAGAGCGAGTTCGGCTGGTCGCGGGCGACCATCTCCGGCGCCTCGTCCCTCGCCTTCGTGGTCATGGGCACGCTCGGCATCGTCGCGGGCCGACTGAACGACCTCATCGGTCCGCGGGTGCTCATCACCTTCTCCGCGGTGTGCTTCGGCGTCGGCTATGGACTGCTGTCGCGCATCGATGTCGCGTGGGAGCTGTTTCTCTTCTATGGCGTGCTCGCGGGCATCGGCTACAGCACCCACGACGTGGTGACGTTGTCCACGATCACGCGTTGGTTCACACGCCGCCGCGGCATGATGACCGGCATCGCGAAGGTGGGGACCGGCACCGGCCAGCTTCTCGTGCCGCTGGCGGCCGCATCGCTGGTCGCGGCCTTCGGTTGGCGACACGCAGCGCTCGTCATGGGATCGGTGGCGTTGCTCGTGCTGGTCGCCGCCGCCCAGGTGATGCGCCGCGACCCGCACGGCCTCGGTCAGCATCCCGACGGCATCGAGGCTGGCGGCGGCGCCCGCGGCGGCTCGCACGCAAGTTCGCGTGAGATTGGACTGACTCTCGGCGAAGCGGTTGCGACGCGGCAGTTCTGGACGCTTTGCATCGTGCAGCTCACGGTCATGTTCTGTCTGATGACCGTCATGATCCACATCGTTCCCCATGCCACCGATATCGGGGTCGCGCCGGCGGTGGCGGCGACGATTCTCTCCACCGTTGGCGCCGTCAGCATCGCCGGGCGCTTGACGGTCGGCACGCTGGTCGATCGTCTCGGCGGACGCCGGTCGCTCATGATCTGTTTCGTCGTTCTGCTCACGAGCCTCGCGCTGCTGCAGTCGTTTCAGATCGGGTGGATGCTGTTCGTTTTCGCGGCCGTCTACGGTTTTGCCCACGGCGGTTTCTTCACCGTGATGTCTCCGGCGCTCGCGGAGTTCTTCGGCACCGGCTCCCACGGCGTGATCTTCGGCATCGTGCTGTTCAGCGGCATGATGGGCGGTGCGGCAGGCCCGCTTCTCGCGGGGGCACTCTACGACAACACCGGGTCTTACCAGATGGGCTTCCTGATATTGATGGGCATGGCGCTGACCGGCCTGGTGCTGGCGTCTACCTTGCGCCCGATGCGGATGCACGCGGAAGACGCCGTCGGGCAGCCTTCCGAGTGAGAATCGTCGCCGTCGAGGCGGTTCGCAGCGGGAGACGGCTGCAGTCTCGCCGCGTCGGGGAGTCGCCCCGACGAGGGGGCCACCGGCCTCGGCGGAACCCGAAGAGCCCGCAAAGCCGTCCCCGACTGACAAGGACTTGATTTCCCTGTATGGTCTCGACGCGGCCCAACTGCGCCGCGCCGGTTCATGGCGACCCGTATCGGTCCCCTCGCATCGCGAAGCTGCAAACCCCGTCAGGCCCGGAAGGG
>JABAOD010002514.1_pt2 | contig 13598 bp, 15 predicted proteins | sample 7062151 | NCBI WGS metagenome assembly JABAOD01 (sample SAMN14538626, study PRJNA623070) | marine sediment metagenome | biome: marine biome [ENVO:00000428]; feature: marine pelagic biome [ENVO:01000023]; material: deep marine sediment [ENVO:00002113] | place: India: Gulf of Khambhat ...
GAGGCGAGGTCCGATTCTTGGCCTCCCCAGGGGGCGCCTGGCAGCGAATCGTTGTCTTCAAATGCTACGTTGATGCCGATGGTTTGGTGAGCAGGGAGATCGGCGATTTAGTCGCCAATCTGCGGAAGTGAAGCCCGCCGCGCGCCCAGCCCGCATGCAGGCAAGGTTAGGAGAACTGCCTCACCCCCGGAGGGAACCGCCAACCGTGGCGTGGTCTTGGGTTGGCGTGCGGGGGTGCTCCAGTGTAGCTTGCCGCTGTGCCATCGCTGCAGCAGGCGCCCGTCCGCGGCGACGCGGGCGCCCTTCATGGCCACCTAGTGGCTTGGCTCGTCATGCTCCAGACGGGACCAATGAGGCCTGCGTTTGTCCTACGGATCTTGCACCTTAGGGCAATCCCAGCAACCCCGATTGCAGGAGCGGGCTTGGGCGTTTTGCCTCCCCTCAGTTGGATGACGAACGCCAAAAACAACCAGTTTCGCCCATAGGGCTGAGCCTTGCGCCTGGGTTTGGCTCTGACGAACTGAGCGACATCCGGAAGGAGGTGAGTGCCTGATGGCCACGATCACCTGGGAAGACTTCGACAAAGTGGAAATGCACGTTGGCAGGGTGACTCAAGTGCAGGATTTCCCCGAAGCGCGTCAGCCTTCCTACCTGCTGACTATCGACTTCGGCCCAAGTTTGGGGGTCAGGCGTTCGTCGGCGGCGATCCGGAACCTCTACCCCCGGAAGGCGCTGATGGGAAGGCAGATTGTGGCGGTCACCAACTTTCCGGCAAAACAGATCGCCGTCCATCTATCCGAGGTCTTGGTATTGGCGGCCGTCAACGCCGACGGGTCGATGGGCCTGCTTGGACCGGATAGCGAAGTCGAATTAGGCGCAAGGGTCCGCTAGCGCGGCCGCGCCCGAACATATCAGTTCGGGCGCTTCGGAGGTCTATTGGCCGCAATGGAGTGCCTAGTTCTTCACCTCGGCGCCTCCGAAGGCGACGAAGGCGGATACGTTGAGGGTGGGCGCCAAGGGATCGGATTCTCCGGATCGGCGCGTATTGTCCTCCCAACCGCCAAAGATGGGGACCCCGGACATTTTCACCTGCCAGTCCTCAGGCACAAACACTTCCACGCCGCCAAAGGCGACTGTCAGTTCAAGATTGCCACCCTCTGAGGCCAGCTTCGCGTCCCGCAGATCGACTTCGGCGCCCCCGAAGAGGGCGGTGACGTTGCCGCCCTGGAAGCTGGACGAGTTGTTGCGCGGGTTTATGCCGCCAAAAGCGATGAAGGCATTCAGTCGATCTTCCGGGCTCGCCGCTGGCAATCCCGGTCGTAAGTAGCGGCTCACGACCAGCCACACACCAATAGCAATCAGCGCCAAAGGCCAGAGTAGCGGCCCGAGGCTCACCGGTAGGATTTCAAGCTCTGTAACCTGAAAGGCGATTCCTGCGACCAGGAAGATCACCCCCCAGAAATAGGAGCCGCTTGTGGCCAGCTGCACAACGCCGATAAAGATCAGGCCTAAGGGCCACCAGACGTCAAGTAGGTCGCCGAAATCAAAGACCCCTAGCTGGTCGAGCAGAAAGCCAAGCCCGAAGACGACCAACCCCAAGCCAAAGATGATTCTCCCCGACATCGTTCATCCTCCCTCTGCTTCAGTCGCGAACCATATTCCCATTATATGTCCACTTTCAAGGTCCGAGTATGATAGAGAGACCCGAGGCGGTGCGGCGATTGCCCCATTGGAAGGTCTATTGTGTGAACCCCTTTACCAAGGCCCTAATGAAGCGCCTCTCCGACCGAGAACTTGAGGCCTTTGTCATGACTTGGGACGCCATAGAAGCGCTGGTCGTTCAGGTCTACAAGCGCGGGGAGGCTTCCAGGAACGAATTGGTCGAATATGGCCGCCTGCGAGCATGGTTTAGAGAGGAGTACCCCCGCTGGCGAAATGGTCTTAGGCCGCACTGGGAGCGAGCGAGTATAGGTGGAAAGCCAGCCCAGAGCGATCCTTTTGATGACCTAATGGCTCTTCCCGGGGCCGCCCACTTCGTTGACAACTGGAAGGCTATGCAAACCTTGCCTGCCGCCCGCGAGGCGCTCAATGAGTTCCTTCTCGAAAAGGTTGAAGCTTCCCGGACTGACACAGGACGACCCCAATGACCACCTTGGATCTGCCGGGGTTGGAATCTGTCTACTATTCAACCAATGGTGTAAGGCTCCATGCCGTTCAGTCGGGTCCGGACGACGGGCCGCTTGTCATCCTGCTGCACGGTTTTCCGGAGTTCTGGTATGGATGGCGGAATCAAATCGGTCGGTTGGCGGAGGCCGGATTCCGGGTGCTCGTCCCGGATCAGCGCGGCTACAACTTGAGTGAGAAACCCAGTGGTTCTGCAGCCTACCACCTCGACGAGCTGGCAGGGGACGCTGTGGGCCTGATTGAGTCGGTCGGTCGCGAACGGGCTAATCTGGTGGGCCATGATTGGGGAGCTGCCGTCGCCTTTCGGGTTGCCTCACAGCATCCCGAAAAGCTGCGACGCCTAGTGATTATCAACGTCCCCCACCCCAACGTGATGGCGCAGACACTGCGGCGGAGTTGGAAGCAGCGGATGAGGAGCTGGTACATTCTCTTCTTCCAGCTGCCCTGGCTGCCTGAGGTGAGTGCCAGGCTCTGGGACTGGTATCCGCTGGTGCATACAATGCGTCTCAGCAGCCTACCAGGCACCTTCACCGAAGTCGATTTCGAGCGTTACCGCGAAGCTTGGGAGCGGCAGGGAGCGTTCACCGCGATGCTCAACTGGTATCGGGCCGCATTATGGTTTCGAGCGCCTCTCCTTGACACCGCGCAGATCGAGGTCCCCACCTTGATCATCTGGGGGGCGAAGGACGCCTTTCTTGAGTTGGAGATGGCCAGGAAGAGCGCTGATCTGTGCTTTCAGTCGCGCCTGGAATTGCTGCAGGATGCGACTCATTGGGTCCACCATGAAATGCCTGAGCGCGTAAACCTCTGGCTGCTGGATTTCTTGCTAGCAGAGGATTCTCACTGACTGGGTCTATTCCATCCTCGTGCCTGGCCAGTCGTATAATTAGAGGGCATTGGCACGGCTTGATTCCTTGAGGCTCTCGGCTGAGCCGGACCTGGCTGGCGTGTCTGTCCTGGTCGCGAGCCGAATGGGCTGTCGTGGCCGGGACAGGCAGAACTGTGCAGGGTGATGGTTCCCTGCGGAGGAGAGTTGTCCACTTATGACGACTGCGAAGCGTTTGGATCCTGAAGATCTCTATCAAGCTACCGATCCGTCGCAATTCGATTTTAAGTCTACGGAGGATCTTGAACCCCTGTCGGAAGTGATCGGGNNGGCATCCGGCGTGAAGGCTACAATCTCTTCGCGCTGGGACCGGCCGGGACAGGGAAGCGTTCGCTGGTGCGGAAGTTCTTCGAGGAACAGGCCGCCAAAGAAGACATTCCCAAGGATTGGTGCTACGTCAACAACTTCGAACAACGGCATAAGCCGCGTGCCTTCAGCCTCCCAGCAGGCAAGGGGGTGGAGTTTCGCGACGATATGGAAAGGCTGGTGGCGGAGCTGCAGACGGTGCTCTCCAGCGCGTTTGAAAGCGAGGAGTATCAAACGCGGCGGCAGGAGATCCAAGAAACGTTCCAGGGACGGCAGGAAAAGAAACTTGAAGAGCTGAGAGAGCAGGCTCGCCAAAACAACTTGGCCCTGCTGCGGACGCCGGCCGGCTTGGTTTTCGCCCCCCTCCGGGGTGATGAGGTCGTTTCGCCTGAGGAATACCAGAGTATGCCGGAGGAGGAGCGCAAAGTTGTCGAGGAGAAGGTGGAGAAACTGCAGGAGGAACTCCAAAAGACTCTAAACCAAATCCCGCGCTGGCAGCGTGAGATGCAAAGCGGCATCCAGGAGTTGAATCGCGAGATCGCGCACCTGGCTATTGGCGGCTTGCTTGTCGATCTGCGACAAATCTACCACGAGATCGAGGCGGTGGTTGAGTACCTGAAGGCTGTGGAGGAAGATGTCGTTGAGAATGTGACTGATTTCCTCCAGGGCGAAGACGAAGCGGAAGGGCAGCAGCCCCTAGCGCTGGCCCTTTCGGTTAGCAGGGCCCAGCAGAGGCGAACCACGTTGCGACGCTATCGAGTCAACGTGATCGTGGATCAGGGTGCGGCCGAGCATGCCCCTGTCATCTACGAGGACAACCCCACCTACCAGAACTTGCTTGGCCGTATCGATTACCTGCCTCAGATGGGGGCCCTCATTACGGACTTCAACTTGATCAAGCCGGGCGCTCTGCATCGAGCCAACGGAGGCTACTTGATCCTCGATGCGCGCAAAGTCCTACTCGAGCCTTTCGCTTGGGAGGGGCTCAAGCGGGCTCTAAGGGCCGGGCAGGTCCGCATTGAGTCCCCGGTCCAGTCCTACAGCTTCATCAATACGGTATCGCTTGAACCCGAGCCAATTCCGCTGAATGTAAAAGTGGGATTGCTGGGCGATGCGACCCTCTACTACTTATTGGCAGCCCTGGATCCCGAGTTCAGCCAGCTGTTCAAGGTGATGGCCGATTTCGATGAGCGGATGGATCGCAGCAGTGATAATCAGTTGCTGTACGCTCGTTTGATCGCCACGCTGGTCCAGAAGGAAGAGCTTCGACCCCTTGATCGCGGCGCGGTGGCGCGCGTGCTTGAGCACAGTGCCCGCACGGTAGGCGATTCGGAAAAGCTCTCGGCGCGCATCCGTGCAATAAACGACCTGCTGCGGGAGGCCGACTACTGGGCGGAGCAAGCGGGCCACGAGGCCGCCACCGCTGAAGACGTTCAGAAGGCGATCGAAGCCCAGATTTACCGTTCGGATCGGGTTCGAGAAAGGGTCCAAGAAGGCATCCTGCGCGGGACCATATTCATCGACACGGAGGGAGAGAAGGAGGGCCAGGTTAACGCCCTCTCGGTCATGCAGTTGGGAGACTTCAGCTTTGGCCGCCCTAGCCGCATCACCGCTCGCGTCCGACTGGGCCGAGGGGAGGTCGTGGACATTGAGCGCGAAGTGGAGCTGAGCGGCCCCCTACACTCCAAGGGCGTGCTCATCCTGGCCGGCTTCCTGGGGGCTCGCTACGCCACCGAACGCCCTCTATCCCTGTCGGCCAGTCTTGTTTTTGAGCAGTCATACGCCGGCGTCGACGGCGACAGTGCCTCCAGCACCGAACTATATGCCCTGCTTTCGGCGATCTCTGGGGTGCCGATCAAGCAGTCTCTGGCGGTGACCGGCTCGGTCAACCAGCATGGCCAGGTCCAGGCCATCGGCGGGGTGAACGAGAAGATCGAGGGCTTCTTCGATGTCTGCAATGGCCGCGGCCTGACCGGAGAGCAAGGGGTTCTGATACCGGCTGCGAACGTCAAACATCTGATGTTGCGGAGAGACGTTATCGAGGCGGTAGAGGCCGGCCTGTTCCATATCTATCCCATTGAGACAATCGATCAGGGAATCGAGGTGCTGACCGGCGTCCCTGCAGGTGAGGCGGACGAAGAGGGCCGGTATCCCGAGGATACGGTGAATGCCCTTGTGCAGGCCAGATTGGAGCAGATGGCCAAGGCGCGCATGGAGTTCACGAGTTCAGACGGCGAAAAGGGAATGGAATGACCGAGAAGGAACCTACTCGCAGGATCAAGCGCATCCTGGTGGCCTTGGATGCCTCTCCGGCAAGCCTGGCGGCTCTGAGAGCGGCCGCTGATCTGGCGGTTCGACTGGGGGCGGAACTGCGAGGCGTCTTTGTGGAAGATATCAACTTGCTGCGCCTCGCGCAGTTGCCCTTCACCCGCGAAGTGAGTCACTTTTCGGCTAGGGCACGCAGGCTCGACCCGACGCAGATGGAGCGCGAGCTGCGCGTCCAAGCCCGGAGGGCGCGGCGGGCCATGGCCCAGATCGCAGAGCGAAGTCGCCTGCGTTGGTCCTTTCGCGTCACTCGAGGGGAGATTACACCCGAGTTGCTGCTGGCGGCCGCCAAAGCCGATCTCATCTTCGTGGGCAAATCAGGATGGTCCGGTCGCCGCAGGATGGGCTCGACGGCGCGCGCGGTCCTATCAGACGCGCCGCTCTCCGCCATGATGTTGGAGCGCGGCATCGACGTGGGCCCGGTGCTGGTCGCCTACGATGGCTCGGACGAGTCGAAAAAGGCCTTGGACGCAGCCCAGCCGCTGGTGAAGCAGGCCGAGGGCCTGCTCACCGTGCTGGTGGTGGCTAAGGACGAGCAGAGCGCTAGGCGTCTCCAATCAGAGGCTGCGGCGCGGCTGCAAGAATACGACTTGCGAGCGCGCTATCGCTGGCTCGTATCTGGCGACCTGCCGCAGCTGACCGATATCATTCAGTCGGAGTTGGGCTGCCTCTTCGTCTTCTCCCGAGACATCCCTCTGCCGGGCGCCAAATCCCTGATTGAACTGTTGGATGGTCTTGATTGTCCGGTGCTGGTCGTTCGCTGAAGCTTGTCCGAGATGAAGATCGACGCCAGTATAGTCCCAAGTACACTCGACGAGATTCGGGCTGTGACGGAGGCGGCAGAGGCGCTCGGGTTCGACGCACTGTGGACGAGCGAGACCCAGCATGATCCCTTTCTGCCGCTGGGCTTGGTCGCTCAGCACAGTCGTCGGCTGCAGTTTGGCACTGCAGTGGCAATTGGCTTCGCGCGCAGCCCTACGACCCTGGCGCATACCGCCTGGGATCTGGCGGCAGCCTCCGCGGGGCGGTTCATTCTTGGCCTAGGGACCCAGGTTAGAGCGCACGTCGAACGGCGCTTTGGCATGCCCTGGCCAGACTCACCGGTAGGGAAGCTGCGCGAACTAATCGGCGGCATCCGGGCGCTCTGGGCGACGTGGCAAACCGGCCAACGTCTCAACTTCCGCGGTCGGTACTTCAAACTCACGTTGATGAGTCCCTTCTTTAATCCCGGCCCGATCGAACATCCCGACATTCCCATCTACCTGGCCGGTGTCAATCGGGGCCTGTGTCGCCTGGCCGGAGAGCTGGGTGATGGGTTGCACGCTCATCCGCTCCATTCAGTCCGTTATCTGAGCCGGGTGGTCCGCCCGGCGATGGCTGAAGGCGTGACCCATTCGGGTCGACCCTCGTCGTCTGTGGCCCTCTCGGTGACGGCTTTTGCCGTCACGCGGCGGGCTGAGGATGCCTTTGTCCGCTCGCAGATCGCCTTCTATGCCGCGACGCCCAGCTACCGCCCAGTCCTGGCGCTGCATGGCTGGGGGGAGATCGCCGAGCAGTTGAGCGGGCTGGCTAGGCGTCAGGCGTGGGACCAAATGCCAGGCTTAATCACGGACGAGATGCTCGAGACCTTCGCCGTTGTCGCCCCACCGGAAAGGCTGGGGAGGGCGCTCAAGGAGCGTTACGCTGGGCTGGTCGATCGGCTGAGCCTCTACCTTCCTTTCCAGCCGGGCGAAGCCGATGATTTCTGGCGTCAGCTTCTGGAGGACCTTAGGGGGGGTGAGTGATTATCGTCGACGCGCATGAAGACCTGGCCTGGAACAGCCTGACCTTTGGCAGGGNNGTGGAGGGAGGCGTAGGGGTCGCATTTGCTACCCTCTTTGCGAGCCCGAAGCGTCACCGGCTGGGCGACTGGGACGTGCTGAATTACAGTGACGAGACCGAGGCCCATCGCCTCTATTGGAGGCAGCTCGATTTCTACCAACGCTGGGTTGAGCAGAGTGGGGGTAAGCTCCAGTTGGTAACTGCGCTCCCAGAGTTGGAGCAAGTATGTGAAGCCCGGGACAGGGATGGGGATCAGCAGGATGACGCATCCGAGGAGAGCGTCGGCCTAGTTCTGTNNNGGGAAGTCGAGGCGTGGTTCGAGGCGGGGGTTCGAATTATCGGGCCAGCTTGGAGTGGGACTCGCTACGCCGGTGGGACGCGAGAACCAGGCCCCTTCTCAGCGGAGGGTCGCGACCTCATGGAGGCAATGGCTTCGGTGGGGATGATCCTCGACTTGAGCCACCTGAGCGATCAGGGCGCCCTCGAAGCGCTCGATCGCTACGAAGGTGCTTTGATTGCCTCCCACAGCAACCCGCGGGCCCTCCTCGGCCGCAGTAAACCTACGGAACGTCACTTGAGCGATGAGGTCATCCACCGCTTGGCTGAGCGCGAGGGGGTGGTTGGGATTGTGCTCGCCAACTACTTCCTGAAGGATGGCTGGGCGGATTCTGACGGTCGTGAGGCGGTAACTCTGGACGTCGTTGCTGATCACATCGATCATGTGTGTCAGTTGTTGGGGGACGCCGCCCATGTGGGTCTGGGCAGCGATTTTGATGGAGGATTCGGTTTGGACAGAGTGCCAAAAGGGCTCGACAGCGTGGCTGATCTCAAGCGGATCGGCGACGCATTACAATCGCGCGGCTACCAGCTGGAGGCTGTGGAAGCCATCCTGGGAGGAAACTGGCTGAGCTTGCTGCGCCGAACGCTGCCCGAAAGCTGACGCCGTGAGGCTTGGACCCCTTACACGTTACCAAAAGCGTTGGGTTCGAGCTTGGCTGTTGCTGACGCTCTTCGGGATCTTCGCCTTCATCCTTGGCGTTGAGCCGGATGTAATCGGGATGGACCGCAGCCCAGTTGTCGGCTTCGTTCAGGTGGGGGTATGGCTGTTCGGCCTGGCAATCTCGCTTTTGAGCCTCTACGCCGCAGTGCGCGTTCTCCGCAACGGCCGGGCCAATAGCCTGAGGGCCGACATCGGCGCGCGTCTGATCGCTACCGGCTACGTACTGGCGGCGACCTCCTCGCTTGCGGATTTCATCAGCATTGGATCACACCGCCTGCCCGATATCTACTTCGGTCCGCTCCAGACCGCGGGGCTGATCACTGGCATCGTTATCAGTATGCTGGGCGTCGTCTTGTACTGGCCCTGGCCGAAGCGCCAAGAATCGGCTCAAGAAGGCACGCCGCAGCATCCCTGGCCCGCCTGATAGGCGGTCGGGCTCAGCCCTCTATCTGCCTAGCGGGTCACGATCAGATAAACGCCGCTGATAGCGAATAGCATGCCAAGCACGTAGCGCCAAGTGAGCGGTTCCTGGAAAAGCACCAAGCCGGCCAGGCTGGCCGCCAATAGTCCCGCTAGACGCACTAGCGGCGATGCCAACGAAATGGGTGCGCCGGCGGAGAAGGTGACATAGAGACCGATGGTAACTGTGGTGAAGGCGATCCCCACCCCCAGGGCTGCGAGAACACCATTCGGTTGGGCGAAGAGGGGTACGCCACGCAGGCGCTGCAGGCCTACCCAAACCAGAGCTGTCAAGAAAGTGACGCTCCCAAAGATCAACAGCGCCACGCTGTTGGAGAGCCTGCCCGCCGCCAGTTTGACAAACAGATCAGCGACGGCCAGAATGAGCGCCGTGCCAAGCGCATACAGAATCCAATTCATCGATAAAGGCAACCTCCTGAGACACAGTTTCGATGGACCTTCTCAGGGAGAACACCCCTGTCTAGAGCACAGTTAATCTGCCTGCCAAGGACTTCGGCGGATCTCCAGCGCCATGTCGCACACAATCCGGCGCAAGGCCTCCCCGAATCTGTATGGTCTGCCCTGGTCCGCCCCCCCAATGAGTACTCGGCTTTCTTTTTGAATCAGCGGCTCAAGGGGTGCGTCTTGAGCAAGCCGCGCCAAGGACGCTTCGAGGACGCGTCTCGCCCCGGTCAGGTTGTGGGGCCGCCCGATGTAGCGCCGGGTGCCGGTTTCCCGATCCGGCCTCCGGCGACCTGATCTTGCAGGTCCTGCAGCAGCAGCATGGCCTGGGATTCTCTCTTCCAGAATAAGAGTGCCAACGGTCGGGTACCCGTTCAGCCGAAGTCGTAGGATGCCTGGACGCACAATTGACCCGTCTCCGGTTTGTGATAGAGAAGGATGTACTCGAAGGATGTGCCGCTGCCTGTTTGTAGGTTGTCCACCGCTCGGGTGGAGCGATACACGCTGGCCGACGACTCGTTGCCAAAGGGCCCCAGGTTCCGACAGCCCCCTTCCGCTTCCCAAGGCGCGATAACCGTGAAGTCCTCGTCCGAGCGCACGGCCAGCAGACCGAGGCCTCTCACCAGGCTGGCGACCTCCCGCGTGGAGGCGCTCATCAGACAGGCGCCTGTCCTGCTCGTTCCGACCATATTGCAACTCGGTCTCACTTCCACATCCGCTTGCGCCTGGAAAAGCTGCGCAATGTCGGCCTCGAGCCCTTCCCGGTTGGCTGCGTTCCAAAGCGTGCTACAGCTCGTGAGGGCCACGGTCATGAGAAGCACAAAGGATGACCTCATGAATCTAGCCTCCAGGCCTTAATGCGGCCAGTGCCACCTTTCTAGACTGTCCGAGGTGTGGTCAGTCTCCCAGAGTCCAGGATGGAAGCTGCCAGCGACTTCCGCGTCCCTCAGCGAGCAGGTCGCTGGATAGTATACAGGTGAAGGTTTGATCAGAGATAGTAGTCCAGAGATCCGTCTGGTGGGACACCCAGACTAGCTTTGCGGTTATCGCCTGTGGAGATCCTTCCGACTTCCCACGACTCCGATCTCCGCCCAGACCCGTGGGCATCCTGGCCTGCGCCGGACTCCGGCGAAGGATGCCAGACCGGCAGCTCTTCTATGACGGAGTGCTTGGTGTAGCAGGGCGACTTTCGGGGGCAGCCACACGCCGCGGAGGAACTGAAGAAAGCTAGATCAAGGCCACGATCCCTGGCCTACGCGGTGGGCCGCACGCAAGCCTCCGCCCGGCTAGGTTGGGGACGTCGGGCCGAGGGGGCCCTTCGCTGGCTCGATTAGGACCCCTACGGCCCACTCGTAGCCGTCGGGATCGCGGACCAGTGTTTCCCGCCAGCCGTGGCCCTTGTCTGAGGCCGCAGCAACCAGGGCTGCCCCGGCCCTTTTGGCGTTGCGTTCCGTTTGGTCAGGGTCTATCCCCAGGAGGCGGATTTGAGCCCCGAGCCCGCGCGTGGCGTTGCTAGTCAGCTGCTCATACCAGGGGTGGTCATCATGGGTATGATCGGCATGCAGCATAACCTCGGCCGGCCCGACCCTCATGGCAGCGAAGTCGATATCATAGTAGTGCACCTCTGCGTCGAGGACCGCTTGATAGAAGGACACGGAGCGTTCGATGTCGGCCACCAGCAGGTTAACCGACAGAGGAGGCAGCAGGGCACCATAACGGTACCCGGGCATCCATGGATCGCCTTGGCGCAGTTTCTTTCCCATTGCTACCCTCCTGCCAGCCTGACTCGGGATCGGGATGCCAGCCTGGTTTCGCTGAGCGAACGGATACGGAAAGGGTTNNTCTAACGGTCCGCGTCTTTTATGTGTAGCGTGCAGCGACTGTTCTCAAAGGTCACCCGGCGGGCTCCAGGCAGGTTTGCCCGCCTCTCGGTTGGCATCGCAAAGTAGTGAGGCGACATACTGGCTGGGCAGAACCGGCGCAATCGTGGACTGCTCGGTCGCCAAGGCTATCCTTGGCGACCACGGCGGGAGTCCTGAGGGAGGCCCGGGGGGGAGCCACCGGACATTCCCCATCGAGGCCTGGTCCACTGAACAGGGGCCATCAGGTGGCAGCGTGTTGAGAGGTCGAAAATCCCCGGCGGCCAATGCCCCACCTGTAGCCGGAGGCTGTCCATCAAGACAACCTCCATGGAGTAGTTCCACGCTCTGGCCCTGAATCGTGAGCAGAGGTCCCAGGCCAGGGAGAACTTCCTGCCGCTTAGACGCCCTCAGCCTCCAGCCCATAGCCGCTTTCGATCAACTCCCTCAGCCGCTCCGTAAACCTCGCAAAAGGAGCGCCGTCAACGATATCATGATCCATGCTCAGTGTCATGCAGAGGTATTCCCGAATCTCGATACGCTCGTCCACGACCCCCGGCTTCTTCGCAATGCCACCCAATGTAACAGTGAGGGTGAAGCTGGACATAGGGATGCCCCAACCCGTGCCTCGCCCAAACATACCAACGGCTGTCACCAATACGGCACTATTGTAGGTTCGGAAGGTTTGCGGGATCTTGCTGACGACCCAGTAGAACATATGCCTTAAGATCCCAGGAAGCAGCAAGAACCTGGTCAAGTACTTGAACTCCAACCCCTTCGATGGATCAGCCTGGGAGGCGCGTATTTCATCATGGATCTGGCGAAAAGGCTTTCGATTCGCAGCCGTGATCACGTGCGGCATAGCTACCTTCTGCCCCCCGACATCGATCTCGATCAACGTGTTGATGTTCACATCGTCGTAGATCACGAGTTGGTTTCGCCAGTTCCGGTACGCCTGGACGTGTCTGTTTGACTCCACCGCTTTGCCGAGGCACGAGATTACAAACCCGGTGAAGGAAAGGGCCTCACCGGTCCTCGCTCGGTGATCACGAATGAACTGCCGCGCCTTGGTCACATCGACTTCGATCAGGGCGTNNCGTGGATTACATGCTTGCCACGAGCACGGCGTCCGGCGTCGACAGCGTAACGACGGATCTTCGGAAACGGTTCGACTTTGTAGTCTGCGGGGCTGGGCGTCATCTGTTTGACCACTCCTGGACTCACCTGTAGTTGAGCGAAGATCCTGGGTGAACAAAGGAGCGGTCCCCTCGATCTGGGAGCGGGGAGGTCTTACGCCACGGGCTGGCCAATCCAGCGCCGGTGCATCGGCTGCCGATCGCGGACGCAGGCCTCATTTATCCCGCTTTATCGAGGCCGCCCCAAAAACGTTTCGAGGAACCTGCCTCTGTTTGGGGCAGAACACACCTCCGGACAGATCCCTTCAAGACTTATACCAGGAATCAAACGAGAGTCGCCGGCTGCGACGACCACCCCATCGCCGGACCCGGCCATCAGACATTTGCGACCACCTGGTTTGGCCCCAGATACCAACCTGGGTGGTTGCAAGGATGGGGGGTTTCAACCATTTCGCCCTGCCTGAGGGGCGGCGGGAGACGCCGAACTGTGAACCTCACCTTGCCTCTGATCCTCTCTCCAGCAAGACGCTCGGGGACTCACCAGGCGGTCCTTGGTTCACTCAGTGTATCAGAAGTGCCCTCTTGGAGGCTTGAAGATCGATCTACGCTCCGGCGGCGCAGCCTTGCCTCGGGCTTTAACTCGCGCCCCCCTCGACTCCTGTTCGTGGTGCGGAGATGAACAGATGGTCTCAGCCAAGGGGAGTCCGTTCTATGAAAGTGGCGATGTGGGAGGCGATCTCATCTCCCTTCTCTTCCTGCAGAAAGTGTCCTGCGTTCTGGATCACAATCTTAGGCTGGTCTTCAGCCCCCGGTAAGAGCCGGCGGAAGAAGCGGTCGCCGCCGCGAGTTATGGGGTCGCTGTCGGAAAACATCACCAGCGTTGGTTTTTCCCAGTTCGAGAGAGCGCTGCGAGCCCTGCCCATTTCAGGGGCGCCAGGATTCTCGGGGCGAAGCGGCACGAGCAGCGGCCAGGCCCTGGCCCCGGCCTTGTAAGCGGTCCCCGGGAAAGGGGCCTCATAGCCGGCGATCACTTCCCTTGGTGCCGACATCGGTCGAGCTAGCCCCAGCCGGATGATCCATCCGATTGGCAGGTGAGGTGTCCAGCGTACAAACCCCCTCCAAAGTAGAAAGGCCCTGTTCATCCTTACCTTGCCCGTCGG
>JABAOD010003927.1_pt1 | contig 13598 bp, 15 predicted proteins | sample 7062151 | NCBI WGS metagenome assembly JABAOD01 (sample SAMN14538626, study PRJNA623070) | marine sediment metagenome | biome: marine biome [ENVO:00000428]; feature: marine pelagic biome [ENVO:01000023]; material: deep marine sediment [ENVO:00002113] | place: India: Gulf of Khambhat ...
CCGTAGTACGGTCCGCTCGGTTCATCGAGCTTGATCAGGATTACGAGCTGAGGATCCTGCGACGGTACCAAACCGACGAAGGATGAGGTGTACGCTCGACCGGAGTAGCCCAGCACACGATCAAAGCGCCAGGCGGTGCCGGTCTTTCCGGCAACGCTCAGACCCTTCACCTCCGCGCTCCGCCCCGTCCCCTGCGTGACGGCCTGCGCGAGCACCCCCCGAATCTCGGTGGCGATCGCTTCGGGAATCACGCGCCGAATCACCTCCGGCTCCAACAGCCAACGCGGTGCGCCGTTCGCCGTCCGCGACGCGCGCACGAGCTGCGGCCGCATCAGCAGACCGCCGTTGGCGATGGCGCCGTAGGCCAATACCAGCTGGAGCGGCGTGACCGCTACCTCGTAGCCGATCGCCAGCGAGGCCCGGCTCTGCGCCGACCAGTGGGCCGGTTTCCGCAGTCGTCCCGCCGACTCGGAGGGATACAACAGGCCGGTCGGCGTGCCGAACCCGAAATTCCGCAAATAGCTGAACTGCACACCATCCCGCAGCCGCTCGGCGAACTTCGCCATCGCCACGTTGCTCGACACCGCGAGCGCTTGGGCCAGGGTCACGCGCCCGAGAGGACGCTCGTCGCGGATCGTCCGGCCCGCCGCCTGATAGCGACCGTTTCCGGTGTCGACGGCATCGTCGAGTGTGGCGAGCCCCTCGGCCAGCAGGGCCGCGACCGTGAACGGCTTGAGCGTCGACCCCGCCTCGTACGGCTCCGTGGCCGCCGCCAGGTTCGTGGTCGAGGCACGCGATCGATGGCGGCGACTGGCTGCGGCCAACAACTCGCCGGTCCTCGGATCGAGGATCAGCAGGTCTCCGCCCGAGGCGTGCGATTCTGCGATCGCGTCCTCGAGCACGGACTCGGCCAGCGATTGCAACTCGGCATCGAGCGTCAGGTGGACGTCGCCCCCCGAGGTCGGCGGCACGATCGTCGTCACCAGCCATCCCGCCGAGGCGCCGGTAGCGTCGCGACGCTGAACCCCGAAGCCTGGCTGACCCGCCAGAACCGAGTCGAGGCTCAACTCCAGTCCACTTTGCCCGCGACCGTTGCCGTCCACTCGGCCGATGATCTCGGCCGCCAGCTGCCCGCGCGGGTAAAACCGCTCGACGACGGGCTCCGGGTAGAGGCCGACGCGGATCTCCGCCTCCAGACGCTCTTTCTCCAGCGCCGAGTGCGTGCCCGGCAGAATGACCCACCGACGCTTTCCCTCGGCGATGCGCTGGATCGTCCGGGAAGGTAGATCGAGAACCCTGCCGAGCGCCGCCGCCGCTTTTCGCCGGTCCCGCAGTTCCAGCGGCGCGACCGAAATCCGATAGGTCGTTCGGCTGACCACCAGCTCGCGGCCCTCCCGATCCAGGATCGCTCCCCGGGGAGCGGGGAGCGGGACCCGCTCCTCGTGCTGCGCCAGCGCTTCACCGCGCCAACGCTCGCCCTGCAGCACCTGTAGCTGGACCGAACGCCCGAGGACCACTAGCGTCCCCAGCGACAGGGCCAGCTGCAGTAGCCCGTGGCGCAACTGCCGGCGCCGCGCCTGACGCGCCCGCGACCTCACGGCGAACCTCCGCGGAGGTCCGCCGCCACGCCGCGCAGATCCAGGATGACCAGCTCATCCTCTGTCGGCAGGTGCATCCCCAGGCGCTCGGCCGCCCGAACCACTCGGGCCCGGCTGCGCAGATACTCGATATCGCGTTCGAGCTCGGCGCGCATCACATCGGCCGCCTCTCGCTGGTCACTGATCCGCCCCAAGCGCTCGGCCACCGCCCGGCCCGTCGCTCCCCGGTGAACCGCGACGTACATGCCGGCCAGCAGCAGCAGCGCGGCTCCGGCGGTCAGCAGCCCGCGCGCATTCACTCGCCTCGCTCCCACGCGCGCAGCCGCGCGCTCCGAGCCCGCGGATTCCGCCTCACCTCGTCCTCAGCCGGTCGTAATGGACCCCGGGTCAGCTCGCGACCCAACCGCCGGCCCCGGCAGCGACAGACCGGCAGCTCGGGCGGGCAAACGCAATCTCGACTCCACTCGCGGAAATCTCGCTTGACCTGGCGATCTTCCAGTGAGTGGTAGGCGAGGACCACGAAGCGCCCACCCGGAGCGAGCAGATCTCGCAAGCTCGGCAGGGCCCGCTCGAGCGACTCCAACTCACGGTTCACCGCAATGCGCAGAGCCTGGAAAACGCGGGCGAGATCCGCCGGCTCTGGTGGACGACCCCAGACGCTCGCCAGCACCTCTTTCAGGTCGTCGCTGCTTCGCAGTTGCGCCGCCTGCCGCCGCCGCACGATCTCGCTCGCCAGCCGGCGCGCGCGCCGCTCCTCGCCGTAGGCTCGGAAGATTCGGGTCAGCTCATCCGCCGATGCCGTCGCCAAGAGATCGGCCGCGGACGGCTCGTCTCCCGGTCCCGCCATGCGCATGTCGAGCGGAACTCCGGGTCTAAACGAAAACCCGCGCTCACTCGAATCGATCTGGNNTCCCCAGCGTCGGCAAAATCCCCACGCTCGAAGGCCACTCGCTCCCGATAGCCCGCCAATCGGGCGCGGGCCCGGCTCAGCGCTTCGGGATCCTTGTCGACCGCGAGAACCCGGGCCTGAGGTCCAGCCTGCAGGATCGCCTCCGCATGGCCGCCGTCACCGAGCGTGCCATCCAAGAAGACGCCGCCGCGTTCCGGGGCCAGCAGACGGACCACCTCCTCCGCCATGACCGGTTCGTGGGTTCCGTTGTCGCTCGACACCTGATCTGGCCGGCTAGCTCGCTGCCCCCGCGGCGCACGAGCGTATGAAAAAAAAGTCGGGACGGCGGACAGACGGCTTTGCCCTACCCCTAGACCCCACACAGCCCTCCCCCTGCCAACTGACCACCGCCCCAACAGACTGGCTCGGCGAGTGACGGCCGAGGCCCTCGCGACCTGGGCTCCACCCTTTCCCCTCAATCCGCCCATCACGTCTCGACCGTCACCGCCGAATTCAGATTCACGATATCAGATAGAAAAGATCTTCCGCAGGTGCTTGTCCGACTCCGGAGACGAGTCTCGCACCGCGCCCTCGAACCTCTCGGGATTCCAGATCTCGATCCGGTTCAGCATGCCCACGATCAGAGCTTCGCCGTCCAGCTCCGCCGCCCGCTGCAGCCGCTCGGGAATCAGGATCCGACCCTGTTTATCCGGCACGGCCTCCAGCGCGTTGGCGGTCAGCGCCAGCACGGAAGGCCTCGCCTCCGGCGTCCTCTCAACCAGCTCCATCATCTGGACTTCCTTCGTACGCCAGGCGGACGCCGGATACAGAAAGAGGGCTGGGTCCTGATAGTAGACCAGTATGAACCCGTCTTCGCCGACGCTGCGCCGAAAAGAGGCGGGCAACGCCAGGCGGCCCTTGTCGTCCAGCTGATGGAGATACTTCCCCAGGAAGCCGGTCAAGTGACCTCCCCCGGCGGGTGACTTGAACCCGGTGGCGGGGAAAACCCGGGCGTGTGAGTGGGAGACGGTTACCCCCCGGTCTCCCACTTCTCCCCACTCCGCCCCCAAACTACCCCGCCTACCCCAGCACGTCAAGGACTTCTACCACCCCGCCCTTTGCACCCCCCCTCGCCGACACACCCCCACACAAAAAAAGCCCGGGCCACCAAGGCCCGGGCTCGCCTGCGCCGAGATCGCGCCAGCGCTCAGCCGCGCGACAGCTGCTTGATCCGCGCCTCCACGTTGAGCAACCAGCGCTCCGAGGCGTCCTTCAGCTGGGGCACCTCTTTGCGAACGTTGCCGGCCCGGTTGAAGTGCTGCATGGCCGCCTGGAAGTTGGCCTGAGCTCGCTGCAGTTGCGGCACCGTGGCGTTGTCCGGCGTCGCCAGCCCCTCACCAAGCTGGTAGTAGGTGTAACCCCACCAGAACTCGACTTCCGCCTTCTGGTCAGCCGGCGCGAACTGCAGGGCTCGCTCGAAGTAACTCACGCTACCTGACAGGTTGCCGCTGTTCCGCAGCTGAATCGCCTGGCTGAAGAAGAGCTTGAAGACATCATCCCGCGAGGACCCGCCGGATTCGATCGCCCGGTTGAAGTCCGCCAAGCCACCCCTCTCATCTCCCGCCTGCAGCTTGAACTGCCCGCGTTTCAGGTAGCCGTTGGGGTAGTTCGCATCGAGCGCCAGCACTTTGTCCATGGCTGCGCTCGCATCGGCGTTGCGGTCTGCCCGGCCCAGCGCGTCCGCGTAGAGTGACCAGAGCCTGGGGCTGTCGGCGAAAGACTGCAGCGCTTTTTCGGCGAAGCTCACGGCCTCTTGAATCCGGCCGGCTCGGTTGTAAGCGGCCAGGGCGTTCTCGATGATCGACTGGTCGGTGTCCTCGCCCTTGAGCTCCAACACCTTTTCGTACGCCCCGAGGGCGGTGTTTACGTAGGCGGAATCCTCCGACGAATGGCGGAGCGAGTAGTCGCCCAGCGACTGGAGCAGATCCACATCCTCCTCGACGTAGTTCAGGCCGTCCTGGATGATGTCGATGGCCTCACGCATCAACCCGGCCTGAGCCAGATCGTACGCGACCTTCAGACGTACGGGAACGTTGCCGGGGTCGAGCTCCAAGTACTGGCGGTACAGCTCGCTCGCTTTTTGCCCCTTGCCGCTCTGCGAGTGGATATAGGCGGCGTTCTGAAGCGCCTCGCGGTGGCCGGGCTGGTTGTCCAACACCCGCTCGAAGTAGGAGACGGCCGAGTCGGCCCAGCCATTCGTGCCGCTCTGCCCCTCGAACAGCTGGCGAAACGCCAGGCCTTTGTTGAAGAGCGCCGGTATGCTGCCGGGGTTGATCTCCAGCGCCTCGTTGCAGTTGCGGAGCGCGTTCTCCGGCTGCTGGCTTCCCACGTAGTCGGCGCAGAAGGTCACGGCCCGCCCGAAGCGCACCTGCTTCTCGAAGGCGGTGATGGCCGCCTGGGCGACCCGCTCCACCGAGGCGTCGCTCTTGTCGCGGACGGCCACCTCGGGGACCGTCACCTCGTCTCCGGTCTTGACGCTGATGAAAACGCCGTCCACCGAGTACCGCGACCCCACGGTCTTCAGGTTGCCGAAGTAGACGACCTGGGCGCCCATCAGGTTGGCCAGCTGGCGGGCCCGGATCGGGTTCAGCTCTTCCGTCTTGACTTCATACTGCTTGAGGGCGCGCTTGAACTCCTTTTCCGGAACCGGCACGTGCGTGCTGAAATCCTCGAGCCTATCGCTGATCAGCTTCGCCACCTTTTCGCCGAACTTCTTGTCCAGCGCGCTCGTCTCCATCGGCACCACCAGCACGCGAAAGCGCCCGCCCGGCTCTTGCTGCGTAATGGCGGCCCGCGCGTCGGGAGCCATGGCTACCGTCAGGACGGACAACATGGCCAGCCCAGCGGCTAACCTGAAGGCCCCGTCTCTAATACCGACGATCCCGAACTTCATCGACTGTCTCCCACGCTTGAGTCACATAAAGCGGGCGCCGCCCGCGTCAGCTGTCTTCTACCGCAATGCGCCAAACTCCCGGCGGCAGTTCGGGTCCCCTCCCCAGCTCTGTCCATGGGCGCGCCTGGACTCGAACCAGGGGCCTCTGCCTTGTAAGGGCAGCGCTCTCGCCAGCTGAGCTACGCGCCCTGCGGACCCACACCGCAGCCCTTTGCAAAGGCCGGGCCCCCCGTCGCCCTCCATCAGAGAATAAGGCCCAGCGGTATCAAAACCACATAGGCCCCAACCAGTAGAATCGGGGCGACGACCGTTGACAGCAAGGGCGAACTGCTCGCGAGCGCGCCGTACCCTGCGACCAAGGTGATGGCGGCTCCGACGAGCAGCGCCCAATTCAACAAAGTAAACTGCAACGCCCGTGGCGCGTTCGCCACGTTCTCTTTACGCGCCGGGCCCCCTGCCGCTTTCGCCCGCTCCGAGTCGCGGGCCGCGGGGGACCCGCGTCCGGGTGTCTTCCGGGGGTGCCCTTTTGACATGAACGCTACAACCTATGCGGCAAACAACGTCCAGTCAATCTGTCACCGGCCTGCGGCCTTCTTCGACGGACGAGTCCCCGGGCGCCGGCCCCTCCGCCGCCAGCCGCTCCGCCTCCTGGACCGCGGCCTCCAGGGCCGCCAGCTTGACCTTGTTTCTTCTCCTTTTCCAGTACCCCAGGACGAGCAAAAGGATCGTCAGCAGCGTCCAGTACACGGCCGTCTGGGTGAGCACGAGCAGCCAGCCGAAGCGGCGGCCCACGTCGCGGCGCCAGAGCCGTTCGAACTGGCTTTGGGTGAGGCCGTACGTGCGGCGAAGCGAGAGGTCGAGATCGCCCGTCTCACGCCAGCGGTCGAGGAGCAGCGCGAAGCCGCCGGACCCACCTGTACGGCGCATGAAATCGACGGCCGTAAACGACAATAAGTAGGCGTGATTCGCGCTCAGCCGTGAGCCGCGAAAGTCGAGGCTGAGCTGATTCAGCGCCGGAAGTTGCCCAAACAGGATCGCAAAGCGGAGCGTCCACGCCTGCTCGGCTCCCCAGCTGCCCGCGGCCAGCTGCGCGTACCCCTCGTGAAACCAACGGGGCACGGCGGCACCGAGGTGGCGGCTGAGCGCGACGTGGGCCAGCTCGTGTCGGAGGATCGTCTGCAGGGGTTGGCCTGCCCCGCGCCGGCTGAAGGTCGGCAACACGATCGTGTCACCCACCGGAAAGGCTATCCCGGCGCTCCAGTCCGGCGCCCCGGGCGCCAGCGAGTCGAACGTGGCCGGGTCCGGTGCGAGGATCACGGCGATCTCACCGTGTGACAGCACGTCATCCGGGAGTCCGGGCATCCGCAACAGGTCTCCGTCCGCTTCGGCGAGCGCCGCCGCCAGACGCGCCTGGCCGGGCCAGTGGACGAACTTCAGAGAGCCGACGCGGATCTCCTGCTGGACGGGGTCAGGCGCGACGCCCGGGGCAATCAGGACGGCGAGAAGCAGGACGACGGGGATGGCGCGGTGCGAAATCTTCCAGCTCGTTTCATGCCAGGGGTGCTCAGCCCGAATCGGCCTTCTTTCGTCGGCTCTTGCGGGACCGGCCCTTGGGGCTGCCGGCAGCGCCCTTGCCGGAGGCGGAACTCGCAGCCGGCACGTCGATCATCTTACCCAGGGCGATGCGCTCATCCGAGCTCAGCAGTTCGTCCAGGTTGAGCAGAATGATCACCCGGTCTCCGTGCTGGCCGATGCCGTCGAGATAGCGGCCCGCCAGGCCCTTGAAGAAGTCCGGCGCGGGGCTAATCGCCTCTGGCGACAACCGCAACACGCCGGGAACCTCGTCCACGAGCAAGCCCAGGCGAGTCTCACCCACCTGCACGACGAGCAGGCGGCCGACGCCGGTCCCGCGGGTGACCGGCACCGAAAAGCGCTTGCGCAGATCGATGACGGGCAGCGCCGATTCCTGAAAGGCCACGACGCCCTCGACGAAGTCGGGCGCTCGGGGGACTTTTCGGATCTCGGGCACTTTCACCACCCGCGACACACGCATCACGTCGAAGCCGAATTCCTCTCCCCCGACCTGGAACGTGATCAACTCGATCGGCCCGTCCGCTTCTTTCTCACGCATCGTTTTCCCTTCTTCACCTCGAGCTACACCCTCCAAAGGTATCACGATCCCCGGATCGAGCCGACGGACCCACTCCCCTTCGATGTCTACGAGTTCCCCCGGGCCCTCGCCTCCACCTTCACCCAGCTCCGCCACGCCGCCCAGTTCGGCAACTCTGAGTGCGATGCGGGTCGCGCCCTCGCCGATCACCAGCAGTAGCGACTCGGCAGCGTCGGGTTCGACACGCCCGCCTTCCGGGAGAACGGCTTCCAGCTCCATCACCGGGATCCAACGCTCGCGCACACAGGCCAGCGCGACTTTCTCACCCGCGCGGCCCGGCAGTCGGTGAACGATCGGCCCCGTTTCGATGACCTCGCTGACGACCTCGGCCGGAAGCGCGTAGCGCGATGGCCCTACGCGAAACGTGATCAGCCGGCTCATGCAGACTCCGGATCCGGAAGCGATTCCAGACATTCGACGATGGCCTCTGGCATCCGCTCCAGCGGCACCGTATGCTCTGCCGCCCCCAACTCCACAGCGCGCCCCGGCATCCCGTACACCACGCAGCTCCGCTCATCCTGCGCCAGCGTCCGTCCGCGCGCTGCCCGGATGGCGCTTAGGCCCGTGGCTCCATCGCGCCCCATGCCTGTCAGCACCACGCCGACACAGCGCGCGCCGTACACCTCGGCCACCGTGGGGAAAAGCGCGTCGGCGGCAGGACGGGTCCCCCAGAGCGACTCACGCTGATCGAGAACGATCCGCACGCCCGACTGCGCCCGTCGCACCCGCATGTGGAAGTCGCCGGGCGCGATCCAGATCCGGTTGGGAACCACCAGCTCGCCGCCCGTCGCCTCGGCCACCGGCATCCGGGCCAGGCCGTTCAGACGCGCGGCCAGAGCGGAAGTGAAGCCCGCCGGCATGTGCTGGACGACCAACACCGCGGCACCCAGGTCGGCGGGCAGCGCCGAGAACAGTTGGGCCAGCGCCCTGGGACCACCGGTCGAGGCGGCGAGGGCGATGGCAGCCTCCCCACGCACGCGGGGCCTCGAGACGGTCAGGGGGCTATCCACGCCGCGATCCGCCAGCAAGGCCCCGACATCGGCGCTCCGGGCCGCCTCCAGCGCCCTGTAAAGCTGTTCCTCAGATCGGGCGAGGTCGAACGAGACCGGTCCGGACGGCTTGGCCACAACATCGACCGCGCCCAGATCCAGCGCCCGCAACGCGGCGACCGATCCTTCCCCGGTGTAAGCGGACAGCACGACGAACGGACGCGGTCGAGTGGCCATGGCCCGCTCGAGCACGCCGAACCCGTCGAGGCGCGGCATCTCGATGTCGAGGGTGACGACGTCCGGGTTGAGTCGCTCGATGGTGCGGAGCGCCTCGACCCCATCGGCGGCGGCGCCGACGACGCGGTAGCCCGGGAAACGCGCGATCATGTCCGACAGCATGCGCCGCATGAAGACGCTGTCGTCGACGACCAGCACGGAAGTCAGAGGCGCGCTCATATCAGATCTCGATCTGCCCACGCGCTTGCGATGAGACGCGCAGGCGCCCGTCTAGCAGGTCGAAGTGTATGGAGCGCCCGAAATCCCCGCCCACGTCCTCCGCCACGACCGAGATCTTGTCACGCGCGAGCGCAAGGCGTGCCGCGTCGACGTTGCGCGCGCCGATGTGAGGCTGACCGGGCGGCAGCAGTTCCTGAAACATACAGGCTCCTCCCACCAACCGGGCGGTGACCCGCGCCCGGGCCGCACCCGCCTGGAGCAGCTCATCGAGCAAAGCCGGGATCGCCGTCGTCGCGTAACGCCCGCGTTTTTCGGCCTCCCTCGAATAAGAAGGATCGGGAAGGAGTACGTGGGCCAGGCCGCCGACGCGGCTCGTTTCGTCGTAGAGCACCACAGCCACGCAGGAGCCGAGACCCAGGATGGACAGCGTGCCCCCGCCCTTCCCCACTCGGCGCTCACCGGCCAACACGTGCACGCTCACAGCTTCCGATACACCCTCTCGCGCAGATCCACCACCTCGAAGCGCGGCTGCACGGTGGGGCTCAACATCTCGACGCGACCCAGCACCAGGTAACCCTTGGGCCGCAGCACCTCAGCGAACGTCTCAAAGACACGAGCCTGCGCTGGTCGGTCCAGGTAAATCAGCAAGTTGCGGCAGATGATGAGATCCGCCACGTATCCCGGCGCTCTCGCCAGGATATCCACCAGTCTGAATTCGACCAGCGACCGCAGCGGCTCCTTCAATCGTCGCAGGTGGCCCGGCTCGAACCAGCGATCACGGATCTCGGCCGGTGTCTCGGCCAGCGCCGTCTCGGGATACTCCGCCCGCCGCGCCGCCTGCAGGCTCGGAGCGTCGATATCCGTACCGACGACGCGAATCCCCTCCCACCACGTGCGGCCCCGCTCCGCCAGCCATTCCCAAATGAGGATGGCCAGGCTGTACGCTTCCTCGCCGGCCGCCGCGCCCGCGCTCCAGGCCACCAGCCTCTCGTGGCTCAGCAGATCGGGCAGCACGATCGCGCGAATGACGTGCCACGTCTCGGGGTTCCGGAAGAACTTGCTGACGTTGATGGTGAGGGTGCGGAGCAGCCGGTCGTACTCGGTCGGGTCGTGATCGAGTAGCGCTGAGTAGCTCTCTACATCGCTGATGCCTCGAGCCCTCATGCGAACGGCGAGGCGCCGCCGCAAGCACTTCTGCCGATAGAGGGTGCCTCGAAAGCCGCGTTCGCGCTCGATCTTTTCGAACAGCGCCGAATAGGCCGCATCATCCGCGCTCACCGCCCACACCCCTCACGAACTCCAGATTCGTGCGCACGACCTCGTTGGCGGGGTTGATATCGAGGGCGCGCTGCCAAAGGTCGATCGCGCGTTTGCGGTCACGCCGCTTGTAGTAGACGTTGCCCAGCTTGGCGTAGACATCGTCTCCAAGCTCTGGGTCCGAACGCAGTGCCCGCTCGTACGCCTCGGCGGCCTCTTCGTACCGGCCACCCCGATAGAGCAGGTCGCCCAGGTTCTTCGAGGCCTGGGGAAGCGAGGAGTCGTGCTCGAACGCCTGTTCGTAGAGTTCGCGGGCTCGAGCCACGTCACCCTTCCGCTCGAAGATGACCCCGGCGTTGACGGCGAGCCCGGCCGACGCTGGATGTCGGGCAACACCATCGGACGCAACCGCTACCGCCTTCTCCAGATCGGCCGACATCGCCTCGGCCAGGGCCCGCGCCGAATAGTACAGCGCGGGCAGATCATCGCTGGCCAGCTCCACGTATTCGTCCAGGGTGCGGGCGGCCGCGGCCGGGTCGCCCTGCCTCAGCTGGAGCCAGGCTTTGGTCAGCCGCAGTCCGGCGTGTCCGGGCGCACTCTTCAGACCCTCGTCGAGCAGCTGGACGGCATCGGCGAAGCGGTCGAGAGCCGCGATCGCCAGCGCCAGGTTGTTGTAGACCGCCGGCCCGCGTCCGCCGCGCTCGCGGATCTCGCCGAACTTCGTCGCCGCCGCGTTCCGATCTCCCTGTCGGAAGGCGATCAAACCAAGGTAGAACTCGGCCTCCAGGTCATCCGGCGCCAGCTCGAGGACCTGATTCAGTTCGCGCACCGCTTCCTCGAACATGGACGTCCGGTAGAAGGCGATGCCCAGATTCTTGTGTTCCTCGAGACGTCCGCGCGCTTCCACGCGCCGTTTCTCGCGCCCGCGGCGGCCGACACGGCGAACCAGACCGGCGGAGACGAACCCGTAGAGCGCTTTGCCCACCTCGAACTCGCCCAGCGCCGTCTCTTCGATCAGGTCCCAACCGCTGTGCTTGCCGTCCAGCAAGGGGAGGATCTCTTCCTGCTCGGGCGCGAGCGTGAGAGAAGAGATCGAGCTCGAGCGATCGGGATCGAGCTCGAAGACCACGTCGAGCGACGGCACCTTCTTCTCGATCTGGCTCCATTCATCCACGCGTCGCGCGCCCTCCAACAACAAGCTCTCGGGATCGATCGACACTCGGATCTGCTCGCGGACCGGCCGCTCGCCCGGCTCGAAGTAGAAGGTCCCCTGGCCCCAGGTGAAAAGGTGATAGACGGCTGCCTCGATCTGGTGCCGCACGTACTTCAGGAGGGTCTGTTCGTCGATGTCGCCGCGATCCCTCAGGATCTCGCCCAGGCGCCGCCCGTCTCGTGCCCGGCTCTGCTCTTCGATCGCGGCCTCGAGCTGCTGCGCGCTGATGATACCTTCGCGGACGAAGATGTCGCCCAGTCGATCGCGTCGGTTCAGAAGTGACGCATAGATGATGCGCCCTTCGTCGAAGTAGATGTAGCCGAAGTTTCGCCGGTCGGTGACCGACAGACACCCCGTCTTGCTCCCCATCGCGAGTAGCTGGAGCACATCGGTGAGGCTCGCCTCTTTGAGGCTACCCTTGATCGCCATCGTTCCAGCTCTCGATGAGCTGATCCTCTATCGCGGGCCAGTTCCACACCACTTTCTCGCGGTCGAAAAAGAAATCATCGACGGCGAGTTGGACGCGGCGCGTCTCTTCCAGCAGGGCCCTCATCTCGGCCACTCGGTCGGGGTCCCTGAGTGCGAGCTTGTCCGGAGCCTCGGCGCCCAGCCGTTTCAACTCCTGGTCGATCGACTGAAGGGTGGCGATATCGCGCTCGTAGCGCGCGGTCACCTCTTCGGCGTCGACCGGTTTATCCCCATCCAAGAGATCTTCGAGCCGCTTCGTGACGTACCCTTCCGACTCCCACTTCAGAATCGCGCGCGCCAGCGTTTCCCGCCAACGCGGTGTGCCCAGCGCCTCCTCGACGGCCGAAGATACGTCGCTGAGGAAATCGCTGAACTCCTCACGCGCCCGATCTTTCACCTCGCTGAGCCAGGGCAACTCGGACCCGCTCACGACGTCCGCCAGCAGCCGGTCCACCTCGTCCGGCTGTATGGGTCGACCCTCAGCTCCCTGAGCCGCCAGCACCCGGTTCAAAGCCCCCTGCAGCTGCCGCACGTTCTCGATCGCCTGCCGCGCGATGGCGTCGATCACGCCCGGATCCAGCGAATGGCCGAGCAACGAGAGACGAAGCTCGAGGATCGCCCGTCGCGTCTCGAGCACGGGGCGGCCGATGTCGACGACGAGGCCGCCGCTGAATCGGGACAGTAACCGGTCGTCGAGCTTGCCGAGCTCGATCGGCGGACGGTCGCAAGCGAGCGCCACCTGCCGGCTGGCCATGAGCATGCCATCCAGCAGGTGAAAGAGAAGCCGGTGGCCGTCTTGATCGTGCTCGAGGAACTGAAGGTCGTCGATGAGCAGGATCTCAGCCTTGTCCAGGCCGGATGCCTTGGGGTCGGGCGCCAGCTCGCGCAGCAGCCGTTCCAGCGGGGTGTAGAGCACGCGGGTCTCGGGCTGAAGCTCACGGACGCGATTGGCGATGGCGACCAGCAAATGGGTTTTTCCCAGTCCGGTCGCGCTGTAGATGAACAGCGGGTTGTAGGCGGTGCCCGGCCTCTCCGCCGCCTTGCGGGCGGCGTCCCAAGCGAGACGGTTCTCCGCGCCGACGACGAAGGACTTGAAGGTCATCGAAGGGTCGATCGCCTTCACCGCTGACCTCCAGCCGCCTGCGGCTCGGTTGAGACGTCCAGCTTGCTGGCGAGCTTCTTTAATACGCCTTCGCTCACCGATCGCAGGGTGTCGAAAACACCCTCGCCCAGCAGCGCCGAGGCGGGATAGCTCGGAACGTTTCGGAAATTGAACTCTTCGTCCAGCTGCTCGATGCTGAAGACGTTCGGCAGATCGCGCTTATTGTACTGAATGACGACCGGGATATCACGAATATCGATTCCGTGCTCTAGCAGATTCTGCTGGAGATTGCGAAACGACTCGATATCCGCCTCCAGCTGCGACTTCTGGCTGTCGGCCACAAAGACGACTCCGTCCGCACCTTGAAGCACCAGCTTGCGCGTGGCGTTGTAGTACACCTGACCCGGAACGGTGTAGAGTTGAAAGCGGGTGGTGAAGCCGGAGATCTGGCCGAGATCGAGCGGCAGGAAGTCGAAGAACAGCGTCCGGTCGGCTTCCGTAGC
>JABAOD010000275.1_pt1 | contig 13597 bp, 10 predicted proteins | sample 7062151 | NCBI WGS metagenome assembly JABAOD01 (sample SAMN14538626, study PRJNA623070) | marine sediment metagenome | biome: marine biome [ENVO:00000428]; feature: marine pelagic biome [ENVO:01000023]; material: deep marine sediment [ENVO:00002113] | place: India: Gulf of Khambhat ...
GATCGGCGTGCCGAATTCGCTGGGACCGGCAGAGCTGCTGCTGTATTACGGCACCGAAGAGCAAAAAGACCGCTATCTCCCCGGCCTTGCCGACGGTTCGGAAATTCCCTGTTTCGCGCTGACCTCCCCGCAGGCCGGTTCGGACGCGGCCGCCCTGATCGACAAGGGCGTTGTCTGCAAGGGCGAGTGGCAGGGGGAGACAATCACCGGCATTCGCCTGACCTGGGACAAGCGCTACATCACGCTCGCTCCGATTGCAACGGTGCTCGGTCTTGCGTTCAAACTCTATGACCCGGACCACCTCATTGGCGAACAGGACGAATACGGCATAACGGCCGCATTGATTCCGACCGATATCCCGGGAGTCAACTTCGGCCGGCGGCATCATCCGCTATCGATCGCTTTCCTTAACGGCCCGACGTCGGGCAAGGACGTGTTCGTGCCGCTCGACTGCATCATCGGCGGGCCCGAGATGGCCGGCAAAGGCTGGAAGATGCTGGTCGAGCTGCTGTCGGTCGGCCGCGCCATTACGCTGCCGTCGACCGCTTCGGGCGGTGGCCAGGCGGCTTCTTACGCTACCGGCGCCTATTCCATCATAAGAAAGCAGTTCAACACGTCGATCGCGAACTTCGAGGGCGTCGGGGAAGCGCTGACGCGCATTGCCGGTCACACTTACATCATGAATGCGGCCGTCGCCGTGACTGCCGGGGCGATCGACCAGGGCGAGAAGCCCGCTGTGCCGTCGGCGATACTCAAATATCACTGCACCGAACTCGGCCGGAAAGTAGCCAATGACGCGATGGACGTGCATGGCGGCAAAGCGGTCATGATGGGGCCGAACAATTACCTCGGCCGGGGGTACATGGCGACACCGATCGCCATCACGGTGGAAGGCGCCAACATCCTGACGCGCAGCCTGATCATCTACGGCCAGGGCGCCGTGCGATGCCATCCGTTCGTACTGCGAGAGCTGCACGCCGCCAGTGACGACGATCTCGATCGCGGCCTGATCGAGTTCGACGACGCGCTGTTCGGGCATATCGGCTACGCGATCAGCAACATGGCACGTTCGTTCTTCCTCGCGCTGACGCACGCCAAGTTCAGCCATGTGCCGCTCAATACGCCGACGCGACGTTACTACCAGAACATCAACCGCTACAGCGCGGCGTTTGCGCTGGCGTCCGATTTTGCCATGCTGACCCTGGGTGGCGAATTGAAGAAGCGCGAGCTTTTGTCCGCGCGTCTCGGCGACGTACTGAGCTCCATGTACCTTGCCTCGTCCGTACTGAAACACTTCGAGAACGAGGGCCGCCGGGCAACCGACCTGCCGCTCGTCGAGTGGTCCGTGCGCACGCTGATGTACCAGGCCCAGGAGGCGCTGCACTCCTTCTTGCGGAATTTCCCGAACCGCTGGGTCGCGGCATTGCTGCGTCTTTTCATTTTCCCGCGCGGCCGCACCTACTCCGCGCCATCGGACGAGATTGCCGCCAAAGTCGTCGAGCTGGTGACAACGCCTGGCGAGGCACGCGAGCGGCTGAGTACGCTGGCTTACACGACGCTGGAGCCCGGCAACCCGCTCGGCTTGCTGCAGGAGGCGCTGGAACTTTCCTATGAAATGGCCCCGCTGGAGAAACGCCTGCGGCAGGCCCGCAAGGAAGGCCTGATCACGGAGGACTACATCGGCTTGCAGATCGGCGAGGCGGAAAAAGCCCAGGTGATCAGCAAGGCGGAAGCGCGCACGCTGCGCAACTATCATGAGAAGGTCTTTGCGCTGCTCAGTGTCGACGATTTCACGACCGAGGAGCTGGCACGATCGCCGGCGAAGACGGCCGGGCAGACCCCGAAACGCGCCGCGAAGAAGAAACCCGCTGCCACCAAGAGAAAAGCCGGCAAGAAAAAAGTCAGCGCAACCTGACCCGGCATTATGACGACGCCGGGGGGGCCGCTATACGAAACGACTTTTCTTGTGGCGCCGGAGCGCGACGAAGAGTTTTCCGCCTGGTTGCAGGAATGGCTGGCGGATTCCGCGCGTCAGCCGGGAATCGTCGACGTCCAGCTCTGGGACGTCGATAGCGGTGATGAAAGGGCGGGCAAGATTTGCCAGTTTCGCTGTCGCGACGACAACGCCGCCGATGAATTGCTGGACACTTACTTCGCGGACATCGACGTGGCCGTCGCCGAGGCATTCGGCGACGCCGTGGACGTCAGCGGCCGCTGCCTGCGACAGGACGATAGTCGGGACGTTCCTCTATCCGGCAGCCCCGACTGCCTGAACTGCGGTTCCCGCCTCTCCGGTCAGTATTGCGGCAGCTGCGGTCAACGTGCGCGAAGCCGTCTGATCAGCTTGTGGCAGCTGGTCGCCGAAGCCTTCGGTGACCTGTTCGAATTCGATTCGCGACTCTGGCGCACGATCATCCCGTTGCTCGCCCGACCCGGCCGGCTCACGCACGACTATCTTCTCGGTCGCCGCGCCCGCTACATGCCGCCGTTCAGGTCCTACCTCGTGCTCAGCGTCATCTTCTTCGTTGTCGCTTTTTTTGATCCGCGCGACGACCTGGGGCTGTTGTTCGAACCGGCGTCGGAACCAACGGCAGAACAGGTTGCGGAGCAAAAAGCAGAAGCCGAACGGGCGCGACAGCAGATCCTCGACGAACTCGCTGACAGCGGAATCGTTGTCGACGATGCCGAACCGGCCGATCAGGCGGAGCCGCCGGGCGAGCCGGCTGCCGGCGAACGAGAGGACGGCCTTCAACTGCAGGTCACCTCAGGCGACGAGGTCATCGACGAGGACTGCCAGGTTTCCGACGCAAGCGTGGCGGATTTTCCTGACTGGCTGAAAGCGCGCCTGACGCCCGAACGTCTGCAGCAGGTGTGCGAACGCATCGTGGCCGACAAGGGGGCCGCGTTTATCGACCTGTTGCTCGAGAATATTCCGGTCGCGCTGATTGTCCTGCTGCCACTGATGGCGCTGGTCTTGAAAATCCTCTATCCGCTGTCGCGGCGTTTCTTCGTCGAACACCTGCTGTTCTTCGTGCATTTCCACGCGTTCTTTTTCCTGATGCTGACGCTGGAAATCCTGTTTGTTCGCATCGCCACCTGGGTCAGGCTGCCGGATGTCATCACGACACTGACGATCGTCGCCGCGTCGCTGTACATTCCGGTCTACCTGTACATGGCCATGCGACGCGTCTATGGTCAGGGGCATATCCTGACGACTTTGAAGTACCTGGCACTGGCGGCCGCCTACACGCTGGGCATGAGCCTGATGATATTTAGCGCAGCCCTGTTTGCGCTGGTCGCCGTTTGACGCCTATCGAGAGGAATAACAAGATGAAATCATCGTTGATCGCTGCAATCGTGTTACTGGCCTTTGCCGTTTCGGCATGCGACCGGCAAGATACCGTGGCGCCGGCAGTCGCGCCTGAGCCTGCAGCCATGCCGAAAATTGAGCGCACCGAAGCGCCGGACGATGCGGCCGTGTTCTTCATCACGCCGGCCGATGGTGACACCGTCTCCAACCCCGTCAGAATCGAGTTCGGCATCAGCGCGATGGCTGTGGTCAAAGCCGGTGTCGATCAGCCGCACTCCGGGCATCATCACCTGTTGATCAATACCGGCCTGCCGGCACTCGGACTGCCGATTCCAGCCGACGACAATCACGTGCACTTTGGTGATGCCAGTACGGCGACCGAGATTACGCTGCCCCCGGGCCGGCATACGCTGCGCCTGCTGCTCGGCGACCATCGGCATATCCCCCATGATCCGCCGGTGGCGTCCGAGCCAATCACGATTACGGTGGAATAATGTGTTGAGTGACGGGGCCTGGCACACTAAAATCGCCGGGCTACCTGAACTTCACCCATGAATCAGCCCACGTCCAAAAAGAACATTGGAATCAGCGGTCTTGCCGCCTACGTCCCGCCTTACCGCGTGTGGCTGGAGGACTGGTGCGACTGGACAGATAACCAGTGGCCCAAGGTCCGCGAGGTGGTGGGGCGCAGTTTTCGCGTGCGCGGCCCCCATCACAGCGTCTACACGATGGCCGCAACCGCGGTCATGCGCCTCATCGACCAGTACGATATCGATCCGGCGCGGGTGAAATTCCTGGGGTTGGGCACGGAATCGAGCACCGACAACTCGGCTGGCGCCATTATCGTCAAGGGCATGGTGGATGAAGCCCTGATCGCGCGCGGCCAGGCGCCCATTTCGCGCAGCTGCGAGGTCCCCGAGTTCAAACATGCCTGCCTGGGCGGCGTCTACGGAATGAAAGGGGCCATTCGTCACCTGGCCCTGGACGGGGCCGGCGGCCAGGCGATCGTTGTCTGTGCCGACATTGCCGAATACGCGCGCGGCAGCTCGGGCGAACCGACGCAGGGTGCCGGCGCGGTCGCGATGCTGCTGGAGGAAGATCCGCAACTCGCCGTCGTCGACCTGGTCGGATCCGGTTCGGCGTCGGACTACCGCATCATGGACTTTCGCAAACCGATGCTGCGCTTTTGCGGCCAGGACCGCTCCGAATCGCACCAGGTCCAGGATTTCCCGGTATTCAACGGCAAGTATTCGACGACCTGTTACATCGACGAGACGCTGCATGCCCTCAACGACATGTACGTCAAACGCGACATCGCGCCCAGCGAGTACCTGCGTTCCCTGAGCACGGTATTCCTGCACCGGCCGTATCGGCGCATGCCGGAAACCGGCTGGGCCGTGTCCTACCTGTTTGCCCTGGGCCAGGGCAATGCCGAGGATCGCGCCGAGCTCGCCTCCTATTGTTACGAGGCCGGCGTCGACGTCGACGCGATGCGCGCCGAGATGTTGAGCAAGCCGGAAGTCGCGAAACTCGCGACGCCGGAGAAACTTCAGTACGAGGCGTACCCGCTGACGATGGCGGCCTTAAGGGCTTTTCGCGCATCGCGGCATTTCCGCAAGGAGATTCTCGACAAGCTGGCACTGGGCAGCGACATGATGCTGGATCTCGGCAACCTCTACACCGCCGCGCTGCCGGCGTGGATGGCGGCCGGTTTCGAACAGGCGCTGGAGGAAGGTTCGCTGTCGGCCGGCGAAGAGGTGCTGACGCTGGGTTATGGCAGCGGCGATGCGGCCGAGGTCATTCCTTTCTTTATGGCCGACAACTGGCGCGACGCGGCGGCCCGAATGCGCTTCGGAGCGTCAATGGAGCTGGCCATCGATCTCGATCGCGAGCAGTACGAGGCACTGCACGATGGCCGTCGGGTTGCCGGGCTCGATTATGTGCCGAACAACGAATTCGTTATCGATCGGGTCGGCGGCACTGAAGAACGTCACTTTACCGACTTCGGCATCGAGTACTACCGCTTTATCGCCTGACGTCATACGAGCGCGCAATAGCGCGCCAGCTGTTGCCGATAGGTTCCCGTTAGCTCGCCCCATTCCCGATGGCACCAGGGCGTGATGCGTTCGGCGTGTCGAGCGAGCTCTTCGTCCATCTGCTCTGCCGACACGAAACGGATGGCGGCAATCTCGCTGTCGTTCGGCCGCACGTCACCGGCAATGCGCCCAAGGTACACGTGACACAGCTCATTCTCCGAGCCGACGTCACCGTAACGTGCCGAATACTGGAAGCGGTAAACGTAATCGAGCGTTGCCTCGACGTTCAGTTCATCGCGCAGCCGGCGCCGCGTCGCCACCTCCATGCTCTCGCCGCGTCGCGGATGGCTGCAGCAGCTGTTTGACCAGAATCCGGGCCACAGTCGTTTGTGCTCGCCGCGTTGCTGCAGCAACAGCTCGCCGGCGTCATTGAAAAGGAACAACGAAAACGCACGATGCAGCACGCCGGCGCCGTCGTGACACCGGGCTTTCGACAGCGATCCGATGTCGTTGTCCTCGGCATCGACGAGAATGAGCTCCTCGCTTTCGGACGAGACGATTCTGTGGGGGTCATTCATCATTGCAGCACCAGGGTGCGATAGCCGGCCTGTCGAAGCGCGCTTTGTACCTCATCGATCGATTCCGGGCAAAGAGCGACAACCGATCCGCCGCCGCCGGCACCGGTCAGCTTTGCGCCCGTGGCGCCCGCTCGGCGCGCGATCGTGACGATATTCTCGAGTGCGGGCGTCGACACCTCGATGGCGTTCAACAATCCCTGGCAAATATTCATCAGCAGCCCGAGCTCTTCGTAGTCCTGCGCTTGCAGCAGTTCCGCGCCCGCAACGCTGAGCGCATCGATCTCGTCGAACAAGGCATCGTAGCGATGCGGTGCGCGCTCGTAGCGGGACCTGACGCCGGCAACCTGTTCATGTGTCAGGCCCGCCTCGTTGCCGTTCGCGATCAGCAAAGGCGGCATTGCCGTCAGCGCCAGCCGCCTGACGTGCAGCTCGCCGTCATTGCGAAACAGCATGGGCTCGGAATAGGTCGAAATCGTGTTATCGATGCCGGACGGCTTGCCATGCGCGAGCTTCTCGCAGTCGAATGCAATCGCATTGACCTGTTCGTCGTCGAGGTCCAGCCCGTTCAGCCTGGCGAGCGCTCGCGTTATGCCAACCGCCATTGCTGCCGAAGACCCCAGGCCCATGCCGGCCGGCACGTCGGCATCTACCGTGATCGAAAAGGCGTTTCCGGCGAGGCCCAGGCGCTCGAGGATCAGCTCGATCGCCGCGTCGATGCCCCCGCTGTCCGTACCCACCGATCTCGCGATGTTCCAGCGCGGCACGTCGATCCGGCTCCGCTCGGCGGCGGGCTCGACAAAAACTTTCACGGCGTCGGGAATCGGCAAAGCCAGCGCGTGGCGGCCATAAACCGCCGCGTGTTCACCAAACAGGATCACTTTGCCGGCTGCGCTGGCGATCGGTTTTGCGGGCGCGTCGCGAGTGCCCATTTGCCTGACGATCTCCTGCGCTTTCCAGGTCTTGATCTCGCCGCTTTCGACAAGTCGCGTCACAACGTCTTCAAACTGTTCGTCCGGTGCGCCGGCCGCGGCGGCCACGCTGCGAGCGTGCAGCCGCATGTGCCCTTCCTGGATTCCCGTACTGGACAGTGCTCGCAGCGCGGCGAAGTTCTGCGCAAGCCCGACAGCCGCCATCAGCTCTGCCAGTGATCGCGCCGAATCGGCGCCGCTGATTGCCAGGCCGAGCGCCGCGGCCGGGTTGGCGGCCAGCGTGCCGCCGACCGTTCCGACTTTGAGCGGAATCGCAATTTCCCCGACGAGGTCGCCATCGCCGTTCACCGACCAGTCCGTCAACGCGCGGTATTTGCCGCTGCGCGCCGCATACGCATGCGCGCCGGCTTCGATCGCGCGCCAGTCGTTGCCGGTCGCGACAGCCAGCGCATCGACGCCATTCATGATGCCCTTGTTGTGAGTCGCCGCGCGATGCGCGTCAACAATCGCAATATCGTTCGCTACGACGATGGCGTCGCGCACCGTGGCGCCCTCGTACGCGCCGTGCGCCAGGTCGTCCACGGCGAAGCGCGCCGTCGCCGTCACGACGGCGTGATCCGCAAGATTCGACAGGATGCGCAGCGCAACTTTGCCGCCGCAGAGTTTCGCAACGTCGGGCGCGATCGCTTCGCAAATCGTATTGACCAGATTCGCGCCCATCGCATCGACCGTGTCCACCAGCAGATGCACGGCGAGCAGCGGCTCACCGCCGGGCAGCGCAAGGCGTCGCACCTCGAGATTCCTGACACCGCCGCCCCGCTCCCCGAGGCGCGGATGCACCGCGTTGGCGCTCGAGATCAGCGTCTGCCGATTCGCCTTGATCGATCCGGCCGCCTTGTCGATATCGGACATCCCGGTGACATGGAGCTGACCGGCAAGCAGCATCTCGTCGCAACTCACCTGGAAACCGCCGCTGTTTCTTGCAACCCGGGCGGCGCTGCTCAGCGCCGCGACGATCGAGGGCTCCTCGACGACGAGCGGCACCAGGTGATCGCGTCCGTTTACGAGGAAATTCGGCGCGACAGCGAAAGGCAGTCCGAACACCCCGACGACATTTTCGATGATCCTGTCGGCCGCCGCGCCCGACAGCACCTGCTCGCCATTGCGCAATCGCCGGGCGTCATCGGGCGACAACCAGCCCTGCTCTTGCAGCGCTGCGATTCGCCCGTCGATACTGAGCTTGTACAGACCTGATAGTCGCGAGTCGTTCAATGTCGCTCCAGGCTGACGCCGGCAGGCTCGAACGCGCACTCGAGCGACTGCCTTCCGTCAGCGATGAATTCATCCAGCGCGACGCCGGAGGATCCCAGCAGGACTCCGATATCGCCACCGCCGGCACCGCAGGGTTTGTAAACGAGACCGGCGGCCGCGGCATCGGTCGCCAGTCGATCGTGGCCAGCATCGAATATGCCGAGATCATGGTCAACACTGAACTGACGCAATGTCTCGATGTAAGCCGGAAAGGCGTCCAGCACCTGGCTGCCACCTCGCCAGGCTCGCGCCATGTCCTCTGCTGCGCGTCCGAGCAGCGCGCGCGACTTGTTGTTTTCTGCGGCCGCGTATCGCGACAGCCGCTCGCCCGTATTTGACGGCGTCCCCGACCACAGCAGGCGATAGTGCAGGCCCGCCGGCCACGACAGTGGCGTAATCTTGCTGCCGCGCCTGCGATACTCGATCAGTCCGCCCTGCACGGCGGCAGCAACGTCCACGCCACTACCCGAGCCCTTCTGCAACCGCCGGTGTGCCTTTATCGAGGCGCGGAGCACATCGACGTGACAGAGGACGGCGGCTGCCAGCGCGACGGTCAGCGCCGCGCTCGACCCCAATCCGAGTTTGTATCCGGACGCATCGTCCAGAAATTCCAGGGTATCGAGTTCGATGGACAGGGACGTTGACGGTGCCGGCCTGATGACGCCGAAAACGGCGTCGACGAGACCGAAGTCCGCTTCGCCCTGCAGCCATTCGATGCCGTCGCCACTCGTAAGAAACCGGCCCTCTGTGTCGGTATACCCGGGCGCCCTGATGCAGTGCCAGTTACTGTCAGAGCGCTCTATGTTCACGCGCGCGCGGCGATCGACGGCCATGCAAATGGCCGGGGACTCGTCGAGCACGGCGTATTCCCCACAGAGAACGACCTTGCCCGGCGCGCTGGCGCTGATCCGCATTACCCTGGCTCGACCAGCCGCGCCCCGTCGCCGAGCGCCGATACCATCACTTCGGTCACTCCATTGACCGACGCAAGCGACGCCCGCACGGCATCCGTGCATTCCGGCAAACAGACGGCCTTGACCTGCGGCCCGGCGTCCATCGTGAAGAAGACGCCCAGTCCGTCTGCCTGCATGTCTCGAACCGCCTGCAGGCAGCGCATGGTCGCCGAGTTCCAGTAGACAACAGGTGGACGCGATGTCCACATCACCGAGTGCATCTTCAGGCAATTGTGTTCGGCGACCGCCGCCAGCTGCGAAAAATCCCGGTCATGAATGGCCTGCCGCGCCGCGTCGAGATCCTGATCCTGTTGCTCGATCCAGCTGCTGTAAAACGGCGAGGTCTTGCGGCTCGTCTCCATCGCCACTGTCGAGCCGACGGCTTTTGGTCCGGCCTCCGTGATGGCAACAACAACGTTGAGCGGCCACTCGGAGGCCGCGGCAATCGTGCGCACCACGATGTCGTCTTCGCTGTTCGCCAACTCCACGAAACCGCCGTACAGCGAACGTGCGGCGGAGCCTGACGCACGGCCGGCCAGTGACGCAAGTTCCGCAGTTGACGGCGATTGACCGGCCGCAGCCGCGGCGGCGACGGTAATTGCCGCAAAAGCCGACGCGGAGGACGCCAGCCCGGCCGCGATCGGAAAATTACTGCGGCTGCGGATTTCGGCGTGCGGCCGGCCATCGCCGAGAACGCGATCGATGCAGCTGCCAAGGCGCGGCAGCATGGCCGAGTCGGCCTGACCGTTTACCGTGAGCGTGTCGGCCGACAGCCGCGCGTCGAGATGCACCTGCATTTCGGTGAAGAGTTCGCTCAGAGTGATGGAAATCGAGCCGACCGCTGGGAGGTTACGAGCGACATCGCGCTTGCCCCAGTACTTGATCAGCGCGATGTTCGGCTGGGCGATCGCCGTTGCCCGCATGGGTCTGGACCTTGGGTTTTGTTATTGGATGTGGGACGCGAATTATAGCCCAGTCGCCTGCGCGCACGGCGCGCAAATTCGGTGTACGCTACACGGCCCCGGGTCACGCGATTGAGCGCGGTGCCGCAAAACTTCGAAAACCGTATTGCCGACTACACGAAGCGCGTCAACAACTGCCTTGATGCCGCACTGCCTCTCGCGACCATCCAGCCCCGGCGGCTGCACGAAGCGATGCGCTACGCCGTCTTCAACGGCGGCAAGCGGGTGCGGCCTTTGCTGGTGTATGCGACCGGCGAATGCCTGGGCGTCTCCGCCGGCCTGCTGGATGCCCCGGCGGTCGCCATCGAGCTGATCCACGCGTTCTCGCTCGTGCACGATGACCTTCCCGCCATGGATGATGACGATTTGCGGCGCGGACAACCGACGGTGCACATTCGCTTCGATGAGGCGACGGCCATTCTCGCCGCCGACGCATTGCAGCCGCTCGCTTTTGCCGTGCTCGCCGATCTGGACGGCGCCCCGACCGCAACCCGGACCCGCCTCGTGCGGCTGCTCGCCAGCGCGTGCGGCTCGCTCGGCATGACCGGCGGCCAGTCGATGGACCTGGCGGCCGAGGGAAAGGTACTGGACTCGCGGGAACTCGAGCACATGTATGCGCTGAAGACCGGTGCCCTGATCCATGCCTCGATACGCTCTGCGTGCCTGCTGTGCGACGGCATCGGCGCCGACGAGGCCACCGAACTCGACGAATTCGGTCGCGCGATCGGCACCGCATTTCAGATCAAGGACGATATCCTCGACGTCGAGGGCGAGACGGACGTGATCGGCAAGCCGGCAGGGGCCGACCAGCGGCTGGGCAAGTCAACGTATCCGATCCTGTTCGGCGTGGACGAGGCTCGACGCCGCTGTGACGAATTGCTGCACGGCGCGCTGGATCGCCTGCAAGTTTTCGGCGACAGAGCAGAGCCGCTCCGGTGGCTCGCGCGCTATGTCGTCGACCGTGGCAGATAGATCGTTGACGCTCCGGGCCAGCAATGGTCGGCGGCTCGTTATCGCCGTGCGCTGCGCGCCGGCAGAGCGGGCACTTTGGAACGGCGCTGATTAGGGTAGAATCGAGGGTCGGCCCGGTTACTGGCAAGGCACCATGTACACCGATTTTTTCGGACTGAATGAAAAACCGTTTTCGATAACGCCCGACCCGCGCTACCTGTTCATGAGCGAGCGGCACGGCGAGGCGCTCGCGCATCTCGTCTACGGCGTCACCGAGAGCGGCGGTTTCATCCAGCTCACCGGCGAGGTCGGCACCGGCAAGACAACGCTGGTTCGCACGCTGTTGCTGAACCGGATGCCGGGCAATGCCGACGTCGCCGTCGTACTGAATCCGCAGCTGTCCGTGGTCGAATTCCTCGCAACCATCTGCGAGGAACTGCACATCGATGTCGGCCACAATCGCGGCAGCATAAAAGCGCAGACCGATGCGCTGAACCAGCATTTGCTCGCCGCGCACGCCAATGGTCGGCGTACGATCCTGATCGTCGACGAAGCGCAGAACCTGTCGCCGGCCGTCCTCGAGCAGGTGCGGCTGCTGACCAACCTGGAGACGGCCAAGCAGAAGTTGCTGCAGATCATACTGATCGGGCAGCCGGAACTTCGCGAGCTTCTGGCGCGCAATGATCTGCGGCAGCTCGCACAGCGAATCACCGGACGCTATCACCTCGAGCCGCTCACGAGGGAAGAAGCCGATCAATATATCGAGCACCGGCTGAAAGTCGCCGGCGCGATCGGCGAAGTCTTCGACAAAGGCGCCAAGAAAACGGTCTTCCGTCTTTCGGGCGGCGTGCCGCGACTGATCAATGTCATCTGCGATCGTGCGCTGCTGGGCGCCTACACCGTCAATTCCCGGCAGGTTAACAGCCGCCTCGCGAGGCGTGCTGCGGCGGAAGTGCACGGTGAGACCGAAAGCTCCCCCTGGTTGCGGCTGGCGCTTACCGCAGCGGGCATTGCCGGCGTTGCCGTCATCGCTTTGAGCGTCTGGTCAGTTTCGCAGCGGGCGGAGCCCATGCCGGGCATGGAAACAAGCAGTGCGGCGGTCGCCGCCGAACCGCTGCCGATCGACGCAACAGTTACGGTAGAGCCAGAATCGCAGGCGGCGGTCCCCGTCCCGACGGAGCCAGCGGCCGAAGAAGCGGAGCCACAGCCCTCGCTGCACGAGCAGCTTAAGCTGGCCGCGTCGCTTACCGATACCAGCGACGCGCTGGCGTCGCTGTTCGAGGCCTGGGGTCTCGAGTACACGGCCGGCGCGCAGAACGCTTGCGATCAGGCAAAAGACGCGGGGCTCGCCTGCCTTTATCAGCGCGGCTCATGGAGCGGTCTCAAGCAGATGGACAGGCCCGCGATACTGACGCTCGTCGACGACGACGGCGACAGCCACGACGTTTTGTTGACGGCCATCTACGGCGAAAGCGCCGAACTGTCGATTGGCGGGGTCCGCGTCGAACATCCGGTAGCCGCAATCGCGCAGTCGTGGTTCGGCCAGTACATGATGCTGTGGCGTCCGCCGGGCGGGGCGTCGGTCTCGCTTGCGCGCGGATCCCGCGGCAACGGGGTACTCTGGTTGCGGGAGAGTCTCGCGACGATTGCGCCGGAGTATGCCAGCAGCAATCCAGGGAACGACCTGTTTGACGCCGATCTGGAGCGAATTGTCCGGCAGTTCCAGCGTGACCATCGGCTTAGCGTGGACGGCCTGGCCGGTAAACAAACGCAGATTGTCATCAACTCGCTGCTGGCGGATGACGGCACGCCTCGGCTCAACCTGCCGCGCGTGGCGCTGGACTGATCATGTCATTCATTCTCGATGCGCTGAAGAAATCGGAAACGGACCGCCAGCAGCAGGCGTCGGCGGAGTTCTCCAACGTTCCGACCGGCGATCACGCGCCGCGCGCGCCGCGCTGGCTGTGGGTGCTGGGCGGCTTGCTCGCGATCAACCTGGTTGTCCTTCTCGGCCTGTTTCTGCGATCCGACGATGTACCTGCGACGGCCGTTGCTGAGCCGGCCGCGGCGCCAGGCGCTCGGCCGGATGCGCCGGATGCCGACCCGGCCGCCAGTTTCGCGGAGCAGATCGAGGAGATCCGACGGACCGCGCCGAAACGCCTCGAACTGTCTGCGCCGTCGCCGAACGTGCCTGCCCGGACGGAGCCGGCCCGGATCGAGAGCCCCGGCGCGCCTGCGCAGCCCCTGTCGCGCACGGCGACGCTGCCGACATTTTACGAGGTCGTATCCGACGGCACGCTGACGCTGCCGGACCTGCATCTCGACATCCACGTGTACAGCGAAACGCCCGAGGACCGATTCGTGTTCATCAACATGTCGAAGCAGCGCGAGAACTCCCGGCTGCGCGAGGGCCCGACGGTCGAAGAGATTACGCCCGACGGGGTCGTTCTCGAGTATCGCGGTACGACCTTCCTGCTGCCGCGAGAGTAAGGCACGATCGACTTGACGGGGCCAGTCGATAAACACCTGCATGGCGAGCATTTCGCCGCCGCGCTCGAATCGGGCAT
>JABAOD010018248.1_pt1 | contig 13597 bp, 11 predicted proteins | sample 7062151 | NCBI WGS metagenome assembly JABAOD01 (sample SAMN14538626, study PRJNA623070) | marine sediment metagenome | biome: marine biome [ENVO:00000428]; feature: marine pelagic biome [ENVO:01000023]; material: deep marine sediment [ENVO:00002113] | place: India: Gulf of Khambhat ...
GCGCGTTGCTCGGGAGGAGTCCAGATACGCGTGTTAGGCGTCAAACCTTCTCACGCTTCTTCGCACGCCAGCCTCGCTCGCGCGCTACGCGCTCCGCCAGAAACACCTTGAGCAGCGACTGGTAGGGTACATCGCGTTCATTCGCCAGCGCCTTCAACTCCTCAAGCAAAGGTTCCGGTAATCGTAGCGAGATCGTCGTGGTCGACGGCTTCAGGGCAGGAAAGGAGCCGGGAACCGCCGCATCCCAGTCGAAATAGTCGACGACGTCGTGGTCCGCCCAAAACTCCCGCTCTGCGTCCTCAGACCGAAACCGAGGCGGGGACTTCTTCGCCGCCTTCTTCTTACGCGCGCTCATATAGCCTCCGTTCCCGCCGACTCATGTCTCGCGCGGAAATCACCCGAATCAACGTGCCGCGAATCGTGAAGACGAGCGTCAACCGTCGGCCCGCCGCTGTCTGTCCGAGCGCCGCGTAGCGGGGTTCCGCTTGTGAATGCGCCGGGTCGCGGGCGATGCGGAGGGGCCGTTGGAAGAAGACCTGCTCACACTCGCCCTGCGTGACCTGATGGCGCTCCCAATTTTTGTCCGCGTTCCCGGCGTCCCACTGAAAGCCAGTGCAGTCGGCGAGATCGTCAGGAAAGCCAGACATGGAACATGTATATGATGGAAATATACGGCTGTCAAGTGCGCGATGGGGCGATTGACGCCCAGCTCATATCTATGTTGACCGACATATGGGTCTATCCTGCCTCTCCGCCGCTAGCTGGCAAGAGAGTGCCTGGGTGCCGGCAACTGCAACTTCCTACCCGACTATGGGATAGGCCGAGATCGGTTTGGCTCCCGGAGTGTTATCTCGCAAAGGCGAGTCGACATAGCGTGACGATGGCAGATCGGCCGTAGCGACAGGGTGGCGACGGCTACAGCAGGTCGGCAGGGCTTCGAATGCCCAAACCGGGTCGGTTGAGGACGTGAGTATAGACCATCGTCGTCCGGACGTCTCGATGGCCAAGGAGCTCCTGCACCGTGCGGATGTCGGCGCCGTTCTCCAGCAGATGGATCGCAAAGGAGTGGCGGAGCGAATGGCAGGTCGCACGCTTGCTGAGGCCGGCCGCGCGGACCGCGACGTGAGACGCACTCTGATGGAAATGGTGGCGATGACGTACGCCCGTTGCCGGATCGCGGTACTGACAACTGGCCGGAAAGATCCACTGCCATGGCCAACGGCGGCCGGCGTTCGGGAATTTCCGGTCCAGCGCGCTCGGGAGCGGGGCGGCGTAGCGCGGATCGCGAAGATCGTGCCGGAACCGCTCCTGGACCTCCGCCAGGTGATGCTCGAGCGCCGGCACCACTCGACGAGGCAGGGTCGTCACGCGGTCACGACCACCCTTGGCATCGCGCACCACCACGCGCAAGCTGCCCAGTCGACATTTTTGACACGCAGACGCAGGGCCTCGGAGAGCCGGAGCCCGCCACCGTACAGCAGCCAGGTCACGAGCCGCGGCACGCCCGCCAGGTGCCGGAGGACTGCCTGCACCTCGCCAGGGGCGAGAACGACCGGAAGACGGGGCGGCCGCTTGGCACGCACGATCCCGTCGAGCCACCCGACGCGCTGACGCAGCACCTCACGATACAAGAGCAGCGCGGCCGATGCCTGATTCTGGGTGGACGCACTCACGCGCCCGCGGACGGCGAGATCGGTGAGAAAGGCCGTGACCTCGGGCTCGCCGACCTCGGATGCATGCCGCCCGCCGTTCGCCATCAGGAAACGCTTCACCCACCGGACGTAGGCCTGCTCGGTACGCGGGCTGTAGTGACGCGCACGGATCGCGCGACGAAGCTGCACCAACACTCGCTCGGCCACGAGCCCGAGCATGAAGGGCGCGGTCCGGAAAGCGCTCACCGGTTCCGTACCGGGGCGAATCCAAAACACGCAGGCGCCTGTTCTCGGGTACGTTACACTGGAACACGGCTGGCCCCGGACGGCGCCCCTGGGAGGAGGTTGTGATGCATCGCATGGCTGCCTGCGTGTTGCTGATCGCTGCCGCACCCCACGCGGCGGCCCAGGATTCCGCATCCACCGCCACCGCACTGCAGGAACGACTGGCCGCACTCCAGGCGCAAAGTGGGGCACCCGGCATCACCGCCGCCGTCGTGCTCCAGGACGGCACGGTGTTCGCACTCGCGGCCGGGGAGAGCGACACGATCGTTGGACGAGCGATGACGCCTGCCGACCGAATGCTCCAGGGAAGCGTGGGCAAGACCTACGTCGCCGCGGTCGCCCTCCAGCTCGTGCACGAACGGCGGCTCGACCTCGACGCCAAGGTGTCGGCCTACCTCGGCGACGAGCCGTGGTTCGCGCGGCTCCCGAACCACGCGGACGTGACGGTTCGGCAGCTCATGAACCACACGAGCGGGATCGTCCGCTACGAGTTCGACGATCGGTTCATCGACGACCTGCTGGCCGACCCGGGACGCGTCTGGCAACCGGTGGAACAGCTCGCCTACCTGTTCGATACCGAGGCACCGTTTCCCGCCGGTGAGGGGTGGGAGTACTCCGACACGAACTACCTCATCCTCGGGATGATCATCGAGCGGCTGACCGGCGCGGCGTACTACGACGAGCTGCGGCGGCGCATTCTCGAACCGCTCGACCTGCGCCATACGGTCCCGTCCAACGCGCGCCGCATCGCCGGACTCGTTCAGGGCTACGCGGGCGTCGACAACCCGTTCCGGCTGCCGGACGCCGTGCTCGTACACGGCGAGTTCGTGATCAATCCGCAGTTCGAGTGGACGGGAGGTGGCATCGCGTCGACTACGGCGGACCTTGCACGTTGGGCCCAGCTGCTCTACGAGGGTCGGGCGTTCGACGCAGCCATGCTCCCGATGATGCTGGACGGCGTGCCCGCGCGGCTCGGACCGAACACACGCTACGGGCTCGGCGTCATCCTCCGCGACACGCCGCTCGGACCGGCGTGGGGGCACAGCGGGTTCTTTCCGGGTTACCTGACGGAGATGGCGTACTTCCCGGATCACCGCATCGCGGTCGCGGTGCAGTTCAACACGAGCGACGTGCGAAGCCTGGCGATGAGTCCGGGCAGCGTGCTGCTGCAGCTCGCGCGGGTCGCGACCGGGTCGTAGCGGCCTCCGAAGGGCGCTGTCGAACTCGTGCCTTTCGGCCGAGGCACGAACGCATACCTTAGCCCCATGCCCGATCGCGATCCCGCGGTCTTCGATCGGATTTTGTCGGACGGGACGGTGCAGCACGCCTGGTGTGGGCTGACCCCGGACCTGCTCGAGCGCGCCCGCAGCAGGGTCAAGGCCTTCGCCTGGCTCCTCCTCATCGTCAACACGCTCGGCATCCTGTTCGACAGCGTGTACTTCTTCTTCGCCGCCGGCGCGTTCGATGCCGTCTGGGTCGGGGGGACGCTGGCGGGCGCGACGATCAGCGTGGCCCTGGTCCTGATCGCCACCAGCCGCCGCCAGTCGCATGCCACGGTGCTGTACGCGGCACTGGCGTTCGAGGTGCTGATCTGCCTCGACCTCGCGATCCTCATGCCATGGTTCACGTGGCTCGACAGCGGACACCTGCCGATCGTGACCTGGGTGGAGCCGCTCATCATCCTGTTCCCCCTGATCGTGCCCGCCCCGCCCCGAATGACCGCGGTCACGCTGGCGCTGGCCGCCGCGACCCGTGCGGTCGCGCTGCTGTTTCTCCAACACGTCGTGGGTGTCGCGGCCACGAGCGGTGACTACTACGTCGCCATCGCCTGCCCTGCGTTCGCCGCCGCCATGGCCTACGCCGGCGCCCGCATCGTCTACGGCATGACGGTGGAAGTGGCCGAAGCGCGCCGCATGGGGAGCTACCGCCTCACCGAGCAGCTCGGCACCGGCGGCATGGGAGAAGTGTGGCGCGCGGAACATCGCCTCCTGGCACGCCCGGCCGCCGTCAAACTGGTGCGGGCCGAACGGCTCGCGAGCAGCGCGGAACAACAGCGCGTCGCCCTGGCGCGGTTCGAGCGCGAAGCGCAGACGACGGCCATGCTGCGCTCGCCGCACACCATCGAGCTGTACGACTTCGGCATCACCGACGACGGCACGTTCTACTACGTGATGGAGCTGCTCGACGGCCTCGACCTGGAGACGCTGGTCACGCGGTTCGGCCCGATCCCTCCGGAACGCGCCGTGCACCTGGTGCTGCAGGCCTGTGACTCACTCGGCGAAGCGCACGGCCAGGGCCTGATCCACCGCGACATCAAGCCGGCCAACGTCTACGTGTGCCGCTTCGGACGGCGCGTGGACTTCGTCAAGGTGCTGGACTTCGGGCTCGTGAAACTCCGCGGCGACAGCGCGCTCGGCGACAACCTGCAACTCACCGCCGACAACACCGTGAGCGGCACACCGGCGTTCCTGGCACCCGAACAGGTGGTCGGCGGTGAAGTCGATGCCCGAACCGACGTGTACGCGCTTGGATGCGTGCTGTACTGGTTGCTGACCGGGTCCTACGTGTTCGGCGGCCGCTCGGCGATGGAGGTGATGATGCGGCACGTGCAGGAGGCGCCGCACCCGCCGTCCACCCGGTCGGAGCAGCAGATCCCGGCAGCGCTCGACGAGACGATCCTCGCGTGCCTGGCCAAAGCCCCGGCCGACCGGCCCCAGAGCGTGGATCGCCTGGCCGAGCAGCTCGCGGCCATCAACTGGCCCGAGCCGTGGAGCGAGGCGCGGGCGCGGCGCTGGTGGAGCCGGCACCTCCCGGAACTCGCCGCCGACCGCTCTGTGACCCCGTCTCGGCACGGCGAGGCTCCCAGGTAGCGGTTCGCGACCCCCTGAGGCTTTTGCGAAGCCGTGCCGGTTGCCTCGAACCATCGGGCGCGCCATACTCGCCGGACCATGCCCCGGCGCCGCCCCCCACGATCATGACCGAGCGCGAGCAGCTGCTCCTGTCCGGGGCCGGCGTGGGCCCGGTGCCGAGCCGCAGCCTCCCGCCGGTGCTGCTCCAGCTCGCGGTCTCGCGGGTGCGCATCCTGGCGCTGGTGCTGCTCGCCATCGAGCTGGTGGGCTGGCTGCTCACCAACTGGATCGAGGGAGATCTCCCCACGGAGTTCCACTATGTGCAACAATGGGGACCGCCGACGTTCGTGATCGTGGTCTCCCTCATCATGTTCGCCCTCACCCGCATGCCACGCGTGCCGCCGACGCGCATCGTGCAGGCGGCACTCGGCTACGAAGTGGTGGTGAGTTACGCCATCGTGCTGTCCTCGTACTGGTGGGCGTTCCACCAGGTGCAGGCCGTCGACATCAACGCCGACGTGGTGGGTTTCTCGGGCGCGGCACTCTGGATGCTGTTCTTCACGGTGATGGTGCCGGTGCGCCCAGCGCACGCCCTGGTGGCGCTGCTGCTCTCGGCCACGGCGGTGCCGATCGTCTACCTGCTGGAGGTGAACGGCGGGCGCGCGCCGCCACTGGACGCCGGTGCGTTCTTCTTCGTGTTCGTGGGACCGTACCTGGCGGTGGCGGGGCTCGCCTACGTCTCCGCGCGCAGCATCTACCGACTCGGGCAGGACGTGACGCGCGCCCGCGAGCTGGGGAGCTACCGGCTAGTGGAGTGGTTGGGCCAGGGTGGGATGGGCGAAGTGTGGCGGGCGGAACACCGGATGCTCGCCCGACCGGCGGCCGTGAAGCTGATCCACCGGCGTGTCCTCGGCGGGGACGCCGGCACCGCGCAGACCATGATCGCCCGCTTCGAGCGCGAGGCGCAGGTCACCGCCACCTTGCAGTCCCCGCACACGGTCGAGATCTACGACTACGGCACCACCGAAGACGGCACGTTCTACTACGTCATGGAGCTGCTCGAGGGAATCGACCTCCAGCATCTCGTCCAGCGGTTCGGTCCCCAGCCGCCGGCCCGCGTGGTTCACGTCCTGCGGCAGGTGTGTGCGTCACTCGCCGAGGCGCATCGGCGCGGCCTGATCCACCGCGACGTCAAGCCCGCGAACGTCTACCTGTGCGAGCGGGCGTTCGAGCACGACTTCGTCAAGGTGCTGGATTTCGGACTGGTGAAGTGGCGCGACAGGCGCGCCGCGAAGGAGGACCTGCAGCTCTCGGCGACCGGCACGATCCACGGCACACCGACCTACATGGCACCGGAGGTCGCCCTGGGCGACGGGCCCGTCGACGGACGCGCGGATCTCTACGCGCTGGGCTGTGTGGCCTACTGGCTACTCACCGCTCGGCTGGTGTTCGACGAGCAGACCTACGGTGCCATGCTCCTGGCCCACGTGCAAGAGGAGCCGATCCCGCCCTCGCAGCGCGGCGAACAGTCGATCCCCCCGTCGCTCGACGCGATCGTGCTCGACTGTCTGAAGAAGTCGCCGGCCGATCGGATCCAGAGTGCGGAGGATCTCGCCGCCAGGCTCGACGCGGTGGAACTCACCGAGTCGTGGACCGGTGACGACGCGCGACGGTGGTGGGAGACGCACGGTGGAGACATCGTGGCCGTGCGCCCACCGGCGCCGGAGGACGCCCCGCGCGTCGTGCGCGCCTAGGGCTCAGCGGCCCCCCTTCTCGATCCGCGCCCGCACCACGTAGGGGACTTCCAGCTCGTCCTCGGTGATCCCGTAGATCGTCGCGTTCCGGATGATGGGTACCGGATAGGTCGCGAGCGGAAACGGCGTGCGCAGGGTACCCAGGAACCGGCCGTCGGGATCGAACACGTCGAACAGCTGGCCGTCGTCCTCCTGCGTGGTGACCGGTGCCACCCACAGGTTGCCCTCGTCGTCGAAGAAGAAATCCTCGGTGGCGGGCTTGGTGCTCGGGATCTTGGACCAGTCCACCTTGCCGCCGTTGCGGATGAACGATTCGAGATTCTCCCTGGCGCGATCCATGTCGGCGTCGGTCACCGGCAGGGGGGTGAACTCGCGGGTGATGGTACGCAGCGTGTCGCCCGTGAGGCTGAGCTGGAACAGGCGGTACTCGCCGGTGAGCATCCCCCACAGGGTCCCCGACGGCGCCAGCCGCCAATCGAACCCGCCGGTGAACGGGATGCTCCGGAGCCAACGCATATCCTCTCTGCGGATCTCGAACCGCTCCCGCTCCACCGGGTCGCGCGGGATCGCGACGGTGTCGATCGGCGTGAAGCTCGAGTCGAGCCGCATGAGTCCCATGCTGAATGCCCCGTCCGACGGGAGCGGCACGGGGCTGTAGTAGTTCCCCGCCGCGTCGAACCCGCCAGGCCACGGGATGATGATGTACCCGCCAGGTGTCTGCTTCCCCTCGAGATAGGTGCCCGCGCTGTCGAGTACCGAGATGCGGTTGTTCTGCGGATCGATCACCCACATGTTGCCGTCCGGCCCGCGACGGATCTGGAGTGCGCGGGCGAACTCGCCCGGTCCGCCGCCCTGCCGCCCCACCGTGCGCACGTGCCGCCCGTCCGGCCCGAACACGCGGATCTCCTGCGCCTGGCCCTCGAGGATCCAGATGCGGCCCTCGGGATCCACCTCGAGCGACGTGATGTCGCCGAACATGTCGGGCCCGTCGCCCTCGAGCGTGCCGATGCGGATCTCCTCGACGACCCGCCACTCGTCACCCGCGCGCCAAACCGGCGTGGTCGGATTGGACACCACGATCTGTCCGGACGGCAGCGTGTCGATCGTGCCGGACCAGGCGCTCGAGGCCCTGCCCTCGGAGGAGCCGCATCCGCCGGACACGAGCAGGAGCGCGGGGAACAGAAAGACGATGGTACGTCGTCGCATCGTGACCTCGATCTCGCAAGCGTCCAGCATATCCGCGTCTAGTGACGGGTCGGGGTGAGTCCCATCTCCTCGAGAAACCGGCTTCCCCCGCTGTCGGATCCGCGGCGCCGGTCCACCCGGGTGAGGACCAACCGGTCTTCCGCGCGCGTCATGCCCACATAGAGGAGGCGCCGACCCTCCTCGATCTCCTCCGTGCGGTTGTCCACCGTTTGGTAGTACCCCGGGATCTGATAGTCCTCCACCCCCACGACGTACACGCCCGGAAACTCCAGCCCCTTGGTGGAGTGCAGCGTGAGCAGGTTCACGCGATGCCGATCCACGTCCACGCCCTCGGAGCTGGTGAGCGTGAGCCGCTCCAGAAACCGGTCGATGGTCTCCTCCAGCGTGTCGGCGCGTGAGCCGGCCACGATGGTGCGCAGCCGCGCGACGGCCTCGGGATAGCGCTGGTCGGCGGTCCGCTCGGTGCGGAGCCGCTCCATGAGCGACCGGCCGCCCAGCTTGGCGATCAGCTGATCGACGGTCGGCACCGACTCGTCCTCGAGCAGCGCCCGTTCCGTTTCGTACTGCTCCAGCACGCTGCTGTAACGGCCGAGTGCGAGGATCCGTGTCTCGCGACGGAGGAGATCGCGCTCGGTGCCACCCTCGGCGTCGGCATCATGCTGCTCGAGTGCGAGCCCTGCGCCGAGCCAGTCCAGCAGGTTCACGAGCGTCGTCTTGCGGGTGCGTACCGCCTTGAGGCGTGTCAGCTCGCCGAACACCCCCGCCAGCGTACGCGCGTCGTCGAGGGCGTGGTGCGCCCGACCCACGTCCACGCCGAACCGGTGCGCCAGGCTGCCGAGCCCGTGGCTGGCACGCAAGAGGTCACGGGCAAGCGGATACGAGTCGAAGAACGTGAGCTCGGCGAAGCCGCCGAGGCCGTGACTGATCCGCTGCAGCACCGGCACGTCGAAGTTGAACGCGTTGTGCGCGACCAGCAGGTCGCCTCCCACGAATGCCACGAACCGTGGCCAGATCTCCTCGAACCGGGGGGCACCGCGCAGCTCCTTCTCGCCGTACCCATGAACGGCCTTCGCTCTGGACGACACCTGCCGGGTGGGCTTCACCAGCGCCTGGAACTCGCCGACCGGCCGGCCGCGGCGCACGCGCACCGCGCCGATCTCGACGATCTCGCAGGCGTCCACCTCGTTGTCCGTCGTTTCCAGATCGAAGGCCACGTAGTCGGACGTCGGCACGCCGAGGTCGCGCGCGCGCACCAGCTGCAATGCCTTGAAGACAGTGAGCGGATCCGCCGCCACGCGGAGGGTGCCCGACTCGGCGTCGAGCGTGAACGGGCCAGGGGGCTCGACATAACCGGACGGGGTCCGGTCGTACTCGACGGTCGTGATGCCGCCACCGAACAGCAGCGCCTTCACCGCGATGCCGACGCCGCCGGCCACGGGGACGGTGACCAGCCGCCGGCCGTCGAGCGAGCGCTCCAGCTCCGCCGCGAGATCGACCACGTCCGCGTCGTCCGCGGGATCGCGCAACTCGTCGTGATGCTCCTCGAGCATGTTGCGGTATTCGCCGACACGTTTGGACAACAGCTCCTCCACGATGCCCATGAGGTCGCCGTGGAGGCGGCGGATCCCGCTCAGGTTCTGCACCTCGTACACGAACCGCCACAGCTTGGCGCGGTCCGGGTCGGGTTGCGGCCGCTCCCGCGCCAGCGCCTGGGTGGCCGCCAGGAAGCCCAGTTCCCGCTCTTTCATGGCGCGACGGATCTCGTCCACGAGACCCTCGGCCAGGAGCAGCTGCGCGAGACCTTCCACGAGTACGGAGTCGTCGGGCTGCCGCATCAGCCGGATGGCGGCGACGACGTACTGGATGATCGGGTCGTCACGGAGCGAGCGCCCCCGGGCGAGGCGGCACGGCACGCCGGCGCGCACCAGCCGACCCTCCAGCGCGTTGCCGACGTCATGCGTGCGGTACAGCAGGGCGTAGTCCCCCCACTCCCGGCCGTTGGCGTCGCGATCGGCAACGAGGTCGGCGATGATCCAGTCTGACTCGGCCACATCCTCCGCAAACGCCTCGGCCCTGACGTCGTACGGCGAGTCGCGCGTGGCTGAAATCTCCTTGTGGGCGAACAGCGGCTCGTTCACGGACAGCAGGCGGCGCGCCACCTCGAAGATCTGTCGCGAGCAGCGTCGGTTCTCGTCCAGGATGATCGGTCGCGGGATTCCGAAATCCGTGGCGAAGCGCTTGAGGATGGTGGGATCGGCGCCGGTCCACGAGAAGATCGACTGCTCGTCGTCGCCCACACCGAACACGTTCCGGTGTCCCCACGCCAGCGTCTTGATGATCTCGTACTGCGCCGGGTTGAGATCCTGGAACTCGTCTACCAGCACGTAGTCCCACCGGGACGCGATCGCGTCGGCCACCCCGGGGTGCTCGCGCAGCAGTCCGGCGGTGAGCGCGACCAGGTCGTCGAAGTCGAGCATGTTCTGCCGCCGCAGGTGCTCGAGGTAGCGCTGGAACAGCTGCTCGTCCGCCCGCGTAAGCTCGTATCCCTGGAGCCGTCGCCGCCCGAAGCCGGTGAGCAGCGCTGTCCACCGCTTCCGCCACGCGCCGAGGCGCCGCAGCACGATCTGTTGATAGGCTTCGTCCGCGATGCCGAATCCCCTGTCGATGCCGAGGACCTCGCCATGCTCCCTCAGCAGGCTGGCACAGAGGGCGTGCAGCGTGCCGCGGGTCACCGCGTCCGCGGCCTCGCCCAGCGTTCCCTCCAGCCGGGTGGCGATCTCTTCGGCCGCCTTGTTGGTGAAGGTCACCGCGCAGATGCGGTCGGCCGCCAACCCGCGCGTGCCGATCACATGGCCGACCCGCTCGATGAGACAGAACGTCTTCCCCGCGCCCGGGCCCGCCACCACCAAGACGGGTCCGAGCGCGGCCTCGATGGCCTCACGTTGGCGTGGGGTGGGGGTCGGCATGGACGGAACGGAAATGCCGGACGTCAGCCGCCCGCGCCCTCCGCCCGCTTCCAGGAATGCACCAGTCGCGTGAGCGCTTCGGCAAGCCGATACACGTCGGCATTCGGCGTCGCGGCGTCCCGCAGCTGGGCCATCATGTGCTGGCGCACCTGATCGAGCAGGAACTCGGCCTCCGGCCGGTCCCGCCAATCGAGAAACAGCGCATGCGCGAGCAGTCCGCGCCCCACATGATCGGTCTTCGGCACGGCGGCAATGCGGTCCGGGTGAGCTGCCGCCCTCACGTCCTTGAACGCCTCGATCAACGATGCGTCGACGTCGCCGCTCATCAACTCCTTGGTGCCCGGGCCGAGCCGCTCGTGGATCTCCTGAAACGCATCCGTGGGTGAGCGAGTCATGCACGTCTCCCGTGGGGGCTGTCCAACCATAGCACCTCCCGCGGGAGACCGTGAGATGGCGGCGTGCGCCCGCCCGCGCGTCGGACCTCCTATGGCTGCAGTGGTTTCGGCCGGAGTGCCGCGCGGTCGATGTCCGGCGGCATGCCCTGTGGGAAGCGGGCGTACCGCGCAGCCTGGGTCCATCCCTCGGGATCGTTCTGACGGATCACGACGATCGGGGCACGGGACGCGGATGACGCCGCCAACGTCCCGCTGAGTACCCATACGGGGAACGACGCCACGAGGAGGACTCCGTGCGAAATCGTGGAGGCGGCGCCCACCACCGTCCACGCAGTGAGCCCTCCCCACTTTGCGTCGTACCACCCCAGCCGCCCCCGGGTGTCGTCGCTCAGGGGGACGCCCACGAGGCCGAGAGACTGATGCAGAACGAACACGGTATCGGTCTGGATGGCGATCAGCTCGCCCTCGACCGACGACGAGTCGGCGTGTACGGTGATCCACCCGCCGAATGCGTCGCGTTGTGCCAGCTCCGCCGGCTCGAGATATCCCTTCGGACCGGGTGTGCCCGCGCAGGCGACGGCGGCCAATATCAGGCCGAGCGGCCACCTTGGGTCATGGACGCACATATCGACTCCTCCAGAAGACGTCTTCCATGTCCGGTTCCACCCGCTTGAACACCGGCGCCAGATCGCGCAGGGTTCCTGCGGGGTCAAGGAACATCTTCATGGNNTTCATGGCACGGGCGGGGTTCTCCTCGGCCATCCACTCTTCCCGCATCCACTCGAGGTAGTAGCCTCGCGAGTCGAGGAACAGTTCCTGGTCGTCGAAGTCGTCCGGCAGGCGGTAGCGCAGGACGTACTCGTCACCGGGCAGCGTCACGAGGGATGCGGTCGAGTCGAGCAGCGTCGCGAGCACTGCGGGTACCTGCTCGCCACGGCGTCGCACGTCGTTCGGCGGAATGCGCACCGGCGTCGCCCGCTCGCGGAGACTCGCAAGGGCCACGTAGTCGATCCGCCAAGCCCCCTTCGCCATTCGCAGGCGAACCCGATGACCTTTCACGTGCTCCGGCAGCGGCAGTACCCGCAGGTCGCTGCCCAGCGGCCCCGTTTCCGACACGGTTCCCGCCGACACCCAGCGACCGTCGTCCTCCCGGACGAGGACCTCGACGCCGCCGAATGCGCGCGCGATGCCGTCCAGGCGCCCTCGTGTGGATTCGTCGGCGCGCTCCAGGGCGGCGAGCCAGGTCCCCGCGGACGAGCCGAGCCATGCGAAGGTCTGATACAGGAGGAAGGTCGGGAGCAGGGTCTGCCGGGACGCGATCACCACGCCCAGGGACCCGTCCCCGGGGAAGGGAAACGTGAGATCGACGATCTCGCGCGCGGCCAGGTCGGCGGAGTCGGCAAAGCTCCGTCGCTCCTCACCGTCGAGCGCGCGCACGCTCGCGAGGCAATTCCCCTCGGGAGCCTCACAGGAGGTGGGCTCGAGCACCGCGCTGGCGCGCCAGAAGCCGTCGGCGGCGTCGGCGAACACGGCCGCGGCCCCCAGCCGGTTCACGGCGAGGAGGTCTGCGTAGCGAATGACGTGGGTTTCGAGCGCCTCGTTGGTCACCCGCAGTTCGTACCACGGCCCAGTGGGCGGTGCGCGACGCAGCGCGTCGATGTCCCGTGCTTCCAGGCTCGGCGCGATGCTCGCGCTGAACCCCTCCGCGACGAGGAGTGTGCCGTCGTCGGTGTCGGCATAGAACGTCGGGCAGGAGCCGAAGCACGCCTTGGTGTTCGCCAGGCAGTAGGCCGTGAGCCCCAGCGAGGCGCCGGTGAGGACACCCAGGACCGCGACGGATCCGGAGGTCCGGACCACGTTGGTTTCGAAGAGCACGGCCGAATCGATGGGGATCGCGAAGTCACCGCTGTCGATCACCGCGCGGTTCACGTCGAGCAGCGTTCCGGTGCCTCGGATGGCTCCTGCCCCCACGTCATGCGACCACGGAGAGAGGACGTACACGGTGCCTTGTCTGGTGTGGGCCTTGAGATACGGTGCTTTCCTGTCGAGGGTCTCGAGGTCGGCCGGAACAGCCAGGGTGCGCTGCATCCGTTTGGCGCACGCCGTGACGCCGAGCAGGGCCACGGTCGCAAGGGCGAGGACGCGGGGCCACGTCATTGCAGCCTCCTCAGGCGGTCAGATGCGAAGGGCGGTTCGTGGCCACCAGGTAGCTCGCCCCCGTCAAGTGAGCGTCAAGCGCCAAAGCCCTGTCGGCCCTAGCCCGATGCCCGTATGCTTAGAGAAAGGTGCAAGACCGGGTTGTGTGCCGCCATGTCCGATCTGACTGGTTCCGTCGTTCCCACCAAGTACTGGCACACGCTCGAGGACGGGCGGGTCCAGTGCGACATGTGCCCCCGCTACTGCCGGTTGCGGGAAGGACAGCGGGGCATGTGCTTCGTGCGGGCGTGTGAGAATGGCGAGATCGTCCTCACCACCTACGGTCGCTCCAGC
>JABAOD010034382.1_pt1 | contig 13584 bp, 12 predicted proteins | sample 7062151 | NCBI WGS metagenome assembly JABAOD01 (sample SAMN14538626, study PRJNA623070) | marine sediment metagenome | biome: marine biome [ENVO:00000428]; feature: marine pelagic biome [ENVO:01000023]; material: deep marine sediment [ENVO:00002113] | place: India: Gulf of Khambhat ...
TTCTACGACGCCGACGACTTCGGCGTCAGCAGCGGCGAGGACCGCATCAATCTCACCGGCCGGGTCGCCTTCCGGCCGCTCTACGAGGCGCAGGGCAGGCGGATGCTGCACGTGGGTCTGAGCGCTTCCCAGAAGGAGCTGGGACCGGGCGAGCGCTTCCGCTTCCGTGCCAGGCCCGAGGCCCACTTCACGACCCGGTTCGTCGACTCAGGGAACTTCGCCGCCGACAGCGCACTGCTCGCCGGGCTCGAGGTCGCAGGCGTCTTCGACCGCTTCTGGTTCGCCGGAGAGGTGCTGCAGAACGAGGTCGACGCGCCGGCCTCCGGGGACCCGAGCTTCGACGGCTACTATGCCCAGGCCGGCTACTTCCTCACCGACGACTACCGGCGTTACAGGACCAGCTCCGGCGCCTTCGACCGCCAGAAGCCCAACGATCCCTGGGGCAAGGACGGCGGCAAAGGCGCCTGGGAGATTGCCGTCCGCGNNGACCTGACGGACGCCGGGGTCGCGGGGGGCGAACAGGACAACCTCACGCTGGCACTCAACTGGTATCCGAATCCCGCCACCCGGCTGATGATCAACTGGGTGCGCGCCGAGGTCGACCGGGTCGGCGACGCCGACTTCATCCTCGTGCGCTGGCAGGTCGACTTCTAGCGGCGCGGCTGCCGGATCCATCCTGGGGCCGCGGGCCGATGAGTGGTCGGGAGGGGGCGGCCCGCGGCCCCATCATCCGCTCGACGGCAATCGGGTATCCTGCATTGACGGAGCGCTCATGGAACGCCGATTCGAAGATCAGCTCGAGAGCGTCCGCCAGGACCTCCTGCGCATGGGCGCCACGGTGGAGGGCATGATCGCCGACGCCGACCGGGCGCTGCTCGAGCGCGATGAGGAGCTGGCCGTGGCGCTGATCCAGCGCGACCGTGAGGTCGACGCCCTCGAGAAGGCGATCGACGAGGCCTGTCACGCGTTGCTGGTGCGGCAGCAGCCGGCGGCGAGCGATCTGAGGTTCCTGATCGCGGCGATGAAGATCACGAACGACCTCGAGCGCATGGGCGACTCGGCGGTGAACATCGCCCAGTCGGTGCAGAAGCTCAACCTCGAGCCGCGGCTCAAGCCGTACATCGATCTGCCGCGGATGTCGCGGCTGGTGCGCGAGATGGTGCGTCAGAGCCTCGACGCCTTCGTGCGCAAGGACGGCGAGCTGGCGGTCGCGGTCTGCCGGAGCGACGACGAGATCGACGGCCTCTACAAGCAGCTCTTCCGCGAGCTGCTGACCTTCATGATCGAGGACCCGAAGACGGTCAGCCGCGCGCTCCACCTGCTGCTCATCGCCCGCAACCTCGAGCGCATCGCCGACCACGCCACCAACGTGGCCGAGGACGTCATCTACTACGCCGAGGGCCGCGACATCCGCCACCAGACCACCGCCGCGGCCGACGAGCCGCTGTAGGTCGGGCAAGGTCCGCTTGCCTCCGGGGCCGCCGCGCCGGGTCGGACCGGTCCCTCCTGTCACCTGGTTGTCACAGGCCAGCCGATCCCCTGACAAACCGGGTTGCGACGATCTCGGCGGAACGACGAGACGCCGGCTTCCGGCGACCATGCCCGGCCGGGATCCGCAGTCGAAAAGAGGAGAGACGACGATGCAGCAGACCACGATCCGGACCCTCTCGCTGATGCTGGCCGCGGCGCTGGCGGCGACGACCGCCGTCGGCCAGGCGGTGCAGGTCGACCCGGAGATTCCCCGCTACCAGCGCACCAGCGGCGTCGCCGGCAGCCTCAGCTCGGTGGGCTCCGACACGCTCAACAACCTGATGACCCTGTGGGCCGAGGGCTTCCGCCAGGAGTACCCCAACGTTCGCGTCCAGATCGAGGGCAAGGGCTCCTCGACGGCGCCGCCGGCGCTCATCACCGGCACCGCGCAGCTCGGGCCGATGAGCCGGGAGATGAAATCCAGCGAGCTGGACGAGTTCGAGAAGCGGTTCGGCTACAAGCCGACGCAGATCCGGGTCGCCGTGGACGCCCTGGCGGTCTACGTCCACAAGGACAACCCACTGTCGCAGCTGACCCTGCCGCAGGTCGACGCCATCTTCTCGAAGGGCCGCACCTGTGGCCGTGCCGCCGACATCACCGCCTGGGGCGAGACCGGGCTCGACGGCGCCTGGGCCGGGCGCCCGATCAGCCTCTACGGCCGCAACTCGGCCTCGGGCACCTACGGCTACTTCAAGAAGGACGCGCTGTGCAAGGGCGACTACAAGGACACCGTCAAGGAGCAGCCGGGCTCGGCCTCGGTGGTCCAGGGCGTCACCGAGGACCTCTACGGCATCGGCTACAGCGGCATCGGCTACAAGACCTCCGGCGTCAAGACGCTGGCCCTGGCGAAGAGCGACGGCGGCACCTTCTACAGCACCGATCCCACCGACGTCTACGCCGGCAACTACCCGCTGGCGCGGTTCCTCTACGTCTATGTCAACAAGAAGCCGAACCAGGGACTCGAGCCGCTGGTGCGCGAGTTCTTGAAGTACGTTCTCAGCCACGGCGGCCAGGAGGTCGCGGTCAAGGACGGCTACCTGCCGATTCCCAACGCCATCGTCCAGCAGGAGCTGGCGAAGCTGCAGTAGAGGTCGGGCCAGATCCCGGTCCCGGATGGCGCCGCAGACCGCGCGCCGGCCGCAACCTCTCTGGACCGGGGGACGGTCGGGCCCCGAGGGTCGACTAGAATGCCCGCCGCCGACATGGCGACCCAGCGGACCAGCGCTTCGGCCAGCGGGGGCCCGGAGGCGGCGCCGCTGCGGCTGGTGCGCGGCGGCGCCACCTCGCGCCGCCGGCTGCTGGCCGACCGCTGGGCGCGGCGGCTGGTCTCGGGCGGCGGCTTCGCGATCATCGCCAGCATCCTCGGCATCCTGGTCTTCATCCTGGTGGAGGTCTGGCCGCTGTGGCGCGCCGCCGCGGTCACGCCCGGCCTCACCTTTTCGACCGCCGGCGCGCCACGGGCGCTGATCAGCGATCCGAATCGCCACTGGGTGGTGGGCCTAGACGCCGACGGCGTCCTGCGCGGCTGGCAGACCGCCGACGGCCGGTTGGGTTTCGAGCACGACCTGCTGGCGGCGGCGCCCGCGGCGCCGGGCCCGGGGACCGGGGACGCGGCCGCGGGGGCCGGCGGCACGCCGGTCGAGGCGCAGGCTCCGGCTCCCGCATCGCCGCTCCTGGTGTCGATTGCGGCCTCGGCCGGCGGCGAGGGGTTCTCCGCCGCCACCGCCGACGGCCGGCTGCTGGTGGCTCCCGTCGCCTTCGACGTCAGCTTCGAGGGCGACAGGCGGATCATCCGGCCCCGCGCCGGAGAGCCGGTGTGGCTCACCGTCGCCGCAGCCGGGGGGAGGCTCGGCGCCTTCGCCGTCGAGGCCGATGGCGAGGGCAATCTGACCGCCGCCGTCCAGCTTGCCGACGGGCGGCTCCAGCTGGTGCGCCGGACGGTGGAGACGAACCTGCTCAGCGGCGAGACCCAGGAGAGCCTCGCCCGCTTCGAGGCGCCGCTCGGGTACCGGCTCAGCCACCTGCTTCTCGACGCCGGCCAGCAGAACCTCTACGGCGGCACGGCGGCCGGCGAGCTCCTCTGGTGGAGGCTCGATGGCCTGGAGCCGGCCGAGCTCGAGGTGACCTCGGCCGGGCCGTCGGCGGTCACGGCCCTCGCTCTGCTGCTCGGCAGCCGCGCCCTGGTCGTGGGCCAGGCCGACGGCTCGCTGAGCGTCTGGTTCCGGGTGCGAGAGAGCGAGGAGGGGCACGAGTTCCGGCTGACGCGCATCCGTGACTTCCCGGCCCACGGCGGTGCGATCCACCTGCTGGCGCCCTCGGGGCGCAACAAGGGGTTTCTGGCCCAGGACCGCGGCGGCACCCTCGGCCTCTACTACAGCACCTCCCACCGCACCCTCTGGCGGGGAGCCTCGCCGCTGCCCGAGGCCGAGGCGCTGGTCTACGCCCCCAAGGCCGACGGCGCCTTCGTCGCCGGCGGCGGCCGCGTCGCCGCCCTGGCGATCGACAACCCACATCCGGAGGTCTCCTGGAAGGCGCTGTTCGGCAGGGTGTTCTACGAGGGCGCTCGCCGGCCCGAGCACGTCTGGCAGTCGACCGGGGCCACCGACGAGTTCGAGTCCAAGCTGAGCCTGACGCCGCTGCTGGTGGGGACCCTCAAGGGCACCCTCTATTCGCTACTGCTGGCGATCCCGCTGGGGGTCCTGGGGGCCATGTACGCCTCGCAGTTCATGCACCCGAAGCTCCTCGGCGCGGTCAAGCCGCTGGTCGAGATCATGGCCGCCCTGCCGAGCGTCGTGCTGGGCTTCTTGGCCGGCCTCTGGCTGGCGCCGCGGCTCGAGCGCTTCTTTCCCAGCCTGCTGCTGATGGCCGTGGTCCTGCCCCTTGCCGTGCTGGCGGCCGGCTGGCTCTGGCGGCGCCTGCCGCGGGCGTGGAGCGGCCGCTTCGTCACCGGCTTCGAGTCGATCCTGTTCGTCATCGTCCTCGCCGGCGCCATGCTCCTCTGCCTGCGGCTGTCGGCGCCGTTCGAGGCGCTGGTCTTCGGTGGCGACTTCCAGGGCTGGCTGCTCGCGTCGACCGGCCTGCCGTACGACCAGCGCAACGCCGTCGTCGTCGGCCTGGCGATGGGCTTCGCCGTCATCCCGATCATCTTCGCCATCGCCGAGGACGCCTTCTCCAACGTGCCGAGAGACCTCGTCGCCGGCTCGCTGGCCCTGGGCGCCAACCGCTGGCAGACCGTCACCCGGGTGGTGCTGCCGACGGCCAGCCCCGGGATCTTCTCGGCCATCATGATCGGCTTCGGCCGCGCCGTCGGCGAGACCATGATCGTGCTGATGGCCACCGGCAACACGCCGATCATGGACTGGAACCCGTTCAACGGCTTCCGCACGCTGTCGGCCAACATCGCGGTGGAGATCCCCGAGGCGCCGGTCGGCGGCACGCTCTACCGCATGCTGTTCCTGGCCGCCCTGTTGCTCTTCCTGGTGACCTTTCTGGTCAACACCGCCGCCGAGGTGGTGCGGCAGCGGCTGCGGCGGCGCTATGCGCAGATGTAGGCCATGAGCGAGCGATCCGCGGCGATGAAGCGGGGCGCCACCCCGGCCCAGCGCACCGAGGCCCTCGGCCGGGCCATGACCTGGCTGTGCGGAGGCGCCCTGGCGTTCAACGTGCTCCTGATCCTCTTTCTGCTCGGGCTGCTGGCGGCCAACGGCCTCGGCTACTTCTGGCAGAAGGACCTGGTCGAGATCGAGCTCGCCGACGGCGGCCGGCTCCTCGGCGAGGTCCATCGGACCCAGGCGGCGCGTGCGGGCTCCCCGGCCGCCACCGCGACCCCCGCCCGCCTCCAGCTCAAGGTCGGCAACCGCGACGTCACCGGCGCCGACTTCCGTTGGGTCGACGAGGAAGCGATCGTCGCTCGCCGCCGCCCCGACGACGCCTTCGTTCTCGAGCGGCTCGAGTGGGGCAACTTCTACGGCTACCTGGCCGAGCTGCGTCGGGGCGAGACGGTCCTGGCGCGAGGCGCCGCCGAGGTCTGGGCCGCCTTCGCGCCGCTGCATCGCGAGAAGCTCGAGCTGCGCGAGCGGATCCGGCGACTCGAGAAGGGGCAGATCGGCAACGTCAACCACCGGATCGAGCTCCTGCGCCTGGCCGAGCGCCGGGTCGAGCTGGACGCGCCGCCGCCGGCCGAGCGGCAGGCCCGGCTGGCCGAGATCGGCGCCGCGACCGAAGCCGCGCAAGCCCGCTACGAGGAGCTGTCCGAGGAGCTCTTCGCCCTGCGCGACCGCCTCTCGCGCGAGACCCTGGTCGCCGCGACCGCCGCCGGAGAGCGCAAGGAGATCCCGGTCGGCGCCGTTGTCCGCGCTCTGCGTCCCAACGCCATGGGCACTGTCGGCAAGCTGAGGCTCTACCTGTCCCGCATTCGCGAGTTCCTCTCCGACGACCCGCGCGAGTCGAACACCGAGGGCGGCATCTTCCCGGCCATCTTCGGCACCGTGATGATGGTCTTCCTGATGTCGTTCGCGGTGGCGCCGTTCGGGGTGCTGGCGGCGCTCTACCTGCGCGAGTACGCGCGCCAGGGGCCGCTGGTGCGCGCCGTGCGCATCGCCGTCAACAACCTGGCCGGCGTGCCGTCGATCGTCTTCGGCGTCTTCGGGCTGGGCTTCTTCGTCTACCTGGTCGGCGGCACCATCGACGCGCTGTTCTATCCCGAGGCCCTGCCGACGCCCACCTACGGCACCGGCGGCATCCTCTGGGCCAGCCTGACCCTGGCGCTGCTGACGGTGCCGGTGGTCATCGTCGCCACCGAGGAGGGCCTGGCGGCGGTGCCGCGGGTCGTGCGCGAGGGCTCGCTGGCGCTCGGCGCCACCAAGTTCGAGACCACCTGGCGGGTGGTGCTGCCGGCGGCGGCGCCGGGCATCCTGACCGGCATGATCCTGGCCATGGCGCGGGCCGCGGGCGAGGTGGCGCCGCTGATGATCGTCGGCATGGTCAAGCTGGCCCCGGCGCTGCCGATCGATCGCCACTTCCCCTTCGTGCACCTCGAGCGCAAGTTCATGCACCTGGGCTTCCACATCTACGACGTCGGCTTCCAGAGCCCCAACGTCGAGGCCACCAAGCCGCTGGTCTTCGCCACCGCCCTGCTGCTGATCGTCGTCGTCACGGTGATGAACCTGGTGGCGATCGCGCTGCGCAACCACCTGCGGAGGAAGTATGCGGGCAGCGCCGTCTGATCGTCGCTCCGCGCGGCCCTGATAGCTTCGAAGGACGAGGAGATGAAGACCCTGGAGAAGAGCCCGCCAGCCGCAGCGCCCGCCACCGAGCCGGCGGCCGAGTCGCCGTCGCGCGAGCTTGCCGCTGCGGCCGCGCGGTCGGCGCCGGGCGGCGGGCGGGACCCGGCAGTCGACCCGCCGATCCCCGAGCCGATCCTGGAGATCCTCGGCCTGTCGCTCTGGTACGGCGACAACCAGGCCCTCAATGGCATCACGCTCAAGGTCCCGGAGCGACGGATCACCGCCTTCATCGGCCCCTCCGGCTGCGGCAAGTCGACGCTGCTGCGCTGCTTCAACCGGCTCAACGACCTGATCGACGAGGTGCGCATCGAGGGCGACATCCGCTTCGAGGACGGCTCGATCTACGATCCGGAGATCGACATCAACGCGCTGCGCAAGCGGATCGGCATGGTNNCCCGTTCCCCAAGTCGATCTACGAGAACGTCGCCTACGGGCTCCGGATCCAGGGCATCGGCAAGCGCTCGGTGCTGGACGAGGCGGTGGAGAAGAGCCTGCGCGGCGCCGCCCTCTGGGACGAGGTCAAGGACCGCCTCGACGACAGCGCGCTCGGCCTCTCCGGCGGCCAGCAGCAGCGGCTCTGCATCGCCCGCGCCATCGCCGTCGAGCCCGAGGTGATCCTGATCGACGAGCCCTGCTCGGCCCTCGACCCGATCGCCACGGCCAAGATCGAGGAGCTGATGCTGGACCTCAAGGACGACTACACCCAGGTCATCGTCACCCACAACATGCAGCAGGCGTCGCGCATCTCCGACTACACCGCCTTCCTGTACCTCGGCGAGCTGATCGAGTACGGCGACACCGAACAGCTCTTCATCCAGCCGCAGAAGAAGCAGACCGAGGACTACATCACCGGCCGCTTCGGCTAGGGCGAGCGGGCCGGCAGGATCCTGGTGCCGGGCGTCGACGTCCCGGGCCCGGCCAGCTTCGCCTGGCCGTCGTGCTTGCCGGACACCGACGGGCCGGTCTTTCGTCCGCCCCGTTCTGCCGACCGGGCGGCGACCCCGCCGGCGAGGGGACGGGGTAGTCTAGGGCGCCTCCCATGGACCCGCATGTACTGATCCATGCGTTGCTCTCGGTCTCCGTCGCCTGGGGCGTGCTCCTGTGCCTGGTGATGTCGGTCCTGATCCTCGCCAGTCTGCGCTGGAAGGCCGAGCTCTGGCTCGGCGACTACCCGCCGGACATCCGCGCGGCCTACGGGCCGATCGGCAGGCGCGCCCGCTGGCAGCGCTGGGTCGTCGGCATCCCGGTCCTGGTCGTGCCGCTGGTCATCGCCTGGCTGTCGCTCGGCACCCTGGCGGCGAGGCTGGAGGCGCCGCTCACCGTCTGGCTGGCTGCGGCGAGCGTCTTCCTCACCCTGACCTTGTTCAACCTGTTCGACCTGCTGGTTCTCGACTGGCTGCTGTTCGTGACCGTGCAACCGCGGTTCATCGTCCTGCCCGGTACCGAGGGGCTGGCCGGGTACAAGGACTACACGTTCCACTTCAAGGCCTTCCTCAAGGGCTTGGCCATGACCGCCGTCGTGGCGCCGGCGCTGGCGTGGCTCTATCTGCTGTCGACGTCGTGACGGTTGCGTGCGCCGCCGTCCGGGATGCGTGCGGAAGTCGCCTCGCTGCCATCCAGCGGTGATCGGGCCGCCGGCGAGGCCGTCTCTGCCGGAAGGAACGGTGCCGCTCTGACCCTGCGCTTCGCCGCCCTGGCTCTCGTCGTCGGCGCTGGGGCCGGTCCATGCCGCCGTCAACGTCACCGTGAACTTGCCGCAGGGACTGCTGCCGGTGGCGCCCAGGGTGATCGGCCGGGTAGGATCGGAGCGTTCCTCCCATGCTCAAGCGCGCCGCCAGCGTCGTCTTCGGCATCGTCGCTCTGGTCGTCGGTATCGCTCTCGTCGTGTTCGGTCTCTTCAGCGCCTTCGCGACGGAAGCCGGACCGCAGCTGGGCTACCTCGGGGCGCTGCTCCTGGCCGCGCCGATGATCGTGGTGGGCTGGCACATCTGGGGCCTGGTCCACGGCCTCGAAGGCGAGACCGCCTCGGTGTCGCTCGCCAACGAGCCGATCTGCGACCAGCAGGGCGCAGACCCGCGGCGGACGGTGGCGCTGGCGGATCTCGAGGACTGGATGCTGGTAGACGGCCAGGGCAGGGTCGAAGGCGGCTTCAGCCGTCTGGCCATGCTGCAGATCTACAAGCGTCGGCAGGGCTACGTGCCGCGCCGGCTCGTGCGCACTCTGGAAGACTGCGTCGACCTGCGGGCCGCAGAGCTGGGATGACGCCGCCGGAGCGTTGCGGGCCGTGAGCTTCGATCTCGCGCTGTGGCGGAAAGGGCGCCGGGGGATCACTCCGGGCCTCTCTTACCTGCTGCTCGCCAACGGTCTCGAGGTCGAAGAGCTGCCGCCGCTCGACGTCGACGACTTCCTCGACAAGCTCGAACGGGCGCTGCCCGGCTGGCAGGACGAGGACTCGCCTGATTGGATGGACTGTAGCGCGACCCCCTGCGGCGTCCTGCTGTCGCTGAGCTGGAGCTACCCCGAGAAGTCTCTCGACGCCCTCCTGGCCCTGGCGCGGCGCGAGCATCTCGAGGTCTTCGATCCCCAGCAAGACGAGGTCACGGCGGCCGACCGCGCCCAGTGCGAGAAGAGGCTCTGGGCGATCCGCAAGGCAGAGGAGGCGCACCGGTGGCAGGGCGATTTCGCCGAGCTCGAGCGGCGGGCGTCGGCCGGCGAGCCGAAGGCCCTCTATCTTCTCGGCAACCGCTACAGCTTCGGCGACGGCGTGCCCCAGGACTTTGCCAAGGCCATCGTCTACTTCCGCCGCGCCGCCGAGCTGGGCAGCGCCGAGGCGATGTTCAACCTCGGCGGCTGCTACCGGCGGGGCGAAGGCGTCAAGCGGGACGGCGCCCGCGCCGTGCGGTGGTACGAGCGCGCCCGCGCCGCCGGCGAGTTCTTCGCTCCCTTCGCACTGGGCGAGATGCACGCCACCGGCGACGGCGTCGGCCGCGATCGCGACCAGGCGGTCGCGTACTTCGAGGAGGCGCTGAGGCTCGGCCACCAGGACGCGCCCAGGTGGCTGCGGCAGCTGGGCGCCAGGCCGCCGCTGTCCGAAGACGGTGGATCCTGATCCGCCGGAGGACTCGCCATGGCGGCCGGACGCGCCGGTCTCGACGCGGCGCCGGGCGAGCGCTCGTGGCTCGGCCGGCCACCGCCGCTATGATGAGCTCGCCGGATCGGGCGATTCCCGCATCGGGTGAGTCTCCCGATATGTCTGGAGCAGAGCCGCGATGAGCCTCGTCCTCACTGTCGTCGCGTTGCTGGCGGCCGGGGTNNGGGGTGGAGGAGACCCCGTACGGGTGCCTGATGGAGAAGTGGGCCTCGTGCTCGAAGACGTGGGAGTGCGTGCTGGTGCGGGATCCCTGCGACAAGTGGGTGACCGTGAACCGGGCCTTCGTGCTCGAGTACGAGGAGTGGAGAGAACGCGTGCTCTGGCACTGCGCGTTGTTGTCGGACACGTCGGCGAAGCCCGAGGTGGTCTGCAGGAACCAGCAGTGCCGGATACCGTCCGATCCGTTCTGGACGACCCCCGCCGCCTGGCCGACGGAAGAGCCTCCGGAGACGAAGTGGTGGTGCCAGGAGACGCCGGACAAAGGAGGCGGATAGGGGACCGGCAGCGCGGGAAGCGCCGCCGGTCTCCCGATTTCAGCGGCTGGGGCCGGGCACCGCGCGCGGTCCCAGACTCGCCAGCCGCCGAGCCGTAGCCGCCGGGCGCAGATCGGCGTCGGCCGCCTCCCAGGCCTTCTCCAGCCGCTCGCGCACGGCCGCCAGCTCCTCTTCCCGACCCTGTGCCGCGAGCGCCCGCGCCAGCCCGGCGAGGGCGAAGCCGTTGTCGGGGTAGCTCCTGAGCTCCTGCGCCCAGACGACCTCCGCCTCCAGCGGCCGCGCCGCCCGGAGCAGCGCCTCCGCCAGGTACGGGCGGCTGGGCGTGAACCAGGTCGGCGGCTCGTTGTAGGCGAGGCTGTCCTCGAGGCGCACCGCCCGCTCGAGGCTGGCCAGCGCTTGGACGGTCCTGCCGCGGCGCGACAGGATCTCGCCGGTGAGGACCTCGCGGCCGATGGCCAGCAACGTGCGGGCGTTGCTGAAGCCGACGAAGGTCTCTGCCGCGCCAGGGTCGGCGAGGATCCCCTCGAGCGCCGCCAGCTCGCGCCGTGCCGGTCGTAGCCGGCCGCTGCGGGCGTAGGCAAGGCCGCGGGCCCAGTGCCAGACGCCGGTCCAGAAATAGCGGCCGGCGGGCGGCCGCGGCTCGGCCAGGATCTCGTCCCAGCGCTCGAAGCGGACCAGGATCGAGATCGGCAGGCTCAGGAACGGCTCGAAGAGCGCCCAGGAGTCGCCGTGCATGTCGGCCGGGACGTGGGCGGCCAGCTTCCTGGACGCCGTCAAGGCGTCGGCGATGCGGCCCTGCAGGGTGGCAGCCCAGGCCAGGAAGTGAAGGTTGTGGGGGTAGTAGGTGAGCGGGTAGATCCCCTGGGCGCGGCACTGCGACAGGTAGTCCTCGTCAGCCTGGGAGGCCCGGAGGTTGGCCTCGTAGGCCTCGGCGTAGCGGCCGCGGCGCATGTAGATGTGCGAGGGCATGTGGACCAGGTGACCGGCGCCCGGCGCCAGGCCGCGCAGCAGGTCGGCGGCGCGCTCGCCGCGGGCCGGGTCCACCGCCTCGACGATGTGGATGTAGTAGTGCAGCGCCCCGGTGTGGCGCGGGTTGCGGGCGATGACCGGCTCGAGGGTCTCGATCACGGTCAAGGTGGCCGGGTGCTTCGGGCTGCCGTCGCGGTTCCAGTAGTCCCACGGCATCCGGTTCATCAGCGCCGCCGCGTACAGGGTGGCGGCGTCGTCGTCCTGGGGGTAGCGGGCGTGCACCGCTGCCATGGCCTCGGCGTAGGCCCGATCGAGGGGCGCGCGGTCGGCCGGCGGGTCGGCAGCGTAGCGCTGCGCCAGGGCGTCGATGAAGTCGCGCTCCTTGCGGGAGACTCTCTCCCTGAGGCCGACCGCGAGCTGGATCGCCCGATAGGCCTGCTCCGCCACCTCGGGCCGCATCGGCAGGTTGAGGTTGGGACCCAGGACCAGCGCCCAGCCCCAGTAGGCCATGGCGCAGTCGGGGTCGAGCCGCGCCGCCTCCTTGAAGGCGCGCAGCGCCTCCGAGTGGTTGAAGCCGTAGGTCAGCCTGAGGCCCTGGTCGAAGAACCGCTGCGCCAGCGGCGAGCTGGTCGTGACCTCGAAGTGCAGGCCACCGAGGCCGTCGAGGATCGGGGCGAGCCGGCCTTCGGCCCGGCTGGGGTCTTCGGCGAGGGCCCGCGGGTCGTGGGCGTTCATGTGCTGCGCGGTGAGCTGTCCCGGGATCAGGCCGGCGAGCGCCAGGATCAGGCCGGTCGGCAGCAGCGCGCGGTGGATGGTTCTCATTCTTGCCTCCTTGGGGCCGTGGTTTCTGGTGCATCCGTCTTGGCCCGCGGTCAGAATGGCGGTTGCGCGCGCGGGATGTAAGAGCTAGATTTGCCGAAACCGGTTCATTCGTGCCAAAGGAGGCGGAGTATGCGCGCAGCCACCGAGCCCATCCGGGTCAGCCTGCTGGCGATTCCCGACGGCATGGTGTCGTCGCTGTCTGGGATCTACGACGTCCTCAACTGCTTTCCGCTGCTGGGCTCCTTCGAGGACGCGGTGCCCGCAGACAACCCGTTCCGGCCCGAGATCGTGGCCGCCGCCGACGGCCCGCTGGACACCGCCAGCGGCCTGCCGCTGGCGCCGCAGCGGACGATCGACGAGGTCGAGGCCACCGACGTGGTCATCATCCCCTCGGTGATGGTCGAGGGCGGCGACTGGAAGCGCGGGCGCTATCCCGAGGTGGTCGCCTGGCTGCGGGAGATGCACCGGGGCGGCGCCATGCTCTGCTCGGCCTGTTCGGGGGTGCTCCTGATGGCCGAGACCGGGCTTCTCGACGGCCGCGAGGCGACGATCCACTGGGCCTACGGGCGCACCTTCGCCAGGAACTTCCCGGCCGTCAGGCTGCGGCTCGAGAAGGTCCTGGTGGCGAGCGGCGAGCGCCTCGAGTTCGTCATGTCGGGCGCTTCGGCGTCATGGCACGACCTGGTCCTCTACCTCGTCGCCCGCCGGGTCGGGCCGGAGGCGGCCCACGCCATCGCCAAGTTCATGCTCCTACAGTGGCACGGCGACGGCCAGGCGCCCTACATCGTCTTCGACCCGCCTCTCGACCACGGCGACGCCGCGGTCCTCGACGCGCAGCGCTGGCTGGCCAGCCACTTCGCAGTCGCCAGCCCGGTCGAGGAGGTGGTGCAGCGCTCCGGCCTCGCCGAGCGGACCTTCAAGCGGCGGTTCAAGAAGGCCACCGGCCATGCCGTGCTCACCTACGTCCAGCAGCTGCGGGTCGAGGAAGCCAAACGCCGCCTCGAGCGCACCAGCGAGCCGATCGACGAGATCGGCTGGGCGGTCGGCTACGAGGACCCGGCCTTCTTCAGGCGGCTCTTCAAGCGCACCACCCGCATCACCCCGGGCGCCTACCGGCGCAAGTTTCGCCTGCCCGACTTCGCCGCTGCGGCAGGCGCGGGTGGTGCGGATCCGCGCACGGCCGCCGAGCCGGCGGTCTCGGCCTGAGCCCGCCGCGGTGACCCGGCCGCGGGCTGCCGCCGCCGCCATGCCTCCCTGGGGGTGGTGCGGCGCCCCGACGCGGCTAGCCCTCGAACAGCAGGCTGCAGCAGGTGACGCCGCCCTCGGCCTTGGC
>JABAOD010008642.1_pt1 | contig 13582 bp, 19 predicted proteins | sample 7062151 | NCBI WGS metagenome assembly JABAOD01 (sample SAMN14538626, study PRJNA623070) | marine sediment metagenome | biome: marine biome [ENVO:00000428]; feature: marine pelagic biome [ENVO:01000023]; material: deep marine sediment [ENVO:00002113] | place: India: Gulf of Khambhat ...
GTCTGGGCGGGTGACCACACATCGAAGGCAGGCAACAGCGCAAGCACGACGGGCCAGCCAACGCGGCTGGCCCGTCGCACGTGGCTTTCTCACGCACGCTCGCGCCTAGACACGTCGCCTCGTGTAAACATCTTTCGTCGAGGGCACCCAACCGACCCTCTCCGAAAGACAGCGATACGTTATCGGAGAACCGAACACCACGTCCATCGCCGTCTTTCTCCGCAGATGCCAATGCGAAACGCCTCGCGCCGCACACAGCTCATCATCATAGCGATTCTGCTGTCGACGGCCGCCTATCTGTATCTCAACACCAGGGCGGACGGTGGAGTGCGCCCNNCGGACAGTGGAGTGCGCCCCACCACCGAGTGGCAGCCCACCGGGGCCGCTGGCCAGGTTACCGAAGCGTTCCAAGGGCGGCAGTCCGATGTCGTGGTGGAGACAGCCGGTCGCGTGGAGCGGGTGCTCGCGGACGACCGCGACGGAAGCCGCCATCAGCGCTTCGTTGTCCGGGTCGACGGCCAAATGACCGTCCTGGTCGCGCACAACATCGACCTCGCACCGCGGGTCCCAGTGGTGGTGGGGGATTCCGTCGAACTGCGCGGTGAGTACGAGTGGAACGCACAGGGTGGAGTCATCCACTGGACCCATCACGACCCGAACGGTCGGCGACCCGGCGGGTGGATTCGTTTCGGGGAACGCGTGTACCGGTAGCCGGATTGGCGGGGAGAATATGAGATCAAACGAGGTCCAGAAGCTGCGGGATCTGTTGCAGAGCACCCGGGTGCTTGCCCTCGCAGTGCTCGTCGACGGCGAGCCGTACGTCGGCTTGCTGCCGTACGCCATGTCTCCCGACTACGGCGGCGCCCTCGTGCATGCCTCGGCCTTGGCCCGTCACACCAAGGGCCTCGTGAGCGGGGCACCGTTCAGCGCGCTGATTCACCGGCCCGACCGTCCGGACGCCGATCCGCTACAGGTGGAGCGCATCACCGTGGAGGGAACCGTCGAGATGGTGGAGCGGGAGAGCGACACCTACCGGGACAGCCAGCGCCGCTACGTAGAGCGATTCCCCACCAGCGCCCCGACGTTCGCCCTCGGCGACTTCAACCTGTACCACCTACGATTCGTCTCAGGGCGCTACGTGGGCGGCTTTGCACGAGCCCGGACCTTCACGGCCGACGACTTCCGGCAACTCGCCTGATCCCACGGCAGGTTGGTCAGCCCGACCGCGGGCCTTTCACGCCGACCTCCGGTGGGCCTCGAGCCCGTCGGGCCGCCTCGATCGGTAGACGGTGTGAGATAGATCCTTGCGGCCGGATCCCCACCCCCCGCACGTTGCGGCCACCATTGGCAGCGTCGTCATGTTGGGGAGGCCCCGATGCGCATCGTGATTGTAACAGTGCTCCTGCTGCTCTCCTTCGGGTGCAGCTCACCGCCCGATACGCCAAGTCGGGATCAGGACCCGGAGGCGGCACGCCGCCGCGACAGCGTGCTTGGCGCGTCGAACCTGCCGGGTGCCAGAGGCGTGCAGCGAGCTCTCGAGGTCTCCGATTCCGCCGCGGCCCGTCGGGCCCTGCTGGACTCGCTGTCCCGGTAGGTCTGCCGACTATGACCGGGCCTGGCGCATCGCGCCGAGGTCCGTTACTTTGGCCTCTGCGACATGGTGCGGGACACGCCGCGCCGAGTGACCAGCGAACACGATGTGGGGACCTGGGCGACGCGCGCAGGTCCCCGCTTTCGTAAGGAAACACAATAGCGCCGTGGAGGAGATGGGCCGGTGCCCTACCTCGGACGGCAGCCCAACGCGGGGGCACAGTGACCGCGGACAGTGATGAGCGATCGGTTTGTACGGCAGCGCCGCACTCCGACGAACATCAACACACCATAAGGAGTACGGCACATGCGTACGACGGGAACCGTGAAGTGGTTCAACGACAGCAAGGGCTTCGGCTTTCTGACCCGCGACGACGGCGAGAAGGACTGCTTCGTCCACTACAGCGCGATCCAGGGGAACGGCTTCAAGTCCCTCCGCGAGGGTGACAAGGTCGAGTTCGACGTCGTGCAGGGCCAGAAGGGCCCCGCGGCGGAGAACGTCACGGTCATTCAGTAACGACGTGCGCCCTCACGGGCGCCGGACTACGAAGGGCTGCCCCCTCGTCGGGGCAGCCCTTTTCGTTCTCGCCGCCCGTGGACACACCCCATTGCCTTGCGGGCATCGCCTCTCGTCAGCAGCTTGAACCGACTCACCACACTACGCCGATCTTGAGGATTGGGTCATGTCTCGCCACGTGCGCCTTGCCACCCTTCCGCTGTGCTCGGCGCTCTTGGCACTCGCCTGCAGCGGTGGGAACGGTTCTGCCGTCGATCACCCCCCAACGCCTGACTCGGCCAGCATCGCCCAAGCACGACTGGCGGCGGACGCCCTCGGCAAAGACCTCATGCCGCTGCTGCTCGGGGCCCTCGAGCGGGGTGGCCCGGCCGAAGCGGTCGCGTTTTGCGCCGACTCGGCGCAGGTGCGTACGGCCCGCCACCGCGACGCCGGCATCGACGTGCGGCGCGTCGGCACCCGCGTGCGAAATCCGGCCAACGCACCCGACTCCGTCGAACGCTCGCTGCTCACGCAGCTGGCGACCGGCCTCGAACGGGGTGCCCTCCCGCAGGAGATCGTGACCGTGATTGCCGGACCCGATGGTTCGTTTCGGCTCCAATACATCCGACCGATCGTGGTCGCCGAACCGTGCCTCGTCTGCCACGGGGACCCGGCCACGTTCAACCCGGTGGTCACGCAGGTTCTCGCGACCCGCTACCCGGACGACCGAGCCACCGGGTACCGCGTGGGCGACCTGCGCGGAGGCATCACCGTTCGCATCCCCCTCACTACCCACAAACGCTGACCTTCCTGGGGACGTGATCTCTCCTCGTGACGCACCTTCGAGGTGACGAATGAAGCTGCCATCGCTCGACGCGCTCGTTTCGGCCATGCGCACTACGCTCGCGCGATTCCCGCTGGTGCTGACCGCCGCTGTCGTCGCAACTGCCGCGGGGATCGTCGCCACGTACGACGGCGTCGACGAGGGGGTATGGGGACGCATCGTGGGCACCGCCGCGCTGGGCCTGCCCCTGTTCTTTGCAACCGACCTCCTCGCGGAACGCCACCGCTGGTCAATAGGGATACGAAGCGGGCTCTGGGCCCTCGGCACCGTGGGGCTCGTCGCGTTCTACCTGCTGTGGCTCGACTGGTCCGAACACGTTGCCGTTGGTCGCTACATCCAGCTCAGCGCCGGCCTGCACTTGCTCGTCGCCGTAGCCCCGTTCATCGGCGTCCGCGAGCTCCAGGGTTTCTGGGAATACAACAAGTCCCTGTTCCTCCGATTCCTGTTGGCCGGGCTGTATTCCGGGGTGCTCTTCGCCGGGCTGGCCATCGCGCTCGCCGCGGTGGACAACCTGTTTGGGCTCGAGGTTGCCGAAGAGACCTATCTCCGCCTCTGGATCGTGATCGCCTTTCTCTTCAACACCTGGTTCTTCCTGGGAGGGGTCCCTACGGACCTGGCCGCACTGGAGCAGCGGTCGGACTACCCGATGGGACTCAAGGTGTTCGCGCAGTACGTGTTGATTCCCATCGTCGTGGTCTACCTCGTGATCCTGACCACGTACCTGGCCAAGATCATCGTGACCACGGTCTGGCCGAGCGGGTGGATCGGCTGGCTGGTGTCGAGCGTGGCTGCCGTCGGCATCTTCTCGCTCCTCCTCGTTCACCCCGTGGCCGAACGCGCGGAAAACCGGTGGATCCGCACCTACGCGCGCGCTTTCTACATCACCCTTCTGCCGTCAGTGGTCATGCTGTGGCTGGCCATCTGGCAGCGCATCGCCCAGTACGGGATCACCGAGCGACGCTACTTCCTCGCGGTGCTGTCGGTGTGGTTGGCGGGTGTCGCGCTGTACTACGCCATTCGACGCTCGCGGGACATCCGGATCATTCCCGCCTCGTTGTGCCTCGTGGCGCTGGTGACCTTCGCGGGTCCGTGGGGGGCGTACCGCATGTCGGAGTCGAGCCAGGTTCGGCGACTGGAACGTCTCCTGACCGCCAACGAGATCCTGCAGGACGGCACGATCCGACAAGCGGCGGTCGTGCCCTCTGCCGACGACCGTCGCGAGATCAGCGCGATCCTCCGCTATCTGGTCGGCACCCACGGCACCGGGGCAATCGCCGAGTGGTTTGGAGACTCGCTGGCCATCATCGACACCATCGGTGACGGTACGGCACCTTCCGCCTGGTCGGAGGCGGACGAGCGCGCCGAGTTGTTGGCGGCGCATATGGGCATGGCATACATGGAGGCGTCCGAGGCCTGGCGCCCCGGCGCGTTCTCGTATGCGGTGGACTGGGAGGGTGTGGTGATCCCGATCGCCGGCTATGACTATGCGTGGTCGGGGGAGCAACTCCAGAGAGACTCAGCGATCGTCGACAACGGCCTCGTCGTCCGCTACGACTCGGCAGCGGTGAGCCTCCGGGTGCTCGATGGTGCCGTGCCGGTGGCCGTCATAGCCCTGCGACCGGTCATCGACAGTGCAGAGGCATACCGTGCTCGACCTGGGACGGAGCCACGCATACCACCGAGTGTCATGCGCGTGGCGATCGACAACCAGCACATCCGGCTCGCCGTGTACGTCACCACGCTTCGCGGTCGAGATGCCGATGGTATTTTGGTCATGACCGCGCTCGGCGCGACACTGCTCTACTCCATGAAGTAGGGCCGGCACGGTGTCACCCAAGCCACACCGAGCGAGTCGCCGGAGCAGCTAACGTTTCGTGGTCCCCACAATCTGGCTCGCCGCACGGAGGTCGACGTATGTCCCACACGACCCGAAGCACCCGCCGGTGGAGCGTGTTGGGTGCGCTGATGATCGCGCTCGCCACTGCCGCACTTCCGCCGAGCGTGGAGGCCCAGGATCCGGTACCACGCGATACCGTCGGACAGCTCGGTGGCGAGTTTGCCGATTCTCTCGCGCTCGTCATGGAGCAAATGCAGTACATGAACCCGTTCTTTACCCAGATGATGCAGAGCATGATGACGGGCCTGCTCGAGGTGCTGAGTGAGCCGGAGAGCGCCGAGCGTCTGGCGACGTTTACCCGCAACTACTACGAGGCTCTCGTGCGGCGAGGCTTCACCGCCGAGGAGGCGCTCCGTCTCACGGCTGCCGTGGGCTTCCCCACCCTGGGTGGCGCCGGCGGCGGTTGAGAGCATGACCGCCGACCGTGTGAGCTCGTCGGGCCCTCACTGACCTTGCCCGGGCCACGTTCCGAAGCGGATCTCGACGAACGCCTGTCCCGGCCTACCGGCCGTGACGTTCAGGTCATGGGGGAGTTGCAGGGCGACATCCTCGTCGTCGGCGCGGGTGGAAAGATGGGTCCGAGTCTCGTGCGGCTCGCCTCCCGCGCCTCGCAGCAGGCGGGGTCACCGCGGCGGATCATCGCCGTTTCGCGGTTTCGCACTCCCGGGCTGGCGGCCGCACTCGCCGCGGAAGGGATCGAGACCGTGTCGCGTGACCTGCTCGAGCCCGACGCGGTCAGCGGCCTTCCCGAGGCACCGCACGTCGTCGTCATGGCCGGTCAGAAGTTCGGCACGAGCCGGGACCCCGCCGCCACGTGGGCAGTCAATGCCTTCCTCCCGGGCCTCGTGGCACTCCGCCACCACTCGTCCAACATGGTGGTGTTTTCCACGGGCAACGTGTACCCGTTGACGGCCGCTCGGGGATCGGGTTCCGTCGAGAGCGATCCGCTCGAGCCGATCGGTGAATATGCGCAGTCGGCCATGGCGCGCGAGCGAATCATGACATGGAGCTCGACACACCACGGCACGCCAACGGCGATCCTCCGGGTCAACTACGCCGTGGAGCTCCGATACGGCGTGCTGCGTGACCTGGCCGACCGCCTGTGGCGGGGGCAGCCGGTCGATCTCACCATGGGACACGTCAACGTGATCTGGCAGCGGGATGCCAATGCCATCGCCCTCGGCGCGCTGTTGCGGTGCGCCGTCCCGCCGGCCGTGTTCAACGTGACCGGTCCGACCGTCTTGTCGGTGCGCGATCTCGCTCGGCGCCTGGCCGATCGACTCGGCGTCGAGCCCCGCTTCACCGGTCGGGAAGCGCCCTCGGCCCTCCTGAGCGACGCGTCTCGGAGCGTGGAGATCTTCGGGCCGCCGACGCTGGGCCTCGACACGCTCCTCGACTGGGTCGCGGAATGGGTGAAACGCGGGGGTCGATCATTCGATGCACCCACCCACTTCGACGAACGCGGAGGTCGGTTCTGAACGTCGCCGGAATCCGTGAACGGCTGCGGCGGGGCTTGGTCATTCCCGCCCATCCGCTGGCGCTGACGCCGCAGCGCCGACTCGACGAGCGTCGCCAGCGGGCACTCACCCGTTACTACCTCACGGCGGGGGCCGGGGGGCTCGCCGTCGGCGTGCACACGACCCAGTTCGCCATCCACGATCCCGGGGTGGGCCTGTACGAGCCGGTACTCGCGCTTGCTGCCGAGACCATCAGGGAGCAGGAATCGACGAGCGGGGACCTCATCGTCAGCGTCGCCGGAATCGTCGGCGACACTCGTCAGGCAACGGCCGAGGCAGCCCTTGCCGCTGGCCTCGGCTATCACGTCGGGCTGGTGGACCTGCGGCATGCCGCCGGTGCCTCGGACGACCGGGTGCTCGACCACATCCGGGCCGTGGCGGAGATCCTCCCCGTCATGGGCTTCTATCTGCAACCGGCCGTCGGCGGGCACGATCTCTCATACTCGTTCTGGCGACGCGTGGCGGAACTGGAGCGGCTCGTGGCGATCAAGATCGCCCCGTTCGATCGCTATCGAACCCTCGATGTCGCGCGGGCCGTGGTCGACTCCGGTCGCCGCGAGGACATCGCCTTGTACACCGGCAACGACGATCACATCGTACTCGATCTCCTCACCCCCCTGCGGTTCGGGCGAGGCCCCACGGTTCACCTCGTCGGCGGTCTCCTCGGCCAGTGGGCCGTGTGGACGAAGCGGGCTACCCAATTGCTCGCCGAGTGCCGCCGAGTCGTCAGCCGGCGTCTGCCAATCCCGCCCGAACTGCTCACGCTGGGCGCACAACTCACGGAAGCCAACGGAGCGATCTTCGACGTCGCTCACGCCTACGCCGGATGCATTCCGGGAATCCACGAGGTGCTGCGTCGCCAGGGCTTGCTGGCAGGCGTGTGGATGCTGGATCCGAGCACGGGCCTTTCGCCGGGCCAGTCCGCGGACATCGACCGAGTGCTCTCAGCCTACCCCGACCTCACGGATGATGCATTCGTGGCCGAGCATCGGGATCGGTGGTTGGCGTGATCGGGTCGCGTGGCCCCATTGCAGGATCATTGCGGCAACGGCACCGGCCTCGCAGCTTTAGGCGCGGAGAGCGGGCAGGCTACGATCCTCCAGACCCTCACCGGGCGTGATCGATGCAGAAGTCGGAAATTCAAAACGGTATCGACGAGCTCAAGAGCGCGCTCGGTATCGTGGACATCCAGATCTCCAAGGGAGCCGCCTCTCCTGAGGGGGTGCGGGATTTGGGGATGGCGGTGGACAACCTTCGCACGAGCATCTGGATCATGCTCAAGGCGGAGAATCAGGACGACTACGAAGGGCTCCTCGGACGGACGCGCGTCCGCCGGGCGGTGGAAACCTGCGAGGACATCCTGTCGGACCTCTACGCGGGGTCACTTTCGGCGAGCACTCCGGGGCTGGAGGTGATGCACGCCACCCTCCTGGAGTTGTGGGAGGTATGTAAGGGGCAGGCACGATGAAGGAGCTGCTCGAAGTACGCGCCGAGCTCCGTCAGGCCCTGGAGGCCACGGAAGCGACCATCACCGAGCCCGCCCAGGCTGCCGCCATGTTGGAGGACTTCAAGGCGACGCTCGACGGGGTGCGCACGACTCTGATGGCCATTCTCACAGCCGAGAGCCCGGCGGACTATCAGGCGTTTGTGCGTCGGTTCCGACTCCGCCGGGCCGCACAGGTCTGCCAGAACGTCTTGTTCGGCGTGCTGGACGGATCGATCACTCCCCAAACTCCCGGCTTCGACCGGTTACAGTCGACTGTCGGGGAGACCCTGAAGGAGCTCGACCGCATCCGGAAGGGCAGGAAGGGCGGGGCGGCGCAGGCCTGAGACTTGCTACGGATTACCTGGGGACACATACTGCTGAGTTAACGCATTTTGGACGCGCCCTGTTCCTCGCGGGAGCCGGTCAGTATGACCGAGACTGAGGCGGCATTGCCAACCCAGCGCCACGCCGCGTTCCTCGAACGCGCCAACTGGCATGGTGCTCCCGACCGGACCCCGTTGGGCGGATTTCTCGCGATGCGGCTGGTGGATCGGTTCCAGGGCGCCCCGGCCGAGTCGGACATGGCCGGGCTCCACTACCAACTCCGCGGCACTCGCGAATTCATCGAGACCCTTGCGCCCAACCAGGAGCGTATGCTGCTGGAGGGCGTGCTCCGCGGAGCGGAGCTGACCCTTGGTGGCGATCCGTCGATCACTCTGTGGCCGGCACTTCGGACGTACGGGGAGTGGCTGGAAGGCGAGCTGCGGTTTGCCGAAGCGGAGGATGTCGTCGCCACCGGCCTCGACGTGCTGGGCGAGGCCCCGAGACTGGTGGCCGCCGAGGCGCACCTCGAACTCGCGCGCGTGCTGCGTCAGCGCGGCGAGTTCGAACGGTCCCTCAGTTCATACATGCGGGCGGGGGCCATTGCCCGCACGCTGGGCGACAGCCACGTGGAACGGCTCAGCAGGATCGGGCACGCCTACACCCTGCAAAAGACCGGCAACTTGCAAGGCTCAGAGTCCATGCTCCGGGATGTGCTGGCAGAAGCCGCCGCCGCCGGTGACCGTGACGGGGAAGCGCGAGCTTCTCACGATCTGGCGGTCTGTCTAGTCCACATGGGGCGCGCCGCGGAAGCTGCACCTCATGCGTTCCGGGCGTTTCGGGCCTACACGCGCCCCATTCAGCGCACCAGAGCGCTCAGCGACACCGGGCAGATCCTGAAGGCGCTCGGACACCTAGAGGCCGCACGCAAGGCGCTGCTCGCGGTACTCGAGCGGCGACCGCCGCTGGAAATCCGGCTGCGCGCGACGGTCGAACTGCTCGATCTGAGTGCTATGGCCGGCGACCGCGTGTCGTTCGAGCGGTGGCGGCGCGAGCTCGAGGCGCAGCATGCCCGGCTTCCGATCGACGAGCAGGCGGACCTACAGCTCAAGCTGGCGTTAGGCCTGGCTCGGTTCGGGCAGGTCTACGCGGCCCGGGAACGGCTCAGGACACTCATCCGGTTTGCCGCGGAGCAGCACCTTGGAGAATGGCTGTTCCGAGCGGAGCGGTCACTCAAGGAGCTGGAGCGCGGCAGCGGTACCGACGCAACGGCTCCGTCTCGATTGTCCGGGGCAGGAGACGACCTCCGGGCGACCGTCGCGGATCTCGATAGCTTCACCATCGAGGATCTCGCGACGGATCTCCCGGAGACGGTGGCGACCTAGGTGCCGGATCCCTGCGACCCGGTCTCCTGGGTTTGTGGACTGTCGACCTGGTCCAGATCGAGCTGCGGTTCGACCGGGTTTGCGCAGGCCACCGCGGTCAACGCAATGGCGGCCACGGCGGTGAGGGCAAGACGGCGCAGGGCTCGCGACATGAAGGCCTCCTCGATGGGGAATGTGGGAAATGGATCCAGGAATCCAAAGTCCACCCATTTTCGGCCGCTGAGTAGGCCTCATTTGGGGCACGAGGTGCTGGAATTGGGACATTCATGCACGTTCTAGCCGCGGTTCACCCCGAATTGGCGGGTCGATTACAGAAATCGGCCAGCCACCGCTTTGCGGTCATGCCGGCGGAGACGTGGTCGACCGCGGTGGCCGTCATTCGGCGGCAGCCGATCGAGATCGCCGTGGTCGATCCGGCCCTGGAGGGTGCACCCCGAGCCCAGGAGATCGAGCGACTCCACGTGCTCTTTCCCTCGCTTCCCCTGGTGCTGTACGCGCGGCTCACCCCGGACCTCCCGGCCGTGTTGCTCCAGCTCGGCCGATCCGGGGTGCGCACCGTGGTACTCGCGGGTCACGATGACCATCCGACGCAGATCCGCGACGTGCTGACCGACGAGGGGGCGCGCTCGCTCTCCCGCCGACTCCTGGACGAAGTGAGCGACCTGCTCGACGGCTTGCCCGCCGAGCTCCGCTGGGCTATCGAAACCATCGTTCGAGCCCCTGCACAGTTTCACACGGTGCAAGAGCTGGCCGACCGCGCCCGCATGGACCGGCGAACGTGCGCGCGCTGGTTTGCCAGGGTGGCGCTCCCACCGCCAAGTGTCATGCTGACGCTGCTGCGGGTGGTTTACGCTCACCGTCTGCTACAGGACCCCGGCTATACGGTGGAGGACGTCGCGGCCCGTCTCGGCTACGCCAGAGCTCGTTCCTTCACGCAGAACGTGAAGGAGGTGTTCGGGATGACGCCGGCCGAGCTGCGCATGTCCCTGTCGTCGGAAGAGGCGCTCAGCTTGGTGCGGGAGCAGTTCTTCGAGGGACACCACGAGCGGGCGCGTCGTGCGGTCGGCGAACGGGCGGGGGAGAGAGAGAGAGACGAGGTGGCGTAGATGGATTGTCACATCGACATCCAACGGCGCCCAAACCACATCCATGTGTGGGTATCCGGCGAGCGAACACTCGAGACCGGTCAGCAGGTGGTCGAGGCCGTTGCCGCCGCTTGTCATGAACACGGAGTCTCACGCGTCCTCATCGACGCCACGTCATGGGGCCAGCCGCTCAGTACGTTCGATCTCTACGAGTTGGTGTCGTTTCACTACATGCGAGCGTTTCCGGGCACCGTGAGCCGGGCGGCCATCGTCGAGGCACCGGACAATTTCGATCCCACCAGGTTTCACGAAACGGTGGCGCGCAACTGGGGCCTCGACATCCGGGAGTTCCAAGACGTGGAACCCGCGGTCCGCTGGCTCGCCGAGGAGTACCGTCGGCCGGGCATCGCGTAGCGACTTTCTCTCTCCGCCGGCGGGATCGCCCCCTTTTTGCCCGCACTCTCGGACACCCCGTCACCTGTGGTGAATCGACCATCACCGGCCGTGGAAGCCAGCCGGATGACGAAGGCAGCTGAGCTCACCGATCGACTCGGTGCCCGCGGCCTCGTCCCGATCGCTGCAGAAGTGTGGAACGCCGTTGCCCCGGAGTTCGAGGAGATCGAACGTCACGCTACCGGAATCGCCGGTGACCTCCTGATCATCCGCACCGCCTTGGGACCCGCTGCCGTCGAGCAGCCTTGCGCGACTGAGCGGGTCGTGCGACTGCTGGCGGACGACACCGAGGTGAGACGGTTCGTACAAGAGCGCATGTCGCAATACGAACGGATGTGGGACGGCTGCGGCTGCAGAGTCGACTATTACGCCTGACGAGCCCGGAAAGGAGAGCGCCTTTTCGCTGGCGTGATCGGCTGGGACAACCCATCTTAGCGCGGCCCTGCCGCCGGGCGGCTTCGTGCTGCCTCTCGTCTGTGCCCGCCTCACGCCAGGAGAGCCTGTGAGCGACGTCGAGCGCCACTCCGCAGATCCGTACTCCGCTCCCCCGGCCGATCACGCGGTGAACCGCGCCCTGATCGGCGGTCTCGTCGCGGCACTGGTCGGCGGCGCCCTGTGGACTGTCATCGTGATGACGACCAAATACGAAGTCGGCTTCGTGGCCTGGGCCATCGGCGGGTTGGTCGGATTCGTGATGTCGAGGGCGACGCCCAGCCGGGGCCAGGCCCTCGGCACATTGGCAGCGCTGCTCGCTGTCGTGGGCCTCGTGGTCGGGAAGGTGCTGATTGTGACGGTCGGCACCCAACGCCAGGCGGTGCTCGAGGTCGAGAAAGACCCTGACCTGCTCGCACAGGCCGGGCTGCACGACCTGCAGCTCGCCGACGCCATCCCAAACGAGCTGCAGGAGCGGCTCGATGCGCTGGGCTTCGACGACACGATTCCGGATGCGCTGTGGAGTGACATGATGGCCGCCGGGACGGCGCACGCGACGCGCTCGGGATCGGAAGAGCAGGGCCGCATCGCCGCCCAGTATGCCGCCGCCCTGCTGGCGAACGTCGGTGTGCTGGAACGGCTTCGCTCCCAGCTGTCGCCGTGGGATCTGCTCTGGTTCGGTCTGGCTGTGAGCACTGCGTGGCGGTTCATGCGTGGCGGAGGCGCCGATCCGGTCGCCGAAGCCGACGCATGAGCGCCGGGAGCCCGAAGCCAATCACCTCGTCCAGCTGATCCAGGCTATTCGTGGGACGGAAAGGCGCGCGACGGCGCATACGTCTCATTCATCCGAAGCCCACCGAGGCGGAGGAGCGCATCGCCGTACTGCAGGCTGCCGGGTACGCCGTGGAGTACGGTGCCTTGGAGGGCATGTCCGCCTTGCGAGCCCTCGGCAAGCGGCCACCGACCGCGTTCGTGATCGACCTTTCGCGACTTCCGTCTCACGGTCGGGACGTGGGGATGGCACTGCGGCACATCAAGGCAACACGCCATGTGCCGTTGGTGTTCGTCGGAGGCGAGCCCGCTAAGGTCCAGCGGGTACGCGATCAACTTCCCGATGCGACCTTTACCTCGTGGGCACGTGTTGCCAGCGCGCTGCGTCGCGCCATTGCGCGTCCTCCAACCGACCTGGCGGTGCCCGCATCCATCCTCGCCGCGTACTCGGGCACGCCGCTCCCCAAGAAACTGGGGATCTCGCCCGGATGCACGGTCGTCCTCATCGGGGCACCCGAAGGGTTCGAGCGCACGCTCGGCAGCGTTCGGGAGGGCACCAGGTTCCGGCGACATGATCGCGGCGCCCGGGATCTCACGATCTGGTTCGTAGCATCCCGAGCCGCACTCGACCGCGGCATCGCTCGTCGCGTGCGCACCATCGCCGACGGCGGCCTCTGGATTGCCTGGCCCAAGCAGGCGTCGGGCAGATCCACCGACGTGACCCAGCAGGACATCCGCCGCGTTGGCCTCGATGCCGGTCTCGTGGACTACAAGATTTGCGCGATCGACGACACGTGGTCCGGCCTCAAGTTCTCCCGCCGAAAGACCTAAGCGCCCCCCGGGGCACCGAAGCAACCGACCGGAAGTGTCCTCAATAGAGGACAATCCCAGGCCAGCGCCGACCCCGTCACGTTGCTGCAATACGTTGTCTTACAACGTGTTAGCCGTACTGGGCCCGCATTTGGCATATGCCGTGCTCCTTGAAGGTCCCGAGGGTTCGAAGCGTTTCGAACTCCGACCATGAAGGCAACGCGGAGGTTGACCCATGCGAACCTGGTTTGTCGGTGCACTTCTGCTCGGCGTGTTTGCGGCATCGACCGCCGAGGCGCAGCGGGTGGAGATCGGCATCCGTCTGGGAGGCGGTGCCGTTGACGTGGCCGGGTACTACTCGACCGGCCATTACGCGACGGGCCACTACCTGCCGGCCGCACGGCGAGTCCACCCGGCTCGGGCGGTGCGGCAGGTCTGTGAGGCGGAAGGTCGTGTGCTCTACTGCTGGGATGCCACCCCGTACTGGGATGACCG
>JABAOD010045725.1_pt3 | contig 13580 bp, 14 predicted proteins | sample 7062151 | NCBI WGS metagenome assembly JABAOD01 (sample SAMN14538626, study PRJNA623070) | marine sediment metagenome | biome: marine biome [ENVO:00000428]; feature: marine pelagic biome [ENVO:01000023]; material: deep marine sediment [ENVO:00002113] | place: India: Gulf of Khambhat ...
AGGGGCAGACACCGTTTTCGTGGTCGGCGATCAGATCAAGCAGGTGTTTCTCAACCTGGTGCTGAACGCCGTCGAAGCTATGCCGTCCGGGGGTGAGCTCCGGATCACCACCGAAAGAGAGGACGGCTCGATCCGGGTCTCGTTCTGCGACACAGGGGTTGGTATGCCGCCAGAAGTACTCAGGCAGTTGTTCGAGCCGTTCTTCTCAACCAAACCGGATGGCACAGGGCTGGGACTGGCAGTGAGCCACGAGATCATCACCCAGCAGGGCGGCCGGCTGGAGGCGGAGAGCAAGCCGGGGAAGGGATCCCGCATGACAGTCACCCTTCCTGTATCTCCGGAGGGAGGCGACAGCATTTCTGATGAATAAAATCGTTGCGCGGGTTCTGCTCGTGGAAGACGAAGTCAATATCCGGGACGGGCTGCGTGAAGTGTTGGTCAAGGAGGGGCACCAGGTGACCGATGTCGGCGATGGCGAGACCGCGCTTGAAGTCCTGGAAAACACAGAATTTGACGTCGCCATCCTGGATATTCGTATGCCGGGGATTTCAGGGATCCAGCTGCTTCAAACTGTTCGTGAGAGCTGGCCGCATCTTTCTGTGATCATGTTGACGGGTCATGGCGCCCTCGATTCAGCGATCGAAGCGGTCCGCGCAGGCGCTTTCGATTACCTGCTGAAGCCCGCCGCGCCCGACGCGCTGCGCAAAGCGGTGTCCGCGGGGGCTGTCGTTTCCAGACGACTAAAGGAGGAAAACAGGCTGATCGATACGCTTCGATCGAGTCTCAGCCGCATCGACGGGCTACCGGGAAAGGCGCACCAGCAGAGGAGAGAATCAGCGGAGGCCAGGCTGTTCGTCTTCGGCGACTTAGAGATCGATCTGAGAGCGCGCGAGGTGCGCCGAAAAGGTGAACCCCTGCATCTATCCCCTTCAGAGTTCAATCTTCTCGCCACCCTGGCCGCTCGAAATGGGGAAGCCATCGCATATGTTGATCTGGTGAAGCTCGGCCTGGGATACGATGCAGAGCCGTGGGAGGCGAAAGAGCTCATCAAGCGCCATGTCTTTGCAATCCGGCGCAAGCTCGAGCCTGACCCCCCAGCGCCCCGATACCTCGTCAACGTGCGCGGGTTCGGCTACCGGCTTGTCTCGCCCTGAGCAAATGGCGGTGCCGACCTTTTGCGAAGCGCCGCGGCCTCATCTTCGGTCGCTTGCATCAACCAAATGGACACTTGATGGTCACAGAATCGTATCCGCAGGCTGACCGTTCGTCCATTAGAGTACTTATGCGAAACATCAAGGGATTTTTATTGATGATTTATTAGAGCAGGACAAGACGCAATCACAGTAATACCGGCCTGCGAAGTCTAAAAGGAGGGCATTTTACGATGCAGGATATTTTCGGGTTTTTGACGGTCAACCAATGGTTGGCAATCCTTCGGATTGGAGTCGGTCTCTGGTGGCTGAAAAGTTTTCTTCACAAACCTCACCGGGAATTCGTTTCCGGCCAGATGGTGAACTGGACTGTCGCCCTTGCGGACAATCACCCGATGCCGGCTTACGGCCGACTGGTTAAAGGTCTCGTGGCGCCAAACGCGTCCTGGTTCCCCTATCTGATTCTGCTGGCCGAGCTGGCCGTCGCGATCGGAATGATCTTCGGGTTTCTAACCCCGATCAGCTTGCTGGTTGCGATCTTCCTGAACTTGAACTACCTCACTACAGCGGGCGTTCGGCCCAAGGACATCAACGTGAACAAGGCCTACCAATGCGAGCAGGGCCAGAACTGGAACATGATCATCGCCCAGGTCGTCTTGTTGGCGCTCTACACTGTTTCGGGCTGCACCTGGAGCGTTGACCAGGCCATCGGCCTCTTCTGCGGGTGATCCACGCATGCGATAACCAGACAGCTCGACCACAGGTCAGGCCGTCCTACGCCGGAACCCATGGAGCGCATTATCTTGGAAAAAATCATTTGGAGGATAAATAATGTCATCTCACGCAACGTACCCACCCTTGATTAACCTTCAGCCTACAAAAAAAACCATGCACGCCTACGCACAGGGCGTGGGTGTTATCCCGCGGGCGCACGCCGAACCTCACCCGAAGTGGTGGCATATCAGCCTGAAGGTCAAGCCCGACGGGCTGGTCACGGATACGATGAAGCTGCCCGACGGGGGCACATCCTACCTAAGGATGGATCTGAGACAGCATGAGGTGGTGCTTTCAACGAGCACTGGGCACGAGCAAGCCTTCAGTATGCGCGCAGGCCAGACCGCAACCGAGTTTGGAACCCAGATCATCGAAGCCGTCGCGTCCCTCGGCCTGACCGCAGATTACGCGCGCGAGAAGTTCGAAAACGACGATCCCGTCGAATACAACCCGGAAGTCGCGGAGCGATTTTTTGAGGCGCTGCTGATCACGGATCGCGTTTTCAGGAGACATCGCGAAACGCTCGCCGGTGAAAAGGGGCCTGTCCAGCTCTGGCCGCATGGTTTCGACCTGGCGTTCGAATGGTTTGGCACCCGCGTTGAGACCTATGAGGAGCACGGAGAGATCCAGGAGTACCCCGCGCAGCTTAACCTCGGCTTTTCGCCCGGGGAGCCCACACATCCGGATCCATATTTCTATTCCAACCCTTGGCCTTTCGAGGCCGATACGCTGACAAGTATGGCCCTGCCGGACGGCGCACGCTGGCACACGGAAAGCTGGCAAGGGAGCATCATGGAATACGCTGAATTGGTCGGCGATCCAAATGCAGAAGAACGACTGTTCGGTTACGCAAGACGGGTTTTCGAGGTCGCCTCGCCAACCCTGACGGCCTGACCTCGCAATTGCTCAGGGCTGTTTGCGGGGGAGGTCCTGGCTTCGCCCTGCGAACACCCACTCATTGATAACCTTGCGGGAAGAACATGGCACCCCCAGGATTCGTGAACACGCTTCACCCTTCGCAAAAGCAAACCGAATCCTGGGGCCAGCCTCGCTTAAGCCTGTTCGCCGGTTGCCGGCGCCGCTTTCCGTCCCACGATCTCCCCAGATTTCCCCAACTGAACCGTCACTGCTCGGGAACTGAACGGTTTCCGCAATTGACCCATTTGTCGGGTACCTTATGGACAACGTATTGGCCATTACCACAAACAGGAGGTACTCGCATGGCAACCAAACTTTCTCAACTGAATCGGGAAACAACCGGGCTGAAATTGTTTCCGCTGTTCACCTTGCTGGGATGGATCCTGATCGGGTTCTCGATCCTGATCGGTATCGCTATCCTCGCCCCAACGGCAAGCACCTATTGGGGCCAAAACGCCAAAGCGCTGCGTGACGCCGCGAGCGTTGGCTCGCCCTTACTCGCCCAGTTGACGACGCTGGCCTGGTGGCCGAAGCTGCTGGCACCACTGACCTTCCTGGGTGTCGCATCATTCATGATCGGCATCGCCATGGAATTCGCCGCCATCCCGCGCATCCTGGAACGCCGGAGCGACCTGCTGGCCCGGGCAGTGCCGCTCATGGGCAAGAAATGATTCCCGACCTCGACACAGTTCTCGAACAAGGAGACGAATGATGGAAAAGATGCTTCAATCCATGATGGCACGATTTCGCGTTTTCATCGCCATGGGGTTTATGATCGTCGTCATCGCCCTGATCATCGGCGCAGTGAACGCCGCCAACGCCGCCGCCTACTATGCGGTGGACAAGGCCACCCGTGAGACCGCTGCGCAGTGGGCCCAGGTTCGGGCCGGTGTGGAAAGCACGGTGATCTGGCTGCCGCACTTCAAGTTCCTGGGAGTCGCCATGATCCTCGGCGGTATCACCATGGCACTTGGCGTCATCAGTCTGCGCTTGCAGAGTCTCGGCAAAAAAGTCATGGCCAGCGTCCCTGAGAACGCTCGCCTCCCAATCCCTCCGAAGCCAACCACAGTCTACCTGATGCGCATGTTCATGATGCTGGGCATGCTGATCATCATCGTCGGTTTCATCGTTTCCCTAAGTGTGGCTGGGACAGCATCGTCGGTCTTCAGTAACCCGATCACGGCCATAGACGCGGCCGGGGCGGGATCGCCAGTGCTGGCCGGTCTCGCTCGGGTTCACGCTGCCGAAGCCTGGTTGGAAGCCTTCAAGTTCGTGGGCGTCGCCTTCTTTTTCCTCGGCATCGTCAACGGCCTGGCATCTATTATTTTCGCCCTCCGGTACCAGTGGGATGCAATCCCTCAGGTCGCCCGGAAGCTACAGTTGCGGGAGGCAGCCGAACCTGCCCCTGCAGATTGAAAACTACCGCACAGTAATCTAGATGGAGGTATTCCGATGGAAGCAATGCAAAACGCGATGATGAAACGTTATCAAATGTTTGCCTGGCTGGGCCTGATCATCGTACTGATCGCGTTCCTTTTGTCCCTTTCTGCGGCAAGTGCCAACGCCACATTTTTCTCGGTGGATAAGGCCACCCGGGAGGCCGCCGGGCCCGGCAACGCGATCGTGGCGGCCAACGTCACGCTCCACGCCATCTCGACGTGGGTGCCCTCGTTCAAGTTTCTTGGGCTTGGGATCATGCTCGGCGCCATCACGATGGCCCTTGGGACGATTGTCCAGACCCTGCGAAACCTGGGTAAGCACGTCATGGGGATCTGGCCCGACCACCTGAACCCGGGTATCCCCGAGAAGCCGATGGCCGCCAGGTTGTTCCCGATGATCATGATGATGGGCTGGCTGATCCTTATCATCGGTCTCGTCTGGGCGCTGTCTCTCAATGGCGTGGTGACCAGCTACTGGAACCACTCAATCGCAAACGATCTCAATCCCGCCCAGCCCGGATCTGCGCTCCTGGATCAGCTCGGTGTCATCACCAGCACGCTCCCCTGGCTGGGCGTCCTGCGGTTTTTAGGCATGGCCTTTCTCTTTACTGGCATCACGGTCGCGCTGACGCTCATCGTCAGAACGCTACAATTTCAGGAAGAGACGCTAGAGAAATATGTCGCAGCACAATCCCGTGGAAGCGCTCATGGATGAGCGGGCTTACAGTGCTGGAGTTGGCAGGCCCTCGTCCGGTAGGCCCGCGCGAGACCCCAGACAACCCCAACACCTAGCGCGCTGACCTGGATCCCGACACGCAGGTTTATGGATCAGCNNCGGCCGCCTTGATACGCCGCCTGGTCTGAGCGAAAATCGATATGCGAGTGGCGCTTTGAAGTGCCTCCGGCGGCAGCAGGTCCCAGGCACAAGCAAAGAGTGACGTGCACATTTTTGGGCCAATTGTCCTAGATGAAAGAGGACAGATGACCCATCATGAGCGAGGAAGGGCAGATTAAGCTATAATTTCAAGGTTCATCGCACCTACGTGACATCGAAAATATTTTTTGAGAGTGCCCGAACTAATTCGTGGAGGCGCTATGCAAGCCAAAAGGATTCGGAATCTGGCCGGAATCGCAATTGTGTTCGCTTTGATCGGCTTTGTTGTTAGCTTTTTGGGCCGGCCGCCTCCCGTGGTGCGAGGCGCTCCAGCCTCACAAGAACGTCCACCCCCTGGGACGACCGCTGCGTTCGCCAAAGGCGGTTGCGCCGTCTGTCACACCATCCCGGGCATCCCCAACGCGGTCGGTCAGGTTGGCCCCAACCTCTCGGCCATTGGCGCTGAGGCTGGCGGGCGCGTATCCGGTTTGGACGCGCAGGCCTATATCCAGCAATCGATCCTGGAACCCAACGCCGTTATCGCTCCGGTTTGTCCGCTCGGGGATTGTCCTACCGACGTCATGCCGCCAAATTTGGGCGAGAAACTGGCCGAGTCTGAACTGACGGCAATCGTCGACTACTTGCTCACCTTGAGCGGCGCCGAAGCGGCCGCCGGGCCTGCCTATGAGCTGGTGCCAATCGAAATCGTACGGCCACCTGAAGCCAGCGTGACACCCTTCACCGAGCCTCCTCAAACCTACCCGGACGCCCAGGTTTTGCTGGGCAAGTACCTGTTCTTTGATCCACGCATCTCTGGGGACGCCTCGATCAGTTGCGCAACTTGCCATCAGCCCGACCTGGGCTGGACGGATGGGCAGGCGCTGAGCGATGGCTACCCGACAACTTTGTATTTTCGCAACGTTCAGACCGTGATGAACACCGTGTACCTCGATCGTCTGTACTGGGATGGGCGGATGGACGGGGAAGACATGCCAACCCTCGTTCGGGATCACCTCACCGAGGCCCACTTCATGAACATGGACGGACGGCTGATGCTCGAGCGTCTCAAGCAGGTCCCGGAATATGTGCAGTTGTTTCAGGACGCTTATGAGCAGGGGCCCTCATTCGGACGAGTTTTGAACGCGGTCACCGCGTATGTCCATTCGCTGAACTCTGCTGAGAGCTCCTACGATCGATTCCTGGCCGGGGAGGAAAACGCGCTCTCAGAATCCGCAAATGCCGGGCTGGCGTTATTTGAAGGAAAGGCCGGATGCAGCGCATGCCACAGCGGGCCTGCGCTTTCGGACAGCGCTTTCTACGCCCTTCCGGTAGAAGAGAACCCAGAGATTTGGGCAGACCCACTGCGACACATCACATTTCGGCGCTTCTTCCGGCTTTTCGGGGTGTCGAATTACCGGGCGCTTCGGGAAGATCCCGGGCTATTTGCGCTGACGCAGTTGGATGACGATTTCGGCAAATTCCGAACCGCACCATTGCGGGAGCTGAATCGCACCGGACCCTATATGCACAATGGAGCCTTCGATTCGCTACAGGCAGTCGTGCAGTTCTATAACGCCGGGGCAGTGGATGGCCNNATCAATTGGTTGCGTTCCTGGAGAGCCTGAGCACGGAACCGTTACCGGTTGAAGCGCCAGAATTGCCTGATTACCAGATCCGGGCGTTGGGAGAGAACCAATGAACGAGAGCAATACGCCATCCCCTGATCAACAACCCGTCTCCAGGGTAACCCTTATCATCACCGCGCTTTTCTTCGTGCTGTTCACACTGGGCAGCCTGGCTGTGTGGGTGGGGTTGTTGCTCGGACGGATCCCCGTCCCCGGGCTTGCAGAAACGGAGGCACCTGGTATGGGTTTGGCTGCCATCTATCCGCCGCTGGAGCCGCTGCCAGAGGCACCTTACCCTCCAGATAACCCATACACCCCAGAAAAAGCAGAACTGGGCATGCTGTTGTACTTCGACACGCGCATGTCCGGCGACGGGAGCCTTTCGTGCAATTCATGTCATCCCGCAAGCGATGGGAGCTGGTCGGTTTCCAGCCCGATCTCTTTCGGGTATCCCGGAAGCACGCACTGGCGGAATTCCAGCACCATCATTAACACTGCATATTACACAAAACTAAACTGGGATGGTTCGGCCAAAAGCATTGAACGACAAAACCACGGGGCATGGTCAGGCGCGGTGGCAGGGAACGTTGACTCGGCGATGGCAGAGGAGCGGCTCGCCCAGGTGCCTGAATACGTCAGCCGGTTCCGGCAGGTCTTTGGCGATGAGTACCCCACTTATGGTCATGCCCTGCTGGCCGTGGCGACCTTCCAGCGGACGATCACCTCGCAAGCAGTTCCGTTTGACGCCTTTCTGCTGGGCGATGAGCAGGCGATTTCTGATGAAGCAAAGCGCGGGTATGAGCTTTTCCAGAGCACGGCGCGCTGCATCGCATGCCACAACGGGCCCTTGATCAGCGACGATTCCTTCCATAACACCGGGGTCCCCCCATACCCGGGCTTCGAGACCAACACCCTCAACCAGATCACCTTCCGCTTCGAGCAATGGGCCAAGGGTGCGCCCGAATCGGTCTATCTTTCGGCCACCGAGGACCTGGGGCTGTACTACATCACAAAGCTGGATACCGATCGCGGGAAATTCCGAACGCCTAACCTGCGCGATGTCTGCTACACGGCACCTTACATGCACAACGGGGCGTTTGAGACCCTTCCCGAGGTGATCGCGTTTTACAATGAAGGCGGCGGCGACCATCCCAATAAGGATCCATTGATCCAGCCCCTCGGTCTCAGCGCGGAGGAACAGAGCGACCTGCTCGCATTTCTGGAGAGCCTCTGTGGAGACAAGATCGTGATGGACACACCCGAGCTTCCGCCATACGAAGCCTGGCCGACTGGAGGCAACTGATATGAATGATCAAGGATGCGACCCGACTGCAGGGATCCTGTCCCGCCGTGAGTTCCTCAAGCTCAGCGGCGCAGCTCTTGTGACGCTTACCTTACCCGCGTATCTCCGTAAACCGGGGGTCCCGGCGGTGTGGACCGCTCAAGTGGCGGACTACCCACGCGAGTTCGTTGCCAATCTCAGTGCCTTGAAGATTGGAGAGCCTGTGGGCTTCAACTACCCGTGGGATCATACAGCGGCAGCGAACTTCCTGATCAAATTAAACGAGCGCGCAGGTGGCGGCGTCGGTCCGCAGGAGGACGTGGTGGCCTTTAACAGTTTCTGTACCCATCAAGGCGGGTCGCTGACGGACAGGTTTCACGGGGAACTCGGCGTGGCCGGTCCCTGCCCGCTGCACTGGACCACGTTTGACCTTACCCGGCACGGGATGGTGATCAGCGGGCATGCCACGCAGGGATTACCGCAAATCATCCTGGAAACCGAGGGGGACGACATTTTCGCAGTCGGTGTGCTGGGTCTTCTGTACGGCTATGTCAATAACCGCTTAGACCCTTCGGCTTAAGGAGACGATAATGGCAGATGCAAAGTACACCCCGGTTGACCTTGTCCCGCTTCCGCCCCCCACCGCAACGGTCCACACGACCGCTTGTGATTACTGCATCGTGGGCTGTGGTTATAAAGCCTACACCTGGCCCGTAGGCGAGGAAGGGGGACCTCAGCCCGAGCAGAACATCTTTCGGAGTGCATTTCCTGGCACTGTGCTCGGGCCCTGGGTAAGCCCAAACCAGCACAATATCGTGAGCGTGGCGGGGCAGCCACACCACGTGGTTGTCGTGCCGGATTTTGAGGCAGGGGTGGTCAACAAGGGCGGCAACCACTCGATCCGGGGTGGGACCCTGGCGCTGAAATGCTACAATCCCGATACGCCGACCCGGGACCGGCTGCTGTTCCCTCAAGTTCGGGTCAACGGGGAACTGCAACAGGTGGACTGGGACACCGCGCTGGAGGTCATGGCGGCTGTCAGTCAACACGTTCTCCAGAATTATGGCGAAGCAGCCTGGGCGATGAAGACATACTCCTATGAGTTCTTTGAGAACACGTACGCCATCTCCAAACTGGCCTTTCGTTCCATAGGAACGCCCGCATATTCACCGCATGACAAACCAGGGGCTGGGAACGACACGGCCGGCGTGGATGACAGCGGGATCATCACCTTCAGCGCCAGCTACCAGGACTGGGCCGACAGCGAAGTGGTCTTCATCTCTGGCACGGACCCATTTGAGACGAAGACCATCGTCTTTACCAGCTGGATGATGAACGGGCCCAAGCTCATCATGACGCTCCCACGAAGATCGGCCGGTGCGGCGTACGCCGAGACCAACGGCGGTCTCTTCCTGCAGGTAATTCCAGGCACAGACACGCTGCTGCACCTGGCCATCAGCCGCATTATCCTCGAGAACGGATGGGAGGACACGGAGTTTATCGATCAGTGGGTTGCGTCCAAATGGGACATCGATGCGGGCATGGGACGAGGGACGCGCAATACCCCCTGGCAGTGGCGCACCACCTGGGGTCAGTTCGGCACCGATTTCGCTGGTTATAAAGAGTGGCTGCTCGGCTATGAGCCTGCTGAGCTCGGGAACGCAGCCAGCGCGACGGGCGTCCCAGCCGCTCAGATACAGCAGGCCGCTGAGATGCTCACCGGCGCGGGCGGACCGCGGCCCAAGGCCTCGTTCGGATTCGAGAAGGGCAACTACTGGAGCAACAACTACCTCAACACCGCCTCATACGCGGCCATGGGGCTGCTGTGCGGCGCGGGCAACCGGCCCGGCCAGGTGATCAGCCGGCTCGGCGGCCACCAGCGCGGTTGGATCAGCGCGGCCTCCTATCCCAGGGACAAATCTCCTGAAAAGCTTCCCGGCCGGCGCAAGCTGGAGCTGGATCTGGACCGCTGGGTGGAGGCCGGCAAGGTGCGCTTCGCCTGGGTGATCGGGACGACCTGGACGGGCGCCATGGCGGCCAGCCAAGAACTGGCCGCCCGGTTTCGCGACATGACTGTTGATAATCCCAATCAGATCCGCTCACTCGACAAGGATGACATGATTCAGACGCTGATACGAAGGGTGGATTCAGGGGGGATGGTCGTGGTCGACTCGGACATCTATCTGGTTGAGCCCATCGGCACCGAGATCGCCGATATCGTCCTACCGGCCGCAGCCTGGGGTGAGCACGACGCAGCCCGCTGCAACGGCGAAAGACGCCTGCGTCTCTTTTCCGGGTTCTACGATCCGCCTGGCGAAGCCAAACCGGACTGGTGGGCGATCAGCCGCTTTGGCCAAAAAATGGGTTTCGAGGGTTACGATTGGGAAGAAGACAACGACGTCTTCGAAGAAGCGGCCCGCTTCAGTCGGGGTGGCGTGCTGGACTACTTCGTCCTGGTCTGGAACGCGCGCCAGCAGGGCAAGAAGGGACATGAGCTGCTGCGCGAACTGGGGACCGAGGGCATCCAGACGCCGATCCGGTGGGAGAACGGCGAGATGGTCGGGACTCAACGGCTGCACGACTCGACGCTGACACTGAGCTCCCCCGAAGGACCCACGCTGCACCAAAAATGGCTCACCCACTTCAAGTCGCACTCGGGTAAAGCGCTCCTGATCAAGAGCCCGTGGGAGCTGTTCAGCGATTTTTACGAACGCGTGACCCCATCGCCAGAAAGAGGCGAATTCTGGTTGACGACCGGGCGCATCAACGAGGTCTGGCAATCCGCCTTCGACGATATCCGCAAACCGTACATTAAACAGCGCTGGCCCGACACTTTCGTGGAGATCCACCCGGAAGATGCGGTGCCCTTGGGGATCGAGAGTGGCGATCTGGTGCGCATGTGGAGCGACGATATCCTGATCCAGACCGGGGGTTGGGTGCGGGTGAAGGGCCGCGATCTGAGTTTCACGCGCCTGGACGAACAAGGCCTGATTCGCACCGGGAGCGGGGAGGCTTTTGCCGTCGCGATCGTTTCATCCGACGTCAAGCCGGGGGTGTTGTTCACCAACTTCCTGCACCCGGCCAGCCCGGCGAATTCCCTCGTACATCGGGTACCCGATCCGATCACCAACCGCTACCGTTTCAAATTAGGCAAAGCGCAGATCGAAAAAATCGGGGAGTCACCGTACAAGTCCAATCTCGATGAAATGACCTTTAAACCTCGTACCGTGACTGGATGAGGACTCGCCATGTCGACAGCACCCGCGGCCACCGGGCTGCGCGGCCTTCTGAAAGCCTCTGCGCAATTACATGACCACCTGTGCCCTAAGCAGGTCCTGGGGGTGCGCATGGGATTGCTGGCNNATCCCCGTGCCACAAACCGGAAAGCGGTTGATCACGATCGTTGAGACCGATGGCTGCTGTGCCGATGGGATCGCGGTGGCGACGAACTGCTGGGTGGGACACCGAACCCTGCGCATCGAAGATTACGGCAAAGTCGCTGCCACATTTGTTGACACGCGAGATAACCACGCCGTCCGAATCCATCCCAGACCTGGTGCCCGAGCGCTGGCCCAACGTTGTGCACCTGAAGCGTCCTCACGCTGGGAAGCTTATCTGCTCGGCTACCAACGCGCGCAGGTCGATGAACTGTTTGCGATCACCCCGGTAAAGCTACGCCGTTCCGTCGCGCAGATCATCAGCATGCCGGACAAGCTGGCGATTTGCCAGACCTGTGGTGAGGAGATCATCAACGAACGTGAGGTGATCTGCCAGGGTCGCGTGCAGTGCAGGGCCTGTACAGGGCAGAGTTACTACGCCGTCATCTGACCCCATACTGACAGAAACGGATAGCGTGCGGCGCTGCGCCGCACGCTATCCGTTTCTGTGGTTGGCGTAATTCAGGCGCCAATCATATGACTGGAAACGCACCTTCGGTCTACCGGACCGTATATAGGCACGATCGCCGTCATCCAGTAGATAGGGAGCGATGAATTCAAGGAGTGGCCGCGTGTCGCCGATCGCAAATGGGCCGGCACCGAAATCGGGCGCATACCACTGAAAAATGCGCGACAGGCGCACCTCCTCTGCGTCCCGGTCTAGAACCACCCCACCACCATGGATAAAAGCACGTGTGGCCAGGTCCAATTGATCATCGATGGTCGCGGCCTGATAGTAAGCGATCGGCGGGCACGAACGCGATGCGCACACCAACGCAAAGTGCACGCGCGGGTCCAGCCGTTCCAGGCTATGGGCCTGCCGGGGATCGTCCGCGCGGAACTGCGGCCCGGGGATCGCCGGATGGCCCGCGTTGGCGCGCAAGATCCCATATTCCATATCGAATGCGCTGAAACGGAGACCCCCGATGGCATAAGCAGCCCGCCAGAAAAAGCCGGGCACCTCGGTCACAGAATTTTCAACATGAAGCTGGATTACGGCGTCTACGATGAGGGCGTTGTAGAGATTAATCCAGAATGCAAGCCGCTGCTCGCGGCTGGAAAGCCAACCCAGATCGAAAGCTCGTAACAGTCTGGCACAATCCATGTAATCCGCATAGATCTCACTGCCTTTCAAGCGGCCGTAATCCACCTGGCCCGCCTCGCCGTCATACGCTGCCCCGCTCATCGCATTGATCTTCTGGCGTAAATCCGCAGCCACCTGTTCTGGTGCCATGCCATCGCCCGGGAGCGCGCCGGAATTCAGGACAGAGCCGCCGGGGATACCATGCCAGCGATAGATCAGACGGTGGATGAGTCGTGTTCCCTGCGTGCGGATCTCAGGATGATTGGCCAATTTTCGCTCTCCGGAAGCGGGCTGCGGCTGATCCCGCCACCCCACATCTTAAACCCCAGCTTGCAAACGCCTTGCCCGGTTTGGACTCATTTTTTCGTTAAGATCTTACGGTGGACAATGTGGCCCACAGCGCGCTGACCCCTCGCCAGTCAACGATTGCTGCAAATCTTGCCGCCCAACCGGTGCGAGATTCCAGTTTCGGCATTTAAGCGCACGCAAATCCAGGCGGACTGGTTCGGCAATTTTTTAAGATTACGACTCGACGTGCAGCGCAGCGTTTCCATCAGCCCTATATACATCCGCCTTTTAGCCTAAAACGGCTGGCTGCGCCCAGTCCTTGGGGCATGCCAAGCGCGCAGGTTGCACGCCCACGCGCAGTTTTCGCGCGCGCCCGCGCGCCAAGATGAGAAACCTTAAAGAGTTCAATATTTTTAAGGTTGCGTAGGTTTGAAGCATTGAATTCACCGACGGCTTCTGCTACAATGCGGGGGTCGGTTGCAGAAACACCGGGTTGGGACAAGCAACATTATCCGAAGAGGGCAGGTTTCACCCTCTATTCTTATTAACTAATTTGCGATTGTCCACTTCCAGCCATCCCTAGGCTGGAGCAGTTCTGCACGCCTGCGCCCCGGTCTGACACCAAGCGATCCTGATCAGGAGGCTCAATCGGATGGAAGCAGATCGTGCCTGGCAAGCAGTTCTGGGCCAGTTGCAAATGGAGATGCC